>Ga0265797_10000670_pt1 | contig 62097 bp, 45 predicted proteins | sample P2T30metagenome_FD_192433 | JGI IMG/M metagenome (GOLD analysis project Ga0265797, IMG submission 192433) | Plant litter microbial communities from East Loma Ridge, Irvine, California - P2 T30 | ecosystem: Environmental > Terrestrial > Plant litter > Unclassified | place: USA: California... | reverse complement strand
TCAACGTCGCCGCCGACCGCTTGATCCCGTACCTTCCCGATACGCTCGGCACCCCGTACGCGCGTTGGTCCGCCTTGTATGCGCTGGGTGTCGTGCTCACGTCGATCGCCTGCATGCGCCTGGCGCCACGCCTGGCCTGGCCGCAGTTGCGGCTATCGGCCGGCATCTGCTGGAGCCTGCTACTGCTGGTCACCGCCCATGCCCTGCACATTTTGTACGTAGCGCACACCCTGCTTGACGCCGCCGGCTGGCTCGCATGGGCAGTGCTGTGGTCGGGCAGCGAATATCTCAGGTCGCGCTGGAGCGCAACCGGCCCCGAACCGGGCGAAGGATGGCTCAAGCTCCTGCACCTGCTGCGTAGCGGCGGGCCGTGGCTGGCCCTGGGGCCAAGCGGCGCGATCCTGATCGAGCGCTGGCTGATCGCCCCCGCGCCGGATGGGATGACGCCACAGGGCTGGGTCGCCAATGCCGCCTGGAGCAACTACCTGCCCACCTGGGCCATGATGCTGGCACTGGCATTGCTCTTGCGCCGCAGCGTGGCCGACAAGTGGCCGGCCGCGCCGCTGGGCGAGTGGTATCGCACCGTCGTCATCCCCGCTGCGACGCTCCTGATGGTGGCACTGGCGGTGGCCTGGAACCTGAGCCACGACGGCGCCATGCAGCCCTTGCCCTACCTGCCGTTATTGAATCCTCTGGACCTGACCACCGGCTTCGTGCTGATGCTGTGGGCCAGCGTAGTGCGCCAGCTCGACGCGCTAAGCGCGCTGCACCACGCCTTGCGGCAGCAACTGCGCTTGGCCGGCCTGGTCGCCGCCTACCTGTGGTTCAACCTGATCCTGCTGCGCAGCGCGGCGCAGTATCTCGATATCGCCTATCGGCTGCCCGACCTGGCCGCGTCGCAGTTCGTGCAAGCCATGATGTCGCTGGTCTGGAGCGCGAGCGCGCTGGTCTTGATGCGGATGGCGGCGCGGCGGGCGATGCGGCGCACCTGGTGGACCGGGGCGGCGATGCTCGGCATCGTGGTGCTCAAGCTGTTCGCCGTCGATCTTGGCAACAGCGGCAGCATCGCGCGCGTGGTGTCGTTCGTCGGCGTCGGCCTGCTGCTGCTGCTGGTCGGTTACTTCGCGCCATATCCAAAGCATGCCAAGACCGGGCTGCACATGCCGCCCGCCGCATCTGCCTGAACCGAGTCGAGGACACCATGCACACGCATCACGCCGCCGCGCTGTTCACCTTGACCCTGACTTCCGCGGCCCTTGCCGCAGCCCCGGCGCCCGCCGGCGACAAGGCCGCCGACTATTCGCACGTGCTGCCGTTGAGCGTGGCCGCCAACCAGGCGGTCGTGCAATTGCGGGTGCCGCGCGCCGTGTACCTGTTCGCACGCTCGCCGAACCTGAACGACCTGCGGGTATTCGACGCTGCCGGCACGCCGATGCCGTTCGCACTGGTCGACCTGGCGCCGCAAGCGCTCGTCAATCGGGCCACCGCCCAAGCGGCCATCTTCCCCGTGCATGGCCCCGCGCGTGACGGCGTGAGTGTGCAGGAAGGGCTGCAGATCCGCACCGGCAGCGACGGCGCGCTGATCTCGGTGACGGCGCCGGCGCGCGCGGCAGGCGACGAGCTCACCAGCCTGGTGCTGGACCTGCAACCGGCCGCGCGCGCGGCCAGCGTCGGCGCCGACGCAGCAATCGGCGCGCTGTCCCTGACGCTGCCGCCCGCAGTGGGAAGCTACAGCGCGCAGGTCGCGCTCGACGTCAGCGACGACCTGCAAAACTGGGACGAGCAAGCCGAAGCGGCAGTGAGCTGGCTGGTCAACAGCCAGGGCGCCAGCGTGCAGAAACACCGGATCGAATTCGCACCGCGCGCGTTTCGCTATGCGCGCCTGCGCTGGCTGGACGGCAAACCGATCGAGTTCGCCGCGGTGCATGCCGACTACGTCGTGCAGCGCCAGGCCGGGCGCCAGCTGGAAACGCTGGTGCTGCAAGGGGCGCCGGGCACCGAAGGACGTGACCTGGTGTACACCGCGCCGGTCGCAATTCCGGTCGAATCGGTGGGCCTGGCGTTCCAGGGCCAGAACGTCGTGATGCCGGTCATGATCGGGCAGTACCACGCGCTGCCCAACCGCGACCCGGGCGCGCGCACCGCGCTGAAACTGCAGCCGCTGGTGAACACCACTTTCTTCCAGCTCGAGCAGGATGGACGCCGCCGCGCGTCAAGCGACGTTGCGGTGCCGCTGACGCATGCGGCGCGCTGGGTGGTGCGGCCGGTGAATGCCATCCCTGAACGCCCGGCCTTGCGCCTGCGCTGGGCGCCAGCGACGCTGGTGTTCGTCGCCGCCGGCAAGCCGCCGTACCAACTTGCGTTCGGCCGCGCCGGCGTGCGTGCGGCAGGGGTGGCGCTGCACCAGGTGGCGCCGGGGTTCAGCGAGCGCGAACTGATGGCGCTCGCCGCGGCCAAGGCGGGCGACCCGGTGCGCCAACAGGTACTCGAGAAGAACGAGGCGACAGCGTCGAGCGGCAAGCAGCGCATCTGGCTATGGGCGCTGCTTATAGGCGGCATCGCTGCGCTGGGGGCGATGGCCTGGCACCTGCTGCGTCAACTGAAAGGCGGCGCCTCCGAGTCGCCGCCGGCGTAACGCAGGCGCCTTACCCTTTACCGAGCGGCTTGGTCGACGCCGTCGGCGCCCCACGCCGCTCGCGCGCGATATCCAGGTCGATGCTGGCCTGCCTGACACGCAGCGCCTTCGCATAACGATGGCGCGCGCGCAGGCGCGGATTGGTGACCAGGCGCCCGAGCGTCTCGCCGATCACCATCACCACCCCCAGCACCGGCAGCACCAGCATCAATCCAACCACGCCGGCCAGCATGCCGCCGACAAAGATCATCACCACCGTCACCAGGGGATGAATGTGCAGGCTGCGCCCCAGCGTCAGCGGCATGAACACGAAATCGTCCAGCAGCCGCACCAGCACGAACACCACGATTGCGCCGTAGGCGACGTAGGGCGTGGCGGGCGCATCGGTGGAGGCCACCACCACCACCAGCGCGCAGCCGGCAATCGAGCCGACGAACGGCACCCAGGCCAGCACCGCCGAGATCAAGCCCAGCAAGAGGGGAGAGGAGACGCCGATGATCCACAGACCGAGCGCCAGCACCAGCGTGTCGAGCACGGTCAGCGTAAGCAGGCCTTCGAAGTAACGCCGCGCGGTCTGGTCAACCTCGTGCAGCAAAAACAGCGAACGCTCGAAATAGGCGTTCGGCACCGCGCGCGCCAGGAACTTCTTGAAGCGCACGCCATCGCGCAGCAGGAAGAACGTGAGGAACGGCGCCAGCAGCAGCGACGGCACCCAGGTCACGAGGCCCACCACGATCTCGCCCAGGTGGTTGCTGGCGAAGTCGTTGGTGTAGGCGGCGATCGCGGTGTTGACGGTGGAGGTCAGGCGCATCTCGGCCAGCAGCGGAAATTTGGTTTCCAGCAGCACGATGGTGTTGCGCACGAACGCCAGCCCGCCATCCAGATACACGCCGATGGTCGCTTCCCACGAGTCTTCTTCCGGCACGTCGCTCCAGTTCAGCGCCGCCACCATCGCCAGCGTGGCCAGGCCGAAGAACAGCGCGCACACCCACAGCGCGGCCGTGTTGCGGCTGAAGCCCGAGCGCACCATGCGCTGCATCGGGCGCAGCAGGATGTAATACAGCACGGCGCCGAAGATGAAGGGCAGGGCCAGCCACAGCAGCTGCTTGACCACCAGCAGCAGCAGACAGGTGGCGGCGATGATGCCGGACCAGACGACCGGCCCGGCCCGTTCGCCGTTGACCGCCGCGTTCATAGCGCTTCCAGCTGGGGCCGTCCGGTGCCCATCCATTCGCGCAGGCGCAGGCCGATGTGGCGCGCCAGCGCCAGCGAGATCTTGTAGCCGATCACGGCGTCGGTCTCCATCAGGCCCAGGAAGTCGGCACGGAAGAACACCGCCATCTCGCACGGCTCGAGCGCGCGCGCCTGGGCGTTACGCGGCGAACGGTCGAGCAGCGCCAGGTCGCCGAAGAAGCCGCCCGGCTCGAGCTCGGCCACGACCTGGGTCATGCCTTCGTGCAGCCGGCTGATGCGCACCCGGCCGCTCATCAGGAGATACAGCGCCTGGCCTTCCTCGCCCTCGTCGAAGACGATTTCGTCTTTCAGATAGCGGCGCTCGTGCAGCAAGCCGTCGACGATCTTCAGCTCCAGCGGCGTCAATGCCGCGAACAGGGGAGAACTCTTGAGCCGGTGCAGACGCGGCGACATGCGGGGAGGCTTGAGGAAGCGGAAAATCACGGTGATTCCAGGTCAATACAACAAGTTGTCAGTGAATTATCCCCGATCAGAAGATGCCATGCATCAAATTCCCACGCGTGCGCGCTGTGTGTGGCTACTGGTCCATACGAATGCAACCGTGCGCACTTGTCTGGTTGAAACGGTGTAACATAGTTCCTTGTGGCAATATTAATTGTCACTATTATATTTACTGAGCAAGCCGTCGAGCTCGGCAATATCGGGCTACCACCAGGACAGGCAGTGATCGATCAACAAAGTTTTCTTCTTGCACTCGGGATGGGCAACGTCGGCTTCGCCATCCTGATGGCAGCCTACATGCGCGGCGCGTCGCCCATCCCGGGCCTGCGCCTGTGGATGTGGGCACGCCTTGGCATCGGCTTCAGCCAGCTGGTCGGCTGGGCGCGTCCCTTGCTGGGGGCGCCGGTGCTTGGCAGCCTGGAGGGCCTGGGCTGGATCCTGGCCGTCGCGCTGGAAATGGCCGCGTACTGCGTGTTCTTCGGATTTACCCGCTGGGGCCGCGTCGTCTTTCCCATCACCGGCCTGTCGTGCGCAATCGTGATCGCTGCCAGCGCGCGCGGCGCCAGCCATGCCGAGCTCAGCACATTGGTGGCGAGCGTGGTGGCGCTGTTCGCCACCGCCATGGCCTGGGTGCTATTGCGGCGCCGGAATGCGTCGCTGCTGCAGCGGATCATCGGCATCAACGACGCCCTGTTCGCGCTGTCGGTCGCCGCCTGGGCCAGCTCGGCGCTGCAAGGCGACTATGTGCCCGACTTCAACACCGGCCAGGAAGCGGCCTATCTCACCGGCTACCTCCTGATGATCTTCAACGGTTTTGGCTTCCTGCTGCTGTGCAAGCAAAAGGACGACGCCCGCATGGCGCACCTGGCCAGCACCGATTCCCTGACCGGCCTGCCGAACCGGCACGCGTTTCTGGAGCGTGCCGAAAGCGCGCGTTTGGCTGCCCAGCGCCAGCGCCAGCCGCTGGCGCTGATGATGATCGACATCGACCATTTCAAGGCCATCAATGACCGCTGGGGTCATGCCAGCGGCGACGACGCGCTGGTGGTGTTTGCCCACACCGTACGTCAGAGCATGCGCGAACACGAAACCATCGGCCGCCTGGGCGGCGAGGAATTCGCGCTGGTGCTGCCGGCCACCGGCATCGAGGCCGCCGTCCAGGCCGCCGAACGGCTGCGCCTGGCGATCCGCGCCGCCACCGTGATTACCAGCGGGCCGTCGTACACCATGACGGTGAGTATCGGGGTGGTGGTGCTCGATCCCAACGAAGACCTGGGCGATGCGCTGGCGCGCGCCGACCAGGCGCTGTACGCCGCCAAGCACGCCGGGCGCGACCGGGTCGAGATCGGCGACCCGATCCGGCGCCGCGCGTAATACGTCGCGCGCGGCGCCGGTGGCGCCCCATCAAAACAAAACGGAAACGGAAAAAGAAAAAGGGTCCGACGAATCGGACCCTTCTTCCTTGATGCTGGCGGAGCGGACGGGGCTCGAACCCGCGACCCCCGGCGTGACAGGCCGGTATTCTAACCAACTGAACTACCGCTCCGTGTACTCTGATCATGACTTCGATCGACCATCGAGATGTTTGGTGGGCGCTGAGAGGCTCGAACTCCCGACCTAATCCTTGTAAGGGATCCGCTCTACCAACTGAGCTAAGCGCCCATCTCGGTGGTTTCTATCTGACGCTTGTCATTGCGTCCGAAGAGGCCCGAATTATAGAGGCTACCTTTCAAGCCGTGCAAGGGTTTTTCGAAAAATATCACGAACACCCATTTTTCCTTCTCCATAGCCAGTGAGAAAGCCGATGCGCAGCGATATGCGGATACCGCATATGCATGTGTTGTAATCAGGGTCACATGAGAGTGTTTCACTTGCAGTTGCCCCGAGCGATCACGGACAATACCGTCTTTGACAAGTCGGCAACTACACATCGCAAAGATGCGCGCCCCAGATGCGCGAGCCGAAGGCGGGCCATATCCGCTTGCGCAATCCCTGCGGGGCGAGCGTCCATAAGAAGAGAAACGGGGACATCGGTTCTTTTTTTAATCACCCAGGAAAACAACTCCATGACCAAGATGTCCAAGATGCACAAGCGCGTTATCAGCGCGCACGGTGCACTGCTGGCCTTTACCGCCCTGATGCCGATCGCACATGCGGTGGCGCAGACGACGACCGCCCAAGCCGCTCCCGAGCTGCAGTCGGTGACGGTGACGGCCCAGCGCCGCACTGAAAACATCCGCGACGTGCCGGTGTCGGTCACTGCGCTCAAGGGCGATCGCCTGGACGTCCTGGTCTCGGGTGGCGACGACATCCGCGTGCTGGCCGGCAAAGTGCCGAGCCTGAACGTCGAATCGTCGAACGGCCGTACCTTCCCGCGCTTCTATATCCGCGGCTACGGCAACACCGATTTCAACACCTTCGCTTCGCAGCCGGTCTCGCTGATTTACGACGATGTCGTGCAAGAGAACCCGATCCTGAAAGGCTTCCCGATCTTCGACCTGGCCAGCGTCGAAGTGCTGCGCGGACCGCAGGGCACGCTGTTCGGCCGCAACACCCCGGCCGGCGTGGTCAAGTTCGAATCCGAGAAGCCGAAGCTGGGCAAGGTCGAGGGCTACTGGAACGCTTCGCTCGCCACCCACACCACTGCCAATGCCGAAGGCGCCGTCAACGTGCCGCTGTCGGACAAATGGGCGATGCGCGTCTCGGCCGTCGGCCAGCACCGCGATGACTACGTGCGCAACTATGCCGACACCGGCATGACCCAGGAACGCGGCAAGCTCGACGGCTACAACGAACACGCCGAGCGCGTCCAGTTCCTGTACCGCCCGGACGAGAACTTCAATGCGCTGCTGAACCTGCACCAGCGCCAGACCACCGGCAGCGCGCGCCTGTTCCGCGCCAACCTGATCCAGAAGGGCAGCAATACCTTCGCCCAGGGCACCGACCTCGACAAAATCGTCACCAACGGCCAGAACTTCCAGAGCCTGAAGACCAACGGCGCCAACCTGCGCCTGCAGTGGGACCTGGGCGCCTTGCGCCTGTTCTCGATCACCGGCTACGAGCACATCAGCGACTACAGCAGCCGCGGCGACATCGACGGCGGCACCCCGGCCGGTCCGGGCTTCATCCCGTTCCAGGTCGAGACCAACGGCTATATCGGCGACCTCGACCAGTACACCCAGGAATTCCGCCTCGAGTCGAAGAACGAAGGCCCGTTCAACTGGCAGACCGGCGTGTATTACTTCGACGAAGACGTCACCGGCGGCAGCGACAACTTCGAGAGCGTGAACTACGCGCGCACTTCGCGCCTGGTGTCGAACCAGCAGAACAAGGCCTGGGCCGTGTTCGCGTCGGCAACCTACAACCTGACCCCGGACTGGACCATCCGCGGCGGCGTGCGCTATACCAAGGACGAGAAGGACTTCCAGACGCTGGTGGCCGATAACGTCGCCCAGATCGGCCCGTCGTCGGTCGAGACCGACAGCAGCAAGACCAGCTGGGACGTCTCCGCCACCTACAAGCTGAACAACAACGTCAATTTGTACGGCCGCGCCGCCACCGGCTTCCGCGCCCCGAGCATCGCCGCCGCATCGGCATCGGTGCCGATCACCGTGGCCGACGCCGAGACCATCAAGTCGGTCGAAGTCGGCATCAAGGCCGACCTGTTCGAGCGCCGCGCGCGCACCTCGTTCTCGATCTACGACTACACGATCGAAGACCAGCAGCTGACCGTGGTCGGTGGTAACTCGAACGTCAACCGCCTGATCAACGCCGACAAGACCAAGGGCAAGGGCGCCGAGTTCGACTTCGAAGCGGCAGTCAGCACCGCCCTGCGCGTGAGCGCCGGCGCCAGCTACAACTACACGCAGATCCGCGACGCCAGCCTGTCGGTCAACCGCTGCGCCCAGTGCACGATCACCAACCCGATCAACGCCGCCGGCCGTGTCGAGATCAACGGCAACATGCTGCCACAGGCGCCGCGCTGGACCTTCAACGCGACCGCGCGCTACGGCGTGCCGTTCGCCGACGGCGAACTGTATGCGTTCACCGACTGGTCGTTCCGCAGCAAGGTCAACTTCTTCCTGTACGAAGCGGCCGAGTTCACCGGTGCGCCACTGACCGAAGGCGGCGTGCGCGTGGGTTACATCTTCGCTGACGGCAAGTATGAAGTGGCTGCATTCGGCCGCAACATCCTCGACCAGCGCCGCATCACCGGCGCCATCGACTTCAACAACCTGACCGGCTTCACCAACGAGCCGCGTCAATGGGGTCTGCAGGTCAAGGGCAACTTCTAAGGCGGTTTGCCTGGCCGGCTGACGCCGGTCGGGCAGAGTAAGTTCCTGAAAGGGCTGCGCATTGCGCGGCCCTTTTTATTTTGCTCAGCTGCTTGCCCGGGGCCTACACGGACTTGTTCCTGAATGGCATCAGCGTGAAAGGGGCGAATCAGGCGCCGATCTACTCCGCTATCCCAGCCTCATAAAGTCACTCATCGGTTGCCACCAAGAGTGTGGCTCAAAAAATTTTGTGAATTAATTGAACTGCCGAAGAAACGATGTTTTTACAGAATTCACCTTTGTAACTGTTGTACAGACACCGAAAACCGCAGAATTTCCGCTTCGATCACTCTTCCTTTCGCGCTAGGCTGGATTCGCCGCACTCAGACGGCGCCGGCCTACAACACGGCCATACAACGACACGGGCGATGCTGTTTCGCTCGACGGAAAACCTAGATAAGGAAGAACCATGAAGCATCCGCATTCGATTCATCCTGCAATGTTGAAGATGTGTGCAGCGGTCGCGCTGGCGTTCGCGGCGTCTTCGGCCGTGGCGGCCGCGGGCGGCGCAAGCGGGCAGGCAGGGGGACCGCAATTCATCCTGGAGACCGACCGCATCATCGTCAAGTACAAGGACGCCAAGCCGGCAGCCAAGGGCGTCGCCGCTCGCGTCGCCAACCTCACCAGCAGCCGCAAGGCGATCCTCGACCGCGCCGGCCAGCAGTTCGGCGTCGTGGTGCGCGAAAGCCATGCGATCTCGACCGGCGCGCAAGTGTTCAACCTGGACCGCAAGCGCGGCCTGAAGGAAGTGCAGTCGCTGGCTGCCGAGATGATGGCGCGCGACCCGTCGATCGAGTACGCCGAGCCGGACCGCATCATGACCCACATGGCGACGCCGAACGACCCGCGCTACAACGAGCAATGGCATTACTTCGACACCACCGGCGGCCTGCGCCTGCCGGCCGCCTGGGACAGCTCGACCGGCAGCGGCGTGAATGTCGCCGTGATCGACACCGGCTACCGTCCGCACGCCGACCTCAGCGGTCAATTCCTGCAAGGCTATGACTTCATCAGCAGCGCGACGATCGCCAACGATGGCGGCGGGCGCGACAGCGACGCCAGCGACCCGGGCGACGCCGTCGCCGCCGGTTCCTGCAGCAGCGGCCAGCCGAGCCGCGACCAGACCTCGAGCTGGCACGGCACCCACGTCGCCGGCACCATCGCGGCGCGCACCAACAACGGCGTCGGCGTCGCCGGCGTGGCCTACAACGCCAAGATCGTGCCGGTGCGCGTGCTCGGCAAATGCGGCGGCTATACCTCGGACATCGCCGACGCCATCACCTGGTCGTCGGGCGGCACCGTCAGCGGGGTGCCGGCCAACGCCAACAAGGCGCGCGTGTTGAACCTGTCGCTCGGCGGCGGCGGCGCCTGCGACGCCACCACCCAGAACGCGATCAACGGCGCCCGTTCGCGCGGCGCGGTGATCGTGGTCGCGGCCGGCAACGACGCCACCAACGTCAGCAACGCCAGCCCGGCCAACTGCTCGGGCGTGATCGCCGTGGCCGCCACCGGCCGCACCGGCGCGCGCGCGTCGTACTCGAACTACGGCACCCTGGTCGACGTGGCCGCGCCCGGCGGCGACGGCAGCAACAGCGTGCTGTCGACACTCAATGCCGGCACCGGCGCGCCGGCGGGCGACAGCTACGCCGGCTACCAGGGCACCTCGATGGCGACGCCGCACGTGGCCGGCGTGGCGGCGCTGATGCTGGCGCTGAACACCAACCTCACGCCGGACGAGATCGAAGCTCGGCTGAAGTCGACCGCGCGCGCCTTCCCGGCCAGCTGCTCGGGTTGCGGCACCGGCATCGTCGACGCGGCGGCCGCCGTGGCTGCAGCGACGGCGCCCGTTGCACAGCCGGTGACGCTGGCCGAAAGCGAATCGAACAACACCATTGCCACTGCCGACGCGGTCAGCAGCAATAACACCAATGTCACGGGCAATCTGGGCAGCACGACCGACACCGATTATTTCCGCGTCGATCTGCCGGCCGGCAAGACCCTGAGCGCAGTCCTGACGCCAGGGTCGAGCACCGCCGACTACGACCTGTTCGTCTACAACGCCAGCGGCACGCAGCTGGGCAAGAGCGAGAACGGCGCCGGGGCAGTCGATAGTGTCAGCTCGGGCAATACCGGCACGAGCGTGTCGAGCCGTTATGTGCGCGTGGTGTACTACAGCGGCGGCACCGGGAGCACCAACGGCAAGTACACCTTGAAGCTGACCTGGTAAGCCTGTCGCAGCGACGTTGGCAATCCACAAACGCGCGGCTTCGGTCGCGCGTTTTTTGTTTCCTGAGTAGATGTTCGTTCTGCTGTGCGGTCCGATTCGGGGCGGCCCGCTAGAGTAGACCCATATGACAACCTTCAGGAAGCAACAATGACCATCGATTTCGACCGCAGCGACAACCAGCATCGCCCGCCAATGGGCGCCACCCGTCCATCGACCAACAAGCCGCTGATTGTCACGCCAACGTTCGTCAGCCGGGTCGACGCCACCCCGCGCAATGAACGCCCGCAAGACAGCGGTTCTTCCAAAAGCCGTCACGGCCACGAAGTGCATCTGCCCAACTGGCGCCCGGGTGCGCTGGCGCTGGAAGGCAATCCGAACCTGGCGTTCGAACATTGGGACGAATACTGGCGCAAGGTCCACGGCCCCAAGTTCGCGTGGAACGAGCCGGGCAGTTCGTCCGACCTCGCCGTGCGGTACGACCAGGTGCACCGCATCGCCTCGGGCCCATCGTCGTTCTTCCCGCCGCCTTACCGCGCCATGATCGATGACGACGGCAAATTGCCAGACGAACCAGAGAAGCGTGTGCCGGCCTACGGGCGACCAAGCTGGGACGGCTTCGCCTACATCGCCTACGCCGCGCAGGACGACATCAAGACCATGCTGAGCCAGGAGAAATTTGACAAGCGCATCATCGCCGACGAGCAAGTGGCGTTTCGCATGGTCACGCGCGAAATGGCAGAGGAATACATCCTGATCCCGAGCGAGCGCCATCGCGATCCGATCAGCCTGGTCAAGATCCACATGCGCGCGCCTGAATTGTCGCGCGATCAATTCAAGCAGCGCCTGCTGAAAGAGCACGCGCAACTGGTGCTGGCGCAGCCGGCCACGCGCGAATTGGTGCGCCGCTATGCCCAGCTGCACAATATCGGCTCGACCCAGAGTGATCCGGAAGGCAGCAAGATCGACGCGGTCTCGGTGCTGTCGTTCGCCTCGATGAACGATGTCGAGGATTTCCTGGTCAGCGACAGTTACGCGACCATCGCCCAGGCCGAGAACGCACTGCAGGGCGAGGGTTCCGAGTGGTGGACCGCGCTCAACTACAGCGTCATCAACCGCCTGTCGGCCGAGATGGTCACCGAACTGCCGTGATGTGAACGCATCCTGGCTTGCCACAAAGCCGATTTGGAACGATACTGTATGCAATTACAGTAGTCGTTCCCGGTCTGTGTGACAGGGGCGGCCTTCCCAGCGTGAACGCCCCGGCCCGAAAAATCATCCACTGCGATTGCGATTGTTTCTACGCGTCCGTCGAGATGCGCGACGATCCGTCCCTGCGCGGCCGGCCGCTGGCGGTCGGCGGGCGCCAGGACCAGCGCGGCGTGGTCGCCACCTGCAACTACGAGGCGCGCCGCTTCGGCATCCATTCGGCGATGGCCACCGCCACCGCCATCAAGCTGTGTCCCGACCTGCTGGTGATTCCGCCGGCGATGGAAAAATACCGCATCGCCTCGCGTCAGATCATGGACATCTACCAGGACTATACCGACCTGGTCGAACCGCTCTCGCTCGACGAAGCCTACCTGGACGTGAGCAATTCGCCGCACTGCAAGGGCAGCGCCACCCTGATCGCGCAAGAGATCCGGCGCCGCATTTTCGAGACGGTCGGCATCACCGCCTCGGCCGGCGTGGCGCCGAACAAATTCGTGGCGAAAATTGCCAGCGACTGGAACAAGCCGGACGGCCTGTTCCTGGTGCGCCCGGAAGAGGTCGATGCTTTTGTCGCGGCGCTGCCAGTGAAAAAGCTGCATGGCGTGGGCAAGGTCACGGCGGAAAAGATGAACCGGCTCGGCCTGCAGACCTGCGCCGACCTGCGCGCCTGGAGCATGGACCAGCTGCAAGAGCATTTCGGCAGCTTCGGCGCGCGCCTGCACGACCTCAGCCGCGGCATTGATCACCGCGAAGTGAACACCTCGCGCGAACGAAAATCGATCAGTACCGAAGAAACCTACACGCCCGACGTGCCCGACCTGGCCGCGTGCCTGAAGCTATTGCCCGAGCTGCACGAACACCTGCTGGGCCGCATCAAGCGCGCGAATGCCGAAAAATTCATCAATAAGCTGTTCGTCAAAATCAAGTTTTCGGACTTCCAGCAGACGACCGTCGAGTGCGTTGGCTACGCGCCACATGTGCCGACTTTCGCGCGCCTGATGGAGACCGGCTGGTCCCGCGCCAGCCGGCCGGTGCGGCTGCTGGGCGTCGGCGTGCGCCTGAGCGACACCGAAATCGTCGAGCAATTGCGGCTGTTCGACGATTCTCTGGACGACTCCACAACAGCGTAATTTTCACCCTTTCCTTTATCTCGATATTTCTGCGCAGCAGCGTAAAATATCGTTCCTTCGAATAGAAACAATCGGACTAAACCTATGTGGTTCAAGAATCTTCAGATCTACCGTCTTCCGGCCCCGTGGGCCTACACCCCTGAACAACTGGAAAAGGCCCTCGAGCCGCAGAGCTTCGTGCCGTCCGAAAGCAACGAACTGCTGCGCCAGGGCTGGGATGCGCCGCGTCCAAATGGCGGCCTGGTGCACACCGTAAACAAGCAGATGCTGATCATGCTCGGCACCGAAAAGAAACTGCTGCCGTCGTCGGTCATCAACCAGGTGGCCAAGGCCAAGGCGGCCGAGCTGGAAGAGCAGCAGGGCTTCCCGCCAGGCAAGAAGGCGATGAAAGAATTGAAAGAACGCGTGGCCGACGAACTGCTGCCGCGCGCCTTCACCCTGCGCAGCAATGTCTGGACCTGGATCGATCCGGTCAACGGCTGGCTGGTGGTCGATGCCGCCAGCCCGGCCAAGGCCGACGACGTGGTCAAGCTGCTGCTCAAGGCTGTGGACAAGATGCCGCTGGAATCGTTGCGCGTGCAAAAGTCGCCGGTGGCCGTGATGACCGGCTGGCTGGAATCGGACGAAGCGCCGTATGGCTTCACGATCGACCAGGACACTGAACTGCGCGCTACCGGCGAAAGCCGCGCCGCGGTGCGTTACGTCAAGCACACGCTGGAAGTGGATGACATCCGCCGCCACATTGCTGCCGGCAAGCAGTGCACGCGCCTGGCCATGACCTGGAACGACCGCGTCAGCTTCGTGCTGACCGAGTCGCTGGCGATCAAGGGCATCAAGCCATTGGACGTGATCAAGGAAGGCGAAAGCCCGACCTACAACGACGAAGAACGTTTCGATAACGACGTCGTGCTGATGACGGGCGAGTTGGCCAAGCTGCTGGCCGATGTGGTGGAAGCCTTGGGCGGGGAAGCCAAGGCCTGATTGGTCGATCCGCCATCCTGAATGGCGGAATAACGTAGGGTTGGCGGCGAAGCCGCCAACCCTGCACTCGGCAACTTTACCGGGTGTGCCGTCGATATCACATCACTTTGCCGCGGCGACTTCTTCGCTGGTGGCCGGTTCTTGCGAACCATTCTCCCCGCCGTTTTCCAGCTCACCGCTGGTGTACGTCGCCCCCTGCCGCTTCTGATGCGGCGCCGGACGATTCGGCAACGGCGGCAACGCCTTCGCCTTCTCCAGGTCGATCCCGGCAATCTCTGCCACGCGACGGCCGTAATCCTCGTCGCAATGCCACAGGTGCCACACCATGCGCAGCTGGATCGGTTCCGGACACTGCTTCAGGTCGCCACCGACGTTGTTGACCAGGTCGTCACGCTCCCAATCCTCGAAGGTCCGGTAACGCACGCCGGCCTGGTGATAATCGGACTGCGTGGTGGTGGTCTGGTAGCGGCCCAGGTGGCCTTCCACCCACTGATGGTATTCCGAACCCGGCGTTGATGCTTCCTGGTAGCCGCCCATCAGGCTCGGCTCGTAGTTGATGTGCTTGTTCTCGTCGCTGCCGTCGACGCCATCGACATAAAACGTCATCTGGCCGTCGCGCTGGTTGGTGCGCGCGCGTGCTTTTTCTTGCGGCGCGTTGATCGGCAGTTGCAGGTAATTCGGCCCGACGCGGTAGCGCTGGGTGTCCGAATACGACAGGGTGCGGCCCTGCAGCATCTTGTCGTCCGAAAAGTCGATGCCCTCGACCAGCACGCCGGTACCGAAGGCCGATTGCTCGGTTTCGGCAAACACATTGTCCGGGTTTTTGTTCAGCACCATGCGGCCCACCGGCAGCAGCGGGAACTGGTCTTCCGGCCAGCGCTTGGTGTCGTCCAGCGGGTCGAAGTCGAGTTCGGGATGCTCGCCGTCGGCCATCAATTGCACGCAGAATTCCCATTCCGGATAGTCGCCGCGCTCGATCGCGTCGTACAGGTCGCGCGTGGCATGGCTGGTGTCGCGGCCCTGGATCTCGGCGGCTTGCGCGCTGGTCAGGTTGCGCACGCCCTGTTTCGGTTGCCAGTGGAATTTGACCAGGTGCGCCACGCCCTGGTCATTGACCAGTTTATAGGTGTTGACGCCCGAGCCTTCCATGTGGCGGTAGTCGGACGGAATGCCCCATGGGCTCTTGACCCAGGTGATCATGTGCAGCGCTTCCGGATGGCTGCAGATGAAGTCGTAGAAGCGCCATGGCTCTTGCTGGTTGGTGACCGGGTCGGGCTTGAAGGCGTGGATCATGTCCGGGAACTTGATCGCGTCGCGGATGAAGAACACCTTCAGGTTGTTGCCGACCAGATCCCAGTTGCCTTCGACGGTCTTGAATTTGACCGCGAAGCCGCGCGGATCGCGCGCCGTTTCGGGCGACTCCTTGCCGCCGATCACGGTCGAGAAGCGCACGAACATCGGGGTCTGCACGCCGGTCTCGTTGAGTACGCGTGCGCAAGTGTATTTGGAAGCCGGCTCGTTGCCGATCTTGCCGTAGGCTTCGAAGTAGCCGTGGGCGCCGGTGCCGCGCGCGTGCACCACGCGCTCCGGGATGCGCTCACGGTCGAAGTGGGTGATTTTTTCGATGAACTGGTAGTTCTCGAGCGTGGCTGGGCCACGTTCGCCGACGGAACGCAGCGATTGATTGTCGCGCACGGGGTGACCCTGGCGCGTGGTCAGCGTAGGACGCTTGTCGTTCATTGCCTTCTCCTTCATAAGTCGGGTGGAAAAGGCAGTATAGAAATTCATCGGTGAAGGCAGCGCGCGGCTGCCTTCGTTTTGATGAAGATCAGACCAAAATACGTAGTATTTTTACAGCGTTTCGAACACGCCGGCGCCGCGGTTCTTGGTGACGTTATCCCACGGGAACACCTGACCGTTCATCGCCACATACACGCCGGCCGGCAGCGTTTGCGCCACGCCGCAGGCGAAGCCGAGATTGAACAGCGCGTCCGAATTGGCGATCTGATACGGAATCATGGCGCCGGTCAGGATGATGGTCTTGCCGAGCTCGGCTTCACCCAGCACGGCGGCAGTGTCGCGCATGGTATCGGTGCCGTGCACGATCACGATCGCGTTTTCGTCCGCGGCTTGGCACGCTGCCAGCACGCGCTGACGATCGAGGTCGCCCATGTCGAGCGAGTCGAGCAGCGGCAGCACGTCGAGCGCCACCGGCACCGTCATGCGGCTGCGTTTGATCACCTCCGGCAAGTGGCTTTCGGCAAAGCCAAGCACGCCATTCAGTTCGTTGTAATGCTTGTCGAAGGTGCCGCCCGTAGCGATGAGTCGCAAAGTCATGTTGATTTATCCACTAGCAGAAATAAGGTGCGCCATGATAGCGCCAAAGCGCGTGTTTCGAGATGTGACTGCGCTAGAATTGAGTGGATCAGATGAGTACACTGTTCGCTGTTTTTCCTTCTCTGTATCCTTCCTGCACCTACTCCCATGAAAGCCGTCGCCCCCGGAACCGTCATCTTCCACCGCCATCGAGGCTATGGCGTGATCACCCACGTCAACTTGCTGACTGGCTGGATTTCGGCGCGTTTCGGCAATGAAGCACGCACCCTCGATCTGAATTTGTCGAGCGACGAAGTGCAGCACGCCGATGGCGAGCCGATCCTGTTCCGGCGCGAGCCACCTGACCGCATGCCGCACGCGCGCCTGATGGCGACCGTGCGCGCGCTGCACCAGGCCGGCTACCAGAAGCTGTATCTGTATTCCTGGCCCAAGCCGTCCGGCCTGCACTGGCGCTGGCACCTGTTCACCGGCCCGCGCAACTGGATGCAGCGCACCTGGCGCGAAGGCTGGTATGGCTCGGGCGCGGACTACAACAACAATCCGGTGCTGGGTTGGGGCGATGTGCCGGGCGCAACGGTGGAAGAATTGATCCACGCGCTGGCCAAGTTCGATCCGCAAGGGTTGGCGCAGGCGCTGGGGCGCGATGAAGACCACACTGCCTGGTTCGCGCAGGCGTGCGACTTGCTGCTGCCGGGTTACATGTACAGCCTGAACATGGAGCGTCCCGCAGGCGGCGGACTGATCGAAGCGCCGCCGGTGCCGATCGTGCCGGTACGGGCCGGCCTCAAGCCGTACGCCGGGCGCGACATCGGCTGGCCGCCGGGCTGGGCGGGCTTGTGGAGCGGCACCCATGTGCTGCCGGCGCCACACATCAACCTGACCGGCACGCCGGAAGCGCGGCGCACCGAGAGCGACCGCGCCTGAAGTACCGTCGCCGAGCTCAGCGTTTACCGAGCGCTTCCGGGTTCAGGATATTGCTCGGTTCACCTTGTGCGAAGCGCAGCACATTCTCGAAGGCGGTGCGGAAGTACAGCTCGTAACTGTCCTTCTCAACATAGCCCAGATGCGGCGTCGCCAGCACAGTCGGGATGCGCAGCAAGGGTGAGTCGGCAGGCAATGGCTCGCTGGTAAAAACATCCAGCGCCGCACTGCCGGGATAGCCGCGTTTCAGGGCCGTTTCCAGCGCCCCATCCGCCACCAGTTCCGCGCGGCTGGTGTTGACGAACAGCGCATCGGGCTTCATGCGCGCAAAATCGTCTTCGCCGACAATGCCGCGGGTGGCGTCCGCCAGACGCAGGTGCAGGCTCAGCACATCGGCCTGCTCGAACAGGGCTTCACGCGACGCTGCCGCCTCGAAGCCGTCGGCCACCGCCGCCTGGCGGCTCGCTTCGCTGCCCCACACGATCACGCGCATGCCGAACGCGCGGCCATAACCGGCCACCAATTTCCCGATCTTGCCGTAACTCCATAGCGCCAACGTGCGTCCCTGCAGCACGCGGCCGACACCGTTCAGCACCGGATTGACCGACGCCGTCTGCCACAAGCCATCCTTCAGGTTGGCGGCATACGGCACGATCTTGCGACTGGCCGCCATGATCAGGGCCCAGGCCAGTTCGGCCGGTGCGGTCGGCGAGCCGATCCCCTCGGCGATGGCGATGCCGTGCTCGCTCGCGGCTGCGACATCGATGTGTCCGCTGACCTTGCCGGTCTGCGAGATCAGCTTCAGGTTCGGCAGCTTGGCCAGCAACGCGCGCGGCAGGGCGCTGCGTTCGCGGATCAATACCAGCGCATCGAACGGCGCCAGCCGGATCGCCAGCTGGCCCAGGCCACGGGTCGAACTGGTGAATACCTTGACCACGTGGCCGTCGAGCATCCGGTAGCAGTCGAGGCTGCGAACGGCGTCCTGATAATCGTCAAGAATCGCGATTTTCATGTGTGTTGTCTCAATTGCATCTATCGTGCGTAAACAAATAACAGGATCCGGCACGAGGCCGAATAGCCTACTACATTTGTCAACCAAATTTCCTACTTTTTTGTAATGGATGAGCTCGAAATGGCGTTTGGCGGGTGTACAATCGCCCCGAACTTAAGCGAATGACACGTATCCAACGGTGCTCGCGAGCCGCACCGATCCCAGCCTTGCAGGGCTGATGACACCACCGCTGTACCGCCCCTTGCCGCCGCCTTCCGCTGGGCCATTAGCCCGTAGACGGAACCCGGCCCCACCGGGCGATCAGACCAGTCCAGACCAGAATTCTTAATTGGCATTGGAGGCACCATGAATCAGCCCGTAATGGGCGGCATCGCCGCACTGAACGTTCCAGCTTACATCAAACACCAAAAGCTCATCAATTGGGTGGCGGAAGTCGCCGCCTTGACCAAGCCTGACAGCATCTACTGGTGCGACGGCTCGGAACAAGAGTATGACCGCCTGTGTGCGCAGATGGTCGAGGCCGGCACCATGAAGAAACTGAATCCGGCCAAGCGTCCGAATTCCTACCTGGCCTGGTCCGACCCGACCGACGTGGCACGGGTCGAAGACCGCACCTTCATCTGCTCGGCCACGAAAGAGCAGGCCGGCCCCACCAACAACTGGATGGCGCCAAGCGAGATGCGCCGCACCCTGCACGGCCTGTTCGACGGCTGCATGGCCGGGCGCACCCTGTACGTGGTGCCGTTCTCGATGGGCCCGCTTGGTTCGCCGATCGCCCACATCGGTGTCGAACTGTCCGATTCGCCATATGTCGCGGTCAATATGCGCATCATGACGCGCATGGGCAAGGCCGTGTACGACGTGCTCGGCAACGACGGCGAGTTCGTGCCGTGCGTGCACTCGGTCGGCATGCCGCTGGCCGCCGGCCAGCAAGACGTGGCCTGGCCGTGCAACGCCACCAAGTACATCGTGCACTACCCGGACACGCGTGAGATCTGGTCGTTCGGCTCCGGCTACGGCGGCAATGCGCTGCTGGGCAAGAAGTGCTTCGCACTGCGCATCGCCTCGAACATGGGCTACCAGGAAGCGCAGCAGGGCGGCACCGGCTGGCTGGCCGAGCACATGCTGATCCTGGGCGTCGAGTCGCCGCAAGGCGCCAAGCAATACGTGGCCGCCGCCTTCCCGTCGGCCTGCGGCAAGACCAACTTCGCGATGCTGATTCCGCCGAAAGCGTTCGACGGCTGGAAGGTAACCACCATCGGCGACGACATCGCCTGGATCAAGCCGGGCGCGGACGGCAAGCTGGTGGCCATCAATCCGGAAGCCGGCTACTTCGGCGTGGCGCCGGGCACCAATGAAAAGACCAACCCCAACTGCATGGCCTCGCTGCGCGAGAACGTGATCTTCACCAACGTGGCGCTGACCGATGACGGCGACGTGTGGTGGGAAGGGATGACCAAGGAGGCGCCGAGCCACCTGATCGACTGGCAGGGCAAGGATTGGACCCCGGCATCCGGCACCAAGGCAGCGCACCCGAACGCGCGCTTCACCGTGGCCGCGACGCAGAACCCGGTGATCGATCCGGCCTGGGACGATCCGGCCGGCGTGCCGATCTCGGCCTTCATCTTCGGCGGGCGCCGTTCGAGCACGGTGCCGCTGGTGACCGAGGCCGGCAACTGGGTCGACGGCGTCTACATGGCCGCGACCATGGGCTCGGAAACCACTGCCGCCGCCGCCGGCCAGATGGGCGTGGTGCGCCGCGATCCGTTTGCGATGCTGCCGTTCATCGGCTACAACATGAGCGACTACTTCCAGCACTGGCTCGACCTCGGCAAGAAAGTGGCCGCGATCGATCCTGCGGTGCTGCCGAAGATCTTCTGCGTCAACTGGTTCCGCACCGGCGACGACGGCAGCTTCGTGTGGCCGGGCTATGGCGACAATATGCGCGTGCTGAAATGGATACTCGACCGTACCGCAGGCAGCGCCGCCGCCGGCAACGCGCACCTGTTCGGCACGACGCCGTCGTATGGCGACCTGAACTGGGAGGGCGCGGATTTTACCGAAGCGCAGTTCAACCGCATCACCTCGATCGACAAGAATGATTGGGCTGAGGAGCTGAAGCTGCACAGCGAACTGTTCGACAAGCTGGCCTACCGTCTGCCGCAAGAGCTGGTGGATACCAAGGCCAGGCTGGAGAAGCAACTGGCCGACTGAGCCAGTGGAGGAGACGGCGCTTGCTTCGCGCAAGCGCAGCAGCAAACCATCGGCAGTCAATAAGCAATAAATAAGCAATAAATAAGCAATAAGCAATAAGCAGGAAAGGGATAGGCAACCGCCTGTCCCTTTTTTCATTTGGAGCGAGGATTTTCCATGAAGGCGCATTCAACGCCGGATGATTCGTAGGGTTGGCGGCTCCGCCGCCGACGCGTGGATTGTTTGCAGCGGCGTAGGGTGGACGGGTTCCCCGTCCACCCTACGCAAAACGGCCAGGCCGACAAGTCGACCTGGCCGTCAAACCAGCATGGTACCGAATGCCGGCCGGGCGTTTATTTCAACAACGGCTTCAGATACTTCCCGGTCGGGCTATCCTTGACCTTCGCCACTTGCTCAGGCGTCCCGCACGCCACGATCATACCGCCGCCGGCGCCGCCTTCCGGCCCCAGGTCGACCACCCAGTCTGCAGTCTTGATCACGTCCAGGTTGTGCTCGATGATGGCGAGCGTGTTGCCCTGGTCGCGCAGGCGGTGGATCACCTTCAGCAGCAAATCGATGTCGGCAAAGTGCAGGCCGGTGGTCGGCTCATCCAGGATGTACAGCGTACGACCGGTATCGCGCTTGGACAGCTCGAGCGACAGCTTGACGCGCTGCGCCTCGCCACCCGACAGCGTGGTCGCACTCTGCCCCAGCTTGACGTAACCGAGGCCGACGTCGAGCAGCGTCTGCAACTTGCGTGCAATCACCGGCACCGGCTTGAAGAACTCGTGCGCATCCTCGACCGTCATGTCCAGCACTTCGGTGATGCTCTTGCCCTTGTACTGCACTTCGAGCGTTTCGCGGTTGTAGCGCTTGCCGTGGCAGACGTCGCATGGCACGTACACGTCCGGCAAGAAGTGCATCTCGACCTTGATCACGCCATCGCCCTGGCACGCTTCGCAGCGTCCGCCCTTGACGTTGAACGAGAAGCGGCCCGCCGAGTAACCACGTTCCTTGGCGGTCGGCACCGTCGCGAACAGGTCGCGGATCGGGGTGAACAACCCGGTATAGGTCGCCGGGTTCGAACGCGGCGTGCGGCCGATCGGCGCCTGGTCGACCGAGATCACCTTGTCGAAGTGTTCCAGGCCATGGATCGACGTATGCGGCGCCGGTTCGGTCTGCGAGCCATACAGGTGACGCGACAATGCCGGATACAGCGTGTCGTTGATCAGGGTCGATTTACCCGAACCCGAGACCCCGGTAATGCAAGTCATCAAGCCCACCGGCAGCGTCAGCGAAACATCCTTCAGGTTGTTGCCGGTAGCGCCCGTGATCACCAGCTGGCGCGCCGGATCGGCCTTGGTGCGCTTCTTCGGCACTTCGATCTTGCGCCGGCCATCGAGGTACTGGGCAGTCACCGAATGCTCGTTCTTCATGATCTGCTCGAGCGTGCCTTCGGCAATGATCTGGCCGCCATGCACACCCGCGCCCGGGCCCATGTCGACGATGTAGTCGGCAGTGCGGATCGCGTCTTCATCGTGCTCGACCACCAGCACACTGTTGCCGATGTCGCGCAAATGCTTCAGCGTCGCGATCAGGCGGTCGTTGTCGCGCTGGTGCAGGCCGATCGACGGCTCATCGAGCACGTACATGACGCCGGTCAGGCCCGAGCCGATCTGCGATGCCAGGCGAATACGCTGCGCCTCGCCGCCGGACAAGGTGTCGGCGCTACGGTCGAGCGACAGGTAGTCCAAACCAACATTGTTCAAGAACTGCAGGCGCGCGATGATTTCCTTGATCACGCGCTCGGCGATGTCCTTCTTGGCGCCGGTCAGTTCCAGCGTGTTGAAGAACGCCAGCGTCTCACGCAATGGCTTGTCGGACACTTCATAGATCGCACGTTGCTGCGCGCCCTGGCCGATCTTGACGAACCGCGCTTCGGTGCGCAGGCGCGCGCCGTCGCAGGCCGGGCATTTCTTCTCGTTGATGAACTTGGCCAGCTCTTCCTTGACCGCCATCGAATCGGTCTCGCGGTAACGCCGCTGCAGATTGTTGACCACGCCTTCGAAGGTGTGCTCGCGGATTACGGTGCGGCCGCGCTCGTTCACATAGGTAAACGGGATCGCGGTCTTGCCCGAGCCGAACAGCACCGCTTCCTGCGATGGCTTCGGCAATTGCTCGAACGGCTTGTCCAGATCGAAATCGTAGTGCGTCGCCAGGTTCTGCAACATCTGGAAGTAGAACTGGTTGCGGCGATCCCAGCCCTTGACGGCGCCGGACGCCAGCGACAGGTGCGGGAAGGCGACGATGCGCTTCGGATCGAAGAACTCGATGTGGCCCAGGCCATCGCACTCCTGGCAGGCGCCCATCGGGTTATTGAACGAGAACAGACGCGGTTCCAGCTCCTGCAGCGAGTAGCCGCACACATTACAGGCGAACTTGTTCGAGAACACCGTCATATTCTCGGTGTCCATTTCGTACGCGACTGCGCGGCCATCGGCCAGGCGCAGGGCGGTCTCGAAGCTTTCGGCCAGGCGCTGCTTGATGTCCGGGTTCACCTTGACACGGTCGATCACGACGTCGATGCTGTGCTTCTCGGTCTTCTTCAGCTTCGGCAGCTCGTCGATCTCGTAGATCTTGGCCGGGTTGACGCCGCTGGCGATACGAAAACGCACGAAGCCCTGCGCCTGCATCGCCAGGAACAGGTCGCCATGCTCGCCCTTGCGGCCCGCCACTACCGGCGCCAGGATCATCAGCTTGGTGCCTTCCGGCATCGCAAGCACGGAATCGACCATCTGCGACACGGTCTGCGCCGACAGCGGCTCGTGCGGGTGCTGCGGGCAATAGGGCGTACCGACGCGCGCATACAGCAAACGCAGGTAGTCGTGAATCTCGGTCACGGTGCCGACGGTCGAGCGCGGATTGTGCGAGGTCGCCTTTTGCTCGATCGAGATCGCCGGCGACAAGCCTTCGATCAGGTCGACGTCGGGCTTTTCCATCAATTGGAGGAACTGGCGCGCATAGGCCGACAGCGATTCGACATAGCGACGCTGGCCTTCGGCGTACAAGGTGTCGAAGGCGAGCGAGGACTTGCCTGAACCCGACAGGCCGGTAATCACGATCAGCTTGTTGCGTGGCAGATCGAGGTTGATGTTCTTCAGATTGTGCGTGCGGGCACCACGAATGCGAATTTCTTCCATTAAGTTCGGTAGACTTTCTATAGTTTTTGCGGGGCCGCACACGCTAACTGCGAGGTGCGCGGGCCAATCGGGGAGAACCCATTAGTGTAGCTGGTTTTCGTTACGGCTGTACATTTGTCCAGTGGTTTCGTACCAGCGATGCCGGTTTGGCATGCCAGCTGGATCAATGCACGAGTCCGCTAAAAAAGCGGTATCGATCGTATGTGGGCCGTTCAAGGCCCGCTTCAATGACAAAGCGTTCAGAAACGAAAAATATTTCGTGATTTGATGGTCAAACGCAGAAACAACGGGCTTAAAAGTTGGCGCAGATCAACGACATCGAGCAGCACCTGGCAATCGGCCGCTTTGTCTCCGGCGGCCAGCGCCTGCGCTTCGTGCTCAACGGGCAGCACGACATGCGGACCATCTCGACCTACATGTTCGCCCTCGCCGGTATGGATCTTTGCAATGCACGGCCACCGCAGTATGCCGATACCGTGGTCAGGAACGACGTCTGGATCGGTGACGAAGTCATGGTGCTGGGTGGCGGCATCATCGAAAACGGCTGCGTGATCGGCGCCCGGTCGCTGCTGCCGCCTAACTTCCGCTCGGAACCGTATGGTGTGTATGCGGGCTCGCCGGCCAAGCTGATCCGCTACCGTTTCTCGGAGAAAGTGCGCGCTGCCCTGATCGAACTGGCATGGTGGGAAATGCCGCTGAGCTGGATCCGCGATAACAACGCAATGTTCTTGCAAGACATGACCGAAGACGACGAGGCGGCGCTGGACATCATCGCCAAGCTACTGGCCAGCCGCAAGGAATACGAGGCTGTGCACGGACCGCGCACCTGACCCAGAGATGGGTGGTGAGGCAGCGATCGCGCTCAATGATGGGCGCGTTTACACGCCTGAAAAACGACGAATAAACCGTGTTGAAATCCTGCTGAACAGGCATAATATCGGGTCGTTCCACCCAGTTCCCTGACGCTTAGAACCAACGCAGAGTCAGGGCTTACAACACCATCAAGGACTCATCATGGCTTCAGTTAACAAGGTCATCATCGTCGGCAACCTCGGCCGCGACCCGGAAATCCGCTACATGCCGAGCGGCGACGCCATCGCGAATATCGCCGTGGCCACCTCGTACAAGTCGAAAGACCGCAACAGCGGCGAGCAAAAAGAACTGACCGAATGGCACCGTATCTCGTTCTTCGGCCGCCTGGCCGAGATCGTTGGCCAGTACCTCAAGAAGGGCTCGTCGGTCTACGTCGAAGGCCGCCTGCAGACCCGCAAGTACACCGATAAAGACGGCATCGAGCGCTACGCCACCGACATCATTGCTGAAAACATGCAGATGCTGGGTGGCCGCCAGGGTATGGGCGGCAGCGACATGGACATGGGCGGCGGCGGCATGGACGACTACTCGGCGCCACAGCAGCCGCGTCAGCAAGCCCCACGCCAGGCGCCTCCGGCTCCGGCCGCACGTCCGCAGCCGAAACCGGCGCCGAACTTCTCGGATATGGATGACGACATCCCGTTCTGATAAGAACCGCGGGCGTATAGACGCCAACCGATAAAACGGAGCTCCATGGGCTCCGTTTTTTTATTGCATGACGTAATTCGTCAGTGCCATGAAATTTCCTTGCTAATCATAAATTAAGTTATTAAAGTCAATAGAAATACCGTATTTACAACATAAGTTTACTGTCGGAAAATTTTACACATTGCGATTTAATAAATGAAGTTGGCATTCATGTCATAGGGAGAGTGGGTGAGTTGGCACACTAGTTGCTACAGAGAGGAAAGTAGTTTTAACTCTTAGATAACTAAAAAGGCTCGCAATGAACTTCATCAAAACCACCGTGTCCGCTATCGCTTTCGCTGCTGCTGCATTTGCTGCTACCGGCGCTCATGCAACGGTGATTGATTCCCACAGCGAAAAGAAGCATGTGCAAATTGGCCGTGATGAACCATACATCTTCGAGCACAGCTTCCTGGACCAGGGTTTCGTTGCCGGCACTACCCAATACACCAGTGCCATGCTGAACGTGCGCCTGACCGACGGCGCAGCGGGTGAACGCGGCGACATCATCATTGACGGTGCCGCCAAGCCGTTCAACTTCGTGGACATCGAAAACAAGAGCGACAACAAGCCAACCGGTGGTTCGTTCTACCCGATCACGCTGGATGCCCTTTCGCTGGCAATCCTGAACGCCACCGGCAAGATCTCGTTCACCGTCGTCAGCAACCAGGGCGATTTCTACTTCGCCAGCTCGTCGCTGAGCGTGGAACTGGCTGAAGCCGCAGCCGAAGTGCCGGAGCCAGTGTCGCTGGTCCTGCTCGGCGCCGGTCTGCTGGGCATGGGCGCTGCGCGTCGCCGCCGCGCAGGCAAGTAAGCCTGTCGGATGCGCGCCGGGCAGCTTGCCCGGCACGCACCCCTCCTGAAACGGCGAGGCCGCGCAAGCGCCTCGCCGTTTTTGCGTGTCAAGAGAACAATCAGTCGGTGACAACCGGTCGCACCTGACTTAGAATCGCCCCCATCAAGTGAATGGTGCCCTCCTGCTCGTCTGCCGGAGGGTGAAACGGGAAGCCGGTGACGTGCGCGATACCCATCGCGCGCCAGTCCGGCGCAGCCCCCGCTGCTGTAAGCCTGACGACTCCGCTCGAACGCCACTGTGCCTGTGCACGGGAAGGCATGAGCGGGGAAGGATGACGGCAAGCCAGAAGACCGGCCTTCACGAAGCATTGCGCATGTCCCGGGGTGTGGACGTGCCGGTTGGTGGTTCGATCTTTCCATGTTGCCTGCGCTTGCATTGCAACCGCATTTGCCGTCGCGGTCCCGACGTTGCCTGCGCGCGCCGGTGCCTGGTGCGCGCCTGCCCGGCGCCATGGAATGAACGCGGCCACCGTGTTATCACGCGCGCTCGTGCGCTCACCATGGTAGACGTTCACATGAACACGCCCAAGCTTTCCCGCGCCCGTCTGGCGCGCGTCCTCCTTGCCCCCGCTTGCCTGTCGCTCGCCGCGTCCGCCCACGCAAATATGCACCACGTGGACGGGCCTGTGCCAACCGTCACCGTGCGCGGCGCCATCAATGACGAAGGCCTGTCGCTCGACCGTCCGCACGCCAGCGGCAGCCGCCTCGGCGTCAAGATGCTCGACCTGCCGGCCAGCGCTGAAACGCTGGGTGCCGCCACCATCGAAGCGCGCGGCGATTTGCAGCTCAAGGACGCCGTCACCCGCACCACGGGCCTGACCGACAGCAGCTCGCCCGGCAACGGCATCAGCTACTCCGCGCGCGGCTTCAACGGTAACAGCTCGATCGGCCTGCTCGAGAATGGCCAGCGCCTGCTGGTCGGCTCCGGCACCAGCACTTATCCGGCCGACCCGTGGGGCTACGAAACCATCGACGTGCTGCGCGGCCCCGGCTCGGTGGTGTATGGCAGCGGGACCACGGGCGCCGTCATCAACGCGGTGCGCAAGGCGCCCCAGCGTGAAACCTCGGTCGAGGTGCTGGCCGGCGTCGGCAGCAGCGCCTCGCTGCGCGCCGGCATCGGCGCTACCGGCGCCTTGGGCGACACCGGCGCGTTCCGCGTCGACGCCTACGCCGGCCGCAGCGACGGCTTCATCGACCGCGGCGAATCGCGCCACGGCAAAATCCTGACCAGCATGACGACGACCCTGGCGCACGGCGTCACGCTGTATGCGCAGCTCGACCACGCCGAACAGGAACCGCGGCGCTACTTCGGCACGCCGCTGGTCGACGGCCGCCTGGCGCGCCACCTGCGCGACCAGAACTACAACGCCGGCGACGCAGTGCTGCGCTTCGTCGACGACAAGGCGGTCGCGCGCCTGCACTGGCAAGTCTCCCTGAACCTGGAACTGAGCAACGAACTGGCGTACTTCAAGGCACGCCGCGACTGGCGCAACATCGAGTCGTACACCTACGTTGCGACGGCGAACGTCGTCGAGCGCAGCGACTACATCGGCATCGGCCACGACCAGGAGCAGACCGCCAACCGGCTGGAAGCGCGCTGGAACAAGGGCGCCAACGCGATGGTGGCGGGCTGGGAAGCATCGACCATCAACTTCATGCACACCAATAATTCGCCGTACGGCGGTTCTTCAACCGTGGCGTCGACCGGCTTCGAGCCGGGCAGCTTCTGGGATACGCCGGATGCGATCAGGCCGAACTTCGCCACCGACACACTGACTCACGCCTTCTACGTCGAAGACAGCTACCGCGTGAACGAGCGCCTGGTGCTGCTGGCCGGCGCGCGCCATGACCGCTACAAGGTCGACCGCGTCAACCTGCTGGCGGCAACCGGCAACTTCGAAACCACGCTGCGTTCAAACGCCGTGCGCCTGGGCGCGACCTTCAAACTGGCGCCTGACACCTCGCTGTACGGCCAGTTCAGCACCGGCAGCGATCCGGTCACCAGCATCCTGTCGCTGAACCTGGCCAACAGCCGTTTCAAACTCACTGACGCGCGCCAGGTCGAGGCCGGCGTCAAGCAAATGCTGGCGGGCGGGCGCGCCGAGTGGACCGCCGCCGTGTACGACATCAAGAAGGACGACATCATCACGCGCGACCCGAACAACGCGGCGCTCTCGGTCCAGGGTGGATCGCAAAGCTCGCGCGGCGTCGAGTTCACCGCCAGTGCGGCGCTGGCGCCGGGCTGGCGCATCGACGCCAACGCGGCCTACACCGACGCCCAGTTCGACACGCTGCTGGAAGCGGGCGGTATCGCGCGCGCCGGCAACCGTCCTTCCGACGTGCCGAAGGCATCCATCAACCTGTGGCTGAACTATCGCGCCAACGCGTGGCGTGCCAGCACCGGCCTGCGTTACGTGGGCGAGCGCTTCATCAGCAACGCCAATACGCAAACGCTGCCGGCCTACACCACGCTGGACGCTTCGATCGGCTATGCCTTGAGCCGCAACGTACAGCTGCAGCTCAACCTGCGCAACCTGACCGACAAGCTGTACGCGGTGACCTCGTATGGTTCGAGCCAGTATCTGCTGGGCGAGCGTCGCAACGCCGAGCTGACCGTCCACTGGCGTTATTGAGCCGGCGATGATGGGATCGTGGAAGCGCCAGCTGCATCTGCTGCACCGCTGGTGCGGCATTGGCATCGGCCTGTTCGTGCTGCTGTGGTTCGGTTCGGGCATCGTCATGATGTACGTGCCGTATCCCGAGCTCACCGAGGACGAACGCATGGCGTGGCTGGCGCCGCTCGACGCGCATGCGGTGAAGGTCGATGCCGCCGCAGCCTGGGCCGCTACCGGCATCGTGGGCGTGCCGGATGCAGTGCGCCTCAACACTGTGGCCGGGCGCCCGGCCTGGCACTTCCAGCGCGAGCGCGTCCCTCATTCGGTATGGGCCGACAATGGCGCGCCTTTGAAGGTGACCGGTGCAGTCGTCAACGCCAGCGCACTCACGGCGGCGCCAGGCGCACGCTGGTTCAACGCCGACGTGATCGAACTCGATCAGTGGACGTTTGGCCGCGTCAGCGCGCACCGGCCGCTGCACCGGGTCACGGCTGACGATGCGGCCGGCAGCGTGTTGTACGTGTCAGGCCGCACCGGGGAACTGGTGCGCGACACCACGCGCAATGAACGTGCCTGGAACTGGGTCGGCTCGGTGGTGCACTGGGTGTACCTGACGCCACTGCGCAAGCATGGCGACGCCTGGCGCCAGGTGGTGATGTGGACCTCCGGCGCGGCGCTGCTGCTGGCGCTGTCGGGCATGGTGCTGGGCATCCAGCGCCTGCGCATTCGACGCCGTTATGCGGGCGGACGCATGTCGCCATATGCCGGCTGGCAGGCCTGGCATCACTGGCTGGGACTCAGCGTCGGCACGCTGGCCATCACCTGGCTGTTCAGCGGCTGGCTGTCGGTGGGGCCGTTCGGGTTTCCAGCGGCGCCGGGACCGTCGGCGCACGACCGGCTGGCGTTCGCCGGCGGCGTATTGGCGCCGGCCGATTTGGCGCTCGACGCGGCAGAGATGTTGCGCCGTCATCCGGACGTGCTGGAACTGGAGTGGCGGCGTGTGGACGGCGGCTTGTACCTGTCCGCGCTTGGCCGGGCAGGGCGCGGCTTGTTCGACGCGCGCGATGGCGCGTCGCTGGAGCTGCTGCCGCAAGCGGCGCTGGCGCACGCCGTGCAGGCGCTCAGGCCGGACGCTGCGCTGCAGCTGGAGCTACTGCACGCGGCCGACGATTACTACTATAGCCACCATCGCCAGGCCGCGTTTCCGGTACTGCGTGCACGCTTCGCGCTGCCGGACGCGCCGACCTTCTACATCGATCCGCGCCAGGGCCAGCTGGTGGGATTTGTCGATCGCGACACCCGGTGGGACCGCTGGCTGTTCAACGGGCTGCACCGCTTCGACTTCGCGTTTCTACGCACGCGGCCACTGTGGGACGTGTTTGTTATCACGCTGTGCCTGCTGGGTGCGCTGCTGACGGCCAGTGGCCTGGTGCTGGGTTGGCGCCGCCTCAAGCGGCTCTGAGGCGGCGCACGGACCGCACCGTCAGCGCCGCTGCCCTAAGCCGGTCGCCGTCCAGTAGATCCCGCCCATCAGGTGCCCCACATACTGCGGATCGCGGTACATCTCGACGTTATGCCCCAGCGTGGTCACGAACACGCGCCCCTGCTCGTGGCGGTGGTGCCAGGCGATCGGATGGTCTTTCCCCATCGGCTCCGACACCTGGCCCGGCCAGATCTTGCGCGGGTCGTAGCTCGACTCGTCCACGTTGAGCACCGGGTTGATCTTCACGTTGTAGGGATTGGTGGTGACGTAGAATTCGTCGCTCCAGATCCAGCGCTCGGGCAAGCCGTAGGTGGCGGGGAAGCCCTTGTCGACGGTGGTGACCACGCCGGTCTGCAGCATCGGGTGCACGCCCACGCGGCGCCCGACCAGCTTTTCGTACCAGGGCCAATTGTCGGCCGGCGTGATCGCGGCGCGGTGCACCACGATCGCGTTGCCGCCGCCGCGCATGTACTCTTCAAACCGCGCGCGCTGTGCGGCGTTGAGTTCTTCGCCCGGCGTGTTCAGGAACATCACTGCCGCGTACTGGCGCAGGTCGCCCTCGAACACTTGCGTCTTGTTGGTCCACACCAGCTCGAACGCGTGCAGCTTTGCCAGGCGTTCCAGGCTATCGCGCGCGACCGGGATGTATTCGTAGTGGTACTTGTTGGGGATCGCCAGCACCAGCAGCTTGAACTGGTTGTCGGCCACGGCGTCCGCCATCAAGGCCAGGCCGGCGGCCAGGGTCAGGGCCGCGCGCTTCATCGGGCCACCTGCGTCGCGTACAGCGAATGGTGGGTCAGGATGTACAGCGTTCGTTTATCCGCGCCGCCGAAGATCAGCTGCAGCGGACGCTCGGGCACATCGATGCGGCCCTTTTGCTTGCCGTCCGGGCCGTAGATGAAGACCTGGCCGTTGGCGACATACACATTGCCGTCCGGTCCCACTGCCGCGCTTTCACCGCCGCGGTTGGCCACCTGCTTCAGATTGGTGATGCCGCCGCCTTGATTCACCACGCCGCTGAAGGTGCGGTTCTCGGAGCCGTTGGTGAATACCACGCGCCCGCCCACCGGCGCCGTGACCAAGCCGTGCGCCTGCAGCGAATCGGCCCAGCGCCAGCCCAGGTGATCCGGTGCGCCCTGGCGCAGCACGCGGTAGGCCGGCAGCACCAGGCTGCCGTCCGGCGAGACGTATTCGTTCGCCTTCGGCAGCGCCACGTCGCGCGCGAACATCTCGGCCAGCGTCGTGAACTCGTAGGTGTCGTAGTTGAGCTGGTCCTTGAATTCGCCGTTCTGCCAGAAGTTGACTGGCAGCGCGACCCGCGCCGCCTTGTTGTTGCTTACCGGCGTCGGCTTGATCATGGTGACGTCAAGGCCCGGCGCATCCGGCTTGAATGCATACACGCTCGCCTGCGGGCCATACGACGACAGCACCACCACGTTGCCGCTGTTGTCGATCGCCAGGTTGACCGGGTCGAGCGGGGCGTCGCGCACCACGCTCAAGCCATCGTTCTTGCTGTAGCCGAAGATGCGCTTCCAGTAGCGGTCGACGAAATACAGCTTGCCTTTGGCGTCGACCGCAGCGCCGGCGATGGCATAGAAACCGCCTTCCAGCTTCTCGACCTTGCCTTGGGGCGCGGGCGCCGTGCGCTGCTTGCCGTTGTAGTCGAACATCGCGAACTCGCGCTCGCGCACCTCCAACTTGTTGGTGACATCGCGGATCGCATTTTCATACGCGTACTTGCTGGCGCGCAGATAGGTGGCGCAGCCGTTGTCGTCGCAGGTGGCAAAGCCGCTTTCGGCGTTGACGTGCACGTTGCGAAAGCGAATGTCGCTCGAGTTGGTGATCAATACCGCGGCCGGCATCGGCTTGTACGAACGCGTCACCCGATACGCGTGGTAGTTCGCGAACAGCACGTTCTTCGAATTGCGGATTTCGAGCGAGACCGCGTCGGCGCCGTCGCGGATTTCCTCTTCGGTCTGCGGCGCCAGGAATTCCCAGTTCTCCACATTGTCGAGCACGATCTCGGCGCGGATATGATGCTCGGCCGAGAGCTCGTAGACCTTGCCTGGCGTTTTGGTATTGGTCACGTAGAAGCCGGCCTGCGCGTAGCCGCTGGGCGACCAGATGCCGGAGAAGGTGCCGCCGCCACCGTCGGTCACCCACACGCTCGGGTATTGGCGATCCCAGTGCGCGGTGGTGTCGAAGCGTGCGTCCTTCTTGTACGGGTCGGCGCGGCTGCCGTCGTACAGGCGCGTGCCATGCCCGCCCTGGATGCGCACGTCGTCCACCAAGGATTGCTCGCCAGCGCGCCACAGCAGCGCCACGGCGCGGTTATTGACTTCACCGGTGGCCAGGCCAAGGCCGGACACGATGCCGTCGCCACCGCGCGCGCTTTCCAGCAGGGCCTTCGGTCCATCCACGCCCTGGTAGTTGGGCGAGCCGTTCGGGATCAGGAGCTGGGTCAGGCCCGGGTGCAGCGCCACGATCACGGTGTCGGGCCGCATGCGGATGGTGTCGTTGACGACATAGAAGCCGAGCGGCAGGTACACCGTGCGGTGGCTGTCGATCGCCTTCTGGATCGCGGCCGTGTCGTCGGTCTGGCCGTCGCCCTTCGCGCCATATTCAAGCACATTGGCCCAGTCTTTCGACGATGGCAGCGCACGCAATGCGCGCCTCGGCGCGGGGTTCGCGGTCAGCGCAGCGGTCTTGTAGTTGGTGCCGAACTTGCCCACTTCGCCCATCTGTTTCACGAACAGGCCGTAATTGAACTCGCTGACGCGGTAGTCGCGGCCCTTGCCGGCCAGCGTCTTGCCACTGTCGCGAAAACGCACGAAGGTCGGCACGTTGCGCGCGATGGCGTTTTCCATGCCGACCTGCGTGTAGACGTTGTCTTCATTGCTGATGATGAGAGCGGCCTTGCTGACGTTCTCGAAGCGCACGTCCTTGCCCCACAACCAGTCGCCGTAGCCACGGTTGATCTCGACCCCGACCGGCGTGTCCTTGATCTCGGTATTGATCATGGTGAGGCTGGCTTCATGCTCGCGGATCGCGGCGTCGCGCTGGCCCTCGAACGTCGAATCCATCAGCGTGAACTGCCAGGCGGGCGAGGTCTTCTCGCTCAGGATGCCATACCGCCCGCCGTAGAAGCGCAGGTTGTAGGCCACGTTGCCGACCTGGTACACACCGGCCAGGCCGGACCCCAGATGAAAATCGATGTGGCTCAGGTTCGAGTGCTGCGCCGTGTGCATGCGCACCGCAGCGGCGGCCGGGTTGCCGTCCTTGATCTCGAAGTCGACGTTCGACAGCGCCGAATAGAAGGTCGACGAATTGGCGTTGCGCACCGCCTTGCCGTCTTCGGCGGAAAACGGCACCGCGCTCGGCACCGGCATCGGCACCTTGCCGACGTTGTACTGGTCGCCGCCGGTGAAGATCACCATATTGGCCACGCCCTTTTGAAAGCCCGGCGTGTTCGGCGCCAGCAGCAACACCGGCCGCGTCGGCCCCACGCCATACAGGCGCACCGCCAGCGGAATCAGGAGCGAGCGTGAGATGCGGTAGCGCCCCGACGGCAGGAACACCACGCCGCCCTGGCCCTTGTTGGCTGCCGCATCGAGCGCGGCCTGGATCGCGGCGCTGTCGTCGCTGCTGCCGTCGCCGGTGGCGTGCACCACGGTTGCGCGCGGATCGACCGGCATCGCCGGATAGGCGGATACGGACGGCGTGGGCGCGGCGCCGACGCCGCCAATGGCTGCGCCAAGCAGCACGGCCAGCGCCAGCATGCGCGGACGAACAGGTAAGGTTGTCATCATCTTTTTAGTCCCCTCTGATTTATATCGGTCGTTACAAGAACAGCGACAGCAGCAGTACGAACACCAGGCCGAACACGCCGACCAGGGTTTCCATCACGGTCCAGGAACGGAAGGTGTCCTTCAGCGACAGGCCGAAGTACTCCTTGAACATCCAGAACCCCGAATCGTTGACATGGCTGCACATCAGGCTTCCGGCGCCGATGGCCAGCACCATCAGGTTCGGGTCGACGCCCGAGCTGTGCACCAGCGGCGCCACGATGCCGCCGGCCGTCACGCCGGCCACCGTGGCCGAGCCGAGGCAGATGCGGATCACGGTCGCCACCAGCCAGCCCAGCACCAGCGGCTGCACCGGCAGGTTTTGCAGCTGCGCGCCCAGCTCGGCGCTGACGCCGGATTCCACCAGCACCTGCTTGAGCGCGCCAGCGCCGGCGATGATCAAGAGGATCGGCGCGATCTCGCGCATCGCTTCGCCCGGCCCCTGCATCACCTGGGACAGAGAGCGGCCCTGCGCCAGCCCGAGCGTGAACACCGCCACCAGGTACGACAGCAGCATCACCACCAGCGGGTTCGAGAAGAATTTCAGGGCGCCATCGAGGTCCGGCCGCGCCATCGCAAGAAGCGTGGTCGCGCCCAGCAGCAGCACCGGCAGCAGCGCGGTGGCGAAGCTGTTGAAGGCGCCCGGCAGCCTGGTGTCTTCCACCTGCGCGCCGTTGCGGAAGATGGCGCTGGGCGTGGCCTGGACGCGGCGCAGCGACATCGCGAACACCGGCCCGGCCAGGATCAGGGTCGGCACCGCCACCACGATCCCGTACAGCAGCGTGGTGCCCATGTCGGCGTGGATCGCCGCCACCAGCGCTACCGGCGACGGATGCGGCGGCAGGAAGCCGTGCGCGATCGACAGGCCGGCGAGCAGCGGGATCGCCAGCGCCACCGCCGGCCTCCCGCTGCCGGCCACCAGCGAAAAGATCAGCGGCACCAGCAGCACGAAGCCGACGTTGTAGTACAGCGGAATGCCGACCACGAAGCCGGTCACGGTCAGCGCCACCGGAATGCGCGCCGGTCCCAGTGCATCGAGCAGACAGGTGGCGATGCGGCGCGCGGCGCCGCTGTCGGCGATCAGCTTGCCGAACACGGCGCCCAGGCAGATCACCACCACCAGGGAGCCGAGCAGGTCGCCGATGCCTTTTTCGATCGCGCCGGGAATGCGCTCCGGCGCCACCCCGAGCAGCAGCGCCGCCACCAGCGATGCCGCGACAAAGGCCAGCAGCGGCTGGACCTTGCCCCACGCGATCAACAGCGTGAGCAGGCCCACCGCAATCAGGACGGGAAACAGATTGCCCATACTGCGGCTCCGTCAGAAGCCGTAGCGCAGGCCGACCCGGTAGGTGCGCCCGACCACGTCATACAGCGCAGGGTTGATGCCGTAGCTGGCGTTGGTCTGCGGCGCCGGTTCCGGGTCGCGGTCGGTCAGGTTGTCGATCTTGAAGTACAGCTGCATCGCTTTTGAGACGTTGTAGCTGGCGCCGAAGTCGAAGTAGGTCGCGCCCTTCATCCGGTTGTCGTAGATGGTCGGGTTGATCAGGGTCGACACCGGGCAGCCGGTCTGGCACTCGATGAAGTCGTTGCGGTAGGTGCCGTCGCTGATCCAGCGCTCGGTCAACGTCAAGCTCAGTTTGTCGTTGTCCCAGCTTTGCTGCGCCAGCAGCTTCCACTTCGGCGTGTTGCTCATGTTCGAGCCGGCGGCGTCCACCGGCGCGGTGCCGACCACGCCCGAATCGGTGATGAAGTGCAGGTTGCGCGTGGCCAGCGCGCGGAAGGTGAAGCGGCCCGGCAGGTTCAGACGTTCGAGCCCGGTTCTGTAGGCGGTCTCGATGTCGAAGCCTTTCGCATGCAAGGACGCCAGGTTGAAGTTCTGTACCGTGACGTAGTTGTTGCCCGGGTTGTTGAGCACCATGGCGGCGCAGATTTCCTGGTTGCCGGCCACGCACAGGTCGACTTCCTGCTGGATCGTCAACGCCGAGATCACGCCCTTGACCTTGATGTCGAAGTAGTCGAGCGAAACACTGAAGCCCGGCGCCCACTTCGGTTGACTGAGCACGATGCCGAACGAGTTGTTGCGCGCGATCTCGGGCCGCAGGCCGGTGTTGCCGACGGTGCGCTCCTGCACGCTGATGGTGTTGCCCTGGTACTGGACCACGTTGTTGACCACCACCGGCGCCGCATACAGTTCGCTCAGGTTCGGCGCGCGCACGTCCTTCGAGGTCACGCCGCGCAGGCGCAGGCCGTCGATCGGGGTCTGCCAGGTGGCGCCCAGCTTCCAGCTGCCGACGCTGCCGGCGGTGCTGTACTTGGTTTCGCGGTCCGCCAGGTTGATATTGGCCTCGCCCCAGGTTTCAGATTTGAGCAACGGTATGTTCAGTTCCACATACGCTTCGCGCACGTTGTAGCTGCCCTCGCCGTTGTGGAAGTTACCGGCGTACCAGTTGTTGCCGACCGTGGTGTTGAGCAGCGGGTCGGCCGGGTACATGGCGTTGTTCGGCGACTCCGGCGTCACGCCATTGCCGTAGGCGTCGCCGCGCACGCGGTATTTTTCGCGCCGGTATTCGGCGCCGGTGGCCATCGAGATCGGACCGGCCCAGCCTTCGAACAGTTCGCCGTTGATGTTGAAGCTGCCCACGTCCTGGCTTTGGGTGGTGCGCTGGCGCGGACCGTTCTCGGGCGCGATGTAGGCCCAGGCGTTCGGGTCGACCGGGTTGTTGCCGATGATGTTCAGCGGTACGCAGCCCGACGCTGCGGCGACTGGATTGCGGCACACGATACGGCCGTCTGGTGCTCTTACTGCGTCAATGGCGGCGTTGTAGCGCGCATTGATCGTCATGTCGCGTGCATCGAGGTTGGTCTTGTTTTCGCCGTGCGTCACGTAGGCGTCGTACGACCACTCCTTGCCGAACAGCTTGAATTTGCCGTCGGCGCCGAGCACGAAGCGACGCTGGGTGCGGGTCGGGTGGACGTTGATATTCTCGGGGAAGATCGCGTTCGAGGTGCCGTACTGGAAGCTGGTGATGTTGTTCTGGGCGCAGGCGGCCACGATCGACGCCGGCAAAAATGGATTCGAGCACTGCACGGTCAGGTTGGCGTTCTTGGCCGCGCCGGGATTCGGCGAGAACTCGGACGCCACCTGAGCGTAGTTGGCGGTGAAGTAGATTTCGTTGTCGGCGTCGAGGTCGAACGACATGCGGGTGTAGGCCACTTGTCGCTTGAAATTCATCGCCAGGTTGGTGCCGGAACCGACGCTGCCACTCAAGTCGCCGCCGATGCAGAACGGATTGACGCAACCGGTAACCGCGCCGGTGCCGGTCGGACGGCCGCCCGAGCCATACTGGAACTGGTACGGCACGCCGCCGTCGCCGAACGCGGTGCCTTGCAGCGGGCCGTTGGTGATCAAGCCGTACTTCGCATACTGGTACTGCTGCGCGTTTTGGATCACGCGGTATTGCGGCAGGCCGTCGCCGGTCTGGTTCAGCGGCCGCACCGAATACGCCGGGTTCTGGTACCAGGTGCGCCCGTTGGGGCCGACGCCGCCGATGCCGGGCGACTCGATGCCGTTTTCTTTCGTGAACTCGCCGCTGGCGGTGACGTGGAATCGCCCATCCATGAAGGCGCGTCCCCACGCGGCTTGCACGGTGCCGCCACGGTCGTCGTCGTATTTGGTTTGCCCGGCCTGCACGTTGGCCTTGAAGCCTTCGAATTTTTTGTCGGTGACGAAGTTGACCACGCCGCCCACCGCGTCCGAACCGTACGAGGCCGAGGCGCCGCCGGTGACCACGTCGACGCGCTTGACCAGCAATTGCGGGAACTGGCTGACGTCGGTGACGCCGGTGACGTTCGCGCCGACCACGCGCTGGCCGTCGAGCAGGGTCAAGGTGCGGATCGTGCCCAGGCCGCGCAGGCTGAGGGAACTGAGGCCCTGGATGCCGCTGCTGGTGCTGTTGGTGCTGGTGGTGCGCCCGGTGCTGCCTTGCAGCGCGGGCAATTCGGCCAGGGTGTTGAACAGGTTCGGCTTGGCCGCTTTTTCCAGGTCGGCGCTGGATAAACTCGTGGTCGGCGTCGGCTGGGTGAAGCCGCGCGCAGCGATGCGCGAGCCGGAGATGCGCACCACGTTATTGCCCTCGGCCGTCGCCGGCGCGGTGCCGGCAGTCGGTTCAGCGACGGTATCGGCCGCGGTCTGCTGCCCGGCCGGCGGCGTGCCGGTCGCCGGTTCGCTTGGTGCCTGCTGGGCGTGGGCGAGGGCGCCGAGGGTCCAGCAGGCGCTGGCGACGGCGAGGCTGATCAAGGTCCTTTGAACTGGTGTGCGCATGGTTGTCTCCGTTCGCTGTTGTAGTCAGGGCGCGCCGCCTCATTGGCGGGTGGCGCTGCCCCGGTTGGCGTTGTACATCGTTGCTGTTGTCGTCTCTGCGCTGAACCCGGCGGGATCAGCTCGATGCGGTGATGCGCTCCACCAGCGCCGCCGGCGGCTGGGTGATGTCGAGGGTCAGGCCGTCTTCGTCCGGCTGGAGCGGTTCGAGGATGCGCAGCTGGCTCTCGAGCAGCGCCGGCGGCATGTAGTGGTCGGGACGCGCGTGCATGCGCTCGGCGATCAGTTCGCGCGGCCCGGCCAGGTGCACGAAGCGCACCTGCGGGTCGGCCGCGCGCAGCAGGTCGCGGTAGCGCCGCTTGAGCGCGGAGCACGACAGCACCAGGCCGCGGTCGTGTATCTCCGCCTGCTCCAGTTCGGCCGCCAGCGCTTGCAGCCAGCCGGCGCGATCGTGGTCGTCGAGCGGGACGCCGGACGCCATCTTGGTCACGTTGTGTTGCGGGTGAAAGGCGTCGCCTTCGAGGAAGGGGATGGCGTAGAAAGCGGCCAGCGCCGAGCCGACCGTGCTCTTGCCGCTGCCGCTGACACCCATGATGACCCAGCGCGTACGACTGCCTTGCCTGGCGTGACGTGACTCTGCCTGCATATTGTCTCCTTAACCGACGTTAGCGCTATCATTGCGTTTTTTTCAGTCTCTGCCTCGTTCAAAAGTTTGTAAATGGGGCATCGATGCTGCGCTGCACAACAAGTCGCGAGCACGTTGTCGGCTTTTTTGAGGCCACGCAAAGCACGCAAATGACCGTTTCACTCGCAGAACGGCTGAGAAATTTGATAGCGCTAACACTGCTGCATTGCGCCATCGAAATCCAAGTGCGTTGTAATTACAACACTGCTGCGTCGCGTGGCGCTTTCACAGAAGAGCATAGGGCTATCGAGTCTCTCTCCCCAATAGTCTGTCCTTGCGTACAGGTGCCGATCTTTCTATAATCGAGAATGATTCTTATTTATATTTGAGTCTGGTCCTTGGGCCAGGCGCGAGTGTCGTTGTTAACCGTTGTCGCTTCAGGCAACCTTTCAGGAGTTTTGATGCCGTCGTATCTGCCTTGGTCTACCCGTTCGTCCGCTTTCCCAGCCACGCAATCGGCGTCCCCTTCGGCGCTGCGCCTGCGGCCGCTCGCGCTGGCGTGCGCCCTGTTCGCGGCCGGTCCCGGCGCGGCGTTTGCCGCCGAGGACGCCCCGGTCGATGAACATGTACAGACCGTGAAGGTCACTGGCGAGACGACAAAGGACAGCTACAGCGTGCGCGACAGCGCCTCGGCCACCCGCCTCGACCTGACGCTGCGCGAAACGCCGCAGTCGGTATCGACCGTCACGCGCGCCAAACTCGACGACTTCAAACTCAATTCGATCAGCGACATGCTGGGCACCGTTCCCGGCGTCACGGTCGAGGCGGTCGAGACCGACCGCGTCTACTACACCGCGCGCGGATTCGACATCACCAACTTCCAGTACGACAGCGTCGGCATTCCCTTCGTGTTCGGTAACGTCACGGGCGACTTCGACACCGCCTTGTACGAGCGCGTCGACGTCGTGCGCGGCGCAAACGGTTTGCTGTCCTCGACCGGCAACCCGTCGGCCACGGTCAACTTCGTGCGCAAGCGTCCCGGCAACAAGCTCGCCGCGCAGGCCGGCCTGACCCTGGGGCGCTGGGGCAACAAGCGCCTGGATGTCGACGTCACGCTACCCCTGAGCGAGAACTGGGCCGCGCGCCTGGTGCTGGCGCGCGACCAGGGCGACTCTTACCTGGACCGCTACGCGCTGAAGAAAACGGTGGCCTCGGTGATCGTGGAAGGCAGCATCGGCGCCAACGACAAGCTGGCCGCCGGCCACACCTACCAGAAGAGCGCTTCGACCGGCAATATGTGGGGCGCGCTGCCGCTGTACTACACCGACGGCACGCCAACCGCGTATCCGCGCTCGGCCAACACCGGCGCCGACTGGTCGTTCCAGGACGCCACGGTGAACAGCACCTTCGCCGAATGGACCCACGGTTTCGCCAACGGCTGGAGCGGCAAGGCCACCGTGACCTACAACCGTTCGCCCAACGAATCCGAGCTGTTCTTCGTCTCGGGCCTGCAGGACCGCGCAACGGGCCTGGGCTTGAGCAGCTACACCTCGGCCTACGATTCGATCTTCAAGCAGACGCTGGCCGATGCATCGGTGGGCGGCAAGTTCGACCTGGGCGGGCGCCGCCACGATCTGTCGTTCGGCGCCGCGTGGTCGGAATCGAAGGTCGACAGCCGCTCGGCCTCGGGCCCGGACACCGGCACACCGTTGCCCGGCAATGCAGCAGTCGACGGCAGCTATCCGCGCCCGGCATTCGGCGCCGGCAACACCGCCGGCGGCTACACCGACACGCGCAAGAACGCTTTTGTCGCGGCGCGCTGGAACCTGGCCGACGACTGGAAACTCCTGACCGGCGCCAACCACGTCAAGGTCGACACCCGTGGCAGCAGCTACGGCACCAGCAGCTACCGCTCGGCCAGCAAGACCACGCCGTACGCCGGCCTGGTCTACGACATCAATCCGGCCCTGTCGGCGTATGCCAGTTATTCCTCGATCTTCAACGCGCAAAGCGAGATGGACTTTAACCGCCAGTTGCTGGCGCCGGTCGAAGGCTCGACCCGCGAACTGGGCCTGAAGAGCGAACTGCTGGACGGCCGGGTGCAACTGTCCGGCGCGGTCTTCAAGGCGCGGCAGACCAATACCGCCGAGTTGGGCGGCTATCTGCCCAGCCTGGATGCCTGGTACAGGGGCGTCGAGGCCGAGTCGCAAGGTGTGGAGCTCGAGCTGACCGGCCAATTGAGCAAGCAGTGGCAGGCCAGCGTCGGCTTCACGCAAATGTCGATGGAAGGCAATGAGGGCCAGGATGTGCGCACCTTCATTCCCCGCCGCACCCTGCGCACGGCGACCACCTATCGCTTCGCGTCGGTGCCGCAATTGAAGGTCGGCGCCAGCGTCAACTGGCAGTCGCGCATTTATATCGAGGATGCGACGGCCCTGGTACGCCAGGGCGGGTACGCGGTGGTCGGCTTGATGGCGCGTTATGACATCAACCCGCACGTGAGCGTCAGCGCCAACCTGGATAACGTCACCGACAAGACCTATCTGAAGAGCCTGTTCTGGAACCAGAGTTTCTATGCTGCGCCGCGAAATGCATCGGTCAGCGTGAACTGGACGTATTAAGAACGCCTCACGACCTCACTCGCGTGAGGTCGTATACACCTCGCCCGCCGTCGCCCCGCTGTCGCCTTTCCTGGCGCGCAGATCGCGGTAGACGGCGGCGCGCATGATCATCATCGCCACCACGGGCGCCGTGAGCAGCACGAAGCAGGTGATGATAATTTCATGCACCACCACGCGCGCTTGCGACACCGTGAAGTACAGCATCGACGCCAGCAGCAGGCTGCCGGCGCCGAGGGTCACCGTGATCGCGGGCCCGTGGATGCGCTGGTAAAAGGTGCGCAGGCGGATCAGGCCCAGCGCGCCGATCAGGATGATGCTGGCGCCCAGGATCAACAGCAGCGACACCAGCAGCGCCGCCCAGTCGGGCAAGTGTTCCAGTCCGCTCATTCGATGATCTCCCCGCGCATCAAGAATTTGGCCATCGCAATGGTCGAGACAAAGCCGACCAGTGCGATCAGCATCGCCACTTCAAAATACACCTGGGTGCCGAAACGGATGCCGAGCACCAGCGCCAGCAGCATGCCGCACATCCACAGGGTGTCGAGAGCCAGCACGCGATCGTGGGCCGAGGGGCCGATCAACAGGCGCCCGGTGCACAGCACCATGGCCGCCAGTACGCACACGAGCGCGTAGCCGATCGACAGTTCAAGCAGGGTTGCCATGGGTGGCCTCCATTTTCAATGTTTGGTCCCGTACGGGCGGGTTTCGAAGATCTCCATCAGCGGCGCTTCGTAGCGCGTCTTGATGGTGTCGACCCACCAACCGGCGTCGTGCAGGTCGAACACGTGCAGCACCAGTTGGTCCGGCTTGCCGTCTTGCGCGCCGGGCTGGATCTCGGTCCAGACCGTGCCCGGGGTCATGTTGATCAGGCACGACAGCGCGGCCAGGCCGTACTGGTCGCGCATGGTGAGCGGAATGCGGATGAACTGCGAGTTCAGGTTGGCGTAGTCGGCAAACAAAATGACGCGGCTGACGTTGAAGCACGAGCGCACCACCTCGACCGAGGCAAAGCCGAGCAGGCGCACGACGACCACGGGTTTGCGCAGGCGCGGATAGCCGAGCGGTTGCAGGCGCCGCGTCAGCAGCGGCCCGGCCACGCCGAGCAGCACGCCGAGCAGGATGTGGCCCGGGTACAGGGTCTGGTTCAGCAGCAGCCACAATATGCACAGTGCCAGCGAAACGAAGGGATACGGTAACCAGCGTGTCATGGCGCCTCCGGGTTTGAGGTGGCGCTGTTCGCCGGTGCGGTGGCCGGTCCGGGCAGCGAGGGCTGCGTCAGCACGCGCCCGATATAGGTGGCAGGGCGGTGAATGTCGGCGCTGGCGCGGTCAAGATAGCCGAACAGCGAATTGGCATGCACCGTCATCACGACCGACAGGCCAAGCAGGAACAAGATGGGCGCCACTTCCGAGCGGTGCAGCTTGGGCGCTTCGGCGCCGGCGTTGGCCCAGAAGGTGCGTACGCCAAAGCGCATCATCGAGATCACGGCGATCAGGCCGGAGACGATGATCAGCGTCATCAGGGTCCAGCCGGACGTCGGGACCGGCGCGCCATCCATCGGCTTGAGCAGCGCATGGAACATGCCGAACTTGGCGACGAAGCCCGACAGCGGCGGCAGGCCGGCGATCATCAGCGCGCAGGCGGCGAACGCCAGCGACAGGAAGGCCATCGCCGCCGGCACCCCGCGTCCGACCGGTTCGTCCGGCGTGTCTTCGACCGCGTAGGCTTCCATGGTCAGCGCCAGCATCGCCGAACGCGGCGTGCGGATGCGGTCGATCAGTTCGATCAACAGCAGGAAGGCCGCCACGCCGATGGTCGAGCCGATCAGGTAGTACAGGCCGGCCGTCACCAGGGACGGCTGGCCGTAGCCGATCACCGCCAGCAGCGTGCCGGACGAAACGATCGCGCCATAGCCCGCCATGCGTCCGGCGGTGTCGGTCGAGAGCATGCCGGCGGCGCCGAACACGATGGTGGCCATGCCGCCGTACAGCAGCGCGTCCTGGCCAAAGCCGGCCGCGGCGCCGCCGGCGTCGCTGAACAGCAGCAGCCACAGACGCAGCACGATATACGCGCCGACCTTGGTCATCAACACCAGCATCACCGCCACCGGCGGCGACGCCGCGGCATACGTGGTCGGCAGCCAGAAGCCCAGCGGCCACATGGCACCCTTGGTCAGGAAGGCCAGCGCCAGCACCGCCGCGCCGACCTTGAACAGCGCCAGCTCTTCGCCCGTCAGCACCGCCACGCGCGCAGCCAGGTCGGCCATGTTCAGGGTGCCGGTGGTGGCGTAAATCAGCGCGGTGCCGATCAGGAACAGCAGCGCCGCGGCCAGGTTGACCGCGATGTACTGCATGCTGGCGCGAATGCGCTCGGCGTTATACCCGTGCAGCACGAGGCCATAGGACGAAGCCAGCATCACTTCGAAGAACACGAACAGGTTGAACAGGTCGTGCGTCAGGAAGGCGCCGTTGATCCCCATCAGCAGGAACTGGAACAGGGTATGGAAGTGCACCCCGATCCGGCCCCAGCGCAGGCGCGTGAAGTGCAGCGCGGCCAGCGCCAATACGGCGCACAGCAGCAGCATCACGGAACTGAGGCGGTCGGCCAGCAGCGCGATACCGAACGGCGCGCTCCAGTTGGCGGCCAGGTAGACGCCCATGCCGTCCTGCCAGTGACCGCCGTCGGTCATCGTGATGAGGGCAATCGAGGTGGCCAGCATGCCCAGCACGGAAGCGTAACTGAGCCAGAATTTCAAACGGTGCCAGCCCTGCGTGAGCGGCGCCAGCGCGGCGCCCACCAAGAGCGGCAACACGATCGGGACCAGGATCAGATGGTCGAGCCAAGGCAAATTCATAATTCAGGCTCCTTGCCATCGACGTGGTCGGTGCCGGTCAGGCCGCGCGAACCGATCATCACCACCAGGTACAAAGCGGTGGTGGCAAAGCCGATCACGATCGCGGTCAGCACCAGCGCCTGCGGCAGCGGGTCGGCCAGTGCGGCCGGGTCGGGCGTCATGCCGGGCGGGGTCAATGGGGCGGCATCGACCCACAGGCGGCCCATGACGAAAATGAACAGGTTGACGGCATACGACATCAGCATCAGGCCACTGAGCACCTGGAAGCTACGCGGACGCAGCACCAGCCAGATACCGGAGGCGAACACGATGCCGATGGCGAGCGAAATGACGAGCTCCATCAGAAGATCTCCTTGGCGGGTGGAATGGTGGCGCGCGTGGCGTCGGCCGCCACGCGGTGGCTGCGCAGCGACTGGTGCGCCAGGGCGACGAGGGTCAGCATGGTGGAACCGACCACGACCAGGAACACGCCGAGGTCGAACACGAAGGCGCTCGGCACGTGCAGTTCGCCCAGCAGCGGCAAGTTCGCGTGGGCGGTGTGGCTGGTCAGGAACGGGTAGCCCAGGAACCAGGCGCCCAGGCCGGTGAAGCAGGCGCAGTACAGGCCCCAGGCGATCCAGCGGTGCGGGCGCAGGCGCAGGTGCGATTCGACCCAGTCGGTGCCGGCCACCATGTACTGCACGATCAGCGCGGTGGCGAAGATCAAACCGGCGACAAAGCCGCCACCCGGCAGGTTGTGGCCGCGCATGAAGAAGTAGGCCGCCATCACGCCCATCACCGGCAGCAGCAGGCGCAGGTAGACGGCCGGGATCATCAGGTAGCCGCTGGCGGCCTGCACCGCCGGCGTTTGCGTCACGGCCGGATCGACGTCGCTGGCCTGCTGCACCGGGATCCTGATCGACTCGGTGGCGGGGCGGAAGCGGCGCAGCAGCGCATACACGGTCAGGGCCACCGCCGACAGCACGGTGATTTCGCCCATGGTGTCGAAGCCGCGGAAGTCGACCAGCAGCACATTGACCACGTTCGAGCCGCCGCCCTCGGGCAGCGCGCGCATCACGAAGAACTCGCCGATCGACGGCGGCGGCGTGGTTTTCAGGATCGCGTAGCTGGCGCCGGCGATGCCAAGCCCGCCGCCGACGGCGATCAGGCCATCGCGCGAACGCCGGAACCAGGTGCTGGCCGGCGCCTTGCTGCGCAATTGCTTGGGGGCGAAGCGCGGCGGCAGCCAGCGCAGGCCGAGCAGGATCAGCACCGTGGTCACGGTTTCCACCATCAACTGGGTCAGCGCCAGGTCGGGCGCCGACAGCCACACGAAGGTGATCGCGGTGACGATGCCGGTGCCGCCGACCATCGACAGCGCGGCCAGGCGGTGGTACTTGGCTTTATAGGCCGCGCCCACGGCGCAGCCGGCGCCGATCAGCCACAGCACCGCGAACAGCGGATCGAGGTTGTGGACACTGAACGGCGGCAGCGATGGCAGCGGGTCGACCAGCAGCAAAGGCGCCGCGATCATCAACGCCATCAAGACCAGCAATTGCGGCTGCAGGCGCTTGGTGCCGGTCCAGCGGATCAACCAGTTGGCGCCGGTTGCCAGGCCAAGCATCGTGCTTTCATAGGCTTGCGCGCCCTTCAGGCGGTGCAGCAGCGGCACCCGGGTGCGCTCGCGCAGGTCGTGGCGGCGCAGCAGCAACAGGTAGAACAGGGCGCCGACCGCCAGCGCCACGCCGCTCAGCGCCAGCGGCAGATTGAGGCCGTGCCAGATCGCCAGGTCGTACTCGGGCATGGCCGCGCCCAGCACCGAGCTTGACGCGGCGGCCAGGATGTCGCCCACCACGCGCTCGGGCATCACGCCGACCACGATGCACAGCACCACCAGGCACTCGACCGGGAAGCGCATCCAGCGCGCCGGCTCGTGCGGCTCCTGGGGCAGGTCCTCGGCCAGTTTGCCGAAGAAGACGCTGATGAAGCGCAGCGAATAGGCCACGCTGAAGATCCCCATCGCCACCGCCACATACGACATCGACCAGTCTTCAGAGCCGCCCACGTGCGCGGTCTCGGTGAAGAACATCTCTTTCGACAGGAAGCCGTTCATCAGCGGCACGCCGGCCATCGCGGCCGAGGCCACGATCGCCAGCGCGGCGGTGACCGGCATGGCGCGGCGCAGGCCGCGCAGGATGCGCATGTCGCGCGTGCCGGTCTCGTGGTCGACGATGCCGACCGCCATGAACAGCGAGGCCTTGAAGATCGCGTGGTTCATCACGTGGAAGATCGCCGCCACCACCGACATCGGGGTGCCGATGCCCATCAGGGTCACGATCAGGCCCAGGTGGCTGATGGTGGAATACGCCAGCAAGCCTTTCATGTCGTGCTGGAAGATGGCGAAGAGGGAGCCGAGCAGCAGCGTGCTGACGCCGGCGCCGACGATGATCCAGGTCCACTCTTCGGTGCCGCCCAGCGCCGGGAACAGGCGGATCAAGAGGAATACGCCGGCCTTGACCATCGTGGCCGAGTGCAAATAAGCCGATACCGGCGTCGGCGCGGCCATCGCATGCGGCAGCCAGAAATGGAACGGGAACTGGGCGCTCTTGGTCAGCGCGCCCAGCGCCACCAAGATCAGCGCCGGCAGGTACAGGGAAGAGGCGCGGATCTGGTCGCCCGCGGCCAGTACGGCATCGAGCTCGTAGCTGCCGACGATGTGGCCCAGCACCAGCACCCCGGCCAGCAGGCACAGGCCGCCGGCGGTGGTGACGGTGAACGCCATGCGCGCGCCGCGGCGCGCGTCGTTGCGCTCTTGCCAGTAGCCGATCAACAGGAAGGACGTGAGGCTGGTGAGTTCCCAGAACACCACCAGCTGGATCAGGTTACCCGACAGGACCACACCCATCATGGCGCCCATGAAGGCCAGCATGTAGGCGTAGAAGCGCGCGACCGGATCGCGCTTGCTCATGTAGTAGCGCGCGTAGAGAATGACCAGGAGGCCGATGCCGAGCACCATGATCGAGAACAGCCAGGCCAGGCCGTCCATACGCAGGATGATGTCGAGACCGAACGTCGGCAGCCATTCGTGGCGCGAATACAGGGTTTCGGACTCGAGGTGCTTGAACTGGAAGATGGCGGTACTAAGTGCCACCAGGGTGAACGCACCTGCCGCGACGGCGGGGCGGTTGCGTGAACCGTTGGGCAGGCAGGCGCACACGAAGGCGCCGGCGAAGGGAAGAACGACGAGCAGCAGCAATGCCAATGATGTCATCGAGGTCATCCTTCAGGACAGTGGCAGGTGTAAGGTCGTGCGCACAGGTGCACCGAGCAGGCAAGGGAAGTCAATTGGATTCTCCAGAACGTATAACGAAGGTGTCGCACGCGACATCCTGCAATAAATGGTCGCCGCGGCTGCCCATGAGCAGCCGGGTCAATATGGATTCGTCGTGCAGGCCGAGCACAGCGAGGTCGATCTCGTGCTCGACCACGTAGCGGGTCAGCTGCGAGGCCGGTTCGCCTTCGCCGATCACCGGCGTAATGAAGGCGCGTGCCGGCTCGGGCAGCGCGCAGGTATCGAGGAAGCGTGCGAATTCGATGCGCAGATTTGCGATGCGCTGCTCGGCGTCGCTTGATGCGGCATCACCCGGCAGCTGTTCGCTGTCGTGCGCATGAAAGGCCGCAATCGGGCGCCCCGGGAACAGGCGCGCCGCGCTTTCCAGCGCCAGGCGCGCCGCCGGGGTGAAATCGATCGCCACCATGATGCGGCGGTACGGGCCGCGCACGCGCTGGCGCACCACCAGCAGTGGCTGATGCAGGCCGTGCGCCAGTTTCTCGACCGTGGAGCCGAGCAGCAGGCCGCCCAGCGTGTCGTGGCGCGATGCGCCGGTAATGACAATGGCGCCGGGCAGCGTGACTGCGGTCTCGAGGATGGCGCTATCGACCGGCCCGACGGCGAAACGCTGGCTGACCTGCAGCGCGCTGCCGGCGAACTCGCGCGCGTGTTCCGCGCGCGCGGCGCGTTCTTCGCGTTCGCGACCGGCGTCGCCGTCCAGCCAGCCGATCACATCGACCGGCGCCTGCGGCGCATCGTGGACGGTCAACACCGTCAAGGGCGTGTGGAATTCGCCCGCCAGCTGCTTCGCGCGTTCGAGCGGCCGATCGCAGCGGGCGCTCAGGTCCGTCGCAAGCAACAATCCGGGGGGCGTGGTTGGGCTGATATCGGACATGCGCCGCCTGTGGAAAGTATTCTCGGAGGCGACACTCTACCGTAGTTGACGACCTGACTACAACGCGTTTCTCAGGATTTTCTTAAATTGAAGCCTGTTAATTATGGTGCGCTGCGGCGAGATCGCGCCATTTATCGGCACTTGGCGGCACTTGGCGCCACTCAGGCCATGACCTCGAAGGCGCTCGTGGCGTTGTCATCCAGACCATAAGCAGCGCGTACTTCGGCGCCGCGCGCGTCGGTTGCAGCGCTGGTTGCGGACGGGTCTTTCGCTGTCGCCGCCGCTTCTACGGCCAGCTGGCGCTGCTGGCGTTGTAGACCGCGCGCTCCTGGTCGCTGACGGTCTTGTCTGAATTGGTGTCGGCTTCTTCAATGTAGTCGGCGTCGACGGTAGTTGAGGCTGCCGGGGCGCCGCCAGCAGCGGCAGACGCCGCGCCGCCCGCTGCCGGCGCGCTCGCTTGCGTCTCCGCGCTCGCATCGGTGTCGCTCGTTGCCGTCGCGCTTTCGTCGACGGCGCGCTGTACGCGGGCGGCCGCCATGCGGCAACTGGCGGCGTTACTGGCTGGGGCGCACTCGCCCGCTCACTCGCCCGGATAACGCAGGCCGATCTGGCTGCGGATGGTGTCGAGCAGTTCCATCAGATTCAACGTTTCGTCCAGCGGCATGGTCGGGTGCTCGAGCAAACCCGCGCGCAGGCATTCGCCGGCGGCGATCGCCTCGTGGGTATAGCCGTTGCCCAGCCATGGCGTGGCGATCGTGCGCGACGGGCCGTCGAGCAGGTCGACCGTGATGCTTTCTGCCATGTGGAACAGGCGCTCCATGCGCACGCTGCCGCGCGTGCCCGACACCGTCAGTTCACCCGGCGAACGGGCGCGCAACGAGCAGCTGTTCACCGACAGCGTGCCGCCGGCGTGCTTCATGCTGAACGCGGTGCTCAGGTCCACGCCGGTCGCGCCGATGATGGCTTGCGCCTGCACCGATTCGACCGGGCCCAGGATGGCGCAGGCGATCGACAGCGGATAGATGCCCAGGTCGAGCAGGGCGCCGCCGCCCAGCGCCAGGTTATTAACGCGGTGCGCGGGGTCGAGCGTGGCCGAAAAACCAAAGTCGGCGTGCACTGTCGTGATGTCACCGATCTCGCCGCTGGCGGCGATGCGCCTGACTTCGGCCAGGGCCGGCATGAAGCGGGTCCACATCGCTTCCATCAGGAACAAGCCCTGTTCGCGCGCCAGCGCCACCACTTGCTCGGCCTCGCGCCGGTTCAGCGTGAACGGTTTTTCGCACAGCACCGCCTTGCCGCCGCGTAGCGCCAGCATCGCATTCTGCGCGTGCAGCGGATGCGGGGTGGCGATGTAGATGATGTCGATGTCGGGCGCTTGCGCCAGCGCCTCGTAGGCGCCGTAGACTTGTGGTGCATCGAAGTCGGCAGCGAACGCTTGCGCGCTTTCCATCGTGCGCGAGCCGACCGCCGCCAGCACTGCATCCGGCGTGTCGCGCAGGCCGGTTGCGAAGTCGCGCGCGATGCGGCCGGTGCCGAGGATGCCCCAGCGGATGATGCGGTTTTCGCTCATGGTTGCACTCCCAGGTAGTCCTTCAAGCCCGCCACCACCAGGCCATGGTCGTCGGGGCCGGGCAGGCCCGACACCGTGATGGTGCCGACCATGCCGGCGCCGCGCACCACGACCGGGAACGCGCCGCCGTGGGCGGCGTAGTCGCGCATGTCCAGGCCCGGCAGGGCGTCGTGGTCGCCGCCGCCGAGCCGCACTTCGTTGTGGGTATAGAACGAGCTGTGGCCGGTGCGCGCCACCAGGTTGTTCTTGCGCCGGATCCAGTCCATGTGCTCAAGCGGGGCGCCCGGCATGGCCTGCTCGAACAGCACCGCGTCGCCGCGCTTGATCTGCACCGTCACCGTTTGCTTGCGCGCGCGTGCGCGTTCCACGATCCGGTTGCCGATGGCGGTCGCGATGCCGGCATCGAAGCGGTCGAACTGCAGCTGCTGCTCCTGGCGCGCCAGTTGGTCGAGCGGAATCAGGTCTTTGTCCATGGGGCGCGGTGTGAGTGTGGACAGCGCCGCCGTGACGTACACCAGCGGCGCGTTCCAGTTGATGGCGACCTCGTTGGCGGCGTAGCTGCAATCGTGGTCGATGTAGGAGAGGGCAGGACGCGTGCTCGGATACGGCGCCGGGCAATCCTTCTTGTCCTGCTGGCCCGGATTCGGCCCGCCCGACAGCCAGCCCGGCACCGGCGCGGCGACGCCGTCGGCCATCGATGGCCGGTGGTGCGGATGCATGAAGGGACGCGCGCCGAAGCCGGTCACGAACGAGTAGCCGGTGGCGTTGCGGCCCACCACGTAATCGAGGCTCGACTGCGCCGCCGCCAGATAGTCTGGTTTGCGCTCCAGGCGATAAGCCTGCAGCAGCATCATGGCCCCGTTCAGGATCACGGCGTTGCTGCCCCAGACGAAGTCCTTGCTCGCCATCGGCACGCGGTAGCCGGCGCCCTTCCAGGTATCGAGCAGCTGCGCGGCCAGGGTGTCGATGCGCTTGGCAATGAGGCTGCGGTCGAACCCCGGCGCCAGGTGTTCGCGGTGCTGCGCCAGCGAGATCCAGCCCAGCGCGCGCACGCCGCCCCAGGATGGCGTGGTGAGTGGCGCATCGTGTGCACGCAGCGCGTCCGCATACGTTTTCTTGCCGGTGCCGATGAACAGCTCCGCCGCCGCCCACGCGAATTCATCGTCCAGCTTGTCGTCGCCATATTCGCCGGTGACGACATCCTGCGGATTCTTGAAAATGGCTTTCGGATTGGCCTCGGCCCAGCGCCATGCGCTTTCGGCCGCCGCCAGCATGCGCGCCGCCTTGCCCGGCCACTGCTTTTCGTACGGCGCCAGCACGCGGCTGGCGGTCGCCATGGTGGCAGCGAAATCGAGTGCCGCCGCCGTGCTCTTGGCCACTACGTAGCGTGGCGTGCGATTCGCCTGGTCCGGCATGACGATGCCATCGAAGCGCAGGTTGGTCAGCTTGTGGTACACGCCGCCGTCCGCCGGATCCTGCATGGTGAGCATCCACTCCAGGTTCCACAACGCTTCATCGAGCAGGTCTGGCACGCCGTTGCCGGATTCCGGAATCCCGATGTCGTGCTTGAAGGCGCCGGGGAAGTGCTCGAACGCGGCCAGCAGGGTATACGTCGAGATGCCCGAATTGACGATGTATTTGTTGTAGTCGCCGGCGTCGTACCAGCCTTTGGGACTGGACAGCACCGTGCCGGCGGGCCGCGCCGCGCTGGCGGCCGAAGCGTGCACCAGCACCTTGTCGTCTGGATGCCCGGCCGGGCGCGCCCAGGCGCCACCGTATTTGGCATCGATGGCGAGCGCGCTACGGTTGAAGTAATACGCCTTCAGTGCGGCGTCGCCCAGCGCGCGGTAGGCGTCTGGCTTGATCGTGAACGGATCGGACAGCGGCAGGCCGGCCACCTTGATGCGGTAGGTGCCGGGCGCAATCAAGCTGCTGAAGTCGACCAGGCGCACCGTCTCGCCGGACGGTTCCCAGCGGCTTGGCGCGCCGAGCGCGCCGTCGGCGACCGTCTTGCCGTCGGCGCCGACGATGTCGAAGCGCGTGCCGCTGGCGCCCTGCGGCACCACGGCCAGCTTGTGCGCTTGCGGCAGGAAGCCGACCTGATTGACCTTGATGGTGGCCGTTTGTGCGGCGGCCGTTCCGGCAACCAGCAACAGAAGCGAAACTGAAACGCGCTTCATGCCGGCACCGCCTTGCCGTCGGTATCCTTGTCGAGGGTGTCTTGCGGCGTGCTGCCGTCGTCATGATAAAACGGCGCGAACCAGGTCGCCAGGAACGATGGAATCGTCGCCACCATCACCAGCACGAAGTAGCCGACGTAACCCATCATTTCCTGCAGGTGGCCGCTGACCACACCGGTCACCATGCCGCACAGGCCCATCAGGCCGGTGCCGAAAGCGTAGTGGGTGGTGGTGTATTTTCCGGGCGCCAGCTGCTGCATCAGGTAGATCATGAAGCCGACCGCGCCGAAGCCGAAGAAGAACTTTTCGACCGCCACGCCGAGCGTGATCAAGACCAGGCTCGATGGCATGGCGATGCTCATGATAAGGAAGGTCGCGTTCGGGATGTTGATCGCGCAGCACAGCACCAGAAGGGTCGATTTGAGTCCGCGTTTGGCCACATACCACCCACCCAGCAGGGACCCGAGCAGCACCGCCGCCAGGCCATAGGTGCCGTAGATCAGGCCCAGCATCTCGTTCGACAGTCCCAGCCCGCCTTTCGAGGCCGGGTCGACCATGAAGAACGGGCCGATCTTTTCCAGCAGCCCCACGCTGAAGCGGAACAGGAAGGCAAACGCGATCATGCGCCACACGCCGCGCTTCTGGAACAGGGTAACGAAAGCGTCGAGCAGGATGCGGCCGGCGTCGCCCACGCTGGCCGGCGTGTCGGCAGCGCGCGCACCTTCCGGCATGAAGCGCCAGTGCCACAGCGCCATCACCAGCGTCAGGCCGCCCACCAGCAAGAAGATGATGCGCCAGGCGTCGATCCAGTCGGGTCCGAACACGGTCGGGTCGTGCCCGAACACGCTGGCGTGCAGGTAGCCGCTCAGGTAGACCATGCCGCCGGCGGCGACGATCGGGCCGATGTTCCACGACAGGCTCTGGATGCCGCAGTACAGCGACTGCGCGCGCGCATCGAGCGAGGTGACGTACACCCCGTCGCTGGCGATATCCTGGGTGGCGCCGATGAACGACAGCGCAAAGAAGATCGCCATCAGGAAGGTCATGTAGCCGGGCAGCTCCATCAGCAAAGCCACGCCGGCAAACCCGGCGCCGATCAGGATCTGGGAACACAGCACGAAGAACTTCTTGGTGCGGTACATCTCGACGAACGGCGCGAACAGCGGCTTGACGGTGTACGCCAGGATCAGCAGGCTCGAATACTGGGCCGCGCGGCCGTTGTCCATGCCCAGGTTCTTGAACATGATGGCGGTGACACTGGTCAGCATCACGTAGCCGAGCGCCATGGTGAAGTAACCGGTCGGCACCCACAGCAGGGGCGAGGTCATTTTAGTTTGCATGCGCGGCCTCCCGCAGCGATTGCGCGCTGCGCACCGGCTGGTCGGCCAGGTGATCGGCCAGCAGCGCCGAGGCGCCCTGCAGCGCCGGATAGGGCGCCGTGATCAAATAGGTCGGAATACGCGCATTGAAGTCGCTCAGGCGCCCCTTGCGCTCGAAGCGCGCGCGAAACGGCGACGACGCAAAGTATTCGCCCAGGCGCGGCACCACGCCGCCGCCGATATAGATGCCGCCCTGGGCGCCGAGCGTGACGGCCAGGTTGGCGGCGACGGTGCCGAGCATGCCGCAAAAGACTTCGATCGCCTCCATGCACAGGACGTCGCCGCCCTCCAGTGCGCGCAGCACCACGTCCGATGGCGACAGCGCATTTGGCAAGGCGATGCCGCCGCGCTCGGCCAGCGCTTCGTGGATCAGCGCCAGGCCCGGGCCCGAAACGAAGCGCTCGGCCGAGACGTGATCGTGGCGCTGCCAGGCAAAGCGCAGCACCTCCATCTCGCGTTCGTCGAGCGGCGAAAACGCCACATGGCCGCCTTCGCTGTGCAGCGGCACCCAGCGCCCGTTATTCGGCACCAGGCCCGAAACCCCAAGGCCGGTGCCGGCGCCGACCAGGCCGATCGCGCAGCCGGCCTTCGGCGCGCCGCCGCCGATGCGGATCAAGTCATTGTCGGCCAGCGAGGGCAGCGACATCGCCAGCGCGGTGAAATCGTTCACCACCAGCAGCGTGTCCAGCCCCAGCGCGTGGCGCGCCGCTTCGATCGAAAATGCCCAGTGGTGATTGGTCATCTTGATCTCGTCGCCGTCGACCGGATTGGCGATGGCGATCGCCGCATGGCGCACCCGCCCACCGGCGCCCCTGACGCTTGCGCCCAGGTAGGCGCGCATGGCGTCCTCGAAGCATCCGTGGTCGGCGCAGGCCAGGGTCCGCACTTCTTCGATGCGGCCGGGCGCCGTTTCCAGCGCAAAGCGCGCGTTGGTGCCGCCGATGTCGGCCAGCAGGCGCGGGCCGCCGGGGTAGCTGTTCGCTTGCATTGTCTCTTCCTTCTCGCTTTTTTTATCGGGTACGCGGCTCAGGCCGGCGCGCGCGCCGCGATGAATTCGCGGTACCACAGGGCGCTGTCCTTCATGGTGCGCTTCTGGGTCGCATAGTCGACGTGCACGATGCCGAAGCGCTTGGCGTAGCCCGAGTTCCATTCGAAGTTGTCCAGCAAACTCCAGAGGAAATACCCCTGCACGTTCACGCCCGCATCCATCGCTTCCTTGAGCGCGGCCAGGTGGCTGCGCACGTAGGCGATGCGTTCCGGGTCGTGCACCTGGCCGCCTTCGATGGTGTCGGCATTGGCCATGCCGTTCTCGGTAATGTACACCGGCGGCAGGTCGGGATACTCGGCCTTCAGTTTCAGGAGCAGCTCGGGCAGGCCTTCCGGGAAGATCTCCCAACCCATGTCGGTGACGCCGTGACGGGCAGGCGCCGGGACTGGCGGCATGGCGCTGCTGCACCACGAACGGAAGTAGTAGTTACAACCGAGGAAATCGATTTTCTGTTGAATGATGGCGAAGTCGCCGTCGTTCACGGTCGGCGCGTTGTCGCCGTGGCCGCGCAGGGCAAGTTCGGGATAACGACCCTTGAAGATCGGGTCCATGAACCACTGCACCGAGCGCGCGTATTCGAATTCGGCCATGTCGCGGTCTGCCTGCGAATCGGTGGCGGCGTCCGCCGTCCACTGGTTCAGGACGATGCCGAGCATGGCGCTGCTGCCCACTTCACGCATGGCCGTCATGGCCAGGCCGTGCGACAGCAACAGGTGGTGCGAGACCTGGATCGACTGTTTCAGATCACGCACGCCCGGCGCGAACTGGGCGTTGCCGTAACCGAGGTTCGCCGTGCACCACGGCTCGTTGTGGGTGGCGATCGCTTCCACGCGATTGCCGAAGCGGCGCGCCACTTCGCGCGCGTAGTCGGCGAAGCGGTACGCCGTGTCGCGATTGAGCCAGCCGCCATCGTCCTGCAGTCCCTGCGGCAAGTCCCAGTGGTACAGCGTGACGTGGGCGCGGATGTTCTTTTCGGCCAGCGCGTCCAGTAAACGGCTGTAGAAGTCGAAGCCGGCTTCGTTCCAGGCGCCTTTGCCGTCCGGCTGCACGCGCGCCCAGGCGATCGAGAAGCGGTAGGCATCGACGCCCATCGACGCCATCAAGTCGACGTCTTCGCGGTAGCGGTTGTAATGGTCGCAGGCCACCAGGCCGTCGCTGCCATCCTTGATGTTGGCCTTGTCTTCGCAGAAGGTATCCCAGATCGACGGGCCCTTGCCGTCAGCGCTGCCGGCGCCTTCGATCTGGAACGAGCTGGTGGCCACGCCCCAGAGGAAATCAGGCGGGAAGTCATTGTGGAAGTCGAAGTTGGCGCTCTTGGTCATAATCTCATCATGCGTAAAGGGTGGGGCGATTGCAAAAAACGGCAGGGCCGCGGGTGCGGGCCTGCCGTGGTCTGGCTCGATCAGAAATCGAAGCCGGTGTTCACGCCAACGGTGCGTGGCGGTTTGTACTGCGCCAGCCAGGGACCGAAGCCGTTGAAGGCGCTGGTCTTGATCTTCTTGTCGCCGACGTTGCGCACGAACGCGTCGACCCACCATTTGTCCTTCGCGTAGCGCAGGCCAAGGTCGGCGCTGGCGTAGGCTTTCTGGCGGTCTTCCGGACCCAGGTCGAACACGCTCAGGTTGACGTCATCCTCGTAGCGCGCGGTAATGCGCGGCACGATGGTGGCGCCGTCACCCAGGCGGAAGGTGTGCTGGTACTGCACCGTGGTCGAGAACTTCGGCGCGTGCGGCAGCTTGTGGCCGGTGACGTCGAGGCAGGTCGAGATACTGGTGTCGATCGTGCATGGCGGCAGCGCGTAGTCGTTGGAGCCGGCGATCAGGCGACCGAGTTTGGTGTCGAGCACCGCCAGCGAAATCGACAGGCGGCCGTCGGTGGCGATGCGCGCCGCGATCTCGGTTTCCAGGCCATAGACTTCGGCGCCTTCGGCGTTTTCGATGGCCAGGCCGCGGCTGCCGTCCGGGAAGCTGACCGGCGAATTGAACTGGAAGTCCTTGAAGTCCATGTAGAACAGCGCGTTGTTGATGCGCAGGGCGCCGTTCAGGAAGGTGCTCTTCGAACCGATCTCGTAGTTGGTGAGCGTTTCTGGCTTGTACGGCAAGCCGCGATCCTGCACGCCGCCCGATTTGTAGCCGGTCGACACGCTGGCATAGACCATGTTGTTGCGGTCGATGTCGTAGTTCAGGCGCACCAGGCCGGTGGCCTTGTTGTCGCTGTAGCGGCCGTCGTTCGGCACCCCGGCGACGTAGCCGGTAGCTGGATCGGTCGGGTCGATCTGCGGATTGAGCGGCAGTTGCGGCGCCGCCGGGTCGTAGCCCCAGGTGTAGCCGCGGCCGCCGATGTGGACCCGCTTGTCGTGGGTGTAGCGCACGCCGCCGGTCAGGTGCCAGGCATCGGTGATGTTCCAGGTGGCCTGGCCGAACACCGCCGTGGTGTCGACGGTCTGCTTCGGCTGGATGAACGAACCCTGCCAGTTGACCGCGCCGTCTTCGGTGCCCTTCATGCCGGCGATGTCGAAGCGGATATCGTTCTTCTCGTTGCCATAGTAGGCGCCGACCTGCCAGTCGACGGTGCGGGTGCCGACCGATTGCAGCAGCAGCTCGTGGCTGTGGCTCTTGTAGTTGGAGTCGACCGTGGTGTGTTCCTGGAAGATGCCGGGCGAAGTGATCGAGGTCGGGACCAGCGTGCCGCCATCCTGGTCGAAGCGCATGTCGCCGCTGTACTTGGACCAGCCGGCCACGTATTGCAGCGCCATGTCGGGACTGATGTCCCAGCTCAGTCGGCTGCGCACATTGTGGCTGTCGCGGTTGATCCACGGCGCGCTGTCGCTCAGGGTCGACCAGTGGTCTTCGCCGGCGCGCGGGGTCTGCATCAGGTTGGCGCTCGGGGTGCCGCGGTCGATGAATTTTTCATAGGCGATGTTCCAGCGCACGTTGGGCGCCAGTTGCCACAGCAGCGACAGGCGCGCCGCGCTCTGGTCCTGCGAACTGTACTTGTCGCCGCCGGAGACGAAGTTGTTCGGATTGATCAGGCGGAACAGGGCCGGGTCGCCGCCGGCGGCCAGGTAGGCGGCGCGCTGCGAGGCCGGCGACGGGTTATTGAATTTCTGGTAGTCGACGTAGCCGTCATGGCGCTCGTGCACCACGGCGAAACGCAGCGCTGCGGTATCCGACAGCGGCACGTTCACCGCGCCGCGCGCGCCGAAGCGGTTGTAGTCGCCGATGCCGCCTTCGATGTAGCCCGAGCGGCTGCCCAGTTCCGGCTTCACGGTCTGGATGTTCACTGCGCCGACGGTCGAGTTGCGGCCCCACAGGGTGCCTTGCGGGCCGCGCAGCACCTCGATGCCTTCGACGTCGAACAGCAGCGCGGTGGCGCCTTCGGCGCGTGGCGAATACACGTTGTCGACGAACGAGGCGACTTCGGGGTCGGCGTATTCGGTCTTGGCGCTGTCGTTGCCGATGCCGCGCAGGGTCATGGTGGTGACGCCATGGTCGCCCTGCGAGGTGGCCTGGAAGCCCGGCACCAGCGCCACCACGTCGAGCATGGTCTGCACATGGTTGTCGGCCAGGGTGGCGGCGTTCAAGGCGGTGACGGCGATCGGGGTCTTTTGCAGCGAGGTCGAGCGCTTGGTGGCGGTGACCACCACCTCGGCCACCCGGCCGTTGTCGGTCGGATTAATGACCGTGGCAGGGGCGTTGACGGCGGCTGCCGGGGAGGCCGGATCGGCCGCCGACTGGGCCTGCGCGCCGGCAGCGATGCCGGCCAGCAGGGTCAATACAGCGAGGCGAATGGGCGCGAGGCGGCGAGCGCCGAGTGGTGCAGCGATTGTCATGCTTGTCTCCGATTTTGTGATTTATTGGTATTTCGAACGCTAATATCCAGACTAACGAGAAATCGTTTTCATCGGTCTTGAAAACGGTTTCATAGTAAAATCAACGCTAAAAAAATGTCAAATAGAATCGTTTAAAACTAAAAAATAGTTTGTTGCGTATCAACGACTACCGTTTATGAAACGCTTTCATGCGCATGTATAACGCTACCCGGTGTGGATTGAAGGCCACGAATCGCGTGATACTCGCGTGATATACTTCAAGCAACAAACTGCCGTTGTCCCGTGCTTTGCCCCTGTCCAGGACCCGCCGGATCCATGAAAAACGAGAGCAGTACCACTACCCTGTACCAGGTCGCCAGCGCTGCCGGCGTGTCGCCCGCCACCGTCTCGCGTTTCCTGAACGGCACCGCCAAGGTGTCCGACGACAAACGGCGCGCCATCGAGCGCGTCATCGATGAGCTCAACTACAAACCGAACCTGCTGGCCCAGAGCCTCAAGATGGGCAGCACGCGCACGGTGGGCGTGCTGACCCAGTCGCTCGAGAGCGGCTACTTCAACCGCGCCATGGTCGGCATCGAGGATGCGGTCAAGGCGGCCGGTTACGCGCTCCTGATCATGAGCGGGCACTGGCATGCGGACGAAGAGGCGGAGCGGGTCGAACTGTTGATCGGGCGCCGCGTCGACGGCGTGGCGATCCTGACCGGCAATATGAGCGACCAGCAGATTCTCGACTTTTCGCGCCGGGTGCCGATCGTCGCTTTTGGCCGCGAGGTGCAGGGCGAGCGCACCCAGGGCTTTTGCCTGGACAATTACCGCGGCGCCTGCGAAGCGATGGAGTACCTGATCGCCCAAGGCCACCGCCGCATTGCGCACATCAGCGGCCCGGTCGACCATCGCGACGCGCGTGCGCGCCTGGCCGGTTACCACGACACGCTGGCCAAGCACGGCATCGCGAGCGATCCGCGCATGGTGGTGGCGGGCGAGTTCGACGAGTCGAGCGGTTTGCAGGCGGTGAACGCTCTGCTCGCATCCAACCAGCGCTTCACGGCGCTGTTTGCCGCCAACGACCTGAGCGCCTATGGCGCGCGGCTGGCGCTGTACCGGCGCAATATCCGGGTGCCGGAAGACGTGTCCCTGGTCGGCTTCGACGACCTGCACAGCTCGATGTACACGACGCCGCCGCTGACCACGGTGCGCCAGCCTTTATATGAAGTCGGCGCCGGGATCGGGCGCAGGATGCTGGCCATGCTGGGGCACGAGCAGCCGACCGTTGCGGTGCCCGAGCTGAGCCTGATCGTGCGCGAATCGGTGCGGCTGATCTGATTTTTTCTGTTTGACGGCTTGAATGACAAGCCATGATAAAAATCGCTTGCAATTGAATAGCGTCCTATGTAATATCCTTTCCATGGCAGCGCCGAACGGACAAGCAAAGGGTCGGCGGGCCAAGGCAAGACGAGTATTTAAATAGCGCACGATTTTATAGCGCATAAAACCCAGATCATTACACCACAAGGAGTCTCATCATGGCAATCGAACAAGTCCTGTACCGTGCAAACGCCAAAGCCACCGGTGGCCGCGAAGGCCGCGCTGTGTCGTCGGACGGCGCGCTGGACGTCAAGCTGACCACCCCGAAAGAGCTCGGCGGCGCCGGCCAGGCCGGCACTAACCCTGAACAATTGTTCGCAGCCGGTTACTCGGCCTGCTTCCTGGGCGCCATGAAATTCGTCGCGGCGCGCGACAAGCTGGCCATCTCGCCGGACGTGTCGGTGGAAGGTACCGTCGGTATCGGTCCGATCCCGACCGGCTTCGGCATCGAAGTCCTGCTCAAGATCAGCCTGCCGGGCGTGCCGGCCGACGAAGCGCAGACCCTGATCGACCGCGCCCACATCGTCTGCCCGTACTCGAACGCGACCCGCGGCAATATCGACGTCACGCTGGAACTGGTGTAACCGGTTGCTTCCCAAGGCCCGCTCACGCGGGTCTTTAAAAGATAAATAAGTAGTGTGCGATTTAATCGCATTATAAATGATCCGTTTATGCAATCAAGCCGGATCGCCCGCTGCTACTGTACTGACGGCCTCTCGCTGCCGCTCCTACCATAACGAACAAGAAAGGAAGTCCACCATGATCACCTTGCGCAAAACCCTTCTCGCCGCCACCCTGGCCGTCGCTACCGGCGTTGCGTCCGCAGCCGGCGGCCCCGGCGTCGAACGCCGCACCCAGGACTTCCTCAATGCGCTGGAAGCCGGCGCCGGCAAGCCGCTCGAGCAATTGTCGCCGGCCGCTGCCCGTGGCGTGCTCGAAGGCGCCCAGAAGAGTGTGCAGGTAAATCTGCCGGCGGCGGATGTGTCGGACAAGGTGATCAACGTGGACGGCAAGCAGATCAAGCTCAAGATCGTGCGTCCGGCCGGCGTCAAGGGCGAGCTGCCGGCCTTCATGTTCATCCACGGCGGCGGCTGGGTGCTGGGCGACTACCCGACCCACGAACGCCTGGTGCGCGACCTGGTCGCCAGCTCGGGCGCGGTGGCGGTGTTCGTCGACTACACCCGTTCGCCGGAAGCGGGCTATGGTGTGGCGATCAACGAGATCTACGCCGCCACCGAGTGGATCGCCAAAAATGGCAAGCAACTCCAGATCGACGGCAACCGCCTGGCGGTGGCCGGCAACAGCGTGGGCGGGAATATGTCGACCGTGCTGGCGCTGATGGCGAAAGACAAGGGCGGCCCGAAGCTGCGCTATCAAGTACTGATGTGGCCGGTGACCGATGCCAGCTTCGAGACCGCATCCTACAAGCAGTACGCCCAGGGCCACTTCCTGACCACGAACATGATGCAATGGTTCTGGGACAGCTATACGAAAGACGCCGCCCAGCGCAAGGAAATCTACGCCTCGCCGCTGCAAGCAAGCCTGGCCCAGCTGAAAGGCTTGCCGCCGGCACTGATCCAGACCGCCGAGTTCGACGTGCTGCGTGATGAAGGCGAAGCGTATGGCCGCAAGCTGGACCAGGCCGGGGTGGACGTCACCGTGACCCGCTACAACGGCATGATCCACGATTTCGGTCTGCTCAATCCGCTGGCCACGGTGCCGAGTGTGCGTTCTCAGGTGCTGCAGGCCGGGACTGAACTGAAAAAGCATCTGGCCAAATAAGCGGGTGCTCACCCATCAAGCCGCCTTCGGGCGGCTTTTTATTTATCTTGATTAAAGATGAGATCGCTCGGTAACAAAATTTAACA
>Ga0265797_10000669_pt1 | contig 62233 bp, 55 predicted proteins | sample P2T30metagenome_FD_192433 | JGI IMG/M metagenome (GOLD analysis project Ga0265797, IMG submission 192433) | Plant litter microbial communities from East Loma Ridge, Irvine, California - P2 T30 | ecosystem: Environmental > Terrestrial > Plant litter > Unclassified | place: USA: California... | reverse complement strand
AGCGAATCCGCCGCGCCCGCCAGTTCGGTGGTGGTTGGCGACTCCGCACCGAGTGATGCAATACGGTGGCCCGTCCGAGCTCAAGCTCCAGACAGCAGAACGGAGGGAGGATGAGGTGAGGTGGTGAGGTAAGGTAAGGCGAGGTGTTTGCGCGAGATGTGTGCTGCGCTGCTGATACCGCCGCTCTGATTTGATGATGCGCATCGCATCGTCCCCCAGTCGCCGCGAAAGGCCGGCCACCACCTCTCAGAGTCCCGCCCAGCAACCCAGGTCTGGCCTTATTCTACTCTCTGTGTCCCTCTCTTTCTGTTCTCTCCCCTCTCTTTCTCTCTCTCTCTCTCTCCCTCTCACTCTCTACCTTTCCTACTCTCACCTAATTTGACATTGCACTTACACGCGACACATACAAATTTCACACCCGTCACACCCACAAAACCACTTCACAATGACTGGTACCCGCAGCAGCGCTCGCAAGAGAAAGCAGGACGACGAGGAGCCTGAGGAGCTCGTCGAGCTGCCAGAGGACAGCGATGCTGAGAGCGAAGAGGAGTAAGTCAATTCAGTTTCTGCGCATCATGTCCTCTCGCGCAAATGCGCGCGACAGCTTCCGGCGTTTGCGTACGAAGTCCGGTCGCATCGCGTTGCATACGAGCCGCCAATGGATCGCTCAATGCTGATTTCTTGCGCGCGGTTGCGGCCTGCACTATGTTCCGTTGTGTGGACGACTTGAATCATTGGCTAACACGCTTCTCTTTCCCACCCAACAGATACGTTTCTGAGGGCGACGAAGCCGCTGCTGCTAGCGGAAGCGATGACGACGACGATGCCGAGGAAGAAGAGGTTGTAGAGGAGGAAGAAGGCGGCGATGCTGCATCTCGTGAGTACAAGACCTGTCGTGCGCACTGCGTACGCGCTGCGTGCGCGTGACACTATCGGATATCGCGTGAGCATTGTAATTGACAAGTCATCGTGCCGCAACAGCTCCCAAAGCCAAGAAGCGCAAGACAGAACAGCCCGAGGAGGTCAACGACGAGGAAGTCGAGGGCGAGGATGATGCAGAGGTCGATGGAAAGGACCTCGAAGATGATGAGGAGGACGCTGGCGGCGAGGAGGATGCTGATGAGGATGTAAGTTTCTTGCCTTGCCTTGCCGTTATACGGTCTCCCTATGAGGAGTGAGAACGTGTTACTGACGTGTTTTGCTACTATCAGGCCGCGGACACTGCTAAGACCGGTGGCCCCGCGGATGCTGCCAAAGCGGCCAAGGGCAAAGACGTGCCCAAGGAGGCCAGCCTCAGCGAAGTCGACGATGCCGAGTAGATGAGAAACTTTTTTGCCGGCCGTATATACTTGCTACGATATTGATAGATGATTTGGCAAAGGAATGAACAAATGTCTGATGTATGGATTGATTGAGGACGATCACTTGTGAGTGCATGTCAAAAGCAGACATGCTGTACGAGCGCTTCAGCATTGAATACTGTATACTGTACCTACATAGGTAGCATGTGATAGCTCGCACCTTCTGTGGATGATTTCTATACCTACCTATAGTATGTACCTAGTGCCTCCCCCAGCATCGCTGACACTTTACCATGGCATCCGCTGAAGAAGAAAGACTCAATGAGGAGCTTCGGATGGGATGATGTGGCAGTCTCCGGGTCGTGTCAATCGCCGGATGGCGGTCGTTGGTCACTGTTAGTTAGACAAAGTACTATGTTTATCATCACGACGTGGATGCAGTAGGTAACTAGGTATAGATTAACTCATGACTGCAGTGTATCTCTCTAACGAAAGCCCTACATTCCAACTCTCAATCAATTAGCCGCGGAAACATACATGTAGGTATGCATTGAACTGAATGTGACGCGTCTTCACGGCAATGACGTACTGCCCTCACTGTCAACCTGGAAGTCTTTGTCACGTTGAAGGTTCCCCATCCCACATTTACAAACAAGGTTGTACGCCCTGCATGCTTTTGCTTCATCCTGGCGACGCATCCTCCAGATTAACTCTGATCGCTGCTGGGTTAAGCTTCCTACTACGCACCAACACTGCACTCTCGTCCTGCACTCCTGAGACGACTGGCCTCTCGAACTACAATCCACCATCTACACAGCATGGCCGACAGTTCAGGCGTCGCCTACAAGGACCTGGTGCCTTTGCCTGACACCGATGCTATCAACAACCCCTCCAAGAGAGAATCTGCGGTTACCCTGGAAGACGGTCCCACCGCGAGCCATGCCTTGGCCACTTCTCCCTCTGCAGAGGAGCCAGGCCTCGTGCAGCTGGGTCATGATGAAGAAGTGAAAGACCTGGGCTGGAACCAGCCGAAAGAGGGCATTCCGGCTCCTCTCGTCGGTGGCATGGAGAATGAAGATCTTTGGGTGCTTGTTCGACGATTCGACAAGGTGCATACGTCGCGAGAAAGTCGCTGGAGCATGATTGTAAAGCTCCGTTTGCTAACTCCTTCTCAAGCAAATGTACCACGTCAAGGAATACCCGCATCCTGTAGCCAACGATCTCGATCTCAACATTGCAGACGAGGACGAGTTCTCGCCCGACAAGCTCCGCGCGAGCATTGAGCGGCTCTACATGACGGTCGGTATCGGCATGATGGGAGCTGGCAAGCAGATCATGAGACTTCGTTCCTGGAGAGAGAAGAGACGGACTGCATGGGCGTGTGCTACATACTTCGTCGCTTGGGCCTTCGACTTCATCGTTCCGCTCTTGGTGGCAACGCTTATCGCCTTGATCGTGTATCCGCCCTCGCGAGACATTCTCTTCCCTCCGGCGCCACTGGCTCTTGTGTCAGCTACCACAGGCGGCATCCAAAAGCCCAAGGCTGGCGTTCTTGGATCCACCGACAGTGCGACAGGAGCTCCGGAAAACCACAAAGGAGAGGCAGTCGAGGCCGAAGCTGCTAATTTCGTTAATAGCATAGCTTCGGTTGCCTTGAGCTCGGCGTCTGGGAAACATCCCCAGGATGAGCCCGAGGAAGATGAAGCTGGTGCGCCTAACGACAGTGTTCCTGACCCTACCGCCATCGCTATCGGTGCTAGCACCGCCAGGGCGAAGCAGAATGGCGACAAGGTGAAACACGACAAATCGAAAGTCCCCATGGAAACTGCTATGTGGAACGGAATGCGCCCCATCATGCACGGCATTGGCGATGTGAACGATACATGGGAACGATTTGCCAACGCCCTTTCTCCGACTCCTCCCTTTCCTCGCGACGTGTATCGCCTTCGACTTGCGGCTGTCGTTGTTCCCATGCTTGCAGCGTCCATATTCATCACCAGCTACATGGTGGTTAAGGGTCTCACCTTCGGAATTGGCTTTGGCTTCTTCGGCGATCCCATCATCCAGCCAGGCATCAAGTGGCTCAATTCCACTTACCCTAACTGGCAGAAGTTGCTTGAGTTGCGCAACACCCTCCTAAAGGGAGTGCCCACGAACGCGCAACTCACAATCACTCTTCTCCGACTCGGTGAGGCCAACAAGGCCCCACTACCTCCGCCACCAGCGTAAGTGACATGCAACCCCTGTAAAGTCATCGCACTCCTGACTGAACCAATTAGTGCCGGACAAGCACCGCCCGACGAGCCCGCCGAGCTCACTGACGAACATCTGCGGACTGTGGGCGCCGACGAGCCACTGAACGCTACCCCAGAAGAAATTGCAGCAGCCATGGCGCATGATGAAAACACGGCACACGAGCACACTGGGGATGACGTTGCTGCCTCCAAGGAGAAGCCTCACGGCAAGAAGGGTTCACGCCTCCTCGGGGCGTTCCGATCAGGTGTCAAGGGCGCCGTCTCCTCTGCCCTTGGTGCTGACCATCTCAAAGCAAAGACGGGATCATCACATGCAAAACAGCGGCTGGGTGTCGTGCCTAGAGATCCCAAATCCGACGTGTCTGGGCCTTCAGACTTCAAGTGCAGATACCATGGTCACAAAGGCTACGCCTACATCGCCACCAAATCCACCATCCCGTGTGTCGCATTCAGCATGGATAAGAAGATCGGGACTGATGGAGTCACGGGTCGAGAAGAGAGAGAGCTGCATCCCGTTTGGAGCGTGCCGATCGGAGACATCAAGGAGCTGAAGAAAATCGGTGGGTTGGGCTGGAAGGCGAAGCTTGTCGTTGGGTGGGCTCTAGACCGCGAGGTTGCCGATGGGCTGGAAATCGTCGACAAGCTTGGCAATCACTTCGTTGTCACCGCGATGGTGCTGAGGGACGAACTGTTCAATCGCCTGGTGGCGATGGGTGGTCAGAAATGGGAGGCTTGGTGATTGCATCGACGTCGACCTTCCTGCATCTTGCATCTGACACGTGCGACATCCTGCATATGATACGTTCATGAGGTATGAGGCACGAATTTCGGTATCCTAACGATTTTTTTTTTTGTGGGAGGTATGAAATATCGAGGGAAGAGTACTTTGGTACGGTATAAGGGCTTGGCACACATATGGCATACGGCACACGGTCCAATCGCGCAGCATGATTACCTACAGCACTGGAAGTTTGACTGAATTGAAGTTTGACTAAATTGCCACAGAAGTAATGTAACGAGCCTATCAACTTCATCGCATTTCCAACACATCAACTCTGAGTTGCTTCGTCGCAGTCCCTTCAACGAAGTCATGTAACAAGCCTATCAACTTCATCGTATTTCTAATACGCCAACTCTGAGTCGCTTCACCGCAGTCGCTTCACCGCAGTCGCTTCAACGAAGTCATGTATCAAGCTTATCGCATTTCCAATGCTCCAACTTCGAGTTGCTATATCGCAATCCCTTCAAAAAACCTACTGGTAAAGGTCGCTTATTTAATACACTACAGTGTCCTCCTGCGCTTTCCACGTTTGTCCCTCTTCTTTCCTACCGCGATTTCCCTTCTTCATTTAGTCCTCTTATTCCTCCTACTCTTCCTTTTACGCTACCTCGTTCTTCTCTAAGTGAGATGGAACCACCCCACACGCATTGTCGAGCTCGGCCACGACGGCGTGATTCCGTGTCACACAGAATCGCCGACGACCCGTTCCCCAAGGATGGTCAACCTTTGACAAATCCCGCAGTCGACAGCATAAAACAACCTCTATCCGCTGCCCAGCGAGTCTTCGGTATACAGGAGCTTCTCGGTATGATCCTGACACACCTCCCTCCAGGTCCCCTGCACCATGCTATGGAGGTTTCTAAAGACTTCCGCGACACAATCAAGCCCACTACCTCTTCTTCCAACCCACCTGGTATGCGGAAGGCCCTGGGGCTGGGATTCAGACGTTGCATCGAGGACATCACTTATTCGGAGAGTCTGTCCTTGGCAATGACTGACGACTCCACGGACGAACTCACCCTCCTCTACGATCTAATAGATGAAAATATCCACCTACGCTTCCACTGGCTCCTGAACGTCACACTCGACCCGAGAAATGCCTCCGCCCGACGCAAGAGCAAGCATGGCCCCGTTCCTACGCTCGCGACCAAACCCTTCCACCTCGTCCGCATCGCCAGGGGAACTCACACAGATCTCAGCACCAGAACCGACGTCAGCCCCGACGACGAGAGCAGTGAAACCATGACTCTAAACTTCTGCCTCCCCGTCCAAGGCCTTGATACCGACGAACAAATCACTAGAGGCATCTTGAAAGACGACGACGTATACCCAAACAACGGCAGCGCGACCTGGTCAGGCGTCAAAATCCTGACAATGCCATTCGACGTGCGTATCTCCGTCTGTGTTGACTTTCGCGAGGCCATGTTTGCTCCATGGCATCCCGTTGGGCATTGTCGGTTTCCGGGCTGCCAGGTTGGAGACCATGGTGTTCAAGTGAGTGCAGAGAAAAACACATGAAAAGAGACATTTCATCCGCCTCATCGGCAAACTACTCACCGGTACACTTGCATCAACAGGAAATCTCAATCGTGTTTCTAGCTACCCAGGCGACTCTGGGTAATCTGATCGTTTTCTTCAACGACGTGGAGAAAATCGCAATTGAAAATGCGAGGCTCATTCGTGGTAAGACGACCGCGGTCGGCTACCGCTTGGATGGCGATTGGTTCTACCTGGGTAAGCTCATATGTTTCCTCTGCGCGGCGGCGAAGCATTTCCTAACTTCATCTTTCTCTCGCTCCCCGACAGATAATCCATCACAGGCGCCTCCGATCATCAAGCGCGTGTGGAGCCTCGTATCACTGCCGAGGGAGGAAACAATCAAACAACAGCCCCAGTCGGTCAGTACTTCGGCTGGCACAACCTTGATTCAAGCTGAACCGACCGTCAAGTCGCCGTAATTTTTTACGAATGACCATCATTCGTTCCGGGGCGGGGGGAATGGGGTATGTCGCCCTTTTGATGCTTGGGTATAGCTAAGATACCAAGTAGTGCAAACGATACCCGTCTTTCTACGTCACTTGGAAATCTGTGTGTATGACTTCGTGATAGCACCCGGTACGTCTTGTCTCTGTCCTCTCAATACCTCGAAACGACACTGTCAAAATGTTTTTGTTCACTAACAACTAGGATCACGCATCACCGGATCACTTCGAAAAGCACATCCAGCGTTTGTTATGGGCCAGCCAAGAATCGTTGAGATCGATTCCATGACAATGCCTTCTGGTATTGTGTAAACTCGTGTGCATGTAAGTACGAAAGCCACTTGGGCACGTAACTTGAAGAGCAATGTGTTACCAACCCCAACCCTTACCCTAGTATACACTCAATACAAGCATCAATCACTGCGCACGAGTTCGTTGCATTGATTCATTCCATTAACAGATATTAGAAACTTCATGTGGAAGACTAACTACTAACCGATCACTCCCTTGGTCGTTGTTGGGCGCAAAAGTGATGCTGCAATCAGGAATTGCACTGTTTATCATCCAATGCCGAGTACGGCGCCAGTGGACCCCAAACGTATCGCATGTGGATTCACTTGCATGACAGGTGTTCTTATTTCGCCTAACCAACTCTCATCAGATGACTCTATATTAACGAGCAAGTCAGGTCATGTGCTCCGAAGTGAGAGAGTCGCAGAGTTTAAAGTGTATGGTTGTTATGGGGACTCAAACCACTTTCCCAAGGGTTCAATTCCAAAGTTTCGTATAGATGGGATCGGGTGATGTCAAAGGGACCAACCAGTAGTGATCGAGAAACGACCGTTTGTTGATCAGATCAGATCAGGGCAGAGTTTACGGTTTCTCATCCAACCACATGCAACGACAGCGACAACGCCAACACGAGACGTCAGGGTAACCCTGTGAGCCTTTTCTTTCTCACCTTCTCAGCAACGCCCAAACAGGAGAAATTATAAATTAAGGAAGGCGCGTCAAACAAAGTAGGTTGGCGGACCCAGCCGCCGCAGGGTCTCGAGAAAGAATGCGATGCCAATAATGCAATGTAAATGCAACGCAATGCGATTGCTTGACTGGCTGAAAAGCCGTCTGAGCTGGGATTGGGAGCACGCAGAAAGTACGACCGCCTTGACCGCCATTGGTGAGATATGAGACATGTTTTGGCGTTTTGTGGTTTTTTATGATCAGGGTAAAATGAGCCGAACACGGGCCCGAAGTTTGCGCGAATCCAGGTGTGGACTAAACGTGCTTTTGTGCTTGACCTACCCGGCGGTACATATGTCGTACGTATCGTCGTCAGCTCTGCTTCGGTGCGTTGCTTCTTCCATCGCTGCACCCCGAGTTTTCCGACGCGGGAAATCGATGGAGAAGAGTGGGCTTTTTCTAGGGAGAAGAAAGATAAAGTGGGGATGTACGCTTGTCGATCTCTCTCTCTCGGAGTCTCTCCCTTGTTGCATTGCGTCGCATACGGCGGCTGTTGTTTTGGCTTGCTCAGCTTGCGTGCGTCGTGTGGAGACGAGAGTGGAGAGCGCTGCACTGTAGGAACGGGATGCATGTGATTCGTGGGTGAGAAAGTAAGTATCAAGTCAGGTCGGTGTAGTCCTAAGGGTCCGTGGCCGTGTCATGTGCAAGGCGTGAGCGTGGAACAGTGTGCAGTTCGAAGCGGCTTCTTTGTTTTGCGGGAAATTTGCAGGTTTCGTCTCAGAACACGGCGCTTGCGCGGTGTGCGCTCCCACTGCCGACCGAGAAGGTGATGAAGAAGAAGAAGAGAAATAAAGCAAGACAACGGGGGTGGCGTGACAACTGGTAACGGGCAACGGTGATGACAGGGACAGACTGTTACGACAACTACAAAACGACGAGCAACGTGTTAGGCCGCGTTAGCCTCATTTTGGAGACTGTCTGGCAGTTTTGTCTTGCCATAACGCCGGTGTTGTTGCTGTGAATATGATCCTAGCATGTAGCACTTCAGTCATCATCATCCAATGCCTCTATTCAACCCGTTACACGTGAGACCCTGATCGCTTTTCGGAGAGGGCACGAAGTATGGATGGCGTGGGATGGTTAGGAGACTACTACAAAAAGAGTTTTGCTGGCGTCCACTGTGGTTGATTAAGTCGGTGATCATTACTGCTTGCTTGCATCCCAGGTTGCCCGGGTTGTTTATCAGTAGTCTGAGCATACATGCATAAAGTAACAATACTACTGACGATAGACCTCGCATGCAGCTTCAAGTCCGCGTTATCAACGCATCGGAAGCCAGAGGATGCAGATGCATGCGTGAACGTGGATGCTTGTTGTTTGCATATGCATTGCTGTAGACATGGCACAAGTTTATGCATGTATCATGTATGGCATACCCACCTCGCTTCTGCCTGTGGCGGTGATCAACTGGATAGTAGTTCATCCTCCCGAAGGCGCGGAGGTGGCACGGCGGGCTGGGTTTGTATACTTGGCATTATTTGGCGCGAATAGCATTGGCACTGTCATTGGCATTGGCATCGGCAGTGGCATAGCTGCATAATGGCATGATCATTGGCAGAGGCAGAGTAGCCGTAAGTCGATTGTGGCGTAGCGTGGGTGGCTCTCTCTCGCGGCCTCGGATCTCTCGCCAACCAGCTGCTGCACGCAATAGCAATTAGCGCGGGTCGGGTCCCCTGCGTCGGTTGCTGATCAGAAAAAGACTACTACTTGCTGGGATGAGGGCATGTGCGGCGTGAGCGGGCGGTGGTGCGAGCTGCTGCTAAGATACGCGCGCCCGCCCACCCGTTCAATTTGCGGAGGATTACTGTATTGCGAGCAATGCGAGGTCGAACATGCTGCCACGCCTTTACACTACCACTGCTATGTTCTCTCCTCGGCGTTTGATCAGACGCCACAGCACAGCAACGCCCCATGTCTTGGACCGGCTCTCGTACCTATGCTGTGCAACGCTGCACGATCGCCGTGGGTACATCCTTCTGTAACGATCATGTGGGCGAGCACGCATTGATTCTTGTTACTGAGAGGATTACACCCCGCCTGGGCCGTGCACTCGCCATGCTAATGCCCGTATCTAACGGCGAGGCACAGACGGAAAGGCTGTTGTTAGCTGTTGTGCAGCTTGTGCTACTTTGAGGTTTCAGCCAGTGGGCTGCTTGCTTCGAGCCAATAATGGGCCTGCGTGCCGCTGGTAGGGGAAGACGAAGCAGGCGAGCAGGTGTGTAGGTACATGAATACCAATACGAAGATCAATGGTACTCGGCGCCTTACCGAGCCAACCAGCTTGGCTGTGTGGCTGTAAGGTGTTCCTGTGAATGGCGTTGGCTAGGCCACTGGGATGGAGGTCCTTGACATGTGCCAGAGCCTTCGAACAAGACTGACTTTGGTGGTGGAGGCTGTCCAGACTCATCATGAGAGCATCGTCAGCAGTAGTACCTACAGTAGGTAGTAGTCTGTGCTAATACAGGTACTGTCCTGGAGGTTCCATGTCGGCGTAAGGCAGGAACGCATCTACTGCTGTTGCTAGTACCGGATAGTGCAATGCATTGCAGGGCGTCCAAACTCTTTCACGAAGCATACATGTATCTTCCTGTTCTGTTCTGTTCTGCTCTGCGTTGGCCCGGCACGTTTCCCAGGCGTCGACGATGACACAAGGGCTGATGTATACGGGCAACGAGATGATACCTCACAGTAGGCATGGTATAGGTGGCAGGGACGGTAATAATAACAGCAGGAATAGCATCCTCGGGGCTCATGTCGACGCTAATTACAAACTAAGATGGGTTTAATCTGCGGTGCAGGGATGCCAACGATGGAGGCCTGTCGTCCGTGCCGAAGCGCGCAGGCTGGGCTCCACCCAGAACCAGCTTCACTCTGCTGGCCCTGCCGTTCCATCCAGTGCCATGCCACCTCCAACACCTCCGTCCTCTGCCTCACCATCGTCCGGCTCATTCTTCGTCACCACCACTGCCCATATCTCCATCCACTACCCGGCTATCGCTATCTCGCCCGACCGCCCGTCCTGCACACTTCACTCCCACCCACACCAATCTCACTTCACTTCACCTCACTTACACCTGGTGACCGCGCCTGCGTCGTCGCCGTCCGCTCCTTTCCGCTTGCTGCTAGTCGTTTTGCTTAGACGCCGCAATCCACACACCCGTCCGCTGCCTGTGCTCCGCGCTCTGCCAGTTTGAGCCTCCACGATACCCCGGTACGCTTCCTCCCTCTGCTCCTGCGCTCCGGTCGCTCGCTGCTTGTGCTGATACAATCTCCCTGCCTCCTCCAGATAATACCCTTTCCAGTGCCCATTTGCATGATTTGAAGCCTTCCTGTCCCGCGTTTTCAGCGATCCCGATTCCAGTTGCGAGCATCCGTACGCCTAGCCTTCTTTCAGCCTTACACTACCAACACTCGAGTATATCCCCGCGAACTCGACCGAACATACAAGCAAGCATCACATGAGCACCCGGAGCCACGAGTAACTCACCCAACCTCCCGATCACACTCCGACCTCTGTCGCCTGCTCCAGGCAACACCGCTGCGACCATGGCCGAGGTCGCGCTGCCTGGACGGTCGCGTCACAGCCGACAAGCCAGCAGCATCTCCAACATCATGTCTGGCAATGTCGCTGTAACCGAGCCAAAGTTCGAGATGGTCCCCAATCCGACATTCTCCTTCCCAATGCAGCCCAGCGGACCAAGCCCGTCGAATTTACAAGCCGGTCCCGGACCTTCGCGGCGGCGGCCAATGTCGATGCACCTCGGAGTACCTGGTGCGCAACCGAGCAGCACTGGCGCACATAGAAGGACCACATCCGCCCTTCCGAGCTTCTCATTCAACGCCGACAACACATCAGGCTTGCAGGAGGAAACACCCTCGGAACTCACCATGGATGCTTCGCCTGCACTAACGCCGCGCAGAGGACACAGAAGAGGTGGAAGTGAATTCGTTGGCGGCGATTCAAGGTTTGGCTTTTCCAATGCTCTCAGCACTAGCCCGACCAGGACAACTGCACCTGAACCAACAACACTGGAGCCGAGTAATGCACTGCCTGTACCCGGAACCACAGGGAAGCGAGGACATGCGCACCGACGATCGGCAGCGTTGTCGAGCCACGACGTCAAGACCATTATGTTACCGACTGAGGAGACGCAACCAAGGATGAGCACAAGTCTTCCCAACACGCCATTGGGCAACCCTTCGGATTCAGCACCAAACACACCAGTGTTGGATCGATCCGGATCTTCTCACAATGCCGAGTTCGGTTCTCGGGATTCTTCGCCATCCAGGCCCGGGTCACGCCCGCGCGTCGGATTTTCGGAGAACGTCGAGATCATACCCAGGCCACTGTCCACCATCTCTTCCGAAGGGTCATTTTCTATGAGCAGGACTCACTCTGTCAACAACAGCATATCCTCTGTGATCAGCATGGGCTCGCCTCCATCGAGAATTTCGCGACGCTCTCTTAGCGCAAGTAACATGACTTCTATTATAGAACAGGCTCCTCGCCCACGTTCTTCCGTTGAGACAAGCAGACGGGTGGAGAGAGAGGGTGCGTGGTTGAAGAGCCCTGGTAATCTGGCACCTGAGGATGAAGCGTCACCCCATTTTCCCTCGTTTGCGGATGATGTGGGCAACAAGCAGACCAAGGTTGCTCACAAGAGCAAGCACTCGCTCGGACGCGATCTTGGATTTGACCGGAGAAGGAGTGAGCCCTCGATATCTACATGTGCGCCAGATGAGACGAAGCTGTCGACAATTTCGTTACAAAACGACACTGCTGACTGTCCCGATTATGTGGATGTGGTTGATAGCCGCGTTGACCGCAGGTCATCAACGAGACGCCTGAAGGAATGGGCTGCCTCCAAGCTGCACCGCCGCTCGAGAGACTTCAACAAATCCTACCCGACACCTCTGCCAATTGCTCGAACCGGAAGTGTGCGACCGAAAAGTGACGGCTTCTTCGATGTTCCAGGCCAAGTGCCGATGTCGACCATGGAAAACGACATTCCAGAGCCTGCAGCTGCAGAAACTGATCTGGACGCGGTCTTTGGAGGATCTGGTGACAAGGACGACGAGAACGAAGCATGCGCTGTGCCTGAGCCCCGCGTGCAGTTCAACACGCCTACATTTACTCAACCCAGCACATTCCGCCCAGCAGACGATGATTCCGCACAAGTGATCGACCTGGACGATGCCGTAAGCCTGCAGACACCCCCGTTGGGCTCGACTCATCGAAAACAGCTACACAGCGCTGCAAGAGCGAACAACGTGCCCAATAGCTACTTACACAGGCGGACCGAGAGCGCGCCTGTCATGATGCCTTTCGACTTCTCTCGCACCGGAACGCCGCAATCTTCCATGGCAGATGTATTCGAGGAAGAAGAAGAGGATGACCAACTTAGCCCGAAGGGAGGGCGCCCGCACACCAGCCATGGAACTTCGCGTGACGAGGCCGCTGGTATCGGAATATCGATCGTAGATGCGGACAGTCCGGCACTTAACTTCGGCGCTGACGATGCAGCTCACACCGGAAGAAGCGATTGGGATCAGGAGCACCCTTCAACGTCCATGGGTCACACAAACATGAAATCCCGCCTCAACGCACCGCTCAACGAAAGGAGAGGCTCCTCGATCATCGAGGAGACTATCATGGAGGAAGCCAGCCCCGTCGAAGCACAACCTGCGGGTATTCAGATTGTCGCGGACCATGAAGAGCCGAGGGCACCATCTCTCACAAAGTCGTCAGACTCCAGCGAAACGCCCACGCTGCTGGCTTCGCAACGCGAGGGCATGTTCTATCCGGCTATGGCACCACCAATGATGACACCCGAGACTTATCAGACCTCGACATTCTCTTCCTCGTCCCCTGGTCGTCCGCCTTCATTCGATACCCCTCGCCTTGGCACTTCGGCATCCTCAATCAACGACAACCGCACCATGTCCTCTTGCACCACAGGCGAGCAGCCTCAAGAGGTTCGCATCTCTACAGACGACATTCCTTCGCTCACCAGCAGCCGGTCGACCATGTTCAGCACTGCTCACGCCAACAGCTCGCACCGCGACTTCAGCGGCACCAGTGCCGGCTACGTTGGTCAACGCAACTCGTCAGGCGCTTCTAGCACACTCGATCCGAGTATGATAGCCGAGCGTCGGCGCAAAAGATCCAGTATCCAGAGTCTGTCGCAGCTCATGGGCAATTCGTTCGGACCAAAGGCGAAAGGCAGCGAGGAATTCAGACCGCAGACATCATCTGCGGCGACCGTGTCGACTTTCAAGGCACCAAAGAAAGAGCACAAACTGAAGAAGTTGATGTTCTGGCGCTCGAAACAGTCCGACGCGGAGGGCTCTCGCTCTTTTAGTGCCAACCGGCCAGGGTCGAAATCAGGCTGAGCGAAGCAGCAGGAGGAAACACGATCTTGGATTGGTTTGCACAATCCGACAGGCAACGAATGAAAGCGAACAGCAACATTGAGCATGATTCAGAAGGCTATAAAAGCCTCTCACTCAGACCTCTTGGATGGGAAAAAGAATTATCAACACCGGCAAACCCGGCTTGCCTCGTGATATCCGCCGACCCGCCTCTCCATCGACTGCGGATGCGCGTATATCGAGTGCGACAGACTTACGACTTGCATTACTCTTCTCCATTCTTGCTTCTATTGCAATTAAAAAACAAACTTTTGGGCAAGGGATTCTTGTGACTTTCTTGGATTTTCTGCGGAAAAAAATACCAGGTGAAGACTATTGGGTTGGTGTTTCTACTGTTATTCTTGTCGTTAATGATACAGGTTTTAGACGTTTCTTGGGGTTTACTTTTTTTTGTATCTTGCTTTCGCGATGCATTATTGAGCAAGGATGGGCAAGGACAAATGGGTAGGGGGCAAACGGATCGTACATTGTAGGTCATCCGATTGGGAGACCTTTCTAAGAGTTAATTTGTTGGATGCGCTGTGGATGTGAGCGAGGTGGGGTGCATTACCGGAAGGGTTTTGGTGGTCTTGGGGGAGAGAGAGGGCGACGAGGAGGGCGAGGATGGAGTGGATGCATCATCAATTACCATCATCAGCATCTTTAGATAGGAACAAGAACTATATATGAGAGTATTGATACAGTCCACATTGATTAATGAGACGAGACGACCGAGTTGGCATGTTGATTTCGTCCGTGTCGCGTACTATGTAGATGGTTCTAGCTTGCTTGGTACATCAATGATGCACCTGTTGCTCTCCACTGTTCTTCGAAGGTACATGTATTGGTGGCCGGACTACCTTCGCCACTAAAAAACACCAGCCCATCACTTCCATGATTACTGTACGACTGACCGAGCGATTGATGATGATTCGCTCCCCATGCCCTTGGCCACGCCATGCTGGCGCGATCTGGAGGATGAATTGGCACGTGCCTTGGTTTCAAACGGCGCCGCGCGGCAAAGCAACTTGGCTTTGGCAGCGAAGGCACACCAACGCGACCAAGATTATCTTGGCTGAGGTGGATGCGTTGTTCAAGCAATTGCTTGGAAAAGGCGTGGCATGATCAACATTTGTACTTCATGTCATGCCATGTAGAGGTGAAGACTGTATGTATGTATCAATATTGCTTGCGGTCCTTCGATACTTCGATGACGGTTTGACGTCGGTACCTACTGTAACTTTACTTCCAGAACCCCTTGCACATGCCAGATGACAGAATCCCGGCGATCAGCATGAGCACAGCCTGCGCATCGCTATTTGACAGTCCTGGTGAAATGGAAGGATACATCCAGAGGGAAAGAGAGCAAGTAAGTACAGTAAAGACCTGGCGTTTCAGACTCGTACTCGCAGATTGGCGTGCGTCGTAATGGTCGTGGAGATGGTCAGGCCAGGCCCACAGGTGATTGGTGATTATTGGTTGCTTCTATTCTGGTGGCTGCTGGCGGCCGTTGGGCAAAGGGAAAGGAGTTGATGGAAGCTGCACAGCTGGGGAAAAGCGATGGGCCCGGCCATGGGCCATTGGGCGATACGACCAGATCTTACTTTGCCCTGCCTCAACCTCAGTGCATGTTTCGCCTCTCCTTCTTTCTCTCCCCTCGATACCCTTCCTTCCTGACCTTCTTCCTTCCCTCTCCCTCTCCTCCACGCTTCCTGTTTAGAGGATTCCTCACACCTTCGTTCTTTCCACCTTTGTGTCGTTTGCTACTTCTTCTAATTGCCTCTTACTCCAACTGCATCACACTCACTCGCTCAACGCGCCACTTTCACAACCCCTCCCACAACCGGGAGCTTCTATTTTCTTGACGCTCAATTCAACTTCTCCCACCACCAAACTACTGTACCCAAAACACAGCTCAACATGAAGAGCGCTATTGCTATCACCGCCGCTTCGGCCGCTCTCGCCACCGCCGCCGCCACTCCGGCTAAGCTCGAGACCAGAGCCTCTGGCACCAGCTCCGGCGGCGTGCCCCAGGTCTCCGTCAAGGGCAATGGTACGCACTGATTATTGACACTCCAGCCATTGGACTCATACTAACAAGTAACTGCAGCCTTCTGGGCCGGCGAGAACCGCTTCTACGTTCGCGGTGTCGACTACCAGCCCGGCGGCTCCTCTGATGCTAAGGACCCCATTGCCGACGTCGACGGCTGCAAGCGCGATGTCGAGGAATTCAAGAAGCTGGGCATCAACACTGTCCGTGTGTACACCGTGGACAACACCGCCGACCACGACGAGTGCATGTCCATGCTCGCCGACGCCGGCATCTACCTTGCCCTGGACGTCAACACCCCGAAATACTCGCTCAACCGCGGCGACCCTGGCCCTTCGTACAACAAGGTCTACCTCCAGAGCTTGTTCGCCACTGTTGACGCTTTCGCCAACTACGACAACACCCTTCTTTTCTTCTCCGGCAACGAGGTCATCAACGACGACAAGACCACCCCCGCTGCCCCTTACGTCAAGGCCGTCACCCGCGATCTGAGACAGTACATTGGCTCGCGTGGCTACCGCAAGATCCCTGTCGGTTACTCGGCTGCTGATGTCGAGAGCAACCGCTTTGAGATGGCCCAGTACATGAACTGCGGTACCGACGACCAGCGCAGTGACTTCTACGCTTTCAACGACTACTCTTGGTGTGATCCTTCATCCTTCACCCAGGCTGGCTGGGACCAGAAGGTCAAGCAATACGGCGACTACAGCATTCCCCTCTTGTAAGCAATCTTCTTGGGCGAATCTACCACAATCGACTACTGACATTTACACAGCCTTTCCGAGTACGGTTGCAACAAGAACAAGCGTACCTTCGAAGCCGTCAAGTCCCTCTATGACTCCGACATGAGCTCCGTATACTCTGGCGGCCTCGTCTACGAGTACTCCGAGGAGGACTCCAACTACGGCCTCGTCAAGATCGACGGCGACAGCGTGACCGAAAACGAGGACTTCAAGGAGCTCATGCAGCAGTTCAAGGACAACCCCTCTCCCGAAGGCGACGGTGGCTACAAGTCCGACGGCAAGGCCAGCCCCTGCCCGGCCAACAGCGACTCCTGGGACGTGACCGCATTCAAGGACGACGAGCTGCCCGCCATCCCTGACGGTGCCGACAAGTTCATGAAGGACGGTGCTGGCAAGGGTCCCGGCCTCAAGGGCGACGGTTCCCAGAACGCCGGCGGTGGATCGACTGCCACTGCTCAGCCCGGCTCCGGCAGTGTCACCGCTGTCGCTTCCAACGCTGCTTCCAACTCCGGTGGCTCTAACAGCGATGCCGCTGACGCTGCTGAGTCTAGCGCCGGAGCTAGCTCGCTGATCATGGGCGAGATGGGCAAGGCTCCTCTGATCTGCGGTGCCGTTGTTCTCATCAGCACTCTCTTCGGCGCCAGCCTTATCTAGAGGGATGAAAAAAGGGATTGGGGAGTGGGATGAGAAATGAGAGGGTGCTATAAAGATACCGATCTGGTATCCCTTTCCTTCCGGTGCTCGCTACAACACAAACATGTGCATTCCTGAGTTGTATTTTTTCTACTTCTCTACTATATAGATCGACCAGCGTCTGATCTGGTGCTAGCAAGCAGTCCAATGGATAGTTTTTCTTTTTACTCCAACAAGTCCCGTGTTCAGTATGATACAATTGGGTGTTACATAAGTCTTGGTGTACATGTGTGTGTTCTACATTTTCAGGTCGCTTTCACTTCCCCTCTCCTGATAGTGTCTAGATCGGTCGTTGCAATCTGGGCGCTTCACCGTCTGCCCATTCCCAGGTCTTTTCTCCAGATTCGAAAACGCATCTTTTGGTCGTTTGAATGCGGCGGCGGAATGTTTGGGAATCTCTATAACGATCAGAGAGGAGGACAATTGCAAGCTCGCGCCGAAGTTCAGTGTGTTGATCCTCGCAAGGATGCCGAAAAGCTGCAAAGCAATATATGCCTGATTGTTCGGAAGAGTGTGTTTGGTCTCGGTCGCTTCGAGCGAGTTGGTGGCGGCTTCCTCACTCTCCCGACTTTGGAGACATTATTGACCATTGGCTGAGAGGAGGGACGGGTACCTGAGTCCGGTATGTGGTGTTGGGTCGCCGGCTCGATCCAAGGATCGACTGTGTCGAGGCCAGGCCGAGCCTGCCATCGCTTGCTAGTCACGCCAAGGTCGGTGGCTGCACGTACTGTAGCAAGCAGTCCAGCTTATGAATCCAACTGGCGGCACATTTGTTCTTCGCCCAGTCGCCAGGTACCTCGTTTTCCAAGCGTGTCCTGGATTTCCATGTCTCTGCCTCACTCAATTTCCACAATTCTCTCTCAATTCCACGCATCAGCCGGCAATATTCCTGATTCCTGGAGCCTCGTAGACTTCCAACTGCTTCTGCCCTTTTCGCAGCAAGAATTCGATCGCGCTGAAGTCTTTCTTGTCCAATAGCAGATTGCGAGCGAATTCTCGGCGTGCGAAAGCCTCGAAGTTGGGTCGGTTTGCTGCAGGCTTGAGGCGGGCGGCACGTAGGCAGCGACGGTAGAGGGAGAGGACGTCACGTTGAAGGCCTGATAGGCGAGGTTGGCGGGCCATGGTTGATAGTAAATGTTGGTGATGTCTGGATGGTGGTGTATAGGTATGGAATGGGATGAAATGAAATGAATTAGAAGGAGTGTTTTGCTTAATAAATTAATTGATGCAGCTTCAATAATGTAAAGGCCGAGGCCGGGCACTCGTCACTGCCACAGCGGCCCTGACGACAGCGCTTGGCGAGGCTCCATGTCGTTGTCTTGCGAGGCCGACATGTCCCCACATCTCTGGCCCAGGCAGGCAGTGATACCTTAGTAACATACCTTAAGAGACCGACATTCTGCGCATACCACCGGGTTGATTGAGCCTCCTCCTCCTTCCGCGTCCTTTTGTTCTCCTCTCTCCCCTCACATACACACTCCCTCAACATGGCGGAAGCACCCATCGGTATCGTCAACATCCACGCACGCCGCTCTCCGCCAATGCCAGCTTGCTAACAACCCACCATAGTCCTCGACGGAGGTACCGGTTTCCTCAAGGCCGGTTTCGCTGGCACGGTACGCCAATGCCCTGAACGTCTACGCGCTCTCACCCGCGACGAATGCTGAGACGATTGCATAGAACTTCCCCGACCACCAATACCCCTCCATAATCGGCCGACCCATCCTCCGAACAGAAGAGCAGTCGTCCGGCGATGTCGTACTCAAGGATATCATGTGCGGTGACGAGGCTGCTGCTGCGAGATCAATGCTGCAGATCACCTACCCGGTATGCGACCACCCATCTGGACATGCGAGTGAGGGAGCAGAGCCAGGGCGAGCGCAAAGGCAGGCCAGCTAACTTGCTTCCTTGTGAATGCGTGTAGATGGAGAACGGCATAGTAAAGCGCTGGGACGACATGCAACACCTCTGGGACTACACTTTCTACGAAAAGATGAACATCGATCCGACCGGCCGCAAGATCCTCCTCACCGAGCCTCCCATGAACCCGCTCAAGAACCGCGAACACATGTGCGAGGTCATGTTTGAGCGCTACAACTTCGGCGGCGTCTACGTCGCCATCCAGGCCGTGCTCGCCCTCTACGCTCAAGGTCTCTCATCGGGTGTGGTCGTCGACTCGGGAGACGGTGTCACTCACATCGTACCGGTGTACGAATCCACCGTGTTGAACCACCTGACGCGCAGACTCGACGTGGCCGGCCGCGACGTCACCCGCAACCTGATCTCGCTCCTGCTGCGCCGCGGATACGCCCTCAACCGCACCGCCGACTTCGAGACTGTGCGCGCGATCAAGGAGAAACTATGCTACGTCAGCTACGACCTGGCGCTCGACCAGAAGCTCAGCGAAGACACGACGACGCTGGTCGAGAGCTACACGCTGCCCGACGGCCGCGTGATTCGCGTGGGCAGCGAGCGCTTCGAAGCGCCCGAGTGCCTCTTCCAACCGCACCTGGTCGACGTCGAGCAGCCTGGTATTGCAGAATTCCTCTTCAACACCATCCAATCGGCCGACGTCGACATCCGCTCCTCGCTGTATCGCGCCATCGTGTTGTCCGGCGGCAGCAGCATGTACCCTGGCCTGCCTTCGCGTATGGAGAAGGAGATCAAGCAACTGTGGCTGCACAAGGTCCTCGGAGGCAACCCGGAGCGCCTGGAGAAGTTCAAGGTGCGTATCGAGGACCCGCCGCGCCGTCGCCACATGGTCTTCCTCGGCGGTGCCGTTCTGGCCAACATCATGGCCGAGCGCGACAACATGTGGGTCAGCAAGGCCGAGTGGGAAGAGCAGGGTGTTAGGGCGTTGGAGAAGCTGGGCGCGAGGGGATGATGGGGAGGAGATGAGGATGGGGAGATAGAAATCAACTAGAAAAGGTTTGTCAAATATCCAAGTCATGATGAAATGTTGATTGTCACGCCTTCGTTCTCTTTTTCTGAGTCTTTTTCTGAGTCCTCTCCGTATGCCTTGAGGGAATGGGTCCGGCGCCAAAATTGCTGAAAGCAATGAGCATACTGGTTGGATTCGACGGAAGGTTTGCTTGATTTTACTCAAGACTGTGACCAGATAGATGGCAATTGATTAATGACCGGTCGGGTTATATGGATGCTCCCAAATATCGGCCCCCCATCACCACTTTACTCACTCAAGTCTAGTCAAATGAACAGGCGACAACGCACCAAGAGCCCAATTGAGGAGCCCATAAGCAATTACAGCAGGAGAAGCCAAGGTCGGACCCCGACCAAGTTCCAAGACGTTTTCCCTGGCAGTCGTGGAAAGGAAAGAGATATTGGAACAGAGACAGGTGACATTAATCAAAAGACATTATGTACAAAAGGGCGCAGCACACAAAACGCGCGCACGCACTCTGGCACTGAAAGTGAGACGGCGGCCATGCGATGAGGAAAAGTAGAAAAAAGGTTATACACATCCTCACCCGGTGGCTCCCTCAAGTTCGTCGTCAAGTTGCAGCTAATGAGAGAGAAAGAAAAAAACGGAAGCAAGAGCATAAAGGGGGAATTGTGGAACGAGAAGAGAAGTGAGGTGAACAGAAGAAAAGTAAAAGGTGGAACGGAAGGGCCGTTGCCTCGCGATTCTGCCAAGCACATATTCGAGTACGAGAGAGAACGCGAGGAACATGGTTCATTTCTTTTTTCTTCTTTTTTTTTTTTTGGCGACCGTGCTGTTGTACCCTGTCATTTGAATTTTTTTCCGAATAAGACTGTTGTTATTGGAGCGTTGCAATCTAACTCAGGGCCGGCCGAGAAGGCTTCAAGTGCTTGTTGTCGAGAGAGAAGCGCGCGTTGTTGATATTGCGATGATTTCGAGTGTTTCCAGTCATGTATGTACATGGCCGAAGAGTGCCTGCCAGGCCGGCCAAAGATGTCAGATTCGAGCAGATGCACGCCGGGTGTCTGGTTTTATGGAAAACAGCAGATTTCATGCAAGTGGCGGGAGAGCAGGGCCTGCTTGCTTCATCCTGGTAGATATTGGTTATCATATCTACGACGAGAAGACGAAAGTGGCGGTGCCGGAGCCGACGGAGACCTGGATGTGTTGTCAGTGCATGTTCTGTACGATTGATGAATTGAAGGAGTGAAAACTTACAGTGCAACCGGTGGTCGAGCTGCAGCCAGTGTCGGAGCAGTACTGGCCGTTGGAGTACTTGCAGGTGCCGCTCATGTCGTCGCCACCCTTGATCTCAACGCTGAACTCAAGCTTGGCATCGGTGGTGGGTGAGTTCTGGAAGATGGACAACCATGCACGGCCACCGCTGTAGCCAACACCGAGGTTCATCGGGGCGAAGTTACCCCAAGGGTTGTCGGCGGAGCCCCACTGGCAAGCATCCTTCATGGACACGCCCATTGGGTTGACGTAGTACTGGGCACTGGTCTTGCCGCCCTGCCAGTTGTAGTAGTTGTCGGCGTCAGGGCAGGTAAGCGGGTAGCTCTTGCCGGGCTTGGTGTTGAGAGGGACGGTCTCGCTCTCGGTACCGGGGTAGTCAGTGCGGCAGACGGCCACGTTCTTGCTAACGTTATTTTCAATCTTAATTTCGACCTCGGCAGTGCCAGCCATGCAAAGCTTCTTGGACATGGCAGAGTTGGTCAGGTGGAGCTTGCCACCCTTGCACAGAATACCACCAACGGACTGGCCGGTAGCGCCCTGGTCAGACGGCCACTGAGCCTTTTGGTAGCCGGCAGGGCAGGCGTAGGAGCAGTAAGCGCCCTCAGTGCAGCTCTCGCCGGTCAGAGCGGTCTTGATGTTGGCGAAGCCGTTCAGGAAGCCACCAGGCTGCTGAACACCAGTCCAGCCACCGAGACCCGCCCAGTCGACGGGAATCGCACCGTAGTCCTCAGGGAAGTGGGAGCAGTCAAGCTCTCCATCGGGGAATTCGTCGTCGAGACCGTTACCGGGGTGGTTGTCGTCGTCGTCGTCATCATCGCTGTTGCTGCCGGAGCCGTAGGAGGGAGGGGAGGCCTTGGCGGAGGAAGATGCGGCGTAAGAGGAAGGTGCGACGTAGGCGGAGCTCGAGGTCGTCGGCTGAACCCAGGAAGACGAGGAAGAGACAATGGTGGAGGCAGGCGCGATCCAGATAGAAGTGCTGCTGGAGCTGCTGGGTGCGACGTAGGGAGCCTGGGTGGACGAGGCGACAGGGGCGGAGGAGAGCTGACCATCCTTGGCCATCACAAGACTGCCGTTCTGAAGGCCCTGCTGGACCTCATCTTCGGTGATGAGGCGACCGGCGAGCTCGTAGACGACGACGGTGGGACCAGGGACGTTGACGACCTCGACGGGAGTCGACTGGTCACGCTTGGGGTGGTGAAGGTGCTGGTGGCCGTGCTGGTGGGCAGGCTGGGCGGCCGAGACGGCGGCGGCGCCAATGATGGCGAAGACTGCTTGCTTCATTGTAGGTGAATAGCGATGTCTTGGCTTGGATGACGAGTGATGGGTGATATCCGAGTGGAGTGAGGCGTGGGGAGGTGTTTGAGCGAGTAGAGACTGTCGTGGTGCGAGCGGGCGGGTGGTTGGGATTAACGCGCGGGAATGGTCAATGTCGCTGTTTTGAAAGAATGTTGTTGCGTTTCCTAACGAGTGAAATGGAGACTTGGAGCTCCGAGTGATGGATGGTAGGTGGTGAAGAGAAGGTCTGGGAGGGGAGAGAAGTGAAGGGAGATGAAAGACAATCGACGGCGACACTACCGGTGGCAACTCACAGGATGCGCGCTTGTGTGTGTGTGATCGAGGTAGGCTCAGGGAGTACGGCATCGGCATAGCGATGACTTTCTGCATGCACCGCAACCACCAGCACTACCAGGAGAGCCGCAATCTCGCTCAGCAAGCTTTCCCCGTAGCGCCGTCTGGGGCGCCTGGGAAATTACCTGCCATCGCTACAATGCGCCTCGAACGCCACCGCCGCAAACTCATCCCGACTACTGTCACTTGCAGGCAATCATTGAATCCACGATCAAGTCATTCTTTGTATATTGACTACGCCGTCAATCGCACTCCCTCATCATTGTTCTTGACAGTTGAGTCTCGCAAAGACACGGCAGCGGTAGCAACATACATGGAAACAAGACATGGCCCGTGAGCACTCCCCGTGATGATCGCGCATTCTAGACCTCCGACGTTGAACTCGCTGCAATAATCTAATCTAACAAGCACAGAACGCCTCTTTTGCATTGTCCTACTCTTGACAGACCACGACTCTCGCCGCGTGTGCACGTGGTTTCTCACCTTGTCTGTCTCGTTACCACTACTACTGACACTTCTCGACATCTTTCACCTGACTAAGTCTTCCATCCGTTCTTCTCGTGGACATGGTGCGACATCCCAACATCCAACAAACTCGTGGAGTCTAGCCCTCAGGGAGGCCACTTTACCCAACACAGTAGTTTCTTGCTCGGCCCCACCGCGTTCCTTGCATTAGCGGGCATGGCATCGACCAGCGTGCAGGGCTCCCCGTGCTTCCATTCCAGAGGAGAAGGAATTGGGAGAACAACAAACAAAAACATCTCACGATTTCAAGACGCTGACCAGATCTCTGATCCATCCATCACCCGCGCCTGTGTCACCAGAGAATGCACCATCGATGTCATTTGGTCCCAGGCAATATTCGACCCCTCCTCGAGATCGTCGAATCCAAAGTTCAACGGCATGTCCATTTCTGGCTTGCTTTCCCGGGGCGCCACGCGTGTTCTTTGTGAGGTCCCTTTCTGGAGCCGACTTGACTTGCCGCGCGTGTCTACTGTAAAGACTATGGTTCCCTTGGCTCGTACACGGGAAGCTACCATCCGTACTTTTATTGGCGAGCGTTGCCAATTCCTTCTTCACATCGGATACTTATTGCTGTTCATGTGCAGGTTTGAAATGCCATGCGCGGCGGCGGTTGACTTTGACGAGTGACGATTAAACAAGACTTGGTCGTGGGCTGCATCCCCTGTACGAAATACGATTCTCGTCGGGATTGGGATCCACGCCGCGGGCCTATAAATCACCAAGCGTACTGTATACATGGAAACTTACTACATGCAACGTCCGAGTTGAGGTCTTGATCACACTATCACACACCGCAACAGGTGCAATGATAGGGGCGAGTCTTGTCACACGCATGGCCGCGTCTTCTTATATCGGCTGACTCGGACTGCCTTGAACTATTGATTGGCAGTCGATCGGTTTATACTAGCTGCACAGCTGGTTCATCAAATTTGAAGATGAACAGATAAATTGATTCGCTGAGCCCCTGCGCCGCTTTTCGCAGTCACGACTCGGATGTCTGCCACTTACCAACTCCACACTATCATCAACACCAAAATATCAAAAAGCATGCATATGTAGAGCAAAGAGCAAAAGTGAAGGGCCTAACCGCGAATCGAACGCGGGACCTCGCCCATACTCAGAGAGCTGAAACTCCCGGGTGATGAACCCGAAGGGCGAATTATACCACTAAACCATCAGGCCTTCTTTACGTCAGATCAACAGACCAAATAATATATTTATCCACCTGTTGCCACAGCGATCTGCTGCAATACATCCAACCGAACCATCGATGTCGTGTGCTGCTCATGTGGCTAGGTGTGTAGCGCAACAGTGTGCAAAGTACGGCCGAGCTGGAAGTGAGTCCATGGACGATCCGTGGTGACTGAAGACCGACAACAAGACGCATCTCGTACTAGTAGACACTAGCCTGAGCTCGTAGTCAGACGATGAAGCAACGATTGTGTTATATCATGACTTGCCTACCATCGCTCTTCTGCAACTAGAACGATAAAGATTCCGGGGCCAACAAGTATCAGTAAGAAGAGATCTGCTCAGGTTACTGCGGTTGTCTGCCTGGCGACACCACACCGGTCGAGACATGGGTACATGTACATGCACATGCACCAAGCTAAGCTGTGCATGTGAAGCTGTGTCATTACCAGGCAGCTACCTGCAATCGTCGCTCTATGCACAAGCGTCGCTTTTTCTTTTCCTTCACGCTGTTTGTCGCGGTCGTGATACAAACGCTTTGCTTGCAGTACACTTTACTCGCTCAAGCTGAACCCACTCATAAACTCATTACCATCATCCACAAGAGACTTCTATCGACTGTTGCACGCCACACATACCTGAATCAGGCTGGCCATGTCTTCCTCTTCGGAAGATGATAGCAAGGATGACTATAGCAGACCAGCCGCGTCAAGCTGGGCCGACCCAAATGGCACCACAACGGGTGAGAAAAACGAGAAGCTTGTCATCGTCAAAGACGAAGAGATTGGCATGATCCCGGATCTGAAGAATCTCTACGGCGGCAAGGAAGACAAACGCGGTCGCTTCACATGGCAAGTCAAGCATTCTAGACTCCCAAGAAGAGACAACTCCAGCTAATCTTGTCGCCTTGCATCGAGCAGGCAGGCCAAGCTGCCCGAAGACATCGGCAAACCGAGTGAAGACGCCGACACTCTGAAGCACGCCATCATTGCCAGGTACATCAAGGTGTACGCCGATCCACACCGTGTTCTTGCGCTTCATTCGATCGTCGTCCAAAGCCCTCTACTCAAGGACTTGCTCGAAGTGGTGTTGGCCGGCTACCCCGGCGTCACGGTCTCACTGCAACGACTGGAATTCTCCGGCGAGTTTGAACCGCTGATCCATCGCTGGACGGAATTGAAAGCAGCGATCGCAAAGCTGAAGAGCGTGGCCGCCGAAGAAGGCGCGAGCGAGGAAGCGGCCGAGCGTGTCAAGCATGCCGAGCTTCTCTACAGCCTTCTTGAAGAGGAGTGCAGGGACACCATTTCCGAGTCGCAAGACATGATCAACCAGGGCGTCATCACTTACGAACTGCTTTGGACAATTTTCCAACCAGGTTGCCTGGTCTACGCCAAGCTGCAGGGCCAGGAGCGCGTGTTCCGCTTGTCCTCACAGCGTTACGGCAGGGACCGCGAGCAGAGTCCTGTGTATTGGCTGACTTGTCAGTATGTCGACAGCTCGGGCGTGTCTTTCGGCACCAACAAGCTCAATATTAACATCCCGGCATATGAAGGTTAGTCATTGTGATCCACCGGTTGAGGGCCGCATGCTCAAGTTAGTCATTACTGACCACCAGAAAACAGGCACCAGAGCATTCTCCATCCTTGCAGCGGTACCCTTCGATCGCCTTGCATCAAAAGAGAGCGTGAGGAAGAAGCTCATCGAGCGTGGCGGCAGAGTCGAGAGCTTTGCTGGATCCCACTACCGCGCCTACAGTGGCATTGGCTGGCGCCTCGACCACCAGAACCTGGTCGAGAAATACTCCGTGAAAGGCCGCGTTGTGATCGACGCCCACGGATGGAATCGCTTCAACCCGAACTACTCGGTTTACGTGACTCCATTGTATGTTGTCCCTGAAAGTCCAGTGAAGTGACAGGACTGACAAGCGTCGCAGCAACTTGAAAGAAGCCCCAGTTGCAGCGGGATTCAGTAATGATCGAGGCCTTGCTGATCCTCCCCTGCACAGCAGCTGGGAAAATGACGGCGCCTACATCATGGACGAGGATTGTGGCATGCCGGTGGACGGCAATTTTGTGGATGAAGAAGAGCCCCAAGCGCGTGTGCCTTTGACTGACGAGCAGAAGTTGGTGTGCACGCCGATCGTGCGCGGGTACTCTCTTCACGACAAAGAGTGGTTGAATTTCTTCGTCAACTCTCTGCAAGACATTGTGTTCAACAGCAGGGCTTTCGAAAGCCTCGTGCTTCCGGGAGATGAGAAGGAGCTCATTTTGGGCTTCGCTTCAACGCCAGAGGCTTATCGTCGACAGTTTGACGATGTCGTGGAAGGCAAGGGTCGTGGAATGGTAAGTCTCCCACTCTCGCTTGCACAAAACTTTGAGGATTGACGGTGACTGACGTGCAAAGGTTATTCTTTTTTCTGGTCCTCCAGGGACTGGCAAAACTTTGACGGCAGAAGGGGTGGCCGAAGAGATGAAAACTCCGCTGTATGTCATGTCCGCTGGCGAATTGGGCCTCGATCCTAGACACGTCGAGACCAAGCTGCAAGGCGTCCTCGACATGTGCACGCGCTGGAACGCCATCCTCCTGCTCGACGAAGCAGACGTGTTCCTGGAAGAGCGCAGCCTGCACGAACTCGAGCGCAACAAGCTGGTCAGCATCTTCCTCCGCGTGCTCGAATACTACGACGGCAACATGATCCTGACGACCAACCGCGTGCAAACCTTCGACCCGGCATTCCAGAGCCGCATCCTCATCTCCATCGACTACAAAGAGCTCACAGTCGAGTCCCGCCGCACAGTCTGGGCCAATTTCCTCAAGCAGCATGACACCACGCAGACAGCAGCTCGTGCAAAGATCCCGGAAGGCGGCGGCGACGACAACGACAAGGAGTCCAAGGAGCAGCACCTCAAACGTACGCTCCCGCACGAAATCAGCGAGTCCGATCTCGACAACCTCGCGCGCACCCTGACCCTCAACGGGCGCCAGATCAAGAACGTGCTCAAGACTGCTCAGCTGCTTGCTCTGAGGCGCGGCGAAGGGCTGAACAAGGAGCATATCAAGTTGGTTTTGAAGGTCACTCAGCACCTCCACAACTCGACTCGCGAGAAGGAGACGACCCGTAGTGCTATCTTCAATTGAGTTGTTTGGTTGGTTGTGTAGGTTTCGGGTTTCGGTTTCGGTTCCTGGTCTGAAAGTGTTTGGTCAATGGTCATAGCGATCGGTTTGGGTGCTTTGGCATTTTCATGCAGAAGTGTGGTGTTGAGGTTGAGGTGATACAATAGCCAGGTCATCGACGGCATGTGCGGTGGTGATAGACTGATGGTTGTAGTAGCCACGGGAGCACTCGAAGATAGCAAAATAGGCAGCGGACCGCATACCGTATACGGAAAGTAAATTCGATTGACGAATTTCCCCTTATCGTGAATCAAGAATTTCCGTGTGTCGATATTTTGAGAAAGCTGACTTGTGCACATGAGCAATCACAGGCATGCAGACTGCCGATCCACTTCGTATGCTTGGAGCAGTAGCTTGGACGCGCCGAGGATAGATACGGGATGAATCGGCGAAAGGCGCAATGCTCCGAGAGATGTCGGCATCTTGGTGTCTTCAGTGGTCCGCCGAAGGAACGCTGTGCTCCACGTTTACCCGAGCCAAAACGGGAGAGTGAAGGTGAAAAGGACGCTGAGTGCCTTTTCTCGGAGCCTTTGAATGTGGTGTTCTCTCTTTCTTTGGTGGTATTCTTTTCCTCGGTCCTCTCTTCACCAGAGATGGCATTTCACTTTCGCTTCATTTCGCGGCGTTTTTTCCCACCATGTAACGCCACGTGTGCACCCCGTTCTCTCTCCCACACAACTCCGCAGGTCGGAGTGCGGTGTCCCGCATTTCCTCGTCTCCCCACTGTGTTGGCACGTTGTTGAGCCCACAGAAGGCCCGAATACACAGACGCGACGAAGCCCTTTGCACAGCTCGTCTCCAGATGGAGATGGAAGTTCGGCATGCGGGTCACCGCGGAGGGCGGAGGCCACTGTGCAATGAGAAAGTGCGCTTGGGGCCAAGACGCCAGCCAATCTTGTTTTGACTTCTCCAAGCGAAGCAAAAGCTCCGACAACGCGCCCGAGGCTTGCGCTGTTCAAGCGCGCAACCGCCGCTGCCTTGGCTTCTTGGTAAAGTCCTCTGGATGGGTGACGATAGCCAAGTCTATACCGTGCTGCGACTTCACCTCAATATGCCACGTCCCAGCCGGTTGTGGCGTCTTGCCCGGACGGGAGGCGTCAAACGTAAACTCTACGCACGCCTCTACACGTGCGAGATGACGGAGACCTCCAGCTTTTGGTGGTCTGGCATGACTTCACGTCACTTTGGCCTTCCCTTATTCAGCGTTACGCCTGAATCATCTGACCGGGGCTAAGCCTGTCAAGCATATGGGGGCAGCGATCTCTACGCAACGGTTTCCGCCGACATGGGGTGGAGAATCGCGATCGCAAGCCGGCACCGCGTTGGAGAAGCCCATGTCGTGTGGAGCCATTCAAAGTCAACTCGCCAGTGCTCGCAAGGTGCGATGTGTGATGGGTGGATGCATCGTAGTCCGCAGGGAATAACCGAAGTTCAACAGGCGTCTGCTGCGCTGCTTAGCTTTTGCTTGTGCCGGGCAGCTTATACGCACGCGGTATGGATCTACGGAATTGATAGAAGAAGAATTGGGTCCACTGCTGCTCGCATATAAACCTGAGTGGTCTTCGCTTCTTCCCATATCCCTTCCAGTCTTCCATCCACCTTCGATACAACAGTCAATCAATAATCAACTGGGCTTTCTCTCCTACCCGTCTTTAGGTTGAAAGACTATCTCTGCCTACCATGTTGGGTCTCAACAAGCCCGTCGACGAGCCTGGCGCGTCATGGCCAGGTATCACTGTTGGTTTGTTCGCGTCGTTCGCTGGTATTCTCTATGGGTGAGTGGGAAGCATACAATCAGATGAATACAATACGACAGTGAACTAACAATGGGCTTACAGCTACGACACCTCGACCATCGCTGGATTGCAAGAGATGCCATATTGGCAAGATACTATGGGACACCCTGACACGGATCGCGTGGCATTGATCGTCTCGATTCTATCTGTCGGTACTTTCGTTGGTGCTCTTTCTGCTGGATATGTATCGGACAAGCTTGGTCGCAAGTACGGCATCATCATCTCCGCCATGATTCCCTTCAACCTGGGTGTAGCACTTCAGACTGCCGCTACTGAGCAAACCATGTTCATCCTAGGACGTCTTTTTGCTGGTTTCGGTGTTGGATTGATCAGCGCTCAGGTCCCCATGTATCAATCGGAAACTCTGCCCAAATGGATTCGTGGTGCTGTCGTTGGTTGCTACCAACTCTGCATTACCATCGGTCTATTCCTGGCATCCATTGTCTCATATGCGACGAAGAACCGTACCGACAGCGGTAGTTATCGCATTCCTCTCGCAATCCAGTTCGCATGGGCGCTCATTCTCAGCGGTGGTCTACTTCTCCTCCCTGAGACACCCCGATACCTTATTAAGGTTGGAAAGGACACCAAGGCTCTTAAGTCTCTGGTCTTCTTACGTCGGCTGCCTGCGGATGACCCTCACGTGCTAGCCGAGCTAGAAGAGATCAAGGCCAACTACGAGTATGAGAAGTCGCTTGGATCTGCGTCATACGTCGAGTGCTTCAGAGGTAACATGGGCAAGCGAACGCTCACTGGTATCACTCTTCAAGCTCTCCAGCAGCTTGTTGGTATTAACTTCATCGTAAGTCATCCACCATCGAGGGAGCCAGGGCACGACTAACAATCTTTCAGATTTACTACGGCACTTCCTACTTCTCGGAGAACGTTCAACAGCTTCCCGATGCCTTCATCCTTCAAGTCATCATCAACTTGGTCAACGTCTTCATGACTCTCCCCGGTCTGTGGAGCATTGACCGTTTCGGACGCCGTCCAGTTCTCCTTGTTGGTGCTCTCGGCATGGGAACGTGTCAATTCATCGTCGCTATCGCAGGTGTCGCAACGAACACCACCGAGAACTACGCTTCCGCAATTGCGCAGTTCGTCTTCCTGTGCATCTACGTCTCGTTCTTTGCGTCTACCTTCGGCCCGGCCGCGTGGGTCGTAACGGGAGAATTGTTCCCATTGAAGACTCGCGCCAAATGTCTTAGTCTCACGACAGCATCGAACTGGTTCTTTAACTGGCTTCTGTCGTTCATCACTCCATACCTCACCTCTGCTCTGAATCCCACACAGTCCAATGTCTTCTGGATTTGGGGTAGTTTCGCCTGGATTGCGGTTTTCTTCGTTTGGTTCTTCATCTACGAGACAAAGGATATGACTCTCGAGCAGGTCAACGAGCTTTACAACAATGAGAGCAGAGCCTGGAAATCGCCCGGTTACAGGCAACAGATCAGACAGGCGTCCATCGCCGCTCACAGCGAGAGGGGATACAGCATTAGCGACGAGAAAGAGAAGGATGATAAGCCTAACAGGGCACAATCGATCGAGCATGCCGCTTAAACGACTCCATGCTTGGAGTACGATCATTTATTATCATATAACGTACATGTAGAAGATCGCTAAATTTATTGCTCCTTCAAATTGTTAGCGTGTCTGCCGTGATCAAACATTCGGATTTAACTTTTCTGGGGTCGATTTTAGCATTTCACCTTCACACATACCAAGATACCTCCAACCATTGCGTGTATTCCATACTAATTCAACCAAGGAGAGAGGCGTTCTCGGAAAGAGGTCTCTCAGTGGTGACAAGGCCAAGTTCACATACTGAAGCCGCTGATACCACCTCGTGCGAGGACGTGCACCGACGAGAGAGGTGTTCTAGGAAAGAGCTCTCTCGTCTACAATACGGCAGATTTCCCCACCGAAGTTGCTGATACCACCACTATGTGACCTTGGCTGCCGGCGAAAGAGGCATTTTGGGTGAGCGATCTCTCGATGGTAATAAAGCAATCTTCACATACTAACGTCGATGATACGAGCACGTACGATTCGCCATGCCAATGAGGTACGTTCATAACGATAAGCGTCGAAACGCAAAAGATATTCCATCCCATACATACACGAACTAAACCCCTCCGAAATCACCGCCCACCAGCAACATCGATAATACTCCCCGTCACATAGCTCGCCGCCTCGGACACCAAAAAAACAATCGTCTCCGCCACCTCATCCGCACTCCCAGCTCTCCCCAACGGCGCAGCGTTGCCTAGCCGCTCCACCCTCCCCGGATCGCCCGACGATGCGTGAATATCGGTCCGAATGATTCCAGGTCGCACGCCGTTCACTCGTACGCCTTGAGGTCCCAGTTCCTTCGACAGCCCTACGGTCAACGTGTCTATCGCGCCTTTCGACCCCGCATAGTCGACGTACTCGTTCGGTGACCCCAGGCGCGCGGCCGCGGACGACACGAAGACGATGCTGCGGCTGAGTCCTGCTTCGCTCGAGATGTCGGTTCGGGGAAGTCGACGAGCTGCTTCTCGAGCGCACAAGTACGCTCCCAGGACGTTGGTATCGAACACTGAACGCAAGCGCTCGATCGTCATTTCTGCCAGCGTACTATATGGGGCTGTGATGCCCGCATTCACTACCACGCCGTGTAATGGGCCAAAGGTGCTCTCCATGCTGTCGAATATGCGGATCACGTCGGCTTCGTTGGTCATATCGCCTTTGAGGGCTGTAGCGTGTCCGCCGGAGGCTTCGATTGATTTTACGATTTCTTCGGCAAGGGACGAATTGTTCAGGTAGTTGACGCCGACATTCCAGCCTCGTTCGCCGGCGAGGATGGCGGTGGCGGCGCCGATACCGCGGGAGGCGCCTGTTATGAGGATGTTAAGGGGCATATTTTATGACTTTTGTCTTGTTTTCGTGAATCTTGGGGTGTACAGCAGATACGATGCAAGGTGTCGATTAGCGGCTGTATAGATAAATATGTATTATTTACATGGATCAAACGACCTACTGTAAGTTCAAGCACCAGTCTAAATGCATCGTAGCCGCTCGGTCTCTCTTTCCTCCGAGATGACGCCTGCCGGCAATCTACTCCGAACGTGTCCTTCCACAAAGCTTCCCTCGTTCTTGGCTAAGCGATAACCGACAACAAGATCTGATCCAAGATGATCTTCTCCATCCCGTACCGCTCAGCTCCACTGGAACCCGTTTTTGGCGAGCGGACTGCACAGTTGAGGTAAGTGGTTCCTCTCTGATGATCTTCGATGAAGATTTTCTCGGCCGGGTTTGTCGCTGACTGCCCTCTGTCGCCCTCAGTTTCTGCGAAGAGGACTTCATTGTTTCTGGATGGACTGGTGAATTCATCAATACGGTGTCGAATTTGGCGTACTGTACGTATCAAATGCCGTTATTAAACTGTCCGCTGAGATACACGAGGCTAATTCTTTGAACAGTCTTCTACGCCTATCAAGGTCTTTGCCGTCGCCGGTCGCCTGATGCATCATGGGCATCGGATAGCCTCTACTACAGCCTTGCGCTGGTAGGCTTATGCTCAGCATTCTTCCATGGTCTCGTAAAGTTCTATGCGCAGTTGTGTAAGGTCTAGCAATTGCTTTTTTCCAAAGGGTGCCACAAACTGACCTTAATTACCACTTCAGCTGATGACACTTCCATGCAAATCGCCACGGCATGCTGTCTGCACCGCGCAATGGCTTTTGGCAAGAGCAAGGAGTATTCTCGGAATATTGCGCTCATCCTTATTACTTCGATAAGCGTCGAGACGATATATCACAGTGTGATGGACGAACACGTGGTTCACGAGCTCACTTTCCTGCTCCTCATCGTTCTTGTCGCCAACCAAACGAGAGGCCTCATTAACAAGCGCGTCGAACGTAAAGAAGACAAGCAAATGCTCAAGAAGCTCGCGATTTTTGGAACTGGTAGAATCAGCCCGCAAGATACAACTCTCTCGTAGGAGAAAACATAGCTGACAGTTTGACAGGATGCTTCCTTACAGGCTATCTCTTGTGGCAGCTCGACTTCATTTTCTGCCCTCAGCTGACAGCTTGGAAGCGGGCTGTAGGCATGCCCTGGGGTTTCTTATTAGAACTTCACGGTTGGTGGCATGTTCTTACTGCAATCGGCGCATATGTGTTCATGGTCATGGTCGATAGCTTGACGCAGGATACTGTTGTGTTATCTGGTGGACCGTTCGCCTGGTTGAGTGGTCGAGACGGAGCAAAGGCTAAGTTCCGCTGATGAAACATAGAAGAGTCAGGTTGGAAGAGCGACAGATTCCAGGCTCTCTCTCTATGGTTCGAAAGATCTTGAGAGAATACTAGTACCATCACCTTTCGCTGACAGTTATCGATGGCGTACCTTTGATATACAGCGATAGGTTTTGGGCTCTCTCCGTGGATCAAATAAACCTTGAGAGGTCATGCCATCATCTTTCGCCAACAGGTATGGATAGCATGTTACCTGCAGGTGGTGAGATGGATCGTTGTAGATATGACGAAGAATTATCCGCCTCGGGTTGTTTGGACAGACGACTAGACGACATATAATGGCTTTGATTGGCGGTGTTGAATCGTCGATCAATCCAAACTTTAAAATCTGCCAATGACACGTCAGTAGATCATCAGAATTGTCACTGTTGGCGTGACATCTTGTTTCGTATAAACGCAAGCGAAAATATGGTCGAGTACTTCGATTGCTAACGTAGTCTATGACATGCTTGTCGAGGGTGTAGCAGAAGAAAGATGTTTGATGCCTAGACCGCGTCTATAGGCAACAGTGGCCTAATAATAGAGCTTCTAGATCGTGCCGCTCCCCTTTTATCAACGAATCCATCGCGCCACTACCGGTAGGCTGCAACGCCGATTGTATCCATCAACACGTCCTGTTGTATTCGCTACTGACAATTTCTCTTGCGCTTTCATTCCCGGTTCCATTTGCATCTCATTCGCCCTCACTTATACTTCCTACGCGCACGACTCACATTCAACCATGCGAATGATGCGATAACCTCGCCGCTCACCACCTCATCTTTCTTCAGACTTACCGCGTCACCGCCCCAACACTTCTCTACATACACACGCACTACCATGGCTGAAGAGAACCCTTTTGCGAGACTCTTCAACGCGAAGCCGACTGAGACCATTGCCACTCTGGCACGTTTGGCACCAGGCGGACCTACCGACAACATCGAAATAAAACTCACCGCGTCCAATCCAAAGACCACAGCCTACAACTGCATTTCTTTCGATCGCTCACAAGAATGGGAAAACAAGGACATTACCGTCGACGACCAACCGATGCCAGTTCCCCTGCCTCTTGAACAAGCTCTCAGATGTTTGCGCCACACCACCGAGCCCATACTTCTATGGGCCGATCTCTTGACAGGTGACAGCCCACAGGAGCGCAGCAAACAAGCCCAGGCCACGAAAGAGGTCGTTCAAAACGCTCTTGCGGTCACTTGCTTCTTGGGTATCGGTAATGAACTATCTAAAAAGGCATACGCAGTGCTCCAAACGCTGGCGAATTGGTGGAGTCAGGCTGCCTTGGCTGCGGACTTCCCTAGCAAAATCTCTATGGCGACTCACCGTCACATGGAAGACATGCGGGCATCGCTCTGCTCTCGCAACATGACCGAAATACAAATTTCCGATCAGCAGCTGTGGCAAGAGATCGAAAACGTCCTGTCTTCGCCTTACTTCAAGTACACGGGAGCCCAAACGGACATCGTCCTAGGAAAGCAGGTCCTTCTCAGAAGCGGCGCAGTATCGATATCTTGGGACAATCTTAACAAAGCCCTACTAGCTTTGCTCTTTGTCCTGCCTGCGACTGGGAAAGAGGTTCCCGAATCGGTGCAAGACAGCTTCAAGATTGTCGCTTCCATCGATGTGTCCGTACAGAGAAGAAAGAAGGCAGAGAGTTTGGAATTGTTGCCAATGATACAGAGTGCTTGCCAGGGAACTTCCACGGCCGACCCGAGAGAATTTGTCTTTGCCGTCCTGCCCGTCGTCACTCCGTCTGAGAGGACCAAAATACTAGGCAGAAAGCCGGAGCCTCTGCCCATAGCGGACTACACCAAGGCTGTCGACGAAGTCTTTGTCGAGGCAGCCAAGTATATCATTGGCGAACGTCAAGATCTCTTTCTGTGGTGGGCGGAAAAGCCACCTTGCCGCAAAACAATCAAGAGTCTCCCTAGTTGGGCCCCAGACTGGTCTGCCTCCAATCCGAGACCGGCAGTCACTCCAAGTCCCGAGAACGGGCTTCGGAAGTGGTGGGACTCTATCCCATCAACCAAGCGCATGTTCGTTGACAACGATCATGCCCTGCACGTCCAAGCTCATGCCCTTGATCGAATCGACTACGTTTCACCCATCTTCACCAAGGACAATTACCGTCGCTTATGCCTCGACAGCTGGAAATCCGCTGCCCGGACCCCTGGAGAGACAAGTATGCAAACGACTGAAAAATTCTGGCGTGCACTTGTTCTCGATACCGACCAAAACTTTGGAGAACGCATTCGAGACAATGTGAAGCCGAGCAGCGACAAGTGGCTGAGCTGGCAGAGCCTTATCTGTGAAGAAATGATCCTTGAACGTCTTGGCTGCACGATGGAGGCATTGGCAACGGATCCGTCCTTGCAAGCGAGAGCACGCGCCGACGAGGCATGTGCGGACCTTGGTGGCTCAACTGGTCAAAGTGCTCCGATCGAGAATCTCATCATTCACAACAGTCTTGGGCGTCGCATGTTCCAATGTCGCAGTGGGAGAATTGGAATGACCGCCATCGAAGGAGCAGGTTCACATTCAAACGCTTCGGACGGTGCTGCAGGACCGAAGGTACCCAACTTTGACGATCCGTTGGGTTCAGAGATAGGAAGGTCAATGTTGGACGCATTCCAAGCTTATCTTGCTGAGCGCGACCCAGCTGCTGCGAGACTTACATCGCAAGCACTTCAAGGCCAATTGCCAGGCCAAGCAGCTCCGGGCGTCCGGTCTGGTGACATTGTGGCGGCTCTTGTTGGCGGTTTCCAACCTTACATCTTGAGGCCCGTTCAGCCTGAGGTGGGCGGAAGTGAGTTGCTGGCGGATTCGAAGTATGTCTTTGTCGGTGACTGTCACTTGCAAGGTGCGATGGACGGCGAGTGTTTGGTGGACCCTCATGACCTCTACGGAGGATGGAAGCGTGTCCCATTGGTCGATATTACGATCGTCTAGTCGTGTCGATGAGAAGTAAGGAAAACTGAGAAAAACGAACATGAGAATTGGTTTTCCAGTCCTTCGTCTTCCCGAGTAAGAGGTTCCCTTCCCTTTCCTTCCATATCTGCGCTATGCTGGAAGTATCTCGATCGACACGCCTTGTGTGCCAACAAGGCCGCTGACACTAGCACAAACGAAGGGCCAACTTCAACGAGAGACCACTGCTTCCCTTCCGTGTCTTGAGAAAGTCTCGTCTTTCAAAATATCCGGGTACTATGTTGGTCGATTGATGACTCGAGCTTCAAACTCAATCGCACCAACGGGCTTGTATTCCCTCCGTGTAGTCCACGCCTCCACGATTGCCGCAGCTGACATAATGAGTCCCAGAACGAACAAAGGTATCAGATTCCATCTCCAGGCCCGCATGATTGTCAGGTGACGAGCGATGTCTTCCCTCTGGTGCCTGTCCACCAGCGGCAACTCCAGAACAGCATCAAACCAGTTCTCTGGCGTCCAGAACTGCTCAGGATATGCGACTTTGTTTGGGAAAGGCCTGTTGTCCAAAGATGCTGCAATGTCGATATCGATCGTTTGGCCTTGGTGGACGCTTGTAAGGATGAAGGTGTAGAGGAGCGCCGCGAGAGTGAGGACAGCCGATCCAATCGTCGAAATGATCCAAGCGCGGTGTAGTGTAGTTACCAGCCCGGAACGTCTGCTCCCGTTCAGTGCGTGATGGCGGAGGATGGTCACGAGTATGCCACCAAGGCCGACGAGTACAAATGCTGTGCCGGCGGCGCCGTTGCTGGTGTGACCTTGGTCGGTGAGCAGACCTTTGGGTTTGCCGTGCAGTAAGAAAGACATCATGTTTGGCGACTCCGGTGCGATGACTTCAAAATCGCCGCCTGCGGTGTGGTGGAGCCAGGCCACCATGCTGCTGATGAAGGAGAGTTCTACGATCGCATCAATCATGAGTGCCGTGAGAGCCAGTGGAACGATCCAGCCTGGAAGTGCCATTGTCGGTAATTGTCGGTCAAGAATGGTTGGAGAAGGTCTGCATGGAGCGGCGATAAATCGAAAGGCAAAGTGACTAGGCTTTGTACTTCGTGGAAGTCCGACCACATGCGGTATGGAAGCAAAAACATACGAAGCGGAAGAGTGAGATTCAAGCAGTAGCATAGTGTATTTACTATTTCGAGGAGGGAGTGAGCCTTACGGTGATGAGAATACTACGCTCGCCAGACATAAGCAGGTACTTCGTCAGCATTTGTTGGTCTCCATGGGACTGACAGGATTGGTCAAGCCTCCTATTTGGTAGCTCGTCGCGACCACGCACATGAAATGTGCCTACACTATCTGTATGCTGGTATTGACGGTATTGCGATGCGGTGGTTCATCACAAGAATTGAGAAAGGGTCCATTCGAAAGCATAAAACAAAGCATTCGAAACGCTATGTGACGAACACACGGACTCAACCGCGACCCGATGCGCTGAATTATGATACTGTAACATGATCTGCAGACGTACCATGGTCCAACACATGTGGGCTGTGGTTGTGGTCGGCTTATTTTAGAAGATTTTGGTCTCACGTCAGCTGTGGCGAAGCACCAACCCCCATTTAAGTCTTCTCGAACAGCCTGACTCTGAGTGGTGGGATATGCATAAGATTGATGTACATAGCTAGCCCGTGGATCTATCTGTCTGAGCAATCGTTTCATTGCTGCGATAGCTCAACTTTGCTCCACCAGAATTCCGATTCTTTACGTCCCCAAGTGTCGGCCAGCAGCTGTGCAGGGGGACCCGTCGGACCGCCGATCAATTCCTTGTTCTCTGCTCCGAAAACCATTGCCTTGGGATCATCCCGAGTATAAGGCTCCCACTTTGGAAGCGGCAGGTCTGCGGGCTTCACTTTGTTAGGATCACCGGTAGCGATGAAACTGGAAATGTAGGCATTGGTGGTCCTAGCAATTTCTAACTGGGAAGCTGAGATCTTTGCTACCGATGGGTCGACGGCTTCGTATCGCATATTATCGCCGTGCCGAGCGCCTTCGATCACGCTTGACTCGAGAGCCCACTGGTACAAGTAGACGGGCGATGACATGGCAGAGGAAGCGAGTTCGGCTGTTTGACGAACAGGCGCAACGTAGGCGTAGTTTGCGTATGCTGCCTCGATTCGCTTGTATTGCGATCCGACTTTGTCTCGGATTTCGACGTACGGTGAGTCTAGATATTTCGACGGATCTGGGTAGAGCTTGTCGATTGTGTCGATGTCCTCTTGGCTTAGAAGAGGGAGTAAGGTGGCAAAGAAGCTGGTAAATTGCTCGGGAGAGTCCATTTGCTTGTCGACGTAGAGGCTGCCTTCATTCCGCTGAAAACCGGTCATGATTGGCACTTTGTGGAATTTCCCGGACAGCCAGGATTGTAGGGGTGGACGAGGGATGATGTCTCCATCGACGACGGGCTGGAATGCCCATTGGAGACTTGGGTTGTAGCTGTCGAACACTTTTGTCTGAGCCGCCTGGACGGCTTCAGACGGTAATGATCTGAGATATGGAAGTATCTCGTCTTTCGGGCAATCTTCAGGGCATCCGGTGGCCTTGAGGTAATCCTCGAATTGTCTCGCATGTATCTGAGCATCGTGTGGCCTCACAGCGCGGGAAGTTGCTGCTCCGGATTCGATGACAGCACGATGGAATAACGGAGCCTTGCCCTCCGTGTAATTCATAATATGATGACCGATCTGAGTCTCAGGTCAGTATAGCACTCACTACTTAGAGACATTACAGACTCACCGAATGTGCTCCAGCCGAAAGGCCAATCAGGGTCACATTATCCGGGTCACCGCCAAAGGCAGCAATATTATCTTGAACCCATTCGAAGAGCACAATTTGGTCCCGGAGACCTAGGTTGAGCGATCTCTCGTTCGCAGTAACAGTCGAAGGCAGGAACCCAAGTGCTCCGATGCGGTAGTTGAAAGACACGGCGACGATGGGAGCCTCAGACCACGCTACCATCGATGCGGTGTTGTGCATGCATGCAGTGCCCCGATTGAAAGCACCTCCATGGACGTAAATAGCAACCGGCATCTTCGAGGTGCTGTCACCATCTTGAGTTGCCGGTCTAAAGACATTTGCTGTCAGGCAATCTTCACTGTAGTCCAGTTTCGGACCTCCTGCGAGCAATGGTTTCCCTGGCGCCGCAGGCCCGTACTTAGACGCATCGATCACGTTGTCAGGAGATGCCTCGACTTTGACAGCCGGTCGGAAACGACGATCGCTAATCGGTGGTAAGGCGTACGGGATACCACGAAAAGCATCGACGGCTTTGGGAAGTGTCTCGGTCAAAGTCAGTCCGACCACTGTGCCTTGTTGGAGTTTGACAGCCGGGTTGCTGCTCTCCTTCGTCGCACCCATTTCTTCGTATAGATTCTCTGGTTGGCGACGAAGTCCGCGAGAAATGAATGTACTTTAATCGAAGATCCTCTTTGATTTGTAGGTTCGCAATACTTGTTCCAGTGTTTCGACGGTTTCAACAAGGATTCTGATTGGTCGGTGGTGATTTGTTTCACTCAAGAAACGAATATCTCGAAGGGGGATTTCGGCTGCAAAAGACAAGGTAAATATGTCTGAGAAAGAAATCCAACAACTTGGATGACACAGCCGGGTTCGAACAATAATTGAAGTGAAGGCTCCAGGTCGTTGTGTCACGCCAGATGTCGGGCAAGCACCGATGCCGGAAGCGCGTCACTCGGGAAACAAATATAATGGGACAGATAACGGTGATGTTCTCACGACTCTGTCTCGATTGCTTTACTTACGACAGCGCGTCCCGGGCAACGGCGAAAACACACTTGTCCGCAGAACTACTGCCCGCACTCCTGTAGACAACAATAGGCACATTTTCTCCGCCTCGGAAAAAGAGATAGGCTTATGTTCGGCTATCTAGGCGGGCACGTGGGCATATCATTCAACTATCTGCTAAACGCACAAGGCCACTGATACTGATGGACCCAGTGGCGACCCTCGAGAGCGACGACGCGACGTTATCTTTCTGGTCTTATCGCATAGCGTTTTCGCTCTGTCAAGGCATTCAGGCAGCCCTATCAAGATGTAGAAGAGGAGAGAAGATGTACCCAGCCTTGTCACGCCGGTGCTTCTCGTAGGCATGGCAGGCTGCCCTGAGAACATGCATCGCCGCCGCCGGCCAGCAGGCGTGGAGTTGGCCTTTTACCAAGACACGCCCCCTCAAGATAGGCCGGACTATACGGGTTCCGCCTTCAATGCTTCCCTATCGTGAGCCTATCTAGACAACTGCGGAGTCATGGCTGATATATCCCCGCCTCGACATCTTGGCTACCAGATAGATGTCGGGCAAGTCGGGTCATTTGTACGGCTATGTAATAGCAAATCGCCGAAGATATAACCAGATTCCCAGTGCCAGGTAGGAGCCCTAGGTCCGTACTTTCTGATTTCTTTCTCCAACATCTTGGTGATTCTCAAAGCCCGGTCGGCCGAGTCACATACAATTCACATACACGATGACCGCTCCAATGCCGTCTCGAGACGAGGCAAAGCCCAGCTTTGAGAAAGTCATCGAGCCCACCACGAAAGCCACATCGATCGCGGAGGGCGAAACAATCGATCTCGACGAGACCGAGAAGTTCCTCCGCGAGCACAACTTCAGCAATGAATACTTGGAAGAGCTACTCAGCGACAAAGCCCGGCAACGGAAGCTGGTCAAGAAGATTGATCTTATAGTGCTTCCTCTCCTCGCCATAACCTACGTCCTTCAGTACATCGATAAACAGGCCATGTCTTACGCGGCCGTGTTCGACCTCTTCACCAGCACAGGCATTTCTTCAGACCAGTATTCCTGGTTTGCGTCGATTTTCTACTTGGCGTATCTGTTTGCTGAGTACCCACTTATCTTCGTGGCACAAAGATGGCGGATGGGGAGGCTCATTGGTCTTTGTGTGTTTTGTTGGGGTTCGGTTCTTTGCTTCACAGCCCTGTGTTCCGGGTTCAATGGGCTTGCTGCTTGCCGTTTCCTGCTGGGGTATGAACACTCTTTCTCTCCGGCGTTGGTCCGATGCTGACTTCGAGTAGCACATTTGAGGCGCCCATCACGACTTGCTTCATGATGATGGTTTCCATGTGGTAAGTGGGAGCGCAGCCTGTCCGGTTGAATCCCAATAATTAACTCGCTCATTTAGGTACATTCGAACCGAAGCACCCTTCAGAGCCGGTATATTCTACTGCTGCAACGGCGTTGGCTCCATGATTGGCGGCATACTGAGCTACGGCATCGGTCAGATCAATGGCTTCCCCGTTTGGAAAGCCGTTTTCCTGGTCTGTGGCGGCATGACAGTTGTTTGGGGAGTTGTGCTCCTTCTGCTACTCCCTGACAGCATCTTGTCAGCCCGCTTTTTCTCTCTCGAGGAGAAAGCCTTGCTTATCGCTCGTGCGCGTCTGGCAAGGACTGGAGTGTTGAACAAGTCCATCAAGTGGAAGCAGATCCGAGAAGTCTTTTGCGATGCACAAGTTTGGATACTTTTCCTCTTCGTGTTGCTCAACGAAGTCATCAACGGAGGAGTTGCCAACTTTGGCAAGCTGATTATGGTATGATTCGTTCTGCAACTTCATTTCGAATAGGAAGCTAACCTTCTTGTGCAGTATGTTCTATTCCTGACAGGCCGCGAGCCTCATTTCCGATCGCATGTTCCTGCGATAAAATCATTGTCTGACCTATTGGATATAGCAAGGGTCTCGTCGGTGACCCTCTCCGCACTGTTGCGTTGGGTATTCCTCAAGGAGCTTTCCAAGTCGTCTGGATTTTGAGCGGCACCTTCGTCGCTTCTAAATTCAAGAACTGCCGAACGATCGTCATGGCATGTTGGTTGATTCCGACAATCATCGGTGTAACTCTGATGTGGAAGATCGACAGAAATCAACACGGCGTCGGCGTCTTGTTTGGCTACTACCTTGTGGGATGTTACGTGGCGTCCCTGGTACTGGCCCTCCAGATGCCGACAACGAACATCGGTGGCTACACAAAACGTATCACAGCTTCTGGACTCGTCTTCCTCGCTTACTGTGTCGGAAACATCGGTAAGTCAAAATCCAACAACGACTACGAGAAGCTTTGCTAACAGGAATGCAGTACGTCCTACCATCATAACTGCTGCCAGCTTTACACTGAGAAGACCTTCCCGGCGGGTGTAGCTGCTGAGCGCCGAACAAAACCTCAGAGCATTGCTAATATCTTCACAGATCGGACCCCACGCTTTCCTCGGCGAAGAAGCGCCATTATACCCCACCGGCTGCAAACTCATTTTAGCTTGTTCCGTCTCCCAGATGGCACTAGCAATCTCTCTGAGGATGTTGCTCATGTACCGCAACAAGAAGAAGGACGAAGCGGCAGCGGCCCTCGGTCATGAACTTGACCAGGAATTCACCGACGGTGCGGACTTGACCGATTTTGAGAACCCGCATTTCAGATATGTTTTGTAGGCCTTGGAGGCTTATCATGCCTGTGCACTCATGTAAATGGATACGAAGTAATGCAAATGCAATGCATTGATGACCGAAAGTCTGGCGCCAGCGCCTCGCTTGCGACGATCAAAGGATACCTTCCACTTCCGGTCGTTCTATCCCTTCGACTTGCCAAATGCAATAATGTTGAATATGCAGAGCGCACTCTCCTCCGGTTTGAGCTCGGTGGTGTTCAGCGAATTGTGCTGTAGCTGCGAACGAGTCCCGAGCTCATAAACGAGGGATGGATCGTGTGGATCGAGTATCTTGTTGTTAGAGAGTAGGTCTTCAAGCACAGCTGTTATGAAACGGACTATTAGTATACTCCTCATGACGAGTTTATTGCGCAACTTACCTGGCTGCGCCAGCTTGCTCTTGTCGCCCAGCGCTCTGTCGGGCGACTGGAGACGGGAAAATTGTTGTTCTTTCTCACACGACAATGTGAACACGTAGCATTGAATGCCTCTGCATCGAGCAATCTGAAAAAAGAATCAGATCAGCTATGACGTGCGGTTGTGGTGAGGGCATGAAATGTCAACTTGCTTCAAGATGCTCTGCGAAAATTGCGGCGTCCTCCACATTCGCGCCGAGGGAACATGTCATGATCAAGACGGTCTCATGTCCAGAAATAGTCTTGAGTTCGTCGAAAAGAACGTGTCTGAGCCTGTCACGGAACACTTTGTGCTGATACCCTCGGCCAGGGTGAACGGCTTCCGCAGGATCGATGATGAGATGGTTGTCGATAAGTCTGGTGTCTTCATTCCCCAACTTCGATTGTAGCGAGCGGGCGATAGTCAGCTTTCCAACGCCAGGAAAGCCGTTCAACAAGACCAGGCAACCTGGAACTCCTGGAGCTAGGGTAGACATCGCGCGATGTTGAGTGTCATCAATTCGAGAACCAGTATTCTAGTTTTCCTGGAACTTCACGACCAACTGCTGGCGGCTTTCAACACATTGATGATTCGTCAGCAGGCTGCGGTCAGGACTTCACCAGGGTGTATGAAGCCTATGAAGCCAGCACATGCTAGTTTAGTGCGAGCACAGTCTTCGCTGTCTCGATCTTGTGGTTTTGTAACATACTGTATCCTTGAGTTTTGAGTGTCATGTGATTAGTCAGAAGCCAATCTGATTAAGGTGTGCTTGCCTAACGCAACTGTGGTAATCAACGGACGAAGCTTGGCAACGATTGCTTGTTGAGTGTTAGCATTAACCACATATAGTTGACACTTGACTGTTGTGCATGTGCATGATGGGCGGTTGGGAGGTTGGGCCATGTTCAAACCTTGTGCAGCGCAACCCGCAGCCATGCAGAGTACATGTGGGTGAGGGCGATGGTACCGGTCGAAGATGGAGCCCCAAAAAATCAGTCTCCCGGGGGACAAATAGACTGGGACAGATTTGGGCGGTGATGGCGGTACTCTGCCCCAAATGAATGTCCTACACACTACGAGAGAGGGCGATGGTGATGGTCGTTGATGGATCATGGAGCCCAGAAGCACAGTCGTCGACGTCTCGTCACGTCTTTTCTCCGCAGTCGGAGGAATGAAGCCTCCTGTGCTTGTCAGCCCACTGTGGCCTTTTCCATCACTTGACTTCAGACGCCACGTCAAATCTTCGGGTCTCTATCGACGTGTCACTTCCAAGGTTCCCCGCTCATACTCTCTTAGTCTCGCGTGCCATGGGGTATGGGGCATTTCAATGCTAAGCCATAAGTTGTATCATGCCAACGCAGGCCAAGCATACCAAGACTCGTGGCTGCAAGCTTCCAGGCGATAAGACAGCCAAACCTAGACTGCCACCGCCTTGATCGAACGCAGTCATCATCGGCACATATCAGTGCATCAGTGCACGCCGTCTCAACAGAAACACGGAGCCACACGAATCTCCACGTAGGTTGTACAGATCCCCAAACAGACACAGGCCACACACCAGAGCCCAAAGTGTGGAAAGATATTGGCCAGTACGCGGCTCTTACTGTTACACGGCAAGGTCAGCATCTGGTGTAGCAGCACTACGGCACATTGATCGCTCCCGCAGGATGGCCAAGCCTGGGCATCGCCGGGGTTGATGCAACGCGACCTGTAGAATGCGGACATGATTTACGCGATGTCGGTCACCAAACGAATGACCTGTTTGCCTATAAGTTATCGCTTATCCCGAGCGAGGGGTGATGGCGCTCGGTCGGCTGTATAAAAGCCGTCTTTCCCTCACATTTTCGCGGCTTAACCTAATACTCTGAACCGTCGGGACATTACAGGAATCGACATGGAATCAACTGGCAGGGAAGCCGAGCCGATCGCAAAAGGTGTCTGGCCAGCACTCAAGCAAAACTTCTCCGATCTGTTCAAATGGGAGCAAAGGGTCGAAGTGCGAAATGAATATGGAGAAGTTCGCTACGAGTGGATGCGACCGACACCACTTCGCAACCCTTTCTCCCTCATGCGCCAGCTGACCGCATCGAACTGGCTGTATTTCCTCGTGGGTCTCGCAAGCTGGACAGCTGACGCTTTCGACTTCCACGCTCTTTCCATTCAAACCGTCAAACTTGCGGCCTACTATGATCGCAGCAACACGGATATTAGCACAGCCATTACGCTGACTCTCCTACTGCGCAGTGTCGGAGCTGCTTTCTTTGGTGCAGCTGGCGACAGGTACGGCCGCAAGTGGCCCATGGTGATCAACATGCTGGTATTGGGCCTACTGCAAATCGCAACAATCTACTCCGCGACGTTCCAGCAATTCCTTGCTGTGCGTTCATTGTTTGGCCTTTTTATGGGTGGTGTCTACGGCAATGCGATCGCCATGGCCCTCGAGAATGCACCTGTTGAGGTATGTCTTGATCTTCTTGGTGTGATGGAACAAGAGCTGACGCAAGAAAGGCTCGAGGTCTCATGTCTGGTATCTTGCAACAAGGCTACTCCATGGGCTACGTGTTTGCCGCATGTGCCAATCTCGGTGTTGGTGGCTCTGTTGAGAGCTGGAAGACTGTCTTTGGTAAGAGTCAGCGAAGTCCAATGATTAAGAGATATGCTAACAGTGTTCCTAGTACGTATCGACCTTGCTCGGATTTCCGCAAGACATCATCGCAAAACCGAACTTACAATGCTAACTTATTCGCGCTCGACAGTGGATTGCGGCCGGCCTATCCATCGGTGTCGGCCTCCTCCGTATCGCTTTCCCCGAGTCGAAGCAGTTCCGCGACCGGAAAGCTGCAGGCCACAAAAGCGTAACCGCAGGCGTCTTCTGGGGCGAGGTACGAGTGATGCTCGCCCAGGAATGGAAGCTGTGCATCTACACCATTTTCCTGATGACGGTATGTTCCCCATATCTTAGCCTCCCAAACATCAGGTGTTGTGTTGCAAAAGACTGACCGATGCTGCGTTGCACAGTGGTTCAACTTCTACTCGCACACTTCCCAAGACAGCTACACCACCTTCCTCAGGACCGAAAAGGGCATGAATAACGCGGTTGCTTCGACCGCGAGTATATTGATGAAAACCGGTGCCTGCGTCGGAGGCACGATCATCGGATACCTGTCTCAATGGGTTGGTCGCAGACGCGCCATGTGCGTCGCGGCTCTGATCTCAGCTTGTCTGATTCCAGCCTGGGTTCTTCCGAACAAATTCGGAGGTCTTGCGGCTTCCGGCTTCATGCTGCAGTTCTTCGTCCAAGGCGCCTGGGGCGTAAGTCCTCTCCCCTCGGCAAACAGTGCTATTGCGTTGATCAAGCTAACAATATGACCAGGTCATCCCGATCCACCTAAACGAACTCTCCCCTCCGGCTTTCAGATCTACTTTCCCAGGATGTAAGTCAGACACCGTAAGTTTGTCGCATCACACACTCCCGAGCTAATATCAACCCAACAGTGACCTACCAACTCGGAAACATGATCTCGTCCCCAAGCGCCCAGATCGTCAACGCGATCGCCGAGTCCATCTCGATTTCAGCCGTCGGAGGACCCTCAGTACCTGCTTACGGTCCGACAATGGCGATAATGACCGCAATTATTGCTTTAGGAATCGCCGTTACCACCGCCTTTGGCCCCGAGAAGCGTGGCAGCCGCTTTGAGTCGGTGGTCGTTGGCCAGTCGACCGAAGCAAATGAGGCGATGCGCAAGGCCGAGGGGGATATTGAGAAAAGCGGGACCGGGCAGGTCGAGGTGAGGTAGGTGGACTTGCTCTAGCTACGTTTTCTGGATAATGGCTCGAGGTAGTAGCTTCATTGCATTGTATGAGTGAGACCCAACCTTTGCTTCGTATGAATTCAGATAATGCATACATGTACCTACAGTTTCAAATGTTAAGATACAATCAGTGCTGGAGATGGAATCATGGGTGTTCTGAGGTAATTACAAAGGAGTCGTCAACTTTCATCATCTGTAGTAACAGCCGGGTATGTATACCTGAGTCCCTCCACCCACCCACCCAATACCGTGCGCATGCAGTCCGAACAACAAAGAGAGAGATGCTGAGATACGAAAAGCGAGAAAGAGGAAAGATGAAAGGGAAGAGAAAACGAAACAGACGTAGAAGTAGAAGTAGACGCGGGACTGCATCTAGTCATCGCGGTAGAACTTCTTGAACACCAAATGCAAAAGCAGGTTGACAGCCAGCTTGGCGCCGGCCTCTTGCCCGCCGGCTCCTTCTTCGAAGATTCCAATTGTGTTTCGGTTGTCGTACTGCGCCTGGAGCAGGTCATCCAGGAGGACGTTTGCGCTGGCACCTGGCAGCATTGTGCTACCGGAACTGGCTTCGAAGTGGAACACGCCCACTTCGTCTGAAGAAACAACGATATTGAGTTGAGTCCAGTTGTCCATGGGGTAAGCGTGCCATTGCAGCAGTACGCCCTTATCAGCGAGCTGACGCGCGGAGTACTTGTAAGAGCCAAACTTGGGCTGTCGACCTGCCTTCTCTAGTTCTCGCTCGTGGTTCCATTGCTTGGTGAAGGGCAGGCGGAAAGCTTTGTGGCCGGTTTTCTTGTTGGCAAGAGTCTTCAGACATTGTTCGATGTAGTCGTTGTAGCTGGTCAGTTGTTCTTCGAGGTATGCTGCCTTCTTGTCGAGGCCCGCCAACGTCTGGCGGGTAGCATCAGATTCGCGGTGGCGTTCAAGGCGACGGCGATGCTTAGAACGGATGTCGGCGGCGAGGGCGTTGAGCACTTCTTGGTAGTTATTTTGTCGGCTGACGCGGTATTGCGGTGGTGTCGACGGGTTCTCCAGTGTGAGGATGTTTTCCAGTGCTTGCGACTTCAGCTCTGCATAAGTCATGTGCTCGAAGTCCAAAAGGTTGTTCGGGCCTCTTTCATCTGATACTGCCGAAGCAGTCTCGGAGTAGACAGACATGGTCCGGCCGCCCCTCATGCTGGCTCGAGGATCGAAAGCGCCCTGTTGATACGCCTTTCGCGGACTACGCGAAGGCGAGCGTGGCTCCTTTCCGGCCATCTCTTCGTCAACCAATGTGAACCATTTCTCGTCATCTTCATGGCTGATTGGACGAAGGAGAATTTCCATGAGATTAGATCCTGACTGAACACGGATGATGAACAGCACAAGTCGCTTGGTCGCAGTGAAGAGCGAGCGTGCTTCGGCGTTGGGGTCTTCTTGTACTTTGTAACGGGACTTGAGAGTAAGAGTGATCTCGCCTCCACCACCGGTGTTTCCAAGATCGGCTTCGTTGCCTTTGGGGGTCCCGAGATCCGAAAGCAACTCTTTGATGGTATCGTCACGAGTCGGTGCGACAATTGCGATGTTGTCGGTCATAAGACTATGAAGCTGGAAGATGTCGGACAACTTGATGTACACGGTCGGCTTGGTCCTTGAGTACAGGTCTGACATGTGGTCGGCATCGAAATGCTCTTCGGGGCTCTCGATGGTGAAGAGGTTGTGCAAAGCTTCTTGCCATCTGGCCAGTGCCTCGCTGATCCAGCTGTTCAAGGGCTGCAGATACATATTGTCGTTGGCGAACAGCCTGCCGGACGAGCAAACCTGGCCTAATACAAGTGTCACCTGGCTAAGATTGCGTTTGTGAACAGGCGATAATCCCCGGTCAATGACGCCCCACATCTCAGGTTCACGGAACGCCGGCAGCATGTAGGTCTTCCAGATCCAGTTACCGACCAACGTAGCAAGATATTCGGGCTCTTCGTGTGGGTACTGCTGTTGCATAGCATTGAACTGAGAAGATGCAAGGTAGCGCAATCCGTATGGCATGCGATGCAGGGTCTCTTCCAGACTCAAGAAGAAGCCATCACACAGGTCGCGTAAATCCTGCAGGTGCTCGACATATCTTGCCCGTACCTCGGGGTCGCGAATGATCGTCTCCCTTGGTAGGTCACGAGGCCTTCTGGATGCGCGGCCTGTGCTGAGCTCCTCGTTGTTGATAATGGCTTGATGGATTTGAAGAGGGTCGGACTCGAGATCAAGATGCTCCTGGCCGCAGATACCGTCCTTGACCAGTCCACCGAGTAGTGACTTGAGATAGCTTCGGTGAATGGGTGAGCGAACATGGGTGAGGAAGAGGCGTTGGTGCATGGGGCCGTTTTGCGAACGCAAAAAGTCTTCAAGGCTGCCTGTACTGCGAACAAATTGCTCGATGGAAGCCACCAGAAGTCGCAAGAAGTAATATTCCTCTCTGCTCTTGTGGGCGTAGCAGAACAGAGTCAAGACAAGTCGCTCCAGATTTTTACTTTCCTTGTCCGCCAATCCCCGTCCCGAGAGCTGGAAGAACAGGCGCGCGAGATAGTCAGGCTGGGTTTGCATGATGAAGAACAGCTCTTCGTATCCAGAGAGCTTCTTCCTGGAGCTCTTATTGAGAGCCTTGAGGTCAACGCCTCCACCAGTTTGCCGAATGGACCCACCGTTTCTTAGCAGATGGCTTGCACTACCACCGTAATGCTTCTGGTGCTTCACAACCTCGTCCAAGCTGATCTTGTTCTTCACCAATAGTCCGACCTTGACATCGAGGCCTTCGACGTAGCCTTCAACTTGTTCGACCTCGCGCACACGCTCAACGACTAGTCGGCGCAGACGTTCTGCCTCGAGCTCACCTTCAAACTCAAAGTGTGAATCAGTCAGGAGATGCAGGTGCTTCCTCACAACCGGCAATGGGGGGTTGGCACCCTTCATCAGCGATTCGTAGGACTTGCCCTGTTGCCTGGCCCGCACAAACGACTGCAGCTTCACGACTTTCTGCATGTTCTCGCGGTAATGTTCACGCTTCTCTTCGAAGCGAATGCGCACCATGAAAGCTCGTGTCGCGGCCTGAAGTTCAACAACCGCCTCCTCGTTTTCCTCCATCTCTGCGAGGTCGTTGCCAACTTTAGCTCTTACTAGCACGGCCCTGGCGAAGGCCTGCAAGTGGCAGATTGATTCTTCCTCTTTTTCGAATGACACGAGCTCTTCGAAAACTCGCTGGCGTTCAAGGTATGCTCGTGAAAGAGACTGCAGGCTAGTAATGCAATCCTCCTGGTCTTCCAGACTAGCGAGCTGGGCGCCAATCCTCTTACGCTCCAGCATAGCCCTGGCCAGACCTTGCAGTTCGATTGTCTGTTCAGTAGTATGCTCCAACTCTGCCTTCAATTCAGCGGTCCGCACCCTGCACATTGATGCCCGGGCCAAAGCTTGCAAAGATGAGATCTGATTCTCCACTGTCTTCAACCCGGACCTATGAGCTTGCGCGTGCTTCTTCGCCAGCTGAGCTCGTAGGAGCGACTGCATCTTGACAATCGGACCTACACGACCTTGCAGCGCACCCATGGTTCTTGCCTGCCTCAGCCTCGCCACGAGGCCACGGCAAGCGGCCTGGAGATCAACAACAGCAGGCTCATGGATATGACGTTCACCGTACTGATGGCTCTGTTCCTTGCGGTGGAGTAGACCACGGGCTGCTGCTTGCAATCGAGCAATGTCGAGAGTGGCGTGTTTGGCTTGGGCACGCTGACCCTTGGCCTGCCGCCTGACGCGAGATCCGCGGGCTACGGCTTGAAGCCTGCAGACCATCTCTTCGACATCCCAGAGAGATTGCATGAAATCAGATAGCTTTCTCCGCTCAAGAGCACCACGCGCGGCAGCTTGCAGATCAGCAACAGCGGCTTCGGTCGTCTCGTTACGTGTCTCCTCCCATGTGTCGGTAGCTCTCCATCGGCCCAGGGTGCCGCGAATAGCGGCCTGCAGCTCCTTGACGCCGTATCGTTGTGCACGAAGTTGCGTCTTGATCTTCTTGGTTTCTGCCCTCTGCTGCCTACCACGCCAAAGAGACTGGATCTTGACGATACGCTGCTGACCTTCTCGTGACCCCCACGACTTTTCCCTCTGTCGTAATGCTTGCCGAACAAGCATAGCTTTTGCAGCACCTTGCAATTTCTTGGTGGATTTATCCATGGAAGCGCGGAAGTTGAACACTTCTCTTGCGAAGCCTCCTCTCATTCTCGCTTGCAAGTGGGCAATGTCCGCTTCCGCGTCCCAGAGATCTTGCATGACGTCTCCAAGTCTCATGCGTGCAAGTGCACCTCTGATTTGGCTTTGCATGTCCGCTATCACATCTTCTTGTTCTCGGAGAAGGTCTTCCGCTGTAGGCTGGGGCGGTGGTGGTGGTTCGGGGATGTCCAACTCCTTGCGCATGCCGCCAAAATCGGGCATTTTCACTCCGCTTCGGTCGATGCCTTTTTGCGTCTCCTCCAGCTCTTCTCCAGTGAACTCCAGTTGTCCGACAAGATGCGAAATAGTGAAGGATGTAATTCCGCGACGATACAGTAACCAAGATAGAGCGTGGATGCAGTATATGACCTTTGGTACGTTTTTTTTCTCGTAAAGGTCGACCAATTCGAATCGGAAAAGCTCGGGGAGCTCGACGGCTGACACAAATCGGAAGAACATTGCAATGTTGTCGCTGTGTCTGTACTGGAGTCGAGGAGAACGAAATATACGCAAGCTTCCGAGCATGCTTTGTAGGTCTTGTTCCATGTTTGGAGACAGTCGATTCACAACTTCGGCGAGAGTCACACCGTCGCGCAGAGATTCTTCCAACTGCACAATTGGGGGCAGCTTGTCCGGCTCCAAAACGTCCTCTATCCAGGCGCGGGCTTCTCCGATGTGGCAGAGGTATTCGTAGGCCTGCAGGTGTTTCCTCTGTGTGTCCATCCACTTGGTGCTTTGCCATTGAGAGCCAAAGCTTGACTGTGTTCTTTGATGCGAGCCCTGCATTGAGCCAGATCTTTGGAGTCGTCTCCTTCCAGTGAGACCGACGACCTGCTCATCTGGCGAGTGGACACTGAGATCTTCAGCGCCATCATGCGCAAACTTCGAGAGATGTCGCAGTTGTGGTGTCGTGCTCTTCTGTAGTGTTGCCAGCTCTTTGTCGTCCAGGTGTGGCACAGCCGCATCAACAGAGCCAAATCTAGCATGCCCTCGCGACCTTGGTCGCGTGCTGGCACGCATTGAATCGCTTCGTGATAATGTTGCCAAGCTGTTGCGATTCGACGCAGAGGGAGGCGCGAGAGTAGGTACACCAGACGAGAGCGATGAGCTCACGTCAAGACTCTGTCCTCGACTGTGTCCACGGGTGGGTGATTTTGCGGGCGGTTGGGCGAAGTCGTTGTCCGGATTACTCGCAGGCCGGAACGCTAGGTCGTTATGTGATTTACCTCTGCGATGTGAGGGCGAGTCGGGAAGAGTGTTTGGAGCGACAGTGGAGAGAGCGCTTCGGCTTTCCGGCCGACTCAGACCATTACGCCAGTCGTCATCCTGAATCTTCTTCGGCGAGGTCTCCCCACTGCTGCTAGGTCGGACCAGCTTGCGTGCCGGCTTGGGTGTGGTTTGATCCTGCTGTGCTTGCTCGTCCTTTTCTCTTGCCTCCCACTGAGCGAAAGCGGAGTTCTTCTTAACAGGACTCTCACTGCGCTCTCGCTTAGGAGCAGACCGATTTACAAAAGGATCCGCGCTGGAGTCATAGCCACTTAGGCCGCCGATGCTTTGTTGGCTGTAGGAACTCGAGGCATTGCTGCTGTGAGTACCTTGTCTGCTGGGTAGCGACGAGCCGTCTGTGCTGCTGCCATTGGACAGTGTCGAGAGGGTGTGTCGAAGTGGGGACGACTTTGTTGGCGAGTGGTCTCGGAAGCGATTGTGAGGCGGCGAGGACGGTGTGAGCTGCGGGTGCGCATACTGAGACGGCATGTTGAGTGTGGTTGCCGGGTTGGGCACGATGGATGAATCTACGCGACCAGAGAAGGTGCACTGTAGGTCCGGTGTGGTTGTTTTGGTGGTGGTAATTATTGGATGTATGGTTGGGTCAACAAGGACATCATGTTGTGCATTAATCGGAGTCAAGATGCGTGTGCCTGCCGCATTCAGCGAATGTGAAGTGAAGTGAGCTTGGATGGGGTGAGGTCGAGGACTGGCGGCCTGGAATGTGATGGGTATCAAAGTGAGACGGCGCGATGGACTTGCTGTCTCTCGCTCTGAAGTGCTGTGGTGTTGGGCGGAAACCACAACAAACCAGTGTAAACATGAAGTGGAGCTAGAAGCCCGCGCGCGCTGTCCAATCGCCGACCGCAGCAAAACCTAATTCCGACGTCGCTGATGCCTGAGGCTTTCATTCAGGCATAACATGAAGCCCTATTGGAAAATCTGTAGGTGAGATACATATGTAGGTACAGTAGTCTTTCCTTCGTACTCCCTCTCATTGATTGGCTTTACAAGAAAATCGGTCTAATCATTACCAGTCTCATTCACAATGTCCCGTATTTCTGGGCAACAACCCAATGGGGACAGGTATTGCTGACGCTGATGGTAGTCTGTACCGATTAATCTCTCCACTTAGCATGACCCTCGATCCTATCTCGTCGGAGCTTGGGCCCCTTGCCGACTCCCGCCCGAGCAAGAAAATAAAACTTCGTCAACCAAAACCTCTAAGGCTTCTTTCTTTCCCTGGGTAAGTTGACACGAGCTACGAGAGCCCTTGGATTTGTGCAATTGCTAATACCAACCAAAGGCCTATATTTGTTCTTCGCGAACGAATAATTACGTACTTCCCCCGTCGTCTCCACCGAAAAAAAGACAACATCGTCACCGGCGCCATGTCTGCCAACGGCGTCAAGGTTGAGAACCCCTCCAAGGCCCTCGAGCTGCTCGCGCAGTACGAGGCCAAGGATGGTATCTCTGTCCACGAGCTCTTGGACGAGCAAAAGATGGGCGGTCAGACATACAACGACTTTCTGCTCCTGCCTGGTCACATCGGCTTCCCTGCCGCCCAGGTCGACCTGACCTCCAAGCTCACCCGCAACATCACCCTGAAGACCCCCTTCACCTCATCGCCAATGGACACCGTCACTGAGACCGACATGGCCATTCACATGGCCCTTCTTGGCGGCATTGGTGTCATCCACCACAACTGCTCGATCGAGGAGCAGGCCGAGATGGTCCGCAAGGTCAAGCGTTACGAGAACGGCTTCATCCTGGACCCCATTGTCATCTCTCCCAAGACCACCGTCCGCGAGGCTCGTCAGCTGAAGGAGCAGTGGGGCTTCGGCGGTTTCCCCGTCACTGGTAAGCCGATCTCGATTTTCAAGGCACATGCACATTCCCCGATTCCCTGATGAACAACAAATTTATTAACTTTCGTTCAACCGCACGCCCAGGGCCAACGAGCCCGGGGTACTGTGGAGAAAAACACATACTGATCTTTCGAATCCCCACGACATTGTCAATCTTTCTTACCCAAGTCAGGACAATAAGCTAACCAGCTTTCAGAGGACGGCACTCTCCGCTCCAAGCTCATTGGCATCGTCACCCCCCGTGACGTCCAGTTCCACGATGACGACAACTCCTCCGTTACTGAGATCATGAGCACCGACCTTGTTACTGGTAGTGAGGGCGTTACTCTGCAAGAGGCCAACGACATTCTGAGCAAGAGTAAGAAGGGCAAGCTCCCCATTGTGGACGCCAGCGGCAACCTCGTCTCGCTCCTGTCGAGGTCCGACTTGATGAAGAACATCTCATACCCCAACGCAAGCAAGCGTCACGGCACTAAGCAGCTGCTCGCTGCCGCAGCCATCGGTACCCGTCCCCACGACAAGGAGCGTCTTACCGCTCTCGTCGAGGCTGGTCTCGACGTTGTGATCCTTGACAGCTCCCAGGGCAACAGCATTTTCCAGCTTGAGATGATCCGCTGGATCAAGGAGAAGTTCCCCAAGCTTGATGTGATTGGTGGCAACGTCGTCACCCGTGAGCAGGCCGCCAAGTTGATCGAGGCCGGTGTCGATGGTCTTCGTATCGGCATGGGTGCTGGCTCCGCTTGCATTACCCAGGAGGTCATGGCCGTCGGTCGCCCCCAGGCTACCTCCGTCTTCCGCGTCTGCGAGTTTGCCGCCCGCTTCGGTATTCCCTGCATTGCCGATGGTGGCATTCAAAACGTTGGTCACATCGTCAAGGCCATCTGCCTTGGTGCCGGTACTATCATGATGGGTGGTCTGCTGGCCGCTACCACCGAGTCTCCCGGTAGCTACACCATTGGTGAGGATGGTCTCCGAAGGAAGATCTACCGTGGCATGGGTTCCATTGATGCCATGGAGGACAAGAAGGCTGGTGGTGCCACCGACAAGGCTGGCAACACTGCCAAGAACGCCGGTACTGCTCGCTACTTCTCTGAGGGCGACAAGCTCCTTGTCGCTCAGGGTGTCTCTGGCTCCGTCCTTGATCGTGGTAGCATCACCAAGTTCATCCCTTACCTGTCTGCTGGTGTCCAGCACAGTCTGCAGGACATCGGCTGCAAGTCGATCGATGAGCTCCAGGAGGGCGTCAAGAGCGGCGATGTCAGATTCGAGTACAGGACTGCGTCTGCCCAGCTCGAGGGCGGCATTCAGGGTTTCGCTGGCAGCGTTGAGAAGAAGCTCTACTCCTAGATTATGTTTCCAGTTGCCAGAGGAAAAAAGTCCATGATTTTACGGTTGTGATGGGTATGGCGTTAATGTCCGGGTACAGCTATGGCTAGTGGGACCCATTTACCAGATGAATAAGATTTCTTGTTGTACGATCAATTACTCCACCGCTCGCTCCTTATTGTGTCAGTGTCGCTTCTCTCCATCGTTGCCTTGGTGTAGCCATGTATATAATTCCGGCGTCTCTTGTAACATCATACGTCGCCGATGTCGATTCTGTGTTCAGCCTCTTGAAGGTCGTGTCTAACATCTCTGCAATCAACGGTATCAACGGTATCGCTTGGGAACGGGTTCCAAAGCCATCTCTCTTACGGGTACAAGTCATTGTCTTTGTTGCAGTAATTCCAGATAGCAGCTTAATGATATGAGAGATCACAACGGTCTCCACTACCTCACTGGTGTCAGCCATATTATTCTTCTGACATCGAAAATCCTAGACATTATCACCATAGCACGGGAGATGGTGAGGGCTCAGGGCAAGCTAGGATCATTAATGTAAAGGCTTCTTTCGATGTCGAAAGCTTAAGATAGTGCCTCCAGGCCAAAGCGATCTGGTCACCGATCTCACAGGAAGGACACAAGCTGGAAGTAAACAAAACATCGACTTCACCTACATCTAACTTAGGTGTCTGACATGATTGAATGCCTGATTTTACTGACCCCAACCCTAACCCTATAGATTCATGGAGGAAGTTACTTCTCTACCATGTGTGGTTATTGGACGCTCTTCTGAATTGAGTGATTGGAGTGATGTCTCCCCCACACCTTCAATGGATTCCCACTACATGTATCTCTAAGTGACTACAACGTTGTTTGCCGTCAACGCGATACATTTAGAGATGAGAAGATCCTGCCCATTTTAGCCTTAGCTGCCATTGTCTACCCGAGGCTAGCGCTGCCGCGACGCCAATCAGACGAGCGTTATCTGCTGGCTGACTCCACCGAGGTATTACTTCTGCGCAACGACATTTACGTCGCATTTGCGTCGCATGTACATCGGACGTACAACATCGAATGAACATTTGACTTGCAACGGCATCGACCGTGTTGCATGCGGACCAACTGTGCACAGACAAGGAGGGAACACACATATTTCCGACAACGCGAATCCAATGTCAACTACGCCACAAACACCTCGACATCTTGTTTACCGAAGAACCGTGACCTAGAAGACTTGTCAGTTTCTTTCCAACCATCGAACAATCCAATCAAAATGGCAACCGCAACCCCTCTCCCGGACAAAAATCAGTGCGCAATCTGCAAAACCGAAATTGGCCTCAAACTCCTGCAAAGGTTGCCTCGTCGTCTTCTACTGCGGCCGCGATCACCAGAAAGACGATTGGCCAACGCACAAGAGATTATGCAAACATGCTAAGGTGACTCGGGAGGCGAGCTGGGAAGCGCTGGACCATCTGAAAAACCGCCTGGCCGACAACCCGAATGTCAACCCCCGCGACTTCTTCATCGCAAACCCCGACGATTTAATGGCATACCTCCACGTCCGCTACATCTACGCCCGAGCTCTTCTTGAACTTGGCACCCGCGCTGGTGTGAGTGATGCCTTGAAAGGTTGCCTAGAGATTGCGAGCATCGACGGCAGCGACCAGCAGAACGGCCAAGACGCGCGCGAGCACGTCCCTGCTCTCTTCCTGCGTCTCGGCCGCGACCAGGAATGCTACGACTTCCTCAAGGAGAAATGCGTCGGAAACCTGGAAAAAATCTATGCGTGCGACAACGGCGCCCTCCGCCAGCCAGCGGATGCCAAGAACCTCAGTCTCGCGCACGCTGCCATGCTCAGTCTGCTCAAGATCCGCATCCTCATCGACCTCCGCCACCTGCAGAGCGCGGATGACTACATTGGTGACAAGCTACCGACTGAGCTCACGGACCAGATCCGCTCCCACAAAATCGGCGCCGCGACCAAGATCGATGCCGCGCGGATGAAAGCGATCGACAAGCACGAAGACCTCGTGCCGCTCATGAAGAAATTCAAGACCGAGCTGCGCGATCTGCGTGTTTACATCACTGCTCTGAACAAGGACTACTGGGCGGCGCTCGACGACCCGGAGAAGTACAAGGCGATGCAGCCGATGTATGAACCCGAGTTGCCGATCATTCAGGCGCTCTCGCAGACCTACGAGGCTTGGACCGAGACGCCGGAGGCGCTGGAGTGTTGGAAGGGGCTTTGTCAGGACTGGGATGCTGAGATTGATGCCTCCGCGGCCTGATCTTACAGGATACCTTCTAGTAACGACTGCTATGCCGTGGCAGAAGGACTTGGACTTCTGTCACCCGTATTGGTTAGAATACGAGACATTCGGTTTAACGAATCAAAGGGCGTTATAATCTCTGTAAGCTTGATAACACGAAAATCCAGCGAAACATGTACATACGACCATAGGTCAGTGAGAACTGGGCATCCCGTCCGAAATCCCCCAATCTCACTGTCGTTCGTACATACAGGATCCCAGTGTGTTGTTACTTACACGCTTTGGGAATCTAACGTCTGGATCCTCCATGGGTCGGGATTGAAGCCACAGTCAGGAACCGCAAACGTCGAAGGCTGGAACTGCACTTATCAAGCTGAAATCAAGTTAACTACTAGAACAAGGCAGAATATGAAAGCTAGGTATTAGGTGTCTGCTCTGCGGTATACTATGAATTTTTATTTAGATACAGTCCTCTCGACTAGTGGAATACGGTCGGCATCAAGCCAGGATAGTTAGTACCTTTTCCATCAAACAAACTAACTGTAAATCCAGGTTTAAGAATCTGGAATGTAAGTCACATATATCGCAAAGCCGCCTAATCAAAATGATCATAGAGATGTGATCTTATAAATCAGGAAGCGTGCTAGAGACGAACAATAACAGCATCTAGGCAGCTTGCCTCTCCTAATCCTTTATGCCATTTCCTGGTACACAATTCCTGAATCCTGACTTGCCTCCTTTGTCTACTACTGATCTGTGAATTCGAATGCTGAGCTCCCGATCCTGGCTCGACGACGTCTCGACGCAAACCCGAAGCAAGCTCGCGCGCCTATCGTTTGCGCAACAACATGGACTACAGAATCCAGGATCCAGGAAAAGGGATCAGGATCAAGACTGCGATCGCCCTTCCTGTGATCTGACTGGAGCCGCAGCTGCGGAGTGGCCTACGATCCCGCGCTACACTTTCCTCAGCCCGTTACCGCTGCCAAGTCGAGGGCGGTCGGCGATTGGGGGGTTCAGGCGTAACGCGACGGCCTCCGGCAAGACCGATGCGTTGTTGTGGCGTACCAGCTGACTGCTTGCCGACCAATCCATGCACCTCGAGTAGAAACCTATATGCAAGTATATGGACGTATGAAAGCAAAGGAAGAGCCTGAAGGATACCTGAAGATGAATAGCAGATGATCGTCTGTGACGCGGTGTTTGAGTGTGTACACATCTATGCACCACTGTAACGCAGATTTAGATCGTGCTTGCTAGTCAAGACGTTTTGACAAACGGCAAGTGCAGTTGCGAATTCGAGACACAGCTCACACCTTTCCTCCACCAGTAGGCAAGGCTGAAGCACTCAGCTTGAACAGCCAGTATAATTCACAACCTCTCATTATCTGTTGGTCTGCGCCTAGCCAAGGGCCAGGGCGACACTTCTCTCTTAGCCTCCTCCGGCGTCAAGATACCTAGCTGTGCCACCACATGCATGCATCCATGGCGTGGTTCACGTTTCGAAGCCCCGAATGCGATACTTCTGGCTTAGAGGAGCTTCTGGCTTCGCAGATACTTCTGCCAGCTTCGAGCCGATGGCGCAGCTCAGCCCCGTGCTATCGACGATTGGAATCATGCGCGTCCATACCAGCCTGGTATAAAGGACATTACGCGAGTCTGATAGCTATCGCCGTCGTCGGCACTCTGTTTAGCGCGGCGTCGACTCTGAAGATAGTTCGACGATACCTAACAATAAGCATTCGTTGGCATTGTGGCACGCTCTAGACTCCTACTACGCTAATGGATAAGGCCACTCTACTCGTAAGAAGCAGGCTGATCTCCAAGCAGGCCACCTCAGGCGCGATTCTGCTTTCCACCGTCGTGCAGAAAATTAAGGCAAACTGGATGCATGTCAGATTCATAGCTCTCTCCTTCACCTCCACAGACTGGCAAGGCTGAAGCACAATGTAATGGGGTGTACTCGGGTAGGAACACACAAGCGAGGTGATAAGGGTTTTAGGGTAAGAAGAAGTAATCTGAGTAGCACACTAGTCAAGTTGCGTTATGATCAATGACTCTAAGTTGGTTACTTAAGTTGAGCACGAGGCTCCTATGAAAGATGGAAAACTCTACTGTCCTATATACCAAGGACACTCGTTGCTTGAGACTGTAAGCGACCAGAGCGACACCGTCGCTCCGCGTCGCCTTCGTCGCTCTCACCACGTGACCCGTAAGTGAGCGACGCTGGCTGGAGTGTGGGGAAGTGTCGCTCGTCAGGCAAGGCTGCCTAACGTCCTAAGCGCCATTACACTTTTCAGTTTCCACGAAGCGTCGAACCCGCTTGTACACCTTCTCGAGTCCTTAGTGAAGTCGCAAACATACAGTCTTTCTTTTTCGTAGACGTTTTGCGTGTGGCGTAGAAGAATTTCCGGCCGCGCAAAACTCCTACCACACTGTTCGACTAAACAAACGAGCGTCTTCTTGCCTGAGTGCGTCTGCAAGTGATCCCGCAAGCGAGTCGCATCGCGAAACATTTTCCCGCATACTTATGACAAGTGTGCTCGCTTCGCTTATGCACCTTCATATAGTAGTTCAGGTCTCTCGCAAAGCGGAAAACCTCGGTGCACCCTAGTGTATCATAGGCTCGTCTAGGTTGCGAAGAGATTGGTCGGAGATGCGGGTGTTCCTCGACGTTGCGCACGATCGAAGTAACAGAGCCGCAGATCTCTTCTGACGATTGCGGAGGAGCGACCTTTAGTTTTGGGACGGTCTCAGTTGAGACAACGTAATCCCCTCCCTGGGTCGTTATAGCTAGGTCTTGACCGTATCCGTTAGAGCCTATCGCCGTTCTGGGCATGATCGAGCTAGAAGAAAGGGGATCTTCGATGGATACTGCCGTAATAGTACCAGCTACATCTTCGGGATTTGGTGGAGGATGTCTAGCTACCGATGATCTTAGATCAATATTCTCCTAGGTATATGTGCTCTCTGATTGTTCTTGTTGCGAACCTCCTGCCTTAGAGACGCCGTCAAGCAGCCGATCGGAGCTTTCGATCCGAGTGATGTTATCGACGAGACAGTTGCGATCAGACGTCCCAAATGGCTCTCCGTATGTGGTGGCAATATCCGATCGACTGATGCTCAATAGCTCTCTAGCTTGCGGCAGAAAGGCCTTATGGTCATTATGGCCGCCGGCTCCAGAATACTCTTGTATAGTATCAGCTAGCGAGGGTGTTTTCGGAGACGTTAATGTGATGCTAACGAGGTGAGAAGGCGCGGCGAGCTCCTTCAAGATGATTTGTGGAGATGAGGAGTCTTCTATCACCCCAAAGTCGTCGTCGTCATCGTCTTCATCTATCGCGTTATCACTACTTATATCTGTCTCGGTCGCATCAGCTTCGGACACGCAGTCACCTTCATCGATGGTTGTGATTATGTCGTCTCTGCAGTGGGTTGCCTTCAGCTTGTATCTAGCGATGCCGTGGACCGCTCTTGAGTGATCCCAGAACGCTGGTTCTGAAGTGACCTCGGTAGAGCACCTCGGGTGCGGACAGCTCATCGGCTACTTGAACAAGGACTGGAGGTGCGCTTGGAGATGGCCGAAGAAGTTTGGTGCGTGGGTGGTGCTGTGGTAT
>Ga0265797_10000667_pt1 | contig 62325 bp, 54 predicted proteins | sample P2T30metagenome_FD_192433 | JGI IMG/M metagenome (GOLD analysis project Ga0265797, IMG submission 192433) | Plant litter microbial communities from East Loma Ridge, Irvine, California - P2 T30 | ecosystem: Environmental > Terrestrial > Plant litter > Unclassified | place: USA: California... | reverse complement strand
AAACCGCAGCGGTATCCCAAGCCACGAAATAGCTGAAACAGGAAGGTAGCAACCGAAGTCTTTCCGTTTGTTCCGGTTACGCCTACAAGTGTAAGTTGCCTGGATGGATTTCCATAAAATGCAGACGCAATCATCCCCATGGCCTGAGCAGAATCCTGAACAAGTATATAAGTAACTGCCGGGTTTATATCAGCAGGAAGTTCCTCACAAAGAATGGCAGATGCTCCTGAATTTACAGCTGTGATAATGTATTGATGGCCATCGGTTTGTGTGCCGCGCAGTGCTATGAACATACAGCCTGCAGAAACTTTTCTTGAATCCAGTATCAAACTCTGAATCAGTATATCTGAAGGCCCGGTGATTGCTGCGCCGGAGATTTCGTGAAGTAATGTATTTAAAGGTTTTCTCTTGTCAATATCCATAAATGGAATTTACTGTAGCGTTAATAATATCGTTTTAATACCACTGTTGTTGGTTCCCGGCGGCAGGGATTGTTCTACAACCTTCCCGGACCCTTTAAAAGTAACCTTATATCCTTTATTCTCTAAAATATAGAGTGCGTCACGCATGGGCAGGCCTTGTAAATCGGGTACCTCTCTGGATTTTACTGCCAGCGGCTTCCACCTTGGTTTGCCTTTATTTACAATAGAACCAACTGCATATTCTGCACCTTCAGGTGGTGAAGTAAGCTTTAATTCTTCATTGATAATTTTAAGATCCGATGTTTTACCTGCCCATTTTAAATCCCTGCTTTTTTCCGGAATTGAATCTTTTATCGGCTTTTGGATGGCTACATCGTATGCATAGATCCTGTCGGCAACTTCCTTGAAGACAGGTGCTGCGACACTTCCTGCATAACGGGTATAATCTGCTCCGGAACTTTTAGGATTGTCGATGATAACAATGCAGCTGTATTTGGGTTTGTCTGCTGGAAAATAGCCTGCAAATGAGGTATAATTTTTTCCTTCGGTATAAATTCCGTTGATCAGTTTTCTTGCTGTTCCGGTTTTGCCCGCGATTTTATATAGATCTGATTTGATGTGCTTGGCTAGTCCGTTGTTGACTACACCTTCAAGCATTTTTTTTACTTTCCTGATTGTTTCAGGAGAGGCGATAGGCTTTTCTTCCACATAAGGCACCATTTTATCTTCCACCTTTTCTGCACTCCTGATTTCACGCACAACCATCGGACGAACCCAATAGCCGTCATTGGCAACAGCATTGTAAAAAGCAAGCGTCTGCAAAGGCGTCATCTGCATTTCATAACCATGTGCCATGAAGTAAAGTGAATAATTACTCCAGAACTTGGAACTGCGGTCGCGGATCAAAGGCGGTTTTTCACCTTTCATGTGAATACCTGTCGGACTTGTTAGGTGGAACTGTTTGAGGTAATCGAGGTATTTATCCGGTTTATTGGCAAAATAGCGCTGCATCAGCAGAACGATACCAATGTTAGATGATTTTTCAAGAACCTGGGAAGCGGTGATCAGCCCGAAACCTCCGCGGTGTGCATCCCGGATCATGTGATTGCGAAAACGAAGCGCACCTGTTCCGGTATCTACGGTTACTTTATCCGGATCCATATTGGTTTCTTCCAGCAAGGCCATCATGGTTGCCAGCTTGAACGTTGAACCGGGGTCATTACTTCCGGCCAAAGCATAATTAAATACTTCTTCATATTTATCATTGGACCGCTTTGTAAGATTGGCCATTGCACGGATTTCTCCTGTGGCTACTTCCATGATCACAACCGAACCAAAGTCAGCCTGCATTTCCGTCAGCTTGCGTCGAAGTGCAATTTCCGCCATATCCTGATAATTCATATCCAGCGTGGTATAAATATCCCGGCCGGTTTCAGGCTGTACATTAAGTGCGTCGCCGACAGGAATTTTTACTCCGCCTTCCACCATTTCCACCCATCCGATACCTGCTTTTCCTTCCAGTTTTTTATCAAAACTGGCTTCAATGCCAATGTATCCGCGACCACTCTTCGGATCTGTTCCACCAATGGTACGGTCGGCCATGGGACTGAAAGGCTTGTAGCGTTTATAAATAGTTTCAAATTTACCGCCCCCGCCTTTTCTTTCTTTTGCAAAAAACGGCCATTCTTTTATTTTTTCACGATCCAGATGACTGATCTCTTTACTTTTTAAGCGCAGATATCTTTTGTTTTTGCTGACCCGGTAACGCCGGATTTTACTCTTGTATTCCGAAGCACTGAGCTCTCCGAAGTTTTTTGCAAGCAGATGTGCCAGTTTATCCAGATTGTCCCTGAAATAGGTTGAATCTGCCACTTTTGTGTCCAGGCCTACATAATAATAGGGCAGGGAAGTGGCCAGTAAACTATTATCGCTTGAATAAATGTTTCCCCGCATGGCCGGAATTGTATCCAGCTTAAGATCATTTTTTACGGCATATTCTACCCAGGTTTTCCCTTTAAAAGTATCGTAATACTGAACCCGGATCAGCTTTGCAAAAACCAGAACTGCCAGCAAAACAAGGCCCCATCCCACGGTTCTGGCGCGGTTAATCAGTGCTTTTTTATTGTTCTGACCGCTTTCTACATCGTTCTTCATGACTTGCAGCAATAGAAATATTTTTAGACGAAATAATTAATTGTTCAATGACTGTCTGACAAACAGCTTATTCGTCTTTCGCAATAATGATTTTTTTAGGAGGCGTAAGGTTTTCCTCCAGGCCGGTATCTTTTACTCTGTTGATCACAACAGATTGCTTCCCTTCTTTCTGATATTCTGCATGAATGGAAGTATACTCAGCGCGAAGATCATCCACTTCCTTTTTTAACTTAATACTGTTACGAACATAACTCTCTGATTCAAAACCAATTCGTTCGTAAAGCACAAGCAAAATAACAACCCAGCCGAAGTAGTAAAAATATTTTACCGGAACACGCTCTTCATGTCCGGGTTCTTTTTCTCCAAATAATTTATCCAAAGGCAAAAAACGGTTCAGCCAGTTGAAAAGGCTGTATTCCCGTTTCGGTTTTTTTACTTTTGGCGGTACAGGTTTTGGTCTTCGTTTGTTGACAGCCATATTTTAGCTATTGACTTTTAGCATTCGCTACAAGCATTATTTTATTTATCATGTTCTTGCAGCAGTCAAACCTTTGCGATCTCTGCGGCAATCTTTTCTGCTTTGCGTGAAACCTTCTAAACTTATTTTTCCGCAATACGCAGCTTCGCACTTCTTGCCCTGGAATTTCTTGCTACTTCCTCCTGTGTTGCTTCCACGGGTTTGCGTGTAATGCTTTTTAAAGGTTTGATCTCATTTCCGTAAAAATCCTTTTCAACTTCACCGTCAAATTTTCCTTTCTGAATAAAGTTCTTTACCAGCCTGTCTTCCAGCGAATGGTAGGACATCACAACCAGTCTTCCCTGTGGATTTAATACTTCCGGGACCTGCATCAGGAATTCTTCCAGTACTTTCAGCTCATCGTTTACCTCAATACGTAATGCCTGAAATACCTGGGCAAAGTATTTGTTTTCCCGATGGCGTGGCGCGTATTTCATCAGGATCCCTTTCAGATCATTGATCGTTTCAATGGGTGAATTGTGTCGTGATGAAAATATCGCTTCCGCTGCTGTTTTGGCATTATGAACTTCGCCATACATGCCGAATATTTTTTGCAGTTCGGCAGCGGAACGGACGTTCAGTACCTCCCTGGCTGTTTTTTCGCTGTTCGGATTCATCCGCATATCCAGATCGGCATCAAAACGCGTTGAAAAACCACGTACAGGCGTATTGATCTGATGAGATGAAACGCCCAGATCTGCCAGAATTCCATCTACTTTATCAGCCTTATAAAGCCGCAGATAACGTTTTATATGGCGGAAGTTGGCTGCGATAAATGTAAATCTCTCGTCTCCCTTAAATTCTTCCGCATTTGCCACTGCATCAGGATCCTGATCAAAAACCAGCAGACGGCCCGTCGTCAGTTTTTCCAGAATAGCGCGCGAATGACCGCCGCCTCCAAAGGTAACATCGACATAAATTCCATCGGGCCGGATGTTCAGTCCTTCCAGGCATTCCGATAGCATGACCGGCTCGTGATATGTATTTTGCAACTCCATTTATTAAAAGCAACGTGCGTAGGAACTATTTCTTGCCATGAGGCAGTTACAAACTTAACAATTTTAAGGCGTAGGAATACCTGTTCCCGAAGGATTTAATTTTAATGACCTACCTGTTATTTTGCATCAATAAGTTGAACATGAGAGCAATAAATTTTTTTATCGCAATATTTATTATTGCCGGCATCGCAGGCTGCGGTTCTTCTGCGGACACAAACCTGAAACGTGGTATCTGGCGGGCCACAATCTCCCGTGACGGGCAGCAGCTTCCGTTACTGCTGGATATATTTGAAAATCCAAACGGCAGAAGCTATACAATCTATTCTGTAAACGGCGCAGAACGCCTGCGTCTGGATACAGCTTATTTTGAAAAAGACTCCCTGCATATTCCTATGGAGCTTTTTGATTCGGAAATCGTGGCAAGCCTTGAAAAGGATGTATTGAAAGGCAGATACAGCCGCCTGAAAGAAGGTGCTGTTGTAGCCTCCCTGCCTTTTGAAGCAACCTTTGGCCAGAATTTTCGATTCTTTAAAGAGGGAGAAGCAAAAAGTGCCAGAGATATTACAGGCAAATGGTCGACAATATTTCTTAACCCGGCAACAGGTGACTCCACTATTTCTGTCGGGAATTTTACGCAGAAAGGAAGTGAAGTTCAGGGTTCGTTTTTAACACCAACCGGAGACTACCGTTATCTGAACGGAAATGTAAACGGGGACAGTTTATTTTTATCCACTTTTGATGGTTCCAATGCGATGTTGTTTAAAGCGGCTATTCAGGGTGACGGGAGCTTAAAAGGTGCGTTATGGTCCGGAATAAAAGGTTATAAAACCTGGACGGCAAAGGCAAATCCGGATGCTAAACTTCCTGATGCCACTAAACTTACTTTCCTCAAACCCGGATTTGATAAAGTTGATTTCTCGTTTCCTGATGTAAACGGTAAAATGGTTTCGTTGAAAGATCCGAGATTTAAGGATAAGGTTGTTATTCTTCAGATACTGGGCTCATGGTGCCCGAACTGTATGGACGAGACCAATTATCTGGCTCCCTGGTATAGGAACAACAAAGAGCGCGGTGTGGAAATTATCGGTCTTGCCTTTGAGCATTCGGATAAGCCGGAAGTGTCAAATCCAAAGATCAAAAGAATGGTTAGCCGTTTCAATATGGACTATCCGGTTCTGCTTGCAGGAACAAACACTGATGAAGCAACTGCAAAGGCACTGCCGATGCTGAATAAAGTAATGTCCTATCCAACTACCATTTTTATTGATAAAAAAGGAAAAGTACGGGAGATTCACACAGGATTTTCCGGACCGGGGACCGGCAAGTTTTACGAACAGTTTGTTGAGGAATTTAACGGGCTGATCACGAAAATGCTCGCTGAAAAATAATTCGTTATACAAGGCGCTGTATGGTATTCATACGGCGCTATTTTTTTGGCAAGTAAATTAGTATGCTTGCATAATATTAGTGTCTTTTCTTACATTTGTAAGTAAGACAAAATGAACACCAATATTAATCTGAAAAGATGCGTAAGGAAAAAACAATTGATTTTCAGATAAAATGGGCCTGGCATTCTATTTCCAGAATGTACAACGCCTACGCTGCGCGATTTGACACAACCATGGCTGTGGGATACGTGCTGCTCAATATTGACATAGAAAATGGCACACCTGCCACAAAGATAGCACCGCTGCTGGGCATGGAGCCGAGAAGTCTTGTCCGTATGCTTAAAAACCTGGAAGAGCGCGGTTTGATTACCCGCGAGGTGAGCGAAAATGACAAGCGTTTTGTAAGAATTATGCTTACGGATCTGGGGAAAGAAAAGCGGGAGCTGGCAAAAGAAGGTGTTATATCATTTAATACCATGATCCGGGATAAAATTCCGCTGGATAAGCTGGTTACTTTTTTTGATGTGATCAAAGATATTAATAAACTGGTTGAGGAAGAAAACCAGAAACTGAAAGCCGGGGATATTGAGGCCGAGTTATAAAACCTGGTTATTTGATTATCTGTCCGACGATGAAATCGCAGGACGGAGCAGAAGCCTGTCGGATGGCTTTCCGCCATCCAACAGATAAGAAACAAATTATAGAAATATAAGTCATTGGCTAATAATCCTAAAAACCAAAATCTTTAAATAATGAATCGTTCCATTCGTAAAGTTGCTGTTCTTGGTTCAGGTATCATGGGTTCGCGCATTGCCAGTCATTTTGCCAACATAGGTGTAGAAGTTTTGCTTCTGGATATTGTTCCGAAAGAACCGAATGATGCTGAAAAAGCGAAGGGACTGACCCTGGAACATCCGGCAGTCCGGAACCGGATCGTTAACGATTCTTTCCAGCAGACGTTAAAAGCTACCCCGGCATCTTTATACAGTCCGGATTTTGCATCCAGAGTTAAACTGGGCAACTTTGATGACAATCTGAAAGACATCAAAAATTATGACTGGGTAATAGAAGTTGTCGTTGAGCGGCTTGATATTAAAAAGAGTCTGTTTGAAAAAGTGGAAGAGCACCGCAGGCCGGGAACGCTGATCACTTCCAATACATCAGGAATTCCCATTCATTTAATGGCAGAAGGCCGCAGTGAAGATTTTAAAAAGAATTTCTGTGGGACACACTTTTTCAATCCGCCCAGATATTTACGTCTACTGGAAATCATTCCGACGGCTGAAACCGATCAGACGGTGATAGATTTCCTGATGCACTACGGAGATTTGTTTCTTGGCAAAACCACGGTGCTTTGTAAAGATACGCCCGGTTTCATCGCAAACAGATTAGGAATTTATGCGCTGATTCAAACAATGCGTGTAGCAGAGGAAATGAATCTGAGCGTGGATGAAGTAGATAAACTGACGGGGCCGGTTGTTGGTCGTCCTAAGTCGGGAACATACCGGCTTTCTGATGTTGTCGGACTGGATACTACGGTGCATGTTGCCAATAATCTTTATGCATCCGGAAAAGGAACAGACGAGTCACGTGACGCATTTATTCTGCCGTCAGTGATGCAGAAACTGTTTGATAACAAATGGCTGGGCGATAAAACGGGCCAGGGTTTCTATAAAAAAATTAAAGATGAAAAAGGGAAGTCGGTCATTCTTGCACTGGATTTTTCCACACTGGAATACAAACCTTCCGGAAAGGTAAAATTCGTTACGCTGGAAGCGACCAAAGCGATTGGTGAAGTTCCAAAGCGTTTTAGTGTTTTACTGGCAGGGAAAGATAAAGCAGGAGAATTTTACCGAAAAACGTTTTCAGACATTTTTAAATATGCTTCTTTCCGTATCCCTGAAATCTCTGATGAAATCTTCCGGATCGATCAAGCCATTTCGGCTGGTTTTGGCTGGCAGCTTGGGTTGTTCGAAACCTGGGATGCCATTGGCGTAAAGAGCATGTTAGGTATGATGGAAGAACTTAACATGAAGCCGGCCAGCTGGGTTTATGAAATGTTGGAAGCGGGGAACGAATCTTTCTATAAAGTAGAGAATGGAAAACGCCTGTATTACGACATTACATCTAAAACGTATCAGAAAATACCCGGTCAGGATAGCTTTATTTTGCTGAGCAACCTCTCCAAACAAATTGTCTGGAAAAACGCAGGAGCCAATCTGTATGATATCGGTGATGGTATTTTAAACCTGGAATTTAAGTCCAAGATGAATACGATGGGCTCAGAAGTGATTGAAGGAATTCAGAAAGGAATAAGCCTGGCTGAGAAGGAATATCGCGGATTGGTGATCGGTAATGAATCGAGTGAAGCGTTTTCGGCCGGCGCGAACCTGGCGATGCTTTTCATGTTTGCAATTGAGCAGGAGTTCGATGAAATCAACATGGTAATTGGGCAGTTCCAGCAAACGATGATGCGTGCCCGTTATTCTTCTGTTCCGGTTGTTACGGCGCCGCACGCACTTGCATTGGGCGGAGGCTGCGAACTGAACCTGCATGCGGATAAAGTTGTCGCACATGCGGAAACGTATATGGGTCTCGTTGAATTCGGTGTCGGCATTATCCCAGCCGGCGGCGGAACAAAAGAAATGGCACTAAGATGTTCTGATATGTACCAGGCAGGAGATACAGAGCTGAATATTCTGCAGACTGCTTTTATGAACATTGCGCAGGCCAAAGTTTCGACATCTGCTCATGAAGCAAGGACAATGAATTACTTGCAGGAAAAGGACCAGATTGTGTTGAACCGCTCACGTTTGATAGCAGAAGCAAAGCAGGCAGCCATTGATCTGGCAGAAAATGGCTACACGCAGCCAAAGCAGCGAAACGATATAAAAGTACAGGGAAAAGCAGGTATGGCATTGTTTATGGCCGGAATTTCTCAGATGCGCCTTGGAAATTACATTTCAGATCATGATGCTAAAATTGCCAATAAACTTGCCTACGTAATTAACGGTGGTGACCTCAGCTATCCGCAAAATGTTTCCGAGCAGTATTTACTTGATCTGGAGCGCGAAGCATTTCTGTCCTTATGTGGTGAGAAAAAAACACTCGAAAGAATGCAGGGACTGCTGAACGGTGGCAAACCACCTAGAAATTAAAATAATCCCTGGCCGGATATTCTGGCCGGGGATTATTTTGTCATATTAATTCCTAACAATATATTCAGGATAATTTTACGCTTCTTTTTCTTCCTCCCAATCCAGAAATTCGGATAAAGTCATATTGAAAACATCCACAATAGTAAGTGCTCTTTCGAGTGTGATATTGGTTTCTCCTGTTTCTATTTTACTAAATCCGGTTTGGCTGATCCCAATTTGTAAAGCCATATAATCCTGCTTAAATCCACGTAAAAGCCTCAGCTTTTTAATCTTTATTCCCATCGTTTTTTTGTCCATCGTGTGTATAGTTTTGTTGAAGCAAATTTTTTTTCACATTATTCTGTATTCGATTAGACTTAAGTAGAAATACTTAGTCACTTTTTGTTGATGTCGCTATCTTGCTATCACCATTTTTATAAATAAATGGAAAAAATATTTTTGAAGCGTATTGAATTAGAATTAATGAATTGGCAAGAAAAGTCACATTATTATTGGGAAGAGATGAAGTTATACAGGAGATAGCTACATTTTTCCACTAGTCTTACCAAAAGTATTTTCAGGTATGTTTTTGGTCACATCAGGGTTGGTGATGGATTTCATAATAATTTGATTTTACGTTTTCTGATAGATCCAACTGCATGTATAGCAACATTGATTATCTGATAGCTATCTGAGTAACGTTTATTTTCTCAATCCGACGTTTGTACAACTACCCCTTTCCTGTCAAACAACTTGTTAGATAAATACCCCACATAATAAGTATCCGTACCCTCAAAAGTCAGTCCTTCCAGTATCAGTTCAATTTCTTCGGGCGAAACTCTGCGGTAAACCGGGTTCATGGTTCCGCCATATTCTCCGGCTTTGGCCAGCGGGTTCCATTGATATCTGGCATCTACCAGACTGCCGCGTGCAGCCATAATGGGCGGGGGGCTAAATGAGCCCCGGAAGTCAGGATTTACCGGATGATCAAGGCCCAGGCTGTGGCCAAACTCATGTGCGGCGGTGGTAGATGTGCCAAGATTATCCGTTGTAAGCCAATGGCCCGAGTTATCTCCAAGGCCAAACCCCATGAAAGATCTTGTTATCTTATTTTCGTTTTCAATTCTAATAAAATTATTCCGGTAATCGTCATTTATAGTAACCATTTCTAAAGCTTCACCAGAGGAGATAATTTGATATCGGATGTCAAACATAACATCCAGCATATTCCCGTTCAATGGGATCGTTGCTTTGGGTTCATTGTACATCCGGTTTATTTCTTCAATAATCATATCACCAATTTTCTGATTGGCTTCCGATCCGTAGAGATATAAGTTGGAGGTTACAATGATTCGGTTTTCATTCGTTAGCAAGTTGATAATAGCAGCCATGTGTATGTAGTGTGATTTAAATATTTGGATATTTCTTCTTTAAATATTTGCTTATATTATGCTTTATTGAACTGTTAGGGTGAAAAATTTCTTTAAATTAATACATTTTTGTAGCTTACTGCTTTGAATACCGAAGCTGTTGCCCGGAAGCTCAAAACAATATTCCGGACGAAGTTATAAGTACACTGAATCAACAATGATATCAAAAAAGGCGAAATATGCGCTCAAAGCGCTGAAAGTATTGGCAGAACAATTCGGGAAAGGTCCCGTATTGATTTCCTATATTGCTGAAAAAGAAAAAATACCTAAAAAATTTCTTGAAGCGATCTTGCTCGACCTACGCAATAATGGCGTGCTGCAAAGTCAGAAAGGCAAAGGCGGAGGGTATATGCTGCGTATTCCCCCAGGTGAAGTGAGTTTTTCAAAAGTGCTGAGAATTATTGATGGCCCTATTGCTCCGGCACTGTGCGTCTCAATGTTCTTTTATGGCAAATGTGATGACTGCAAGGATGAAGAAACATGCAGTTTACGGACCGTACTCGAAAGATGGCGTGATGCTAACCTGGCTGTTTTGGATAAAACCACCTTATCTGATTTACTGAGAGCGGAAAACGCTTCCGAAATAGATTTATTATCTTAACCAGTTAACGGTCTTTCCGAACGTACAGCCGGGTATCGTCAAATGTTCCTTTGAAGTTGTAATGCTGGGAAATATATTCTGCCAAAGCTGCATAATTTTCAAATCCCTGAGTCTTGCGGTCCTGTACCCAAAAGCTGTTCTTACCAACGGCATCAATAAATATGGCCGGTTTTGTTCTTTGTATATCTGAGATATAGCGACTTTGGTAGGTTTGAAGCATATTATGCTGAAATATAGAGCGTTCGGAATGATTTTCAGCTGTGCCCTGAGCCAGTTGCGCTTCAACATAGTAGGTGCACTGCCATCCCCAGACAACCATATAATCTCCTTTTTTACTATATTTTTTCAATTCCTTCACAACCGGACTTTGTGCAAGTGTGGTGGCATTGTCTGAAACAAACTGGTTAAGCGTATGATGTCTTCTATAAGACAGGGCATCAGAGAAACCAACCCATGCCAAGAAGCATAGCGGGAGTATGATGGCAAATTTGTTCAGTTTTTTTATACCTGTTGCGGATAGCAGAGCCCAGGGGACAATGTAAAAATTCAGGTAGTGAACAAAATCATTTCCCGACTTAGTAATAGCATAAATACAAGCCAACACAAGACTGATGGCAATAAGTAAAATAGGTAAGTTGATTTTTTTCAGTTTTTTAAATATTAGCAGCAGGCTAAGTATTACCGGTATTGTAAGAATAAGTGTAAATGCTTTAAAATCAGGACTTAGGGTTATTATTTTGAAAAACTGCTGCCATATAGAAAGTTTAGCATTTCCACCTGCATAGATTACATTGCCAAGTAAATAGAAATCAACAAGATCAGTAAAAACATTGTGATACACTGCCCATATCAGTGTCACAACCGGAAATGTTAATCCGCCGAGTATAAGCATGAGCGCCGGGCGATACGTTCTTTTTTGTTTATAAATCAGATAGCAAAACCAAAATGCCCCTAAAACGAGAACCATTGCCTGGGGCACCGCCTGTAGTTTGGCAAAAGGCACTGCGCCTGCTGTGAAGCCAAGCCAGTAGCTATTTACAGATTCGTTATTGCTTTCTGAATTAAACCGCGTCAGTAAGCAGAGCATTACTGTCAACAGAAATACAGGAAGCTGCTCACTTGAATAATGGACAAAATCTACCTCCTGCGTAAAGGAGAGAAAAAGCAGCGGAACCAACAGAGATATACGTGCGGCAAAATCTCCAAACCAGTTTTTTAATGCATAAAGAAGGAATAATAGCGTACCCGCTGCACAAAGCAAGCCCATAATCCTGCCGGAAGTATAGTCAATCTGAAATCCGAAAAGTCGGGGAACTATAAGTAAATAGTTATCGAGCGGGCCGATTGTAGTACCGTCAACAGACCGCCAGTAAACAGGGTCCTGAAACAGCGTAATGGCATGGCTCAGCATCTGACTTTCGTCAGGATTTAATTCCCTGTTCAGCACAATGGCTGGCAGGCGCATAAATAACAGAAGTGTAAGACCTGATAATGCGAATAGCCAAAGGGGCGCTTTTTTATAAAAGGCAGCGGAAATGACAATGCCTGCACCTATATAACCTATTAGCCAGTATACAGTGGGACAGTTGTCGAAATGGATCATATTATCAGCTGAAAGATTCTACCTTTTCCACAAAATCTCTGTAATGTACAGCCGGAATAAAATGCTGCTGAGAGCGGTATTGAAGCACCATAAATACTAAAAACAGAGATATCAGAAAAGATTGTAGCATCAGGATTACCAGCGTGCTGCCAAGCGTCGACGCCCAGCCCGGTGTGGCATTTCCTATTAATTTTAAAAAAATGATAACACAGATAAAAGCAACAGAAACTACTGACATCATCATTGAAAAAATAAGGATCCTTACTGCTGTTGTATCTACCATTACTGAAATAGCACTCAAACCGTGAAGAACAAGTGATACAAAGTTCATTTGACTCTCTCCGGCGAGCCGTTTGGCTCTGTTAGTCAATACCGAATCATAAGGAATCCTTGACCGGATCACTCCACCGGGATAATTGTTCCATATTTCAGAAACGCGTACCAGATTTTGCAGACGCTGCTCCGGAACCAGGCTGAAGTTACCAAAAGTGATTACTTTTCCGGTCAGCAGTTTAAAGACCTGTTTGTAAATCACATAAAAGAAACGAAATACAAAATTTTCTGTACGTTTATTCCTTTCAGCAAAAATAATTTTGCCAGGCTCTTCCAAAGATCTGTTTACAAGTTTATTAATATCCGAAGGAGCATCTTCTCCATCCGCATCCATAACAATTACCTTATTGGCAGGCAGGTTTTCAGCTACGTAAGATAATCCGATTGCAATCGCTTTCTGGTGACCAAGATTACGATAAAGCCGAAGAACTTTAATGTCTTTTCCTCCAAAAGCAGGAAACGGTACCGTGCGGTACTTGGGAGAGCAGTCGTCAACGATCAGTAAAGTTGTGTTCTCCAGAATTTTTGGATCAACATCTGTATTTATCTTTTCTATCAACAGGTTTAGTGCTTCCCAATCGTTAAATTGAGGAATGATAATGACAAAATGATCTGGCATAGAAAGAATTGATAAGACCTTCGGATAGTAACTCCGAAGGTCTTTGGTGTTTAGACAGTTTTAGCGCCCAGTCTGGAAGATATACCGTCGTGTATTTGTGTAAGCGTTTCCGTCAGGCCAAATTCCCAGTTCCAGCCCGGGTAATGCGCCTTAAATTTCGTCAGATCACTCACATACCAGATATGGTCACCTACGCGGTTTGTATCCGAATAAGAATAAGATAATTTATTTCCGGTTATCGTTTCGCAAAGAGCAATGGCTTCAAGCATAGAGCAGTTGGCAAAACGACCGCCTCCGGCATTGTATACTTCACCAGGACGAGGATTCTGATAAAAGTGCCAGAACATATTTACCAGATCATGGCTATGAATGTTGTCACGAACCTGCTTACCTTTATATCCAAATATCGTATAATGATTCCCTGTAATTGCACATTTCATCAGGTATGCAAGAAAACCGTGTAACTGTGCTCCTGAATGGTTCGGTCCTGTAAGACAGCCGCCACGGAATACTGCAGTTTTCATTCCGAAATATTTTCCGTATTCCTGAACCATAATGTCTGCAGCTACCTTGGATGCACCAAATATGGAATGTTTCGTGTGGTCGATACTATGATTTTCGTCAATCCCATTTTCGAAATAGGGATGGCTTTCATCAATTTCCCAACGTGTTTCCAGCTCTATTAAAGGTAGATAATTCGGATTATCTCCGTAAACCTTATTTGTTGATGTGAAAATAAACACTGCATCCGGTGTATGCAAGCGGGTCATTTCAAGCATATTAAGCGTACCCACTGCATTTACGCCAAAATCAGTAAATGGCTCGCGTGCTGCCCAGTCGTGGCTTGGCTGTGCAGCTGCATGTATAATTAACTTAATGTCTGTTCCGTATTCTTTAAAAATCGGTTCAAGCTGGCTAACTTCACGTATATCAGCTGAATAGTGCTTATAATTATTAAATGCATCCTGTATCCTGTTACGGTTCCATTCTGTATTTCCATCAGCACCAAAGAAGTATTGACGAAGATTATTATCTACCCCAATGACAAGATCGAATTTATCAGCAAGGAAAGCGACTGATTCACTTCCTATTAATCCGGCTGAACCGGTTACTAGTGCTATATTCATATTAAGTATTAAATACGGTTTTAATTTGTTCTTAAAATAATACTAAAAATCCAATGTGTGTAATCACAAGAATGTAAAGTAAAATAAAAACGCACAATTATCCCAACCAGTTAATGATGTGGGCATGGTTACAGTTGTATACGGACAGAAATTAACTCTGTGGAATTTGTCTGTCAGCGGCTTTTTAATATTTTATTTTTTTTGATTTATATCCGTCATGTTACTTATCAAGGGCTTTATTTGCTTTTCATTTTATCTTGACACGTAAAAAAAAAGAACATCCCCGTTATGAGGATGTTCCGTATTTTTATATCTAAAGATTTGTTATTGCTTAACAACCGCACTGGTTGCTCCGCTATAAAGTCTCTCACGGATTGCAGTTACACGTGGTTCCAGTTCCGGCTCAGCCGTGTACTTATTTGCCATTTGTCTTGGCAAAGAATCAGGGCCTGCTCCGTATACATAAGAATTTGCTACGTTTACGTCTTTCTGACCGATGTGATTATATTTCTGATAATCACAGGAAGACAAAAGTGCTATACAGGCAACAAATGCAACTACTTTACTAAATTTCATCTCGTTACTGGTTCATAGTAATATGCACAAAAATAGGTGCCTTTTTAATAAAGACCAAATTGTACGTTCCTATTTATTAAATTTTTAATCTTTCCAGTTCAGCCTTTACAAAGTTGATCAGTTCAGTAATATGTTCCTGTGAAAAATCAAATGGAATATTAGCCGCCCGATATATTTCTGTAATTGGTGCAGTATATCCGAGTTTCAATGCATCCAGATATCCTTTCAGGCCAGCCCGCGGGTTTTCACGGTAATTTTTCCATACACCAATAGCACCCAATTGCGCAATTCCGTATTCTATATAATAAAAAGGTACTTCATAGATATGAAGCTGCCGCTGCCATAAATATTTGCGGAAAGTTTCCAGGCCGGACCAGTCCATGACATTGTCCGTAAAATCGCTGTATATTTCCACCCATTTTTCTGTACGCTGCGCTGGGGTATGCTCCGGATTTTCATACATCCAGTGCTGGAACTTGTCTACCGTAGCAACCCAGGGTAAAGTTTCTATGATGGATTCAAGATGCTGGATTTTTGCCCGTTTTAAATCATTTTCATCTGAAAAAAATTCATCCCAGAAATCCATCGTGATCAGTTCCATCGACATCGACGCAAGCTCGGCTACTTCTGATGGCGTATGTTTGAACGAGTTCAGCGCCAAATCACGCGTTACCAGGGAATGTACTGCGTGGCCGCCTTCATGTAAAAGGGTAATCATATCCCGCAGGTTGGAAGTAGCATTCATGAAAATAAACGGCACGCCAATTTAATCCAGAGGATAGTTATAGCCGCCCGGGGCTTTTCCTTTTCTTGACTCAAGATCCAGGTGCTTCATGGCCTTCATTGTTTTCAGGCAATCTCCCAGGAATGGATCCAGGCGGCTGAAACAGCGGATCGTTTTGTCAAGCAATTCTTCACTGGTTGCAAACGGTTTTAACGGAGCCAATCCTTTTGGGTCAACTTTTGTATCCCACGGGCGAAGTGCATCCACTTTTAATGCTTCTTTACGGCTGGCGGCCATATCGTCAAGCAAGGGAACTACGGCTTCCTTTACGGATGCGTGAAAATCAAAGCAATCCTGAGGTGTATAATCAAAACGGCCCATGGCAGCGAACATATAATCCCGGTAATTTTCGAACCCGGCGTTTTTAGCAACAGTGCTTCTCAGTTCTACCAACTTATTCAGCAGTTCATCCAGCTTTTCATGATCGTCATATCGGCGTCCGCTGATTGCCCGCCAGGCTTCTTCCCGCATGGCACGGTCGGTGGACTGAAGGCGGTCTGCTGCTTTTTGCAAAGTCATTTCTTCACCATCCAGCGTCACAGTCATTGCACCGGCTATAGCGCCGTATTTGCGCTCCTCAGTCTGCATTTCGGTTATTACCGGAATATTTTCTTCCCGGAAAAGCTCAATTGCCTTTTTCATTCCGCGAAGGGTAATATCAAAGCCCTTGTCAGTCAGTTCATCAAGAAGCGGGTTGTTTACGACTTTTTTGTCCAGTGCATTGCCATATTCCGATAACTTTGGCTGAATTTCTGTAATAAAAAATTGTAATGCATTGATAAGCCCTGTATTGGCTGTGTCGCAGGTTTGGCGGATATAACGCCAGGCAAAGTTTTCAGAAAGATAGGATTCCAGCTCGCTGCGGTCCAAAAACCATTGACGAAGTCCATCAACAGAATCTATTTTCCGGTTCTGAAGGTTTTCATAAAGTGGCTGTAAATCTTCCCATTTTTTTAGTTCAAATTCTTCACCTATAAATATACGTGGGGCACGTGTCGGGATGTTTATTGTTTCTTCGTTTGTCATTTCTCTGGTTGCAATTATGATTGTCCAAAGTTAAGAGGGAATGAGTCTAAAGTGCAAGGAGAAACTCTTTCCGGATCAACTAGTGATGATTAAAATGGACGAGAGCGAATTTTATTTATAGTAACGGTAGTAAAATGGCCAAACAAGGCTTCCCGATGTTCTGTAAGAAGCGCTAACAGGATTTTGATAATGGAATCAGTGTCTTTAAAATGATAACTAAGAAATAAAACACTAATGTCCTTAACATTGTGCGCGTATACCCATTCACCAAAATCTTTATCATTTCTATAATAGCTTCATCAGGACTGCCTCGCTTGGATTCATAAATCGAAAATACATCGAATCCTGCTATTCGCAATTACTCAATGAGTTTATGATTAATATTTTCATCTGCCAGTATCACGCAGCTGATTCAAGATTTTCTTCATTGGCAATAAGTTCGGCAGCATACATCAAAACTGCCTGAATCGATTCTTTTTCCAAACCAGGATACATTGTCAACAACTGATCTGTCGTAGCGCCTTCACCCAGTTTACGTAAAATCAATTCAACAGATAGCCTCGTTCCTTTTATAACAGGTTTGCCCAATATCACTTTGTGATCGGAAACAATATGATCTCTATAATTCATAAGTATAGTCACTAATAATGAAAAATAAAGTTAAGAAATTAATAAATTATTTGATAACGGGAATTAAGCAGCTAATTAAATTTCTGCTGCGTAGCGTCCGTCAGATTGTCTGTAACCACATTTTCTGTTTCCCTGACATTGGCAAAGGCATAATGCATTTTCTCACGGTCAAACTCTTTTTCATTATTGGCAAGCCAGATCGTAGCAACGCCATTTCCAATAATGTTGGTAATGGCCCGTGCTTCTGACATAAACCTGTCGACGCCCAGCAGCAGCGCAAGCCCTTCTATAGGAATTACTTTAATAGCCGTAAGCGTGGATGCAAGCACAACAAATCCGCTACCCGTAACTCCGGCAGCTCCTTTTGAAGTAACCATCAGAATACCGATCACAGAAAGAATCTGCCCGATGGTGAGATGAACATCAAATACCTGGGCCAGAAAGATGGTCGCCATTGAAAGGTAAATCGTTGTTCCGTCCAGATTGAAAGAATATCCCGCAGGAACAACCAGTCCAACCACCGGTTTGGAACAGCCCATTCTTTCCAGTTTTTCCATCACTGACGGCAATGCAGCTTCGGATGAAGAAGTTCCCAGTACAATCAGCAGTTCTTCGCGGATGTATTTCAGGAACGACCAGATATTGATTTTATATGTTCTCAGAATTAATCCTAAAACACCAAAAACGAAAATCGCCATCGTGGCATAAACTGTGACCATCAGCTTGCCAAGCGGAAGCAAAGTGGCAATACCGTATTTCCCGATGGTAAAGGCCATCCCGCCAAAGGCACCGATAGGAGCAAATATCATTACCCAGTGCAGGGCTTTAAAAACATATTTTGAAGCGAAACCAAGCCAGTGAATAACTTTATCTTTTCCTGAATATTTACTTAATACCGTTCCTAAAACCAGCGAAACAAGCAACACCTGTAATGTAACATTGTCCAGGAAAAACTGTAACCAGCTAAAATCCTGTACCTTATTGGCATAGACTGAAATATCTCCTTTCTGTAAATTTGTTGTTACCACACCGTCGCCCGGTCTGATGATGTTGGCTATTACGACGCCAACGATCAGTGCGAGGGTAGTCACCACTTCAAAATATAGAAGCGCTTTTGCACCCACTTTTCCTACCTTTTTCAAATCACCCATTCCAATGATTCCCAAGGTAATAGTCAGGAAAATGATCGGATTAATAAAGATTTTTACAACCTGTATAAATCCCTTTCCCAGAAATTCCATTTCAATTCCTTTTTGCGGATAGTAGTGGCCGAGAAGTGCCCCGCAAGTGATAGCAGTAAGAACCCAGAATGTGAGGTTGGTAAATAACTTTTTCAAATTTTTGGTAACGTTTAGGAAAAGATAAAGAGCATGCGGGCATGATGTAATTTTTGAATATACAATAATTAACAGCGCTCCGCGGAATCAGAGGTAAGAAAAGTAATTTTTTAATATTGTTTATACTTGGTCTAAATAAATAACTTATATTTGCCCACATACAAGTAATGGCGAAATCAAAATTCCGGACAATTAATCAACTTATGGCAATTTATTCATAGGCAGTTATGCACGACGATTCGCATTCTTACAGCACATTACGTATTCTCAGCCAGTCAGACAAAGGCTACATTGGCCGGTGTACGTGCTGCGATCATTACAATTTTGTTTTTGGAAACATACTGTTTCTGTTTTCAGAAGATGGTTTAAATGGTTTCCGTTCCCTATTGTATGACCAGCAGCATGTTCATGCTCTTGAAAGTCCTTTACCTAACGGGAAAAATGTTTTGCTTCCTTCTCCGATTCCAAACTTCATGCTGGCATTTACAGAAGCAGAAATGGACGAGATAAAAGGACTTTTTCAGGAAACCATGCTGGCACTGGAGGTTGACAGAATTCTTGCCCAAAATAAATAGATTAAAATTTTGTATAATGTTAAGACCCGCGTTTTCAAAAGTATTCTTCCCTCTGTTGTTACTGCTGTCAGTTTTTGGTGCATTACCAGGTTATGCATTAAAGCCGCTCCGTATCGTATCTGTCAATGGTACCCTCAGTGAAATCATCTCTGGTCTGGGTTTGGAAAGCCAGCTGGTAGGTGTGGATATAACCAGTACCTATCCTGCTTCGTTGTCTAAAATTCCAAAGGTTGGGCACAACCGCAGTATTTCGGCAGAAGGTATTATCGCACTTAATCCGGACGTGATCCTTTACACAGACCAAAGCATGCTGTCGCCCGCGGTGGTTAAGCAATTGAATAGCAGCGGAAAAAAGGTTGTAGCGTTCAAACATGAATATTCAAAAGAGGGAGCAATTAAATTAATACGTGAAGTAGGCGCATACTTCAATGCAAAACCACAGGCAGAAAAAATGGTAAAAACCCTGGAATCTGATCTTGCCAAAATTACCAGACCGGCTAATCCTAAAAAACTGCTGTTCATTTATGCACGTGGAACCGGTACGCTGATGGTTTCAGGTACCGGAACGTCTCTGGATAAGCTATTTACGCTGACAGGTAATAAAAATGCCGTTCAGGGATTTACTGAATTTAAACCGCTTACCGCCGAATCTCTTTTGGCCGCTAATCCGGATGTACTGGTTCTGTTTACAAGCGGACTTGAAAGCGTTGACGGCGCAGAAGGGCTGCTTAAGGTGCCGGGAATTGCAAATACCAATGCCGGAAGAAATAAAAAGATCATATCAATGGATGGCCAGTTTCTGACAGGCTTCGGTCCGCGTTTGGGAAAGGCAGCCATTGAACTTGCACAAAAGATCAGATAATTATGCAGGCTCATACACTTCATAAACCAGTTAAAACTCATGCATCACCGGAAGTACCTGCAAAAAAAGCGGTATCGGTATTCTGGCTGGGTTCTTTATTAGGATTAATATTGCTGGGTTGTGCCATCTTTTCTGCCTGTGTGGGAGCACTGTCTATTTCTGTTCCAGAACTTCTGCAAATTATTGCATTCAAATCCGGACTTACGGATGTTGCCCGCTTTGAAGAACAAAAAGCACTTGTATTCTGGATTATCAGGCTGCCGCGTGTTTGTCTGGCCGTACTTGTGGGAGCAGGTCTAGGAATTGCCGGTGCTTCACTACAGGGGCTTTTCCGTAATCCCATTGCTGATTCAGGACTTATCGGTGTTACTTCCGGTGCTTCCTTGTTTGCCGTTATTATCATTATGCTCAACGCTAAATATTTTGGTATTATCAGTGAAATAGGCGGAGCTTATACGCTTTCATTCGCATCATTTGCAGGAGCAGCACTTACTACCTTATTAGTTTATCAATTGTCTAAAATTACCGGTACAGGAGGGATGACAACGATACTCCTCTGCGGGATTGCGATCAATGCATTTGTAGGAGCCATGACCGGACTAATGACTTATTTAGCCAGCGACGAACAGCTTCGTACCATTACTTTCTGGAACTTGGGAAGTCTTGGAGGCGCCAATTGGACATCGGTAATAGCAGTTGCTCCCTTTGTTTTATGCTCGGTTATTTTCATGCCTTATTTGTCTAAATCACTGAACCTTTTAATTTTAGGTGAAAGCCAGGCGGCTGCGCTGGGAGTAAATATGACCACATTGAAACGACAGGTAATTGTGCTGGCAACAATGGGCGTTGGTGCATCCGTTGCCGTGGCTGGTACGATTGGCTTCGTAGGACTTGTTGTACCGCATATAATCAGAACTGCATTTGGCCCGGATCACAAAATGCTGCTTGTAGGATCTGCTTTTGGAGGAGCCATTGTATTAACACTTGCTGATACCATTTCAAGAACAATTGTGGCTCCCTCAGAGCTGCCGATCGGAATCCTGACGGCCATGCTGGGTACACCTTTCTTCCTGTATATTCTCTGGGATCAAAAAAGGCGGAAAGTATGATACAGATGAACGATGTCCATTTTGCGGTAAAGGGAAAAGCATTATTAAGTAATGTAAACTTTCATGCAAAACCCGGTGAATTCTGGGCTGTCATAGGTGCAAACGGAGCAGGGAAATCAACTTTGATGAAATTGTTGTCGAAGGAATATGCCCCTACTTCCGGAAGCATTACATTCCGTGGAAAGGATCTGAAAAAATATAAATTGAAAGAGCTTGCGCAGGAACGTGCCGTGCTTGCCCAGCAAAATTTAATTACGCTTTCCTTTACTGTGCTGGAAATTGTATTAATGGGCAGATACCCCTTTTACGATACGCAACCTACACAGCGTGACCTGGAAATTGTGGATTTATGTCTTAAAAAAATAGGGATAGCAGACTTGAAAAACCGATTGTTTCCAACATTGTCCGGCGGAGAGCAACAGCGTGTACAGGTTGCAAGAACGCTGGCACAAATCTGGGAGATAAAGGAAGGTCTCATTCTGTTGGACGAACCAACAACCGGGATGGATCTTCTTCACCAGTATGAAACTTTCCAGCTGGCCAAAGAAATGACGGAAAGGGGTTTTGGCGTAGTGGCTGTGGTTCATGACCTAAACCTTGCTTTACAATATGCGGACAAGGTTCTGATGATGAAGAGCGGAGAGGCCTATGCTAACGGATCTCCTGAGGTGGTTTTAACAGAAGAAAATATTAAGGCAGCTTTCGGTCTGGCAGTGCGCATTATTCATCACGATCATACCCAATTTCCCATAATTGTGCCTGATCTTGCTCCTGTACAGGTTTAATTTCAATTAAGATAAAATAATACTGAAGAGTCAATATAAATTTGAAATACAAATTCACAATGAAAACAATCCTCACAACAAGTCGTGCCGAGCTGAAAGAAAGCTGGACAGCATTTAAAGCCGAAAATCCAAAGACTAGAATCCGTGATGCGGCAAAGGAATTGAATACAACCGAAGCGGAACTGGTTGCGACCGGCATTGGTGAAAATGTGGTTCTTCTGGAAGGAGATTTTCGTGAATTGTTAAAAGAAATGGGCACACTTGGCCATGTGATGGCACTAACCCGTAACGATCACGTTGTTCATGAGCGCAAAGGTGTTTATGAGAATGTATCGTTTAATAACCATGTAGGCCTGGTACTTGGCCCTGATATCGATCTGCGTATGTTTCTGGGAGACTGGAAATTCGGGTTTGCTGTTTCTGAGAACGACCGCCATAGTCTTCAGTTTTTTAATAGTACCGGAGAAGCAGCACATAAAATATATTTAACCGAAAAAAGTAATAAAGAAGCTTTTGATATTCTGGTTGATAAGTACAGAGCCGCCGACCAAGAAACTGCACTTTCAATCACACCAAAAGCGGAGAAGAAATCCGAAGAAGAAACAGCACCGGACATTGATGTAGCAGCTTTCCAGAGCGAATGGCTGGCATTGAAGGATACCCATGATTTTTTTACCTTACTGCGTAAATACAAATTATCCCGTAAGCAGGCCCTTCGCAATGCACCGGAGGGGTATGCCTATCAGATCAAACCTGAAAGTATGAAATCGGTGTTTCATGCCGCTTCGGAGTCGCAGGTTCCGATCATGGTTTTTGTGTCAAATCCCAACTGCATTCAGATACATACCGGTCCGATTAATAAGATATTCGTAATGGGACCATGGTTAAATATTATGGATCCTGAGTTCAATTTGCATTTGCGTGAAGATGCCATCGATGAAGCCTGGGTGGTAAAAAAACCAAGTGAAGCGGGTTTGGTAACAGGTATCGAGCTGATTGACAAAGAAGGAACGATGTTCAACCAGTTCTTTGGGAAACGCAAGCCGGGCATTCCTGAGCTGCCGGAATGGACTAAACTGGTTGAAGAATCTGTAATAAGACTTTAAATACATTAGTAAAGACAGCTGTTTTTGACAACGCTTTGCTAATAGTCAAGTAAATAAATTTCGCCATAGTAATTGGAAAGGACTGATCCGGATGGGTCGGTCCTTTTTTTCGTACAACCAGTTTATCAAAAACAATTGGATTCTTATATTTGAGCAGGGTTGCAGCAATTGCCGTATTCCTCTACACACACACGACTAAACAGATGAAATATTTTGTCCAGTATCTGCGTACAGTGAAAGCTGTTAAGCGGAATATCAGGCCTGTACAGTTGATACGGAACATGGGTTTCCGGTACATCGCTTTTCGGCTCTGGTTTGCATTTCAAAAACGTACAGGTCTGTTAAAACTGCGATTCCCAAAATATCCGAATCAGCAGAAGTTTATTACATTACAATCCTGGCGAAGCCTGCCTGTGAAATTCTTTCACCAACCGTTTGAACCGACAACTTCTCCTGATAAATTACGAAAACAGGTAGAAGCGATTCATGAAAATAAGTTTCAGTTTTTCAGCGCTGCCTGGTATCCGTTTGCCGGCTGGCATATTCATCCGGAAACAGGTTTTGAATATGACATGGCACAGCACTGGTCTGCAATTCCTGACTTTTCAAAAGAAGCAGGTGATATCAAATACATCTGGGAAATGTCCAGGTTTACATTTTTGTATGATCTGATCCGTTATGATTTTCACTTTAGGAGTGACCAGTCTTCTTTCATTTTTTCTAAAATAGAAAACTGGATAGATCATAATCCGGTTAACTGCGGACCCAACTGGAAATGCAGCCAGGAAATAACTCTGCGTGTTTTAAACTGGACATTTGCGCTCCAGCATTATAAACATTCGGATAAGCTGACGGAAGAACTATTTGCCAAAATCATCAACAGCATATACCGGCAAATGCAGCATGTTGAACAGAATATTCATTTTTCAAGAATTGCGGTAAGAAACAATCATGCACTGACCGAAACGCTGGGACTTTATCTGTCCGGGCTGATTTATCCTTTCTTTTCTGAAAGTGCACGCTGGAAAGAAAAAGGCAAAAAGTGGTTTGAAGAAGAGATTGCATACCAGATAGAAGAAGACGGAACCTTCCTGCAATTTTCGATGAATTATCACAGGGTCGTTATCCAGTTGCTTACATGGGCAATCCGGCTTGCTGAGGTAAACGGAGAAAAGTGGAATGACATAATCTATGACCGCTCACGTAAATCACTGTATTTTCTAAGAACCTGCCAGGATGATAAAACAGGCTGGCTGCCCAATTACGGAAATAATGACGGAGCATTGTTTTTCCCTTTAACAGAAGCTCATTTCCGCGATTATTGTCCTCAGCTTACAGCATTAGCAAGCGTTTTAGAGATTGTTGCAAGTGTGAAGCAGGAAACATTCGCGTGGGGCAGAGGGGTAAGGGCGTGGGACCCTAGCCCTCTGTCTCTATCCCTGCACCCGAAATTCTTTTCCTTTCCCAACGGTGGTTATTACGTACTCAGAGACCTCGCAACCATTACCTTTATTCGCTGTGGAAGTTATAAAAACAGGCCGTTTCAGGCTGATAACCTACATGTTGACATATGGGTGGATGGTGAAAATATTATGCGGGATGCAGGTTCGTATCTTTATAATACGGATAAAGAATTTGTAAAGTATTTCATGGGTACTGCTTCACATAACACCGTGATGCTTGGAGATAACGATCAAATGCGGAAGGGATCAGGCTTTGTTTGGTATAACTGGATTGAAAAAAGCAAAGGAGAATGGAGAACAGAAGAAGAGAAGATAATTTTTGATGGTTTTTTTGAAGGCTTCAGACATCTTGGAAAAGGCATTAAGCACAGAAGAAAAGTATCTAAAAAAAGAGAAGAATTATACTGGCAAATAGAGGACTGGATTGAAAATGCACCTGAGAAATTACCCATGAAGCAGTTATGGCATCCGTCGGAATCATTTTTTGAAAAATTTACAATTAAGGCTTTTGATGAAAACGGAAACGAACTGGCTCCGGTTTTTCAGCAGGGATGGTATTCTGAATTTTATGGCTTGAAAGAAGTAGTAAAACAGATCGTGTTCAGCTCGGACATTCGCTATATCAGAACGGTAATTAAAGCCTTACCCAATTATTAATAAGTCTAAAATTTCATCATTAACTGACCAGAAACTATAAATGCGTATTCTCCTCATTCACCAGTATTTTCTAGAAGACAACAGCGGAGGCGGGTCCCGCTGGAATGAAATGTCCCGGATCTGGACAGAAGCCGGGCATGAAATAACGGTGCTGGCAGGAACGGTACACTACATGAGCAATCAAAAAGCTTCCGTTCAAAGTAAAAAATTTTCACAAACGATCAATAAGGATGGCATAAATGTGATTCGGTGCCCTGTTTCTGAAAACTATAATAGTGGTTTTCAAGGGCGGTTGATTGCTTACTTTTCCTTTGTGTTTTCCAGTATCCGGGCAGGGCTGTTTTATACAAAAGAAAAGTATGACATAATCATTGTAAGCTCTCCGCCGCTTTTTGTCGGAATTTCTGCTCTGGTATTATCGTGTTTTAAAAGTATTCCTTTTGTATTTGAAGTCAGAGATCTGTGGCCGGAGTCGGCGATTGAAACCGGCGTGTTGAAAAACAAAATCTTAATCAGATTTGCCTATTGGTTTGAAAAACTGATGTATAAAAAGGCGAGGATGATTAATGTATTGACGCCGGCATTCAGAGACAAACTAATAGCCAAAGGAGTGCCACCGGAAAAAATAATCTATATTCCAAATGGCGCGGATTTTAATACAGTAGAAAATGTAATACAATCTTTCAATGAAGAGTCGTTCCGAATAAAACATCATCTTGAAAACAAGTTTATTTTAACTTATGTGGGGGCGCATGGAATTGCCAATGATCTCATGCAGATTCTAAATACTGCTGAACTTATACGTGAAGAAAATGTCTGCTTTTTACTGATTGGCGGTGGTATGAAAAAGCAGGATTTAGTGCTGGAAGCAGCAAACAGGAACCTGAAAAATGTTCGCTTTATTGATGAGGTTTCAAAAGAAGAGGCTTTCCGCTATATTCTTGCTTCGGATATGGGAATCTCGGTATTGAAAAAGACGGACGTTTTTAAAACCATTTACTCCAACAAAACTTTTGATTATTTTTCCTGCAAAAAACCGGTACTGATGGCTATTGACGGAATTTCCAGAAAACTGGTAGAGGAGGCCGGTGCAGGTATTTACGTTGAGCCCGAGAATCCGGAAGATTTTGTTGAAAAGGTCAGGTATTATTTAAATAATCCCGAATTAATAGAAAAACAGGGACAAAACGGATACAATTATGCCAGAAAACATTTTGACAGGGAAAGCCTGGCTCAACAGTATTTAAGTTATCTTGTTGGTTTATAATTCAATATTTTTCGTGTCACTCAATGGTAAATTTCAGAAATATTCATCCAAGAAAACGTATCGCACTGGTAGCGCATGATAACCGGAAAGCGGAACTGATGGAATGGGCTTATGCCAATCGGGAAATGCTGGCAAAAAATGAATTGTACGGAACCGGCACAACCGGAAAGCTGCTGGAGGAGATTCTGAACCAGACGGTGATCCGTTTATTGAGCGGCCCTCTGGGCGGTGATCAGCAGGTAGGTTCCATGATTGCCGAAGAACGAATTGATTTACTGATTTTTTTCTGGGATCCGATGTCAGCCCAGCCGCATGATCCGGATGTAAAAGCATTGCTAAGACTCTGTGTGGTCTGGAATATCCCTGTTGCATCCAATCGTGCTACTGCTGATTTCCTTTTTACGTCTCCGCTGATGGATGAAGAATACGTTGCTTCGCAAATCGATTACAGTACTTATTTGAACAGGAAAGTGTGAACGGAAAAGATAAACGGCGGGTTTCATTATAAAAATAATCTGAATGAAAAACGTAGCAAATTTATTCCCTCTTCCGGTAACAGAAACCGCCTATTCTTACGCCGATTATATGTTGTTAATGGAAAAGGTGGTTTTGGAAAACAGAACAACCGGCCCGAAACAATCAGAAGATTTGACCTTTTATACGAAACTGAACCTTGCCCGAATGCAGCGGCTGAATAAGAAAGTCGAGCTTAATGAAGATTTGAGAGCTAAGGTTATTCAAATTGAGATTCCCCAGACATGGTATATTCTTACAGAAGCCTGGTGTGGTGATGCGGCACAGAATATTCCGGTTTTGGCAGCTGCTGCCTTACCCAACCCGTTAATTACGGTTAAGCTGCTGCTCCGGGATGAAAATCCGGAACTAATGGATGCTTACATGACCAATCGCGGACGTTCCATTCCTAAACTGATTGCTGTGGATGCAGATTTTAACGAACTTTTCACCTGGGGGCCGCGCCCTGCAGGAGCCAATGAGCTGATGTTAGCATACAAGGCAAATCCTGTTCAGACTTTGAAAGAATTTGTAGAGGACATTCAGCGCTGGTACATTGCTGATAAAACGAAATCGGTGCAGAAAGAACTGACAGAGATTCTTGAAGGAGTATTCGCAGAAAAATAAGTTTTTGCCCGGTTTACTCTATCTTTGTTATAGGCTGATATTTTTTTTATCTTGATAAAAGATCAGACTGATTCAATGATTTTGAAATGATTAAAGATAATTTCCAGTATTGTCGACTTACTTTAAAAATATAGCGCAAGGAATAGGTACCACATTAAAGGGTATGCAGCTGACCTGGCGGCATTTGTGGCAGGCTCGCAAGCGCCGTATGTCCACGGATATTCGCTCCGGCAATTTCTTTGATATGCAGGAAGGCATGGTTACAATCCAGTATCCGCAGGAAACTGTTGCGATCCCTGATAATGGCCGCTACCGTTTGCACAATGAAATAGACGATTGCATTGTCTGTGACAAATGTGTGAAAGTCTGTCCTGTTGATTGCATTGACATTGAACCCATTCGTGCCATTGAGGAAGTAGGCCGCGCCAGCGACGGGTCACCGATTCGATTGTATGCGGCTAAGTTTGACATTGATATGGCAAAGTGCTGTTACTGCGGGCTCTGTACTACGGTATGCCCGACCGAGTGTCTCACGATGACCAAAACATTCGATTACAGTGAGTTGGATGTACGTGACATGGTTTACAATTATGCCAATTTAACTGCGGATGAAGCGGATGAAAAACGCAGATTGCTTGAACAGTTCCAGAAAGAAAAAGAAGCTTTGAAAGCTGCGCAAAAACCGGTAACTGCATCTGAGGTAACGCCGGGTACGCCTGCAGCACGACCCGCATTTAAACCAACCATTAAGCCAAAAACACAGGAAACAGAAGCAAAAGAAGAAGTTTCTGCTGCTCCCAAACCTGCTTTTTTACCTCGAAAACCAACACCTGCTGTCTCCAAAACGGAGTCCGAAAAAGAAGGACAGGATGTTAATCCAGAAACACCGGCTCCAAAGCTTCCTTTCAAACCTTCAATGAAACCGAAGGCGGAAGCACCTGCTGATGTGGAACCGCCTGTTTCTGAAACTACTGCGGAAGAAGCTGCAAAGGCTAAACCAACATTCCGTCCAACAATGAAACCGAAGGCCGATGTACCAGCTGATACTGAACCGTCCGTTTCGGAACCAATCTCGGAAGAAGTTGCTAAGCCAAAACCAGCATTTCGCCCAACGATGAAACCGAAGGTGGAAGCACCTGCTGATATAGAACCGCCTGTTTCTGAAACGTCTGCGGAAGAAGGGCCAAAGCCAAAACCAGCATTTCGTCCAACAATGAAACCGAAGGTGGAAACACCTGCTGATAAGGAACCTCTTATTTCTGAAACGACGGCCGAGGAAACGCCAAAGGCTAAACCAGCATTCCGTCCAACAATGAAACCGAAAGTAGAAGCACCTGTTGATACGGAACCGCCTGTTTCTGAAATGTCTGCGGAAGAAGCGCCAAAGCCCAAACCGGCATTCCGCCCTACGATGAAGCCAAAGGTTTTTCCTTCTGCTCCCGCTGAAAAGCCGGTTACAGATGCGCCCAATGAAACATCGGAGACAAATAGTAATCCTGTAAGTGAAGATAGTCCTGTTGAAACACCAAAGCCGAAGCCAGCGTTTCGTCCGACGATGAAACCAAAACCAAAGCAAGAGTAATCTGATTTATAAATGGAAGCAGCCGCCTTTTACAGCTTTTCAATTTTGGCCATAGTTTCGGCACTTTTTATATTGTTCTCTAAAAATCTTATTTACGGAGCATTCGCCCTGTTTTTAACATTTCTGGGCGTAGCTGCTCTTTATGTTTTGGCGGGAGCTGACTTTCTGGCGGTTACTCAGATCATGGTATATGTAGGCGGAATTCTGGTGCTGATGATATTTGGAATTATGCTTACACAAAAAGCAAATAAGGATGCTGTTTCAACAACACCAAACCGCGTGGAGGTTTTGCCATCCAGAGAGTTGTGGGGATTTATAACAGGAACAGGCCTGTTTGTTTTTTTAGGTTATATCATTCTTGATTCGCAATTTGAGATGACGGGTGAGATCATCAGCAGTAAATCTACGATCCGGACCATCGGTGTTGAGTTGATGACAAGCCATCTTTTACCGTTTGAGATCGCCGCTATTTTACTTTTGGTTGCACTGATTGGCGCCGCTTATCTGGCATTAAACCGTAATCCCGCACAATGAATACCATTCCGCTAGAACATTTTCTGTTGGTTGCAGCTGCTTTATTCAGCATCGGACTGGCGATTGCCATTACCAAAAAACATTTTATCGGAATGCTTTTAGGTATTGAACTGATGCTAAATGCCGTAAATATTAATCTGATCGCTTTCAGCAGACATGATCCAGAGAAGTTGAGCGGACAGCTGTTTGCACTTTTTGTGATTGTAGTAGCGGCTGCGGAAGTAACAATTGCACTGGCAATCATCATGCGGGTTTATGGGCATTACAAAACCGTAGATCCGGATCAGGTGGATGAACTGAAAAGGTAAAGTATTCAACACCAGTTTAGAAACAGTAAGCCTGAAACTGGTCTTCCCAAATCTGTTACAACATGCATTGGTTTTTCCTGTTTTTAGCTTTTTTGATTGGTATTTCAAATACGGTTCAGTCCGGCGTAAATGCCCAGCTCAGAGAATCACTGAATAACCCGATCCTGGCAGCTATCACTTCCTTTTCCGTTGGATTAATTGTTCTGGTCATTGCCTTCGTCTGTTTTAACCAAAATCCTGTCCCGGCAATCCAGGATGTCAAACAGATTTCCTGGACAAAATTTACCGGTGGAATATTTGGAGCATTCTATGTTGTAACGGTTGTCTTTATAATCCGCCACATCGGTCCTGCAAATCTGATTTGCCTGGTAATAGCCGGACAAATGATCGCTGCAATGACCATTGACCACTTTGGGTTTCAGGGCTTTGCCGTGCATCACATCACACTTCCCAGAATCGCCGGTGCTGTGTTACTGGTTGCGGGTGTTTATTTGATTTTAAAGAATTGAAAGTAGAGTGACTGCACAAGACGTTATTTATCTTTCAATATTACCAATCATCTTTTTTCTTGGAAGAAGAAATGTATTTGTTTAATACGAACATTGCTTCGTTACAGAATTCCTCTTACCGTTCGAAACACTTCTTTTTTACACTTTTTAGCCAGTTCTTTTCAAATGGATTTTATATACCGTTTTGTCGTGCAATGTATACAAAGTCTGTGACTGTAAACTTGATTTTATTGTCCTTAAAATTAAGTATCAAAGTATGCATAATGTTCCCATCTACTAACAGGCCAGACACTATCCTTATTGATCCCTTAACTATAATTGTACCATTTTCTTTATCCGCAGATTGTATTACATTATTAGCAGATTTGTAAGTTAAAGCAATCCACTCCTTTGAACTATTAAATAGTTGATCTTTGGTTTTGCCTTCTTCACTCATGACTTGCGTGAAGGAATATAGTTCAGTTTCAGGATTAAGTTTTAGTTCTTGGGAAAATGTGACCAATGGTATGGACAAAAAAGTAAAAAAGAGTAAAATGTTTTGCATAGGAGGATTACGTTTATACAAATGTAAGTAATAGATTTTATCTAAAAAATTAACCAGTTATACTACTTGGAAAGTATCAAGAATAAGAACAAACCTAAAACTAATCAAAGAATTTATAGTCGGTTTTATGTTAACTAACGAAATTTAAAATAAAAAAACGAAAGTCGTTATAATACCAAGCAAGGGGCATCTTTTCAAATTATTGCTATCAAAGCTTAGTACAAAGCTAATCAATAGTTGGCAAATTGCCAACTATTGATTAGCTTTGTACTAAGCTACAAGCTATACATTTATTTAATCGTACTCACAATGGAAAATTTAAAAATTAAAGCCAGTAAAAATCATTTGCGAAATGATCATTATTCAAGCACGCAAGCTGGATCAGTTTGCAAAGAAGCATTCAGACTCCGGTAAAAGTTTACAGAGTTGGAAAATGGTTGTTAACAAGGCAATCTGGAAGAAAGGAACTGATGTACTGGAAGATTTTCCCAAGGCATCGATAATTCCGGGTAGCCGGGCCAGATTTAAGATAGTTGGCAATAAATATCGCCTGATTGTTGAAATAGACTATGAAGACGGAATTGTAGAAGTAAGATTTATAGGAACACATAGTGAGTATGATTCAGTTGATGCTTCAACTATATAGATATTTCTCTGTCCACCATTTTTTATGAAAAAAATAAAACCAGACTGGTTTCTAATTGATACTGAGCAGGAATACGAAAATGCTCTTGCCCGCTATCAGGAAATAAAATATGCTCTTCAAAATTCCAATGAGCACAAAGAGAAGCTTTTATTGGCCCATCTCATCGCTGAGTATGAAGAAAAAACGAGTGAGCTGCCAGAAGTAGATCCGGTAGAGCTAATCAAAATCAGAATGGAGGATTTTGGTTACAAGTCTGTTGACCTTGCCAAAGAGTATGGAGATAAGGGCACAATAAGTAAGGTACTGAATTACAAGCAGGCGCTTTCTTTAACGATGGTTCGTAAGTTTAGCAAATTCCTACACATTCCGGCAGATGCATTAATTGCAGAATACGAACTGAAGTAAAAGTTAAAAAAGGCTATTGTCAAATTTTTGGTCAGCTATCTCTCAGCTTAATGATGCTGTACCGGCAATTATTTTTGCATAAACATCTTAAAAACCTCAATCCACCTTCACCTTCCCACCTCCGGAATAACTTCGGTACTCGCCCTGGTACATGGCATCAGCGGCGGCCGGCCCGACGGTGAATGTTCCTTTTGAAACGATCCTGATCTGGTAATAAAAAGTCTTTTCCGTTTTGCCGGCCGTTGTGAAAAAATGAATCCGGTCATCACGGATATCCAGATACTCCGGCACAGCAGCCTGCTTAATCCAGGGCATATCACGCGGTTCGGTAATTCTGGGATTTTCTATTTCAAAACCTGCCGGGAGAATATCGGTAACAACAACGTTTTCAATCGGTAACCCATTTGTACTGGATAGTGAAAGTTTTACAACTACCAGATCATTCTGATGTAATGACCCAACCGGCTTTCCGTCCCTTGTCAAAAATTCCCGACGGATCCGTAATCCATGGTCTTCCTCTGTAAAAGCTCCCGTTGCCGACATACCTTCACTTTGTGCAAACCAGTATAGATTTCCTTTTCCCTGCGTGTTTACAGTAAGTTTCTGGTTGGTAATTCCCTTGGCCAGTTTCAATTCTTTACCATTAAATGCTGCCAGATTTTTTCCGTTTATACTAATGCTGGCAGTAATTGATGACGATGACGTTTGTTTTGCAACTTTTCCCAAAGCGAGCACGGCAAAGGCAGCTTCCTGTGTATTGAGATACGGCGTCGACTGCAAAGCTTTGGACAGCTGCCGGGCAAGTGGTGTGATCTGTAACTGATCCGCATCCGATTCGAGCAATGTGTTCAGCACCAGCGCCAGATTTCTTAAGGGAGAAGAATAGCTGTCGTCAAAAACCTGCGAACCGTTTTCTGTTGCGTAATTTTTGGGCAGCAAGGCATTAAAACTTCTTGAATCTCCTGCTAACTGGAAAGCACCCGCCAGCAAGTATTTGGCATCGATAGTCAGCAGCTGCGGGTTTTGTTTGTAATAATTCATCGAAGCACGGTTCGGGTTACCGGTTAACGCAAGCACATATAACGAATAAATCGCTTCCCTCCGGGCCACTGTTTTTCGTACCTGCGTGCCTGATGAAGGTTCACTGCCGTAAGCCAGTCCGTTTCCTGTGCTTGCCAGAATAACTTCTTTCGTTGCCGTTACACTTGTTTTTCCGGTTAAATAATCCACTGCTTTACCAAACGTTTTGTTGTTTACTTCAAATCCTGCCCGACGTGCCTCTTCCAAAAAATGAACGGCATAAGCGGTCGTCCACCAATCCTCACGGGTTGTTCCGGGCCACATGACCATTCCGCCATTGAAAATTTGCTGAGATTCTATTTTACGGATTGCCTGCTGTACATTCGTCATCGGGTTGAAATCACTTTCACCATTTTTAACCGTATAAACAGGTGCTGCCATCGCTTTTGCCAAATCGGCAAAGTAGAGCTGTGGAAATGCTTTTGAAACTGTTTGTTCCAGACATCCGAAGGGGTAACCCAGCAAGGTAGCCAGCGCTTTTCCTCCGCCCTGTACGAGCGGTGACCGGGAAAATACAACCTGACTCCGGCTTGTTGAAGGGATAAAGGAATTAGCAAGATTGATTATGCCCTGCTGTCCGCCGGCAATCACTCCCGACTGGCTGCTTTTCAGTAGAGGAGAAGCCGGGCGTACGGTTATTTCAGTTTCCTGAGAAAATGTTTCTCCAAAGGCATTTACTTTCACAATCACTTTTCCTGATCCAATGGTTTGTAAAGCTTTCAGGGAAAAAATGGCCCGGGTTTCTTTTCCGGCAGGAATTGTCATTTTTTGAACAACAGGAATTGCTCCGGCGGCTAGCGGACCGCTGAGCTGTAAAGTTACTGTTGTACCTGCCGGTTTATTTTCAGTGTTGCTGATGTTGACAGGAAGTACGAGCTCATCCCCAGGACTCAAAAATCGGGGTAATCCGGAACTGATCACAACCGGGTCGGCCACTTTCATGTTTTTTGTTGCGGATCCGAAAGCATTGTCTTTATAGGCAACAGCCATTATCCGAAGGTCCCCGCTAAACTGCGGGACATTGATATCAAAAGTAGCTTCGCCGCTTCCATTTGTAGTGAGCGCTCCGCTCCAGAACGATACCAGTTCGGCGCGTCCGTTGCTTAGCGGGTTTACTCTTCTTTCCAGATCGTAACCATCACCACCGCTGCTAGATGTTCCGGAACTGTTCAGTTCAGGAAAAAGTAAAGCATATAAATCGTGGCTGGTTACTTCCAATGCCCGTTTTTGATAAAAGTAGCCGTGAATATCCGGTGTCTTGGTATTTTTAATCTGTAAAATTCCTTCGTCCACAACAGCCAGCGTTACCTGTGTATTGGGCTGTGTTTTTATCTTTATTTGCTGTTTGGTTTTTGAACGTGATTTTTCAACAGCTGTAATTGTAACAGGCAGCTTCCGGTTTGAATCTTCAACCAGAACAGGAGCAAAACCATGCGCAACGGTAAGGGGCATGTCGGAAGCATCCAAAGGCCTGATCAGCGTGGCAGTTACGAATATATTGGGTAGATGTTCCTTTTTAAGATCTATTTTTAATTCTGCTGCTTTCTTTTCGGTGGTTAAAATATGCTGTTCAAGAATGTTGTTCCGTTCGATCGTCACCAGTAACCTTCCGTCAAATGGCGTTTTGAAAAGTATTTTAGCAGACTCGGATAAATTGTATTTAGGTTTATCTGTTTCTATCAGAACACGTCCTTCGTTACTTACTTCGAAGGAAGAATACTGGGTATAGCCGGAGCCATAGGCGTAGAAACTGGATACGGTGTAATGTTCTGCACCTGGACGCCGTACCCGGACTTCGTATTCTCCGGACACTACCGGAACATACCGGAATATTCCCTGGCCTTTGGGAAGGCTTAAAATATTGGCATAGACAATCTTTTCATTTTTACGGGAAGTGTACCGGAGCTGTTCATTTTTCTTTTCAACAACGGTTTGATATTCCAGCCGTACTACTTCAACTTTTGCAGCCGAACCGCTTTGTAAAATTCCTTTATTGTTAACTCCAATGATATCGACGGCAACGGGAGCATTCACGCCTACGTAAGACGCCGGAAGCCTCACGCCATACAGTACAGGCTGTGTAAAAACTTCAAACTGATGAAGCCTGTTTACCGGCCTGCCGTTTTCATCAAAAACGGTTACATATATTTTTCCTTCCAGTACGCCGATATCTTTCAATCCCGGAGCCAGAGCAAAACGTTCTGTTGCCTGTCCCTGTGCGTTTGTAGTTCCCTGTCTTCGTTCTCTTTCGAAAGAAGTTACAGCAGGAATATCGAACGAAAAGTCGGGAAACCCGGCTGCAAAAAAGCCTTTTCTCTTGAGTTGTGACTCCATTTCGAAAGTCCGGTCAGCGACAGGAGGGCCAAAAAGATTTATAGCCGTTGCTGTAAGTGCCACAGTACCGCCGGAAACGTAGGTTTTCAATCCTCCTGACAAATCTACTTTGATCCGATCCGGAATAAATTCTTCAACGCTAACCGGATGTGAAGCAAGTAAAATGTCATTGGCGTTGTAAACTTCCAATGTGTAAGTCCCCGTAAGCACTGCTGCATCCAGCTCAACATCGGCCTGTACGGCGCCCTGCTCATTTGTACTTTTTCTCCAGGTTTTAAATTCTCTTCCGTTTGGTGTAACCAGGCGGAGTTTCAAGGGTATTTCTTTAACCGTTTCCCAATTCTGCGTTCTGATTACTGTGTTAAAATGCATGGTTTCACCGGGACGGTAGATTTCACGCTGCCCATAAACGAAGGCTTGCAGACCGGAAATATTATCTCGTTGTCCTTCAACTTCAAACCGGGAAGTTTCTACGCGTGTATCGTCCAGCAGCAGGTAATTAAAATCTTCCTTATTGCCCGCCGTTATCATAGCGATTTTAAAACCGGGTGCTTTTTCGTTGAGTTTATCAGCATGCCCAATTCCTTTTGAATCGGTATTAAATGTATGTACGGATTGGTTATTGGAACTGATCAGCGTTATTTCAAGATTGGCAAGCGGCTCATTGGTTTTTATCGAATTGGCAAAAATCCATATTTCGTCCTTTCCCTGTTTGGCAATCAGTCCGATGTCCGAAATGGATACGAGTTTGGTGGCACTCATGTAAGCTTCATCTTTGGAACTCACCGAAACCAGGTAAATTCCTTTGCGTTGGTTGTCGTCCGGCAAAGCAATGTTAAGTGCAGAGATGCCTTTGGCGCGGGGCAGGTTCTCCGTTTCAACTGTTTTATCAACAACAATATCACTGAAATTGCTTTCGGTATCATCGCCGTATTGAAACGCACCGCTGGGTTTCCACTCGTTGCCAGCATACGCATAGTCTTCCCAGCGATTGTTACGAACGTAGCTGAGTATATTATTGGCATAAAGCTTGGCAATTTTGACCTGTACCTTTGGAATATTAACGATCTGTACGCCCATATTCCGTGAGCCCTTTGGCGTCATGTACAATGCTTTCTTATTTGCAAAGGAAATTCCCGCAGGCATTTTACCAAAAAACAGATCGCGTGAAGTTTCTTCTTCAAGTGTAGGGCCGAGAAGGCCTTTTAAAGATTTGTTTATCAAAAGGGCATAGGTCTCCGTTTCATTAAAATCGCCACGGATTATAAATCCATTTTCAATAATTTCTGTTTTTTGATTTAATGCAGGATTGATACTGAAACCATTTTCAATGCTTTCAGGATTCAGTTCCTGTGTTGTAAGGATCCGGGCGAATGCCGTGTTGTTTTCAAATCCTGTTTTGATATCTGTTACTTCAAGATGCAGGGGAGAAGGCAAACTGGTACTGGAAGAAATATCATCCTGTGTAACGTAAGAAGTATTTTGCGCCTTGATACCCTTTGCCAATTGTATCGTAACGGGTGTTGCATTGTTGTCGGCTTTTCCGGTATTGGTTATCGTTAACATCAAAGATTTTTCCTCTGTTGTTGGCAGAATCTTATAGTCAGCAGATTTGCCGGCAAGCACAATTTTAAGTCTTTCAGCAACATTTTGGCTGTTTACAGGATAATTGAAAATCAGTTTCAATCGTGCTTCCTGCCTTCCTGTCTCCTTGGATAAGGTCCACCAGCTTTCTGTTTCGATAAGGTTCAGATAAGGCGTATGGAACTGTGCTGCTTCTTTTGAAACAGTGTAATTTTTCTCTTTTGATATATTTTTTAGAAGTTCAGAAGACAATTCAGCTTTGTAGGCAGTAGCTGGTGCAAAACCTGCCATGGGTGAGAATACGACTTCATTTGGTGCAGTCCATCTGAATTTTCCTTTTACGGCAGGTTCAAACGTCAGATACCGGGTAGAATCCCAGCTGTTTAACTGACTTTCGGAAACAATATCCTTGTTAAAGGTAAAAACCAGATTTTGTGACTGACTGATTTCTTCTGTAAAATTGGTCCCTGCAATTTTGATTTCATTCAGGGAAGAACAACCATTAAAAACAATAGAAAAGAGGATTAGACACAGTACAGACGCAAAAGAAATTTTCATTGCTGTGGAGCATTTTCGATTATACGTCTAATGTAGCGTTTTTATTATTTCTTATGCCAAAAGAGAGAAGGGATTTGGTTACTTAATAAATGGAGAAAGAAATGGTCTTACTTTCACTATAAACTATGTGCATCAATTGTTCTTAATCCTTCAATATTCTTAAAATGATCGTCATTAGTGATTAACTCAAGATTATGTACTATCGCAGTTGCAGCAATAATTGCATCCGGAGTTTTTATTCTTCGGTTTCTCCGTATTTTAACACTTTGCGCTGCTATCAATGGTGTAAGTGCCAAAATATTTGAATCCAAAATAAATTCTCGTATAATTTTTTCTTTGCTTTTATCCGTATTTATCCAGGATAAAGCTTCTATTTCTGTAATGACAGACAGGTTAGGTATTTCATCAAAAACGCTGGAGATGAAAAGCATTCCTTTTTCAGAGAAGAGTCCGGAAAAAAAATGTGAAATTACATTGTTGTCAATCAGATATTATCCCATTCGTCGCGCATTAGTCTTGTATGCTTATCGAAGCTGGATGCATCGCTTTTTGAAAATACATTTCTGTATTTATCAGATAATTTAGACTGAGATTGTGTATTTTCTTCTTTTAAGACCTTTATTAAATTAAGCTCCTGAAGCTCATGTAAGAGCTTCGCTGCTTTCTGATTGGTAAGTTCAATTAGCATCGTTGTCATAATTCAATAAGATGGTTTAAAAGGATAATAAGTAAATATAAGTTTTATTGCCAGCTACCTCTTTAATTATTCTTAGTTAATAACGATCTAATTCCTTTATAAACATAATGATGCTGATGGCTTAATATTCCGCCATTACTTCCTCCACTGGTTTCGCTCCCTCAAAAAATGAAAGTAACCGCAGCAGTATCGCCTCAACAACAGCATCAGGACAGGAAGCTCCGCAGGTAAGCATGATACGTACCGGCACGTTTTGGGGAAGATAATTTTCAGTCACAATTTCCTCCTTCGCGTGCATATCAAAATGCCTGATAATCTGTTTATCCAGAATTTTATTTACCGACTCAATAAAATAAGTGGGAAACTTACCTTCACAAAGTTCTACCAGATGAGAAGTATTTGAACTGTTATAACCACCCGCTACAATTACAAGATCGGCCTCGTGGGTTAGCAGAGCGTACGTAGCATCCTGATTGTCATTGGTAGCATAACAAAGTGTGTCGCGCGTGTTGGCAAAATGTACTTCCACCTGCTCAGGTCTAAGATTGTAATGCCGGATCATGATATTTTTTAAATAATCTGCAATACCTTGTGTGTCAGAGGCCAGCATGGTTGTCTGATTCACTACACCAATGCGCTGCAAATCTTTTTCAGGATTAAATCCTTCTGAAAACTGTCCGTTAAATTCTTCATAAAACCGGGCTGCGGGCCACTCTCCGGTAATAAACCTGGCCAGCTTTTCAGCTTGTTTCAGATCTTCAACTATAACGGTTGGTGCATTTTCCTTACTGTGTGAAAAAGTAGCTCTTGTTTCTTCGTGAAAAGGTTTTCCATGAACAACAATGGTGTAATCTTTTTCTCCGATCTGTGCAGCGCGGTTCCATACCTTTTCTACAAAAGGGCAGGTGGTATCATAAACATAGGAATTAATACCAAGTTCAGCCAGTTTGTTCTGATTTTCTATGGTCGTTCCGAAAGCAGGCACAATCACGATATCATCAGGTGTAAGTGATTCCCAGGGAATAAGCTGTTTTCCCTTTGTATCCATCAGAAATTTTACGCCCCTGTCAGTAAGGTCGCGGTTCACATCCGGATTGTGAATCATTTCACTAAGTAAAAAAATACGTTTGTCCGGATTTTCTGAGATAGCCCTGTAAGCAATATCAATGGCATTTTCAACACCATAACAAAACCCGAAATGCCGTGCAATAAGAAATTGTACCGGCCCGAAATCCAGCACAGTCGGACTGAAATCACGTTTTAGTTTATCCTTTTTACGACGCGTTTCTTTGATTGGCGTAATAATCCGGCTTCGGTAAAAATCTGGTATGTTGAACGTTTTCATGAGTGAATTTAGCTTTCGGCAATCGGTTGCCAGCTTTCGGCTAGGCAAGTAAGTAAAGATTTCAAAGATACGAATGACGTATGCAAAGAACAATTCAAGCCCGTGCTTTGTTCACATACGGCTTTTTGTCAAATATTTTTAATATCATGCAACATCTTGGTCTGAGTATATGTCTTTGTCTCAGAACGTTCAAAAATTAAACCTTCTGCTTGAAAACAAATTTGTACATCGACCGGCATGTCGAACTGGTGGAACGTTGTAAACTCGGTGAGCGTAAGGCTCAGTATGAGTTATATAAAAGTTACTCGAAGGCTATGTTCAACATTTGCATGCGGATCATCAACCACAACGGTGAAGCAGAGGACGCTTTGCAGGAAGCTTTTGTGGATGCATTTTCCAATCTGCATCAGTTCCGGCAGCAGTCAACATTTGGTGCATGGCTGAAACAAATTGTTGTAAACAAGGCGATTAATCAGGTTAGGAGCAGAAAGATACAGTGGGTTGAAATTGATGAATGGCAGGAAACGATGGACGGAGCCGGAGTGCCATCCGAGGAAATGTCGGGTTGGAATGAGGATGATACCACGCTGGAAGTTGATCGTGTACGTAATGCTGTACTGAAATTGCCTGATGGGTATCGTGTGGTTTTAAGTCTTTATTTATTTGAGGGTTATGACCATGAAGAAATTGGCGAAGTGCTGGGAATAAGTGAATCGACCTCGCGTACACAATATATGCGGGCAAAACGTAAATTGGTAGAAATGATGGCTGGCTGACAATTAAAAGTCACTGGCAGGAAGTTTGCAGGCAGGATTGGAGTTTAGATAACATTTAAATAAAAGCATTTGAGACAAAAATTTTACACCTTACCAGTAAGTTATAAATGAAAAAGAATTCTGATAAAAAAGATCGTCTGGAGCGGTTTGTGCGGGATAACAGAGACGGATTTGACAGCTTCTTGCCTCAGGATGGTTTATGGGACCTTATAGAAAGTAAGATCCCGGGTAATGTTCAACCATCGGAACCCCAAAAAGATATTAAAGTTTTAAAGTCCCGAAGCAGCTATGCCTATTTCGACTGGCGTATTGCGGCAGGTATTTTTCTTGCGCTGGGAATCGGTTTTCTGGTGTATATAAATAAGGAATATGGCGTTACCCGCGACCCGGCTGTGGCGTTAAAGGTTCCTTCTTATGCCCGGGAATTTAACCAGTACAGCCTTGCGATCGACGAAAAGCGGGATGAAATTATCAGGCTAACACGTCATAATCCGGAGTTATACAAGGATTTTTCGGCGGATTTAAAAAGTCTGGAAAACAGCTATGGAAAATTGCGATCCAATTTATCCAATGCGCCCAATCAGGAAGCGTTATTGCAGGCCATGGTGCAGAATCTGCAATGGCAGGTTGACCTACTCAACCAGCAAATCAAAATTTTACAGCGTATTAATCAAGTCAAAAATGACTACGATAAAGAAAATAATCATTCACCTGTTATATAGCATTGCTATTGTGCTGCCTCAGGCGGTGTTGGCAGCAGATCCGGATCTTTCCGGATTGGTTGAAAAAAGAAGAAACATTGTCAAGATATTTGATGTAAAAGATCAGGACATGCTTTTGGTTGATAATCAGTTTGGACAGGTAAAAATTAATCTGTGGGCAAAGAAAGAGATCAAAGTGGAAATTGTTGTGACAGCCAATGCACCAACAGATGCACGTGCTACTGAATATTTAAGCGCGGTTGCCATCGATGAAAAAAGAGAGAAAAATCGTATCAATCTGACTACGGTGATCAGCCGTAATCATCTTGGTTCGAACAGCTGGAATAACAGGAGAGGAGAAAAGAACTTTATCCAGATTGACTATACGGTATTTATGCCAAAAGAGAATGCATTGCTGGTAAAGAATGAGTTTGGAAACACGGATATTCCATCTTTTCAGGCCCCATTGACCATTACCTCGCGAAACGGCAGTTTTTCTGCACTTTCACTGGAAAATGCTGATAATACCATCGATGTACGTTATGGTACTGCTACAATCGGAAAAATGGATGGCGGAAAACTGGAAAGCCATTATTCCAATATTTCGCTTGAACAGGTGACGAAACTGCTTCTGAATAATAAATTTGGTGAGTTAAGCATCGGCGATGTGACAGATCTGGATGCAGATATTGATTATTCGGGTGTTAAAATCGGAACAATGCGCGGAATAGGAAGAATTAAACTGAGTTATTCCGATAATTTCAAAATTGGTGCTTTGACAAAATCTGCAGAGAATATAAATATACAGGCTGCCTATTCTTCCGTAATACTGCCGGCAGATGCCAATCGTTTTAATGTGACGGTTACCTACGGAAATTTTAGCTATCCTTCTACCAATGTGAACTTTATCCAGCAGCCTTCCAAGGAAGAACGGACAGATAAAGTCCGGCAATATCAGGGCAAAATAGGTACCGGTTCAGGAACAAAAATTACTGTTGTGTCAAAATTTGGTAATGTAAAAATTAAGGACTGAGCGTTATTCTTTACTGCTTTCAATCAGGATATTGTATTTGAAATCCAGCGGATTAAATGTATCAAATAGCTTCCCGATAAAGGAAGGATCATTCACATAAAAGCTTAGCAAATTATCATAACGTTCCTGGGCGGTTCCGTTCGGGAACAATTTCTCTTTAAGGTTTAGAAGCTGATCGATCTCTGACTCATGATTTCTTTCTTCTGCCTTTCTGATGCGTTTTTCGAGATTTTCCAGCGATTTCAGCAGTCTTGCCTGTTCTGCTTTAACGGCACCTTCCATCGTTTTATCTACCGCTACCGCTTTTTCCAGAATGCCTTCGAATACCTGGCCAAAAGATCTTTTTTGATCTGCCAGTGAAAGTATTTTTTCTGTGTTTTTTTCAACAAATGTCCTCCGTAAAGCAACCTGATCTAAAAACAGATCCTCATAGCTTATACCCAGTTTCTCTACTTTCTGGCTTTGTAAGTCATTAATATATACAGCGAAATTACGTGGAATAAGCATTGGAAATGCAACCTGATGGTGATCAAAAATACCTTTCAGCTGCATCCAGTATGGTACTTCCGACGGCCCGCCGATGTATGCAAGGTTAGGCAGGATGACTTCTTCATACAAAGGCCGGAGTACGACGTTCGGACTGAAAAATTCGGGATGCTCTTCGGTAAGAGACAGAATCTCTTCTTCTGAAAAAGACAAATCAGTATTTAGCACCTTGAAACGATCTCCTTCACGGACAATACGTTCCCTTACATTGTGCTGCAGATAAAAGAGGTTGATTTCTCTTGCATTGAGCGGCGTATGGTAACCAAGTGCAGCAAGCTTTGATGTAGTTTCAGCAACCAGTTTTTCAGATACTGAATCTGTAAGTTCCTGTTTGATTACAGGAAGAAAATGACGTTTTAAATCGGGATGATCGGCATCAATACACACCAGTCCTTCGTTTCCGAACAATTCGTGCATATAACATCGCACTGCATCAGCCAGGGTTTCATTTTCAAGATATGCTTTAGCAAATAGCAATGGTTTAACCGGAAGATGTTTGAGTATGCTTTCAAGTTCCTTCGGATTCAGCCTGCCCACTGCACCTTTGTGCTCACCTTCCCATTTATGTGTCTGTCCAAAAAGATGAAATGAAGCTATTTCCTCAAAATCATGGTCTTCTGTCGCCATCCAGTAAACAGGCACAAAATTATATTCCGGATACGTTTCTTTTAACTCCCGGGCCAGCTTAATCGTCGTAACGATTTTATAAATAATATAAAGCGGACCTGTAAAAATATTAAGCTGATGGCCCGTTGTTACAGTAAAAGTCTTTGAATCAAGCAGGATAGAAAAATCAGGTTTAAAAGGACTTCCATGGTATTGTTCCTCCAAAACCTGAACCAGCGTTTTGCGTTTTTCTGATTCAAAACCTGCCCGTTGTTTTATGATTTCCGCCGCATTTTCGATCGTCGGATAAATATTATAAAATTCAGCCAGATCCGGTTTTTGATCCAGATAATCAAGAAGCAATCCGGGAAACTGCCCGGTATTACGCAGATCCACTTTTTTAAGTGTCATGAAAGGTATTTTTTCAGTAGCTGTTAGAGAATCCAACGCATTAATTTTTGGAAAATTTGTTTTAGGAAAACCCTGCAAATATCGTTAAAGTTCAGGATTTCGCCATCGCGTCCGAAGTTAATGATTCTTATTGAACAACCCTTTAATTGTCTGCATAAGAAATCGAGGTGATTAAATAGAAAAAGCCGTAGCTGTTTCTGCTGCGGCTTTCTTGGATGTGTTTACTTTTGATTAAAAAGGCTGTGCAGCCAATTTATCTTAGAATATATAGTCATTTTTGATGATCAGCTCATCGGCAATCCTGCGGCGTGCATCTTTAAGATTTACCGGTTGAATTTTAGTGAAGCGTTTTAAACCCATGAGCATGACACTTAATTCATCTCCTTCAGCAAAACTTGTAATTGCGGAGCGGCCGGCGTTGTTTGTTTTTTCAACAGCTTTGTTCAGATAAATCATTGCCATGTCTTTTTGAAGCGAGTTTGCTTCTTCTCCCAATAAGCCAATGCGTTTTTCGACACGAAGAATAACAGATTCAGCAACATAGGTTTCTATGATCATATCGGCTATGTTCATAATGATTTCCTGCTCATCAGAGAGCTTCATCATAAATTTCTGAACAGCAGCGCCGGCAATCATCAGAACTGCTTTTTTTAGATTTTTTATTAACTTTTTCTCAGCTGCAAACAGTTCGTCATCATCTTCTGAATTAAAATCCGGAATAGACATAATTTCTTTGCCGACAGCCATAGCGGGTCCCATCAGGTCCAGTTGTCCCTTCATGGTTCGTTTTAGAAGCATGTCTACAACAAGGAGCCTGTTAATCTCGTTCGTACCTTCAAATATGCGGTTGATGCGGCTGTCACGATAAGCACGGTCCATAGGTGCATCCGCAGAGAAACCCATTCCACCATAGATCTGAACACCTTCATCCACAACATAATCCAGCACTTCGGAAGCATGTACTTTCATAATGGCGCATTCTATTGCAAGTTCCTCCAGCGCCTTTAGTTTTGCTTCGGCTTCGGGCATTCCTTTTTCCAGAAAAGAAGCCGTTAAGTCATCAATACTTTGTCCAACCCGGTAAGATGCTGATTCGGTGGTGAACATGCCCACGGCCATTTCTGCCAGCTTATGCTTTATTGCACCAAAGTTTGCAATGGAAGTTCCAAACTGCTTTCTTTCATTGGCATAATTGATGGCCTGCATGGTTACTCTTTTTGAACCGCCCAATGCAGCTGCAGCCAGTTTAATTCTGCCAATATTCAAAATATTGACTGCGATCTTGAATCCGTTTCCACGGGCAGATAGCATATTTTCCACGGGTACCATGCAATCATTAAAAAATATCTGGCGGGTGTCGGAACCTTTGATACCCATCTTATGCTCAGGCTCATTCATGGTTAATCCGCCGGATGATTTTTCAATAATGAAAGCCGTCAGATTTTTATCTGTTTGTCCGTTTTCATCGATTTTAGCAAAAACAATGAATACATCCGCAAAGCCACCATTTGTGATCCACATTTTCTGGCCGTTAACTACATAATGTTTGCCATCTGCGGTTAAAACAGCTTTTGTTTTTCCCGAATTGGCATCTGAGCCCGAATCAGGTTCTGTAAGGCAGTATGCTGCTTTCCATTCTCCTGATGCAAGTTTGGGTAAATATTTTTGTTTCTGCTCTTCGTTTCCGTAGTACAGAATTGGCAAAGTCCCGATTCCTGTATGTGCTGAAAGTGCAACGGAAAATGAATTGCCGGCTCCTGTTGCTTCTGCAACCAGCATGGAAGTGTTGAAGTCCATCCCAAAACCACCATATTCTTCCGGCACTACCGTTCCCAATAATCCCAGCTCGCCGGCTTTATCCATCAGTGAGGAGATGAGCGCAGGACTTTTCGCCTGATCGATTTCATCAAGTCGCGGCCAGACCTCGGTTTTTAGGAAATCACGACAGGTGTCCGCAATCATTTTTTGCTCTTCATTAAACTCTTCAGGAATAAAAATTTGTGATGCAGATGTTTCTTTAATCAGAAATTCACCTCCTTTAATCGACGTTTTTTTATCTGCTGCAATGGCCATGGTTAAGGAAATTTAATGGTCGGATGTTCTTGTAATTGTTATGCTTGCATACTAATTACAAGAACACAAATATATCATTAAAATTATTATGCAGGCATACCATATTTGTTTTTTTGTTGACCTGATCCCGTATCAGCCGATCAAAACTATTTTTTGAAGATCCTGAATTGTTTAAGTAGTGTTCCGTTGTTTTCCACACGAATGATGTAAATGCCTGATTGAATACCAAGTGAGGTCAGATCGATATTGGCCAGGTGATCTGTATTGTTTATGTAGCCCAAAGGAATCTGCATTTTCTTACCTGATGCAGTAATCAGGATGTAGGATATTTCTGTTCCGGGCAGATCGTTGGGAAGTTTAATATTCAGAACAGATTCGACAGGATTGGGATAAAACTGCCATTCCTTCATTTCACGGGTTATATTGATCGAGTCGCCATAGGAAATGCTGAATTCCATAGAATTGGAAACGACCGATGCATCCCGGTTTACGGCAGTAACTGTTAGTGTATAACGTCCTACAAAAGGAACGAATCCACCTTCATTTTCATACAGCGCGTACGGAAAACGGGAAGTTTTACTGCTGATATTAACAGGTCCTTTTAAATTAAAAATAACCTGATCGTAGTCGAAATTGCCGTAGGCGAAAATATTGAGAAGCGGAGGCATTGCACTGGAAGCCAGTACATCATCCTGTTCAAGTGGCCGGATAATCTGCTGGTTTACGGCACTGCCTCCTCTTACCAGTTCAAATCTCAGCTTTGGAATTTCAACGTTAATTATAAACGGTATCTCAACAAAAGCACCGAAATTATCATAGGCCCTGACAATCATGCGGTATTCACCTTCCTGCGTTGGGGTTCCTGAAAGTTCGTTCAAAGACAAGTTCAGCCAGGCAGGACGGTTTTGTATCGTGACCGATGAGATGTATCCGTCGCTGTCTCCAAAAATATCTCCGGGCAGTATATATGAGAATGGGTAATTGAGCGCAGTATATTTAACCGGCAGTGAGCCGTTGGCATAAGGCGGACTGTTTAAAAACTGAGGCTCTACAACTTTTAAACTAAAATAGGTCTCAACAAATGCGTTAAGGTCATCATATGCTTTCAGGCTTACACGGAATTCTCCCAACGCAGGCGGGGTGCCGCTTAAAGTTCCATTGGTATATGTCAGCCAGGAAGGCAGTTCAATAATTTCAACCTTTGTTACTGCGCCGTCTGCATCCAGGAATGCATCCTTTGGAATTGTAAAGCTGAAAGGTTTATTTATGGCAATGGCCTGATTGGTGAAGTTGATATTGACGACAGGTGGCTTATTTGCATTTTCCCTGGTATCAACCCGGATGGTAAAATAGGCCTCGCTTTTGCCACCTTCATCATCTGTACCTGTTACCAGAATGCGGTAATCGCCCAGTACGGTAGGCCTTCCTTTTAACAGTCCGCCTTCATATCTGAGCCATGATGGAAGGAGCGAAGGATCCATTCGTACAATTGTTCCGTCTACATCAGAAAAAGTATCCGTGGGCAGTTTGAAGGTAAAATCCCTGTTTACCGGGATAATCTGCATGGGGATCGGCTTGAAAACATAAGGAGAATAATTCGATGCATCGTTCCAGTAGGCTTCTGATAAAAGGTCTTCATCCAATTTTACCCTGACAGGCTTCGGATTGGCCGGATCTGCATAAGCTTTTTTATACCAATCGTTAAAAATAAGGTTTGTTGCTCCGCCTTTCTCAACTGCTGCTGAAAGTCTGTAACTTACTTCATCTTTATATTCAATAGGTGTAATGGGTTTGTTCAGCCAGTTTGAAGCTGCCTGCTGTAAAAATTGTGTCGCTCTCCGCATAGACGATTCGGTAGATATCAATACGGCAACCATGTTTGTCCCATGAGCGAAATTTTCATTGATCTGCTTTAAATGTGTTGCATCATCTAAGTTATCAGTCACAAAAACTTCATTCGAGATAATGAAATTTGCCGGAGCTTCACTCTTTATAACATCCACTGCCCATCGGTGGTCATGTCCCAGAAGATCGTCATTTACTTTTATGCCATCCGCTTTTTCGCTGAGATCTTTATAACCCGCAGTTCCTCTGATTGCCGAATAACCATCATAGACGGATCCGTAATCGGACACATATTTTATTGATGGGTCAACAGATTTTATGGTGGCAATCATCTGATTTATATATTTTTTAAATACAGTATGCCGGTATATATAAAGATCCTTTCCAAACCGCTGCTTGAAAGACTGCGTATAGTCCCATCTGCTGTTGGGAAGCAAAACTTCGTCAAATGATTTGTAATGGGCTCCCCATAAGAAATTAAGCCGTTCTATTTTGGTATAATGCGGTTTAAGCCATTCCTGAAAACCTTTGGTCATACTGACAGAAAAATCATAGACAGAGATTATATCTTTGCCATTTTCAAGGAATGTATGAGAGTATTCTCCTTCCTGGGTAGAAGTGTTTGTTACGGTGACAAATAGTAAATTTTTCTCAGTCTGAAGATACTTGTATCTTGTTGTCACTTCTTTTACAAACGCTGCTCCAAGATTTACAAGATTTTGATTATCAAAGCCATAAAAAGTGTCCTGATATCCTGCCAGTAAAGGCTGGCCGGCATGGTTCACTTGGTTTTGAGAAGTATCCCAAAAATTTTTAACCCTGGTCGTATGCCTTCCAAGATGGATACGCAGCGCCACTTTCATTCCCAGGCTTGTTGCCGTTTTTATCTGCTCATCAAACCGTGCCCAGCTTGGTGTTTCTGTTGGGGAATTGATGTATATTTTATCCCAGGGAATTGTCAGATAAACCGCATTAAGCCCAGCTTGTTTGGCCATTTTAATAATTTCAATTTCCGGGCCTTTTTCTACGGTCAGATTCAGGCACAACAGGGAAAGATAGCGTTGTGTATCCGGCTCATTGGATGCCACAATATTTTGCGCACTGGTTTTGCTGTCTGTAAGGGAAAGGCAGATAAAAAGATACGCAAAAATTATTTTTTGTAACAAAGTATATACTGAGTTCATACACAAAGCTTTTTAATGAGATACCTAAAACCGGTCTATAATTTTTTGCCATTCAAGCACTTGTCTTTCGGCACTGAATTCCCTGGCTTTCTGTCGTGCTGTTTCGCTATTGTAGTGCTGCTTCTTTTTAACCCATTCCAGCATGCTGTCTGCAAACATTGAAATGTTCAGGTCAGGAACAACAGTGCCAATTTCTGGTGTGATAAATTCGGCCGGCCCGCCACTATCAAAAGATACAATCGGTTTTCCCAGCCATGCCGCTTCCACAAGTACCATGCCAAACGGCTCCTGCCTGGATGTCATCATAAAACCGTCTGCCGCATCTATATAAGAATAATAATTCTCCTTTTTTGCCCCGGTAAAATGAATACGGACATGCTCTATTTGTTTACATCGCTGCGTCGTCCAATATACCAGGCCGTCGTCGCTAAGCTTTCCAACCCACACCAGATGTATTTTTTGACCCTTTGGAATTTGTAAAGCAATTTCGGGTAACAGATCAAACCCTTTTCTTTCAGAAGAAGTACCGGACATGATCCAGACAAAATCATCAGGCCCTGCACCCCATTCTTTCCTGATTTCCCTGACTTTGTTTTTGTCCGGGGCTATTTCGCTTAAATCTACAAAACTATAAAGTCTTTCTATCCTTTTGCTGCCGGATTCCGACATGACCTTGCAAACAATGTCCGAACATCCGATAATCATATCCGAGTCGTTTACAATCGTCTGAAAGTCGTTGCTTTTGATTTGTGAAAATGTTGCTGATAATTCATGCACATGGGAAATGACAGGAATCTGCAGCTTTTTTGCCATTACGATAACTTCCGGTAGCATCACCGTATTAATGTACCAGAAATCCGCTTTGAACCGGGATGAGATCTTTTTCAGGGCGCGTTCAATAGGATGAAAACCAAGATGAAAAGCAACCTTATCCGTAAATGTAAAATCTCTCCGGACATAAAATACAGGTATATCTGCCGGAATATCATTAATCAATTCTCCTTGTGCAAAACATACCAGACCTGCCTCAAATTTGCTCTTATCCAGATATTTAAGAATATAATAAATCAAAACTTCTGAACCTGTACGCGTTGCATAAGGAGTGAAGAACAGTATTCTGCGGCGTTGCTGATTCATGATTTTGTAAGCAAATCGATATTTTCATCCGGACTGATTTTGTACAGGCCTTTTTTATTAAAAGTTGTCCGCCAAAAATAATGGAATAATACTGAAACTTTCCGGGTGAAGATAATCTGTGTTTTCAGCTCTCCGAAAGGATTTTCAAATTTTATCAGATTGAGAAATATTTTCCAGACATAAATAACCGGGACCATTGTTGTAAGATGCAGTAACAAAATGAGGTAAGAGACAACACCATATTGTTTTCTGATCCACAACAGGTTTGAAACCTGCATCTGTGTACTAAAACGGTTGATCCAGGAAATATGTGTCCTTCGGAACGGATTGTCATTTTCAAGGTGAATAAATGTACAGTCCTTAAAATAGCATAATTTACCTAGTTTACTTAGACGTGCAGACCATTCTACATCTTCGGCATACATGAAGAAGTCTTCATCAAATCCCCCTGTTTTTTCAAATCCTTCCTTTCTTACAAAAATGAAAGCGCCAACAAGCCAGTCATATTGATCCGGATCGGCATGATGGGATTCGGGATATATTTTGTGCAGGATTTTATCTACCAGAGGAGTAGGGGGTAATATAAAAAAGGTCCGGCGAAAATCGTTGAAGCTTCTATAAAACGGCATGGGTGAGCCATCTTTGTAAAGCTGGAGCGCACCACAGGCAATGATATCCTGCCTTCTTTCAAATCGTTCAAAACAGCGGGCAATAACGTTATCTGTAACAAGCGTATCGGCATTTAGCAGCAGAAAATATTTTCCGCTGGCTACGGACATTCCTTTGTTATTTGCTCTGCCAAAACCAGCATTGTAATCCATATCAATCCACCTTACCTGCGGATAAGCATCCCTGACCATCTCGCCTCCGCCATTTTCCGGATCATTGTCAACAATAATTATTTCAAAAGTTACGCCTGATGTATGTGTATAAATTGACCTGATACAATCGATTATGAGCTGTGGTGTACGAAAGTTTATGATGACGATGGATACATCCATATATAGTGTTCAATGTTTGGAGGGGCAAAAATAAAGAATCTCCCCGGAAGACTGTCATGTCTAACGGGGAGATGCCTAAAATAGTACCTGAATGGCTGTATGATGTCAGTTTAATCTTTCGTAAATTCCTGCTACGCCCTGGCCGCCTCCGACACAAGCAGTTACCATGCCATATTTCTGATTTCGCCTGCGCATTTCATTGAAAATCTGTACTGAAAGGCGCGCTCCTGTTGATCCCAGCGCATGACCCAGTGCAATGGCTCCGCCGTTGGGATTAACAATAGCCGGATCTATATCCAGTTCCTGAATAACGGCAAGAGCCTGTGCCGCAAAAGCTTCATTGAGTTCAATCTGCTCAATATCAGATAATTTCAAACCTGCCTGTTTTAAAGCGATCGGAATGGCAGCAACCGGGCCAATACCCATGATACGCGGATCTACCCCGGCTGTTGCGTAAGAAAGCATCCGGGCTATCGGCGATAGTCCCAGTTCGTTTACCATCTTTTCGGACATAACCATTACAAAAGCAGCACCATCTGAGGTCTGCGATGAATTACCAGCGGTTACCGATCCGCCGGCGGCAAAAACGGGTTTTAGCTTTCCAAGGGCTTCAAAAGACGTATCTGCCCGGGGGCCTTCATCCTGGATGATCGTCATTTCCTTCGTTTTTTTCTTCCCTGATGCTGCATCGAAAAAAGTTTCTTTTACAGTAATCGGAACAATTCCATCTGTGAAAAAGCCTTCTTTCTGGGCATTCAACGCTTTTTGATGTGAATTAAAGGCAAACTCATCCTGTTTTTCACGACTGATATTAAAATCCTTTGCTACCTGCTCGGCTGTAAGTCCCATGCTGAGGTAATAATCAGGATTTGTATGTGCGATATCGTAGTTGAGTGCCGTTTTCCAGCCCATGGTTGGTACCATTGACATGGATTCCGTTCCACCGGCAATAATACAGTCGGCCATCCCGGCATGAATTTTTGCAGCAGCCATGGCTATAGCTTCCACTCCGGATCCGCAATAACGGTTTATGGTAATTCCGGATACGTTTTTAGGTAACGCCAGTAAGGCAACATAACGGCCCATTTGCATGCCCTGTTCGGCTTCCGGTACCGCATTTCCAACGATGACATCATCTACCCGGGCAGGATCAAGATCGGGAATTGTTTCAAGAAGATACTTAATTACCTCAGCACCCAAATCATCAGGACGTGTAAAACGGAAGCCTCCGCGTGATGCCTTGCCAACTGCACTCCGGTATCCTGCAACGATGTATGCGTTCATATATTAAGGTTGATTTTTTTGTTCAAAATGCTTTTACAAATACAAGCTTTATTAAACCGATGTACTTGTGAAAATGCTGCATGAAATTAGTATGCCTGCATACCATTTGTAAAATTAGTAATTATCTGTAAAACAACAAACCGCCGGAATTTGTTTTCCGACGGTTTGTAATTACCGGTAAGTTCTGATTGTAAAGCATTTATTGGAAACCTGCCTTCTATGATCAGAATGCGGTATCTGACTATTAAGAGACAGGTTGCCCGTGTTTAAAAGTTTGCTGGGATGAAATATGCTGATGTACAGTATATGCAGGCATTACGATCCACATAATGATGTATATGAGTACGATAGGAAATGAGCCTGGAATAAAGAAGGCAAGCACCAGAAGAATACGAACGATCGTTACGTCAGTCTGAAAATAGTCTGCCAGGCCGGAAGCTACACCACCTATCATTTTGTTACTTGTATTGCGGAATAATCTGTTGTTGTTCATGGCTGTTGTTATTTTGCTGTTATTGTTGATTCAAAGGTACTATGTAATGCACAGTAGTTTGGTCAGAAAAGTTATAAGCGGTGAATGATAGGGAGAGAAGGATTGTTTTGAGGAAGAAACAAATCTTTTAAATGCATTTTAAATCAATAAATAATGTCTTCAAATAATTCCGTAAGTCATTTTTATCATTAGAGTTACATTAGGATTATTGCTGATGTTGCAAATAACTATTTGTAAAGAATTACCTTTGTAATTGAAAATAGTAGCTTTGCTGACAATCTGGCACATAGCGTTGGCCCGGCGTAATATTTTTTAAAAAGAAAGAACGATTAAAATATACAGATACACTCATGTTTAAAATATTTTCGAAGCTATTCGGCACCAAAGCTGAACGGGATTTAAAGGAGTTGACACCCTATGTGGGGATGATCAATGCTGAGTACGCCTTACTGGCTTCATTAACCAATGACCAGCTTCGCGCGGAATCAGAAGGCCTTAAATCGCGTATTGCTTCTGAGCTTAAATCCATAGATGAACAAATTGCAGCGTTACGCCAACAGGCGGTCGATGAGCCGAATGTAGATAGTAAGGAAGCAATTTTTAAGAAGATTGACGCATTAGAGCTGGATCGTAATAAGGAACTGGAAAGGGTCTTGCTGGAAATTCTTCCTAAGGCATTTGCAATCGTTAAAGATACAGCCCGTCGTTTTAAAGATAATGATACGATTGAAGTAACCGCATCTTACTTTGACCGCGAGATTGCTGCTAAAAAATCACATGTTAAAATTCAGGGCGATAAGGCAGTCTGGGGTACTACCTGGGATGTAATCGGTCAGCCTATCAAATGGGCTATGCTTCATTATGATGTACAGTTGATAGGAGGTGTGGTTTTGCATCAGGGAAAAATCTCTGAAATGGCAACGGGTGAAGGTAAAACGCTTGTAGCTACGTTACCTGCATTCCTGAATGCGCTGGCCGGACAAGGCGTACACATCGTAACCGTGAATGATTACCTTGCAAAACGTGATGCAGAGTGGAACGCGCCATTGTTTGAATTCCACGGAATGAGCGTTGATTGTATCGATCGCCATCAGCCAAACACTACGGAACGCCGCAACGCATATAAGGCAGATCTTACCTACGGGACAAATAACGAGTTCGGTTTTGATTATCTGCGTGACAACATGTCACGTACGCCGGAAGAGCTTGTGCAACGGAAACACCATTATGCGATGGTCGATGAGGTTGACTCCGTGTTGATCGATGATGCACGTACCCCTTTGATTATCAGTGGTCCTGTGCCCCGTGGTGATGAGCAGGAATATCTTGAATTGAAGCCCCGCGTATCCAGAATTGTAGAAGCTCAGAAAAAGCTTGCTATGGATCTTCTGAACGAAGCAAAAAAGAAAATTGCTGCCGGTGATAAAAAAGAAGGTGCTCTGGCATTATTCCGTGCACACCGTGGTATGCCGAAGTACAAGCCTTTGATCAAATATCTGAGTGAATCCGGTATCAGACAATTGATGCAGGAATCAGAGTCCATACACCTGGCTGAAAATCAGAAACTGATGCCGGTTGCTGATGCGCCATTGTACTTTACCATCGATGAGCGTCATAACAGTATTGAACTTACTGAAAAAGGGATTGACTTCCTGACTGGTGAATCAGATCAGACGAACTTTTTTATTCTGCCGGATATCGCTGTTGACCTTGATGCGATTGAAAAAGACCAGTCTTTAAATGAGCAGGAACGTGTTATTCAGAAAGAAGCACTTATTCGTGATTACTCTGTAAAAACAGCGCGTATCCATACAGTTAACCAGCTTTTGAAAGCATATACACTTTTTGAAAAAGATGTGGAGTATGTGATCATGGATGGAAAAGTAAAAATCGTTGATGAGCAGACAGGCCGTATTATGGATGGCCGTCGTTATTCTGACGGTTTACACCAGGCTATTGAAGCGAAAGAAAGCGTACGCGTCGAAGATGCGACGCAGACCTACGCAACAGTAACACTTCAGAATTACTTCCGTATGTATCACAAGCTGGCCGGTATGACCGGTACAGCGGAAACGGAAGCAGGTGAGTTCTGGGAAATCTATAAACTGGATGTTGTTTCAATTCCTACAAACGTGAACATCACACGTAAGGATGAAGAAGATAAGGTATATCGTTCGGTTCGGGAAAAATATAACGCTGTAACCGACGAAATCGTAGAACTTGTTGAAGCGGGCCGTCCGGTACTGGTAGGTACCACCTCCGTTGAAAACTCTGAAATTATCAGCCGGATGCTTACCCTGCGTAAGATTCCGCATCAGGTACTGAACGCCAAGCAGCACCAGAAAGAAGCTGAGGTAGTTGCGGAAGCGGGTAAGCCGGGAACAGTTACAATTGCAACCAACATGGCCGGCCGTGGTACGGATATTAAACTGACCCCGGAATCAAAAGCTGCGGGTGGTTTGGCCATTATTGGTACAGAGCGCCATGAAAGCCGCCGTGTTGACCGCCAGTTGAGAGGTCGTTCAGGCCGTCAGGGGGATCCTGGCTCATCGCAATTCTTTGTCTCTCTGGAAGATAACCTGATGCGTCTGTTCGGTTCTGATCGGATGGCAAAGGTAATGGACCGAATGGGACTGGAAGAAGGAGAAGTAATCCAGAGCGGAATGATTACCAAGTCCATTGAACGTGCACAGAAAAAAGTTGAAGAAAACAACTTCGGAATGCGTAAACGTTTGCTGGAATATGATGATGTAATGAACTACCAGCGTGACGCCATTTATACACGTCGCCGTAATGCATTGTTTGGGGATCGTCTGGCCGTTGATATTGCCAATACACTTTACGATGTATGCGAAGAGATCGCGGCTACTGCCAATACTTATTCAGAGCTTGAACTGGCTGCCATTACCACTTTGGGAATGGAACTGCCGTTTACTGAAACGGAGTACGGTTCGATGAGGCCCGGAGAGCGTTCACAAAAATTGTATGACGCTGCCGAAAAACAGTATCAGGATAAAAACAATGCGATTTCTGAAAAAGCACTGCCTATCCTGCAATCCATTCATGCAGAAAGAGGCGCTGTAATAACGGAAATTATGATTCCGTTCAGTGATGGTCTCCGCCAGACAGGCGTTGTTGTCAACCTGAAAAAAGCCATTGACAATGAGGGCCGTGAAATAACACGGGAGATGGAAAAAGCCATTGTTCTTTCATTGATCGATCAGGAGTGGAAGGAACATTTACGTGAAATGGATGATCTGAAACAGTCGGTTCAGAATGCTGTATTTGAGCAGAAAGATCCGTTGCTGATTTACAAATTTGAATCGGTTGAATTGTTCAAACGTTTCCTGAGTAAGGTGAATTTTGATATGATTTCGTTCCTGACCAAAGCGGATATTCCGCAGGATGAAGCAGCACCGGCAACGGCTGTACAGCAAACAGTAAGAAGACCTGCCCCTGCACCGGAATTACATACCAACCGGGAAGATGATTTTGATCCGGAAATGGATGGGCCGGGCGAATATGCACGTCAAATGGAATCGACAACGAAAGCGCAGCCTGTACGTACAATAAGAATTGCGGACAGAAACCAAAAAGTATCTGTTCAATACCGTGACGGACGCATTCTGCGGGATGTAAAATATAAAAAAGTAGAACAGGAAGTTAAAAACGGAGATTGTGTTGTAATTGAATAAGTTAAAGTTCAAATAATACAGTCATCATTAAAGCCCTGCCGTTCAATATAGGATTGGCAGGGCATTTTTATAAGAACTAAATCGGATTTATACGATATTTGTATTCCGGAAGCAATTAATTACGAAACTTGCCCTTAAATGAAATTACATAAGGAAGGCTACACGATTATGGCGGTTACAGCCATTGTATTAATACTGATCAATCTTGGCATTAATTACCTTCTGCCCGAAGGCTATTGGATTCCCCGTGTGGTAATGGTAGCAAGTATCGTTATTTTTCTTTTGGTTGTGCAGTTCTTTCGTGTGCCGAGCAGGGTGGTCCACCGGAGTGATCGCCAAATCGTTGCGCCATGCGACGGTAAAGTCGTTGTAATTGAAGAAGTAGTTGAAACAGAATATTTTAAAGGACCCAGAAGACAGATCAGTATATTTATGTCGCCTTTAAATGTACATATAAACTGGAATCCGGTAAGCGGCGTTATTCAGTATTTTAAGTATCATGCAGGTTTATATCTGGTAGCCTGGCATCCCAAATCCAGTACAGACAATGAGCGCACTACGGTCGTAATACGTACTGTGGAAGGTGTAGATGTACTTTTTCGTCAGATTGCAGGTGCTGCAGCACGACGTATACGCTGGTATGTAAAGGAGGGCGATACCGTTGAGCAAAGTACAGAAATGGGCTTTATTAAATTCGGATCAAGAGTAGATATTTTTTTACCCCTTGATGCCGAGATAAAAGTAAATCTTCAGGATAAAACGGTTGGAAGTATTACCGTTCTTGCAGAATTAAAATAATTTCATCTCTGCACACGGTCTGTACAGAGATGAAAACGGATTGCCGTAATAATTTAGAAACTGCTTACCCATTCTCCGATCTGAGCGAAAAAGCCGGGGACTGCATCAGGATAAACGATTGCCATAAATACCATCCCGAATATTGCTCCGTACATGTGCGCGCTGTGATTCACATAACTGGTACCTTTGCGGGCTTCGTAAAATGAATAGGCCAGGAACAATACTCCAAAAATAAATGCCTTCATCCTTATAAAGAAATAGAGGGAAATATCCATCGTAGGTGCAAACAGGATTGCAGCAAACAATACCGCGGAAACACCGCCGGAAGCACCCAGGGAATTATAGTTTGAATTATTTTTATGCTTCAGAAAGGTCGGAATGTCGGAAACGATAATTCCGACGATATACAGAAACAAATAATAAAATGTGCCGCTTGCTCCGAATAGCATGGCAAAAAGCCGTTCAATACCTTCACCTACGAACCACAAGCTGAGCATATTGAAAATAAGGTGGCCAAAATCAGCATGTATAAAGCCGGAAGTAACGAAGCGGTAATATTCCTTTTTCTTTGTTACCCTGTATGGGTTCAGGATCAGCTTATCCATCAAACCATAATTGTTAAAGGCATAATAGCTGATCCCGGAGGTTATAATAACCAGAAGGAGGGTTATGGACATGTATTTGTAAGTTAATATTTAAAGTAAATTATTTCTCTCTCTCCACAAGCTGGTGCACAAACTGTAAAAGCACTTTTTTGCGGTCATCAGCAACAGGAAGCTTTTCCAGGCAGTCTATTCCTCTTGCAAAGTAATCATCAATTTTTTGCTGGGTAAGCGTACGGATATTCAGTTTTTCATAGATTTCGGTAACGGCCTTCACCTTCACCTGATTATCAGGCTTCTCCATCTCAATCCATCTTTCCAGCTCCTGTTTCGTTTCCATATCAGCTTTGGAAAGTGCTTCAATCAGCAAAAATGTTTTTTTGTTTGAAATGATATCTCCGCCGACCTGTTTTCCGAATTTCTCAGGATCGCCATAAACATCAAGCAAATCATCTTTAAGCTGAAAGCCAATGCCCATGTTTTCTCCTGCTTCATAAAGCATCTTTGCTGATCTCTCATCTGCACCGCAGAGCAAACCTCCCAATTCCAGTGCAAAGCCCAGCAGGACAGAAGTTTTAAGCCGGATCATTTCAAGGTATTCCTTTTCAGTAACATCCCAACGCGTCTCAAAATTCATATCCAGCTGCTGTCCTTCACAAACTTCCGCCGCAGTTTGGTTAAAACGGGCTAAGACAGGGCGCAAAAGGTCTTTGGGAATGTCAAGCAATAAATCGTAAGCTCTGATCAGCATCACATCGCCCGATAAAATAGCAGTGTTTGCATTCCATTTCTCATGCACCGTGGCCTTTCCGCGGCGAAGTGGGGCTTTGTCCATAATATCATCATGCATCAGTGTAAAGTTGTGAAAAACTTCCACTGCCATGGCAGGTTTTACCGCATGCTGCCAATTATCGTCATATATTGAAGCAGATAACAGGGTAAGCAACGGACGAAAGCGTTTGCCGCTGAGAGACATAATATACCTGATGGGTTCATATAACTCATCAGGATGATCGCCATATTTACTTTGGTCAAATTCTGTCTGCAATGTCTGCAGCAGCTGTTCTGTTTGTATCATTCGCAGTTTATTTCAGCTCTTTACTGTTCGAAGCGCTGATGATATGAGTAGTAACGTTTATTAATTATCCTGAGATGTATGCAAAGTAGCTAAATAGTGATGAAAAACTCAAAAGGAAGTTCATTATGCAATTTCTCAGATACGATTTGAGGGAGATGAGCCGGCTGTAAGCTGAATTTGATATCTTTGGCTTCCCAGTCACTCAATTTTATTCCGCTATGTCCTTTTACCAATATTTTAACGGCGAAATATTTCCTGTTTCCACTGCCCTTTTCGAAACAAACGATCTGGGTCTGCTGAGAGGTTATAGTCTTTTTGATTATTTCAGAACTTATAATGGTGTTCCTTTTCGCTGGGATGATTACTGGCAGCGGTTTGAAAACTCCGCTAAATTATTAAAACTGAATGTACCATTAAGCCAGGAAGAAACAGCCGGGATTCTGACTAATCTCCATGCCTTGTCCGGGGAGCAGGAAGTTGCCTTCCGGTTTGTACTGACCGGCGGATATGCGCCGGATAGTGTCAGTGTGATTAAACCTAACTTCCTGATCAGGACAGAAGCTTTGCCTCAGGATAACCCTGCGGGCCGTTTAAAGGGTATCAAAGTGCTTCCGTATGAATATGTACGGGATTTGCCGGAAATCAAAAGTACCAATTATGTACACATGATACTGATGGCAGAGGAAATGAGAAATCAGGAGGCGGCCGATCTGCTTTTTTATAAAGATGGCGAAATCAGTGAACTGACGAGAAGTAATATATTTTTGTTTAAAGACAATGTGCTGATCACTTCAGATCAAAACGTATTGAATGGAATTACCCGTAAAGTAGTCATGGAGCTTGCCCAGCCGTTTTATGAAATCCAGGTCAGGCCTGTTGCCTATGACGAATTGATGGGAGCCGATGAAGTTTTCACTACCAGCACTACAAAGTGGGTTATGCCGGTTGTACAGATCGGTAACCATACCGTAGGAAATGGGACGGCAGGCAAACACTCACTTTTTCTTCAGGGATTATTTGAAGATCTGGTAACGGAATGGGGAAAGTAATAAATGCAGTGACTATTTTCGAAATAATACTGCATCATAACAGTAACTAAGGAGCCTTAAAATGTCTCAGGTGGTCCAAAAAAACCTGATATGATAAGAAGCCGGCTTCCCTTTGGAACCGGCTTCTTATATTAACTCACAATATATTCGATTTAGTCAGGTGCAACTGGTGATTCCTTATTCACTATCGGCCAGACGCCCGTACGAGGTGAATCCACTCCTTTTGTCAATCCTCTTTTCTGGTTATCATTACCAAAGTAATACAACGGCCATCCCTTATAAGTAAGCTGTTTTTTACCAAAAACATCAATGGTTGTAAAAAGCGATTTATCCAGAGTAGAAGGCAGGTCTTTTATTTCCGCAACATAAATAGGCCAGCTGGCATCATGTGCTTCTACATTGGTTGTAAATTTATTCTTATTCTTTGTGTCATTCACAAAAGCATAAAGTGTACGGCCCATACCGTCTACAAAAAACTGGGTTTCTCCTGTACCTTCTTTGTAATCAGAAGTATATAGCTTTCCATCTTTTCCAATCAGCTGTGCATTGGCAAACATAATGGTGTAGTTGGATTTAGCAACAAACCAGATTGATCCTACATTTTCACCTTTCGCATCTCCGGGAGCAGCATCATTTTTGTAATAGTACAAGGGCCATCCTTTGTAAGTGGTTTGTGTTTTGCCGTCAGCACGGGTAATGGTGCCGAAATCAGCGGCATTTAATGCGGGATCCAGCTTTGATGCTTTCTTGGAAAATAAGGGCCAGATATCTACACATCCGCCGGAACAGGCTGACGTACCAGCTACATCCTTTGTGAAAAAATACAGTGTTTTTCCACTAGAATCTACCAGCGCTTTTCCGGCTGTAGTTTCTTTTAAAGCAACATCATACGTAGGATCCGGAGCTTTATCGTTGTCAGAACATGATAAACCAGCTGAAACCAGCAATGCCAGCGCAACCAGCTTGCAGGAGAAATTAAATACTTTCATGAAAATTTTTTAGAGATGAATGTTTTTAGTGTATACGAAAGGAGTATAACCAGGGTTGCGTATACATACAATCTAAATTTTTTCAGTTGATCCATAAAAAAAAGCACGACCCGTGAAGGCCATGCTTTTAACTTAAATCGTAGACTATCTACTAAAAACTATCTTAACTCCAACCCTGAGCTGTGATCGGGACGCGGTTATCTCCTTTGGTATGCAGCGCAATTTCCGCCTTATTATCTGTCACATATCCGATGACGCTGATCTTCGGATTGTTCTTAATCAATTCATAAGCATCCTGGCGGACAGTAAATAGCAGCTCATAATCTTCACCGCCGTTCATGGCTGCGGTAATCGGACTTATTTTTAAATCCGTTGCGGCCAGAAAAGTCTGGTCGTCAATAGGAAGCCTGTCTTCAAATACAATGGCGCCTACGCCGGACTGTGCACAAAGATGCATAAGATCGGATGCAAGGCCATCGGAAACATCGATCATCGCAGTGGGCAGTACGCCTGCTTCGGCCAGTTCATACACCACATCCATTCGTGCTTCCGGGCGCAGCTGGCGCTGGATCACATAATCATGCCCTTCCAGTTCCGGCTGCATGTTCGGATTGGCCAAAAATACCTGTTTTTCTCTTTCAAGCAATTGTAATCCCAGATAGGCAGCACCCAGATCACCCGTCACGCAAAGTATGTCATTGGCCTTGGCCGTATTTCTGTAAGTTATCAGATCCTTTTTTACTTTTCCAAAAACACTTATTGAAATTAACAATCCGGATCTTGAAGAAGAAGTATCTCCGCCGACAAGGTCCACGTTATAATCTTTGCAGGCAGCTTTCATACCTTCATACAATTCATCAATGGCCTCTACGGAAAAACGGTTGCTCAGTGCAAGACTTACTGTTATCTGATGCGGAATACCGTTCATTGCAGCGATGTCTGATACATTTACGGCAATTGCTTTATAGCCCAGATGCTTTAACGGAAAAAACGTCAGATCGAAGTGGACGCCTTCCAAAAGCATATCGGAGGTCAGTAAGCCATAGCCTGTGTCCAGATCTATCACGGCTGCGTCGTCACCAATTCCTTTTACAGTATCCGGTAATGTATTTTTAATCCCTTTATTAATTCTTTTAATCAGGCCAAATTCGCCTAAAGTGCTGATTTCTGTTCTTGATTCCATGATGTAAAATTAAACAAAACTTATATGAGTTGGGGGACTCACCCACCGGCATTAAAGTCGTTTATATAG
>Ga0265797_10000666_pt1 | contig 62370 bp, 41 predicted proteins | sample P2T30metagenome_FD_192433 | JGI IMG/M metagenome (GOLD analysis project Ga0265797, IMG submission 192433) | Plant litter microbial communities from East Loma Ridge, Irvine, California - P2 T30 | ecosystem: Environmental > Terrestrial > Plant litter > Unclassified | place: USA: California... | reverse complement strand
GACTGCAACCGGTCTCTCACAAGCACCAGAAGGCTACCGTTCGGTGTACATAACATCGGCGCAAGATACCAAATTCGTCGTTGTACCGAAGTCACGAGCCGCAGGGGCAACACTCGTGGTGTAAGACAATTGTCTCCTTTTTGTTCTTATGCCAATACATTTGGCTAACGTATGTCTCAGGCAAACCCTCACGTCTACGCCGGCGCAATCATGGTACATCAAGTCGCCTAATAATGCTACCTCCATCCAGCTCGCATCCACAACACTCTGTATGGATGCAGGGCCGAAGTCTGGCTGGAAAGATATGGCCAACATCTACCTCCGCGAATGCGTTGCTGGGAGTGAACAGCAGACCTGGAACGCCATGGCTGATGGACGTATCGCTCTTGCTGCTAGCAGTGGAACGCAGCAATGTGTCGATCTACAGTATCTGCGTGCTGTGCAGAATAATCCGGTCGGGTTGTATAACTGCGCAGGGCTGGGAAACACCGGGGCGGCTGACAAGGGGATCAATTGGCCTCTGAGGAATGCTACAGTTGTGTAGGCGAAACGAAGGGCGGTTGTACAGCATCTGATGTAGCCTAGACATTCGAGGATCTACTCGACTCAATCATCAATGGCGTTCGGCGTTGGATATGATCGTTTTGCTGATCTAATTGAATGTACGTTCTTTCTCCAGGGATCCGATGGTCTCTAGTCATGAACAGGCTGGCGGGTTCATCAGGCGGACGGCCAAATGCAACATTTTTTGGAGCTGACGCCAGACCGGTCGTCAATGTCGAGAAACTGCATCTGCAATCAGCCAGGAGATGAGACAAATGCCGTTAATGCGTCATAGTGTCGGAGGGTCGTGAGAACCGACGGAGGGTTGCAGATCAGCCAAGGCGACCTCGGGAAGACGGCGGGGCTGCGCACGAGCCCTCTGTTCCACCTCAGCTTCCGGATGTTCAGTCCGTCCTGAACTTACATTTGGATTGCCCCCAATGTATCTGCATAAGGCATGACGAGAAAGCCATATCGCTCTAGAATCTCCCCGATGAGCGTTCAATCGGAATGATCGCGATACCCTCAACGTCTCCACTCTCATCGAGCCTGCCACGCTGTTACGTCACAACTCAGCCGCGATTACGAGCACCCACAGAACGCATGCGCAGACATCCTTGTGTAGATTCAGAGTTTCGTAAGCTATCGAGAGTCTCCTGAGCCAAATGCTTACACATTAGCGCCCATAGTATGACACGGTAGACAGATGCTTGAACTGCAAAATCGCGCGCCCATCCTCCAACGCCAAACCGCGGAAACTCTCCATGACCATCTCCTTCATTCGCTCCGCCTTTTCGCCCTGCAAGTGATAGCCAAACCTGTTCCCTGTGCTATCGTTGCACCAATTCCACAGCGCCTCCACGCTGTCGAGCGTACGCGTGCCAAAGCCGCGCGATACCTTCACATCGCCAAACCCAGCGGCGCTCAGATCGCGCTGCATCTCCGACAGGGTCGAAGGCCATATAAAATTATCTACAGGCTCGCCGAGTTCCGCTAAGACGTCATTGCGGACGTCTTGGATGGGTAGAAGGAATGCGCCGTCCTGAGTCGCGAGACCAATAGCAGTGCCGGGCTTGGCCAAAGTGGCGGCTTGAGCGAGGAAGAGAGGTTTGTCGCTAAACCAGTGGTATGACATGTTGCAGTGTATGGCATCAAACTTCTGTCCTGCGAACATGGAAAGATCGTGCACGTCGGCGACGTGGAGCTCTACATAAGGTTTGAGCTCAGGATGTTCCTCCAAGGCCTCACGCGCCCGCTTGATGCTGTATTTGTCTAGATCAAACCCCACGACTTTCCCAGTCGGGCCTACGATTTGCGCAATGTCGAGAACGTCGCTTCCGGGACCACAGGCAGCCACGAGGACGTGTTGGCCTTTGGAGATGTTCATCATCTCTGTTAGGGCATGACCGTAGCCACGCTGCATCGTATTGGTGCGGCTGTAGCGATCTGCTGTAACCTCGGTGGCTGTTCCCCATTTCGTGGGTTCTTCGACTTGGGTAGCGAGGACGGACATGATGAATGAGAATATAGACAGTTCTAAGAAGATGGAAATGGTGATGATTTGGGATTGAAGGTGCAACGGCAAGTCCGGAAGCGTCGAGTACTTCGAAGTTATATGCGTAGGGTATGCTGCGATAAGCACTTACGGGAGAGCAATTGGCTGGCACTTCGTACGAGCCGGCAGATCCTATCGACCTCTACTGCGTGGTGTATACCGAGCGGGGGAGGCCCGAGGATATGCCGTCTCTTGGATCTTCAGTCTGACAGCAACGTCATCCAGATATAGCCGCTTCTAATGCTCTCTTGTAAAAGACCGCAATGGGGCCCGTACAGCTACACACGCCAAGCTTCCGGGTAGGGGGAGGGCTATATACAAGAAGCGGCCTCGGCGTTTCTTTCGCCACCACTCTCGCAATACACACGTGTTTTAGACCTATCAATTGCCACAATTTCAGAAGGACTGCGATGACTGAGGTATTGACATCGGCATTTAAGGTTGAGCAGCCCAAGACGTATTGGACAAAGCGTTCCGTGGGGTCTCCGAGCCCAACTACGTTGACATGTGCTTTTTACAGATAGAGTTTGCACTAGTGTGGGACGGCTATATGCCATATCCAACCTTCTTCTCGACGTTCGAAACGCGCTGGAATGCAGAGCTTATACTAGTTCGGCGCCTTGAGTTTATTACATATCAACGTCAGTTCCTGTTGAGGCATTTCTCAAACATCTCACTGAGTGATGGGAATAAAGCAGCGGGTGCATCTTGATATTGTCGCGCATGAGTACAAAACCAACTGTCTTGAGGAAAGATCCTAGCCCGATAAGAACATTTACGTTCACTCTGCCGAATAGACTCCAGACGAAAGCGCCAGTAAAGTGTCTCCATGAATATCCCTAAGCTATTCGACTCCAAAACGCCGAGATCATCTTCGCCACCGATGCCGAAATCAATCGCTACCTTCGCCGAGATATTGATCACAGCCTGTCGATCAAGAACACCGTCGCCCGGTAAACAAGGTTGTGTACTACCTTCATAAATCTTCTCACCACTCCGACATTCTCACCTTCTTACTCCAATCGAGGGCGGATCTGGTCGCTGAGCCAAACAAAGACGCGTGAGTTCATCAGCTAATACATCCGATCCATGACCGTTACTGTAGGGAGCCCATAAGACGTCGAGAAGAAGAGGACTAAAAATCATTGGTATCCATTTTCGATGTTGCGGATCCGAACGTGACATGTAAGGATAAGATTTACGTATACTATCTTTTGTATCTTAATTCCATCGGCATCGATAAGACATCGGGGGCCAGGAGCATGCCCGTCTATGTGCTACAGAACTCGCTTTCATGATACTACCTAGGCATTCACTCACACCACGAAACATAACGTTAAGGTTACTAACACCACGCACGCACAACGATCTATCTCGATTGTTAACATCGTATCAAAAACCACAAACGTTGTTTACAGACAAACCTCTCACCTATAAGTCTAGATACAAATCATCCCATCATACTCAAAACTTACACCACCAACTCCCATCACAAAACCAAACCCGAACCAAAGACCAGCATGTCAGTAACCTCCTTTATCAAATACCTAGTAGACTCCGTATCCTACAACTGGAACTGCCACCAATGCGGTAGTGATAACGTGGCAAAAGAGCACCCAGCGCAATGCGCCTCATGCTCGCATTTCCATTGCTGGAAGTGTGAAAACATCATTAACTAAGATGTCCAGCAAATTTACTTCCTGTGCTGTCAAAAAGATGTACCTCATAACCAGTCTCTCCACATGCTAGCTGCGAATACAATCAGGATGTTACTTGCGCTCAAAGAACCTTGTCTGGAAGACATGTGAATGCCGATGCTTGCACATGAATCACAGAGTGACGACTCTTTCCATTAGTCTCGCACAATGCGCGCACACTTTATGAAGCAATACTAGGTATAAAGCGGTGTACTCAATCGAAGTGATACAATGTTCTTGACATGTTTTAGTCTGACGTACCCGATTCTATAAAAGAGAAATTCGCACTACCCTCAAAGCCTTCTCTCTCCATACCACCATACATGATCTACCGTTATCACTTAATAACTGCACGATTGTCTGGTACCTTAGTTTGCTTCTCAAGCCATCATCTCTTTCTCACTTACTCGCGAAGAAACGGCTTGCGCATCTGCTTCGACAATACTACCCTCCACTATGCTCATTTGCAATAACTCATTTATCGGGCTACTTGCCGGTCTATCCTGTATCTCAGCAGCTCCTCTGGAAACCTTGGCGAGTGAAAGCACTTCGATAGCGGCACACAACACTAGAAATGTAAGTGCTTAACCTTAGTCCATACGACTGCGAATGACCTTTACTAATACCGAGGTTTACTAGGCACATCCTGAATTATCCCTCCAGCTTCTATACAGCGTCTGGGATGAGGATAAATACCTCTACATCGCCCTTCGAGGGAAGCAAGGGATAGCATGGGGGCCGTGTGGGGGCGACGAAAAGAACAATGCCTTTGAGCTAATCCATTATACAGAATTAGGCAAAGACTCCCGTCCCCACGCCATCGATCATCCTCCGGCTCCCAGCAAAGAAGTAAGCAAACCGTCCTTCTTTTCCTCTTTAACATATGCTGACTTGGATGTTTTTTACAGGTCTCATTCCCTATCGAAGTACCCGGCAAGAAGGACTGTCGTTACGAAGGCAATGGCGTCGACGCTGGCCAGATTCAATGCGGAGATAAGGCTATCGGGAAGTGTGGGAAAGATCCCCAGTCCGATGAGCCTACGATCACGTGTTCAGGGGGGAGTAAGTACCATCGCGGATATGTCTGCGAGTTCTGAGTACCCGTAGACTTGAGTTTGGGCGTTCCGGAATGGATGATTGGGAGGCAAGAGAGACGTATAGTGGACTGCTCAGGTGCAGTCATGTGACGAATCCACTGGAGAGGCGTCGCTTATTGTGTTCGTATGATGGCGGATGTTAATGTAGACAGCACACGAGTCTTAGCGTTATTGGAAGATTGTGCGCATCGATAGTGATTGCTGCTCTGGTGATTTCTTCTCGTAACGAGTAGCCAATGTTTCGTTGTGATATACACATAGAAACGTGGTGCTGATAATGTGAAGGGTAAAATGCCGGTGGCTACACGTTGCCAAGCGCGAGACCGGAATACGAACGAAAAGATACTGTGGCCCTGTAAGGGATGTGACGAATAGCAAACGAAAACGAATGGACCGGGCCGCAAAGAGTATCATGTTTGCAGTAGAAACATGTTTGCGATAGTCATGTCACGCCGGCAGGAGTGAAGTTGTCCGGGTAGATGTGATACCATTACTTCTGACACGTCGTGCGATCTTGGTGTCACTTCGGATTTGAGCATATTGTACAACATGGTCAAGCAGCAATACTTTCCAAGCTTGCTGTAATGCCTACGCGATTTGGTAAACAGGTCTTTTTCCAGCGTACTACTACATATAAGAAGGCAGGTGGTAAGATGTCCACGGCTGGCTGTCATCTAACACAGCAATTTCGCGGAAGCCGAGATGATATTCTACCCTTTTCTTCTCTTATGGGCCAGTCGCTCCTTCGCAATGCCGGCCAGCACCACCGAAGTGTCGCATTCGATAGACTACACAAACCAATACACGATCCTGGACAAGCTTGACATACCATTGCGATCACCACTCATGCCAGGTCTCGTTGCTAGCAGCGGGGAACGCATTTGGGAAAGAGATATCGGTAATAACACAAGGGTCATAACTGAAGCGCCTTTTGACCCAAGCGCTTCAGACGACGCCTCGCAAGTCCAGCAATCAGCGGCCAAAGACCAACTCGCAGCTCTCGCCGAAGTCATTCTGTTCCCAAGGACTTGCGAAATTGATCAGCAGTACCAAGTCCTTGCGATGGCCGAAATGTTCGTAAACGTCGGTGTCGTCAAAGCTGATCTGGAGGGGAGCATACGCCGAAGCTCGTCCTTATGGGGCGAAGATGTTCCAGGCAAAGAATATATAACCACATGGATGTATGTGGATATACTTGACGATGGGCCATTGGTGACGTCGGATCTGATAGAGAACATGTTCTATCTGATGATATATGATGAATCTTGCTATGCTACACCAGGTCAGACCAGAGGCGGCAGACTGCGGGCGGTGCATGCGCGTACGGGTAGGGAGCTTGCCAATGTGGTCATAAATGCGGTAGACTCTAGAGACGCGTAGTATTAGGCGATGGATCGCGTGGATTGGGAAGGCAATGTATTTGGATGATCCTTTGGAGTACCCAGGCCCTTCAATCCTATTTCACCTTCAAGTCTTTCATATGCGTATCCGGATCCGCGTCCACAACATACTCGTCCAATTGGACCAAGCCCAGCAGAGCCTCGTCGTCGACAACGTCTGTCATTGCTGGTCTCTTTTGTGTTTGCTGGCTACGAGCTGCCTTCAGCTTCAAGATTGTCTCTTCATTATATTTCTTGAAAGCCTTGGGGTTCTTCTTCTCCCTATGCGGATCATGCGACTCGCTCTTGAACTGATATCCTCTAACTCGCGGCCCTTGGCCAGACTTCTCGGGAAGCGTAGGTTCGTAATAGGCCTCGAAAGCGGTCATGTCGGCGTCGAAGGTACCCGCTTCGATGGAGGCGCGAATGCCGGTGAAGAAGGCCGAGAGAATGGCGTGGTTGTGTAGCTGAATGAGTACCCAGCCAAGCATTTCCTTGGCAGCGAGCAGGTGCTGGAGGAAGGCGCGATGATGCTTTGTGCACGCGTAGCATGTGCAGCCTTCGGATAACGGAGTAACGGACAAAGCATGCTCACCGCTCCACATGTCGATGCCCAGAGAGCGGCGCGCGCTTGTATTGCCATCTCTGACAGGCGCTGGGAAGGTGAAGTCAAGGACGATACCCGCGTCGGTCGCGTCGGCGAGGAAGGGCACGGTGAAGACGTCCACGCCCATGCGCACATGGCGGAGAAGCTCCTGTGGGCTGGCAGGCACGTGGAAGGATAGTCGTGGGAGGTGATGGAGCTGGTCGGGTAGGTTGTCGAGTAGATAGGCGTCGTAGATGGCGAGGCCGCTGATCTTGTCCACCATGTCGTCTAGCAGGTGATCCAAATACCATGACTGTAGGTCGCGCTCGATGGGCAGGATGGGCGCAAAGATGCTCCATGCTTTCTCGCCCTCGTCAATTGTGCCCTGCTTGGCTACCATGTCACGCAGCCACACCTCGGTCCTGTCGCTCATGCGGTCTTTCCGCTTGAGACTGATGGCCTCCTGCCTGACTGGTATATCACCCAATCCCACCACGATGTCTGGTTGCAGCTTGCGTGCGGCGGCGGCATAGTACTCGGAGCTGAGAGTCGTGAAGCCGACCGACGTCAGGAGGCGTATCTCGGTGTCTGTATTTCCGTGAGGGCTGGCTATGGGCGGATTGCGACGCGCACCCAGGACGAGGAGCGTGTCTTCGGGGAGGGCGATGAAATTGCGCAACGGCTCAGGCACGTCATGTTTGAAGACTGGCGGAGTCTTGTGCGGGCGCTTCTCGACGACTGCATGCTGTTAACGGTGCTTGGTGGCACATATGAGGGCGGATACGCACAGTCCTCGAGCGCGACGTAGACCCCGCCAACATCGGCGCTCCGTCGGAAGTTGTCCTGCGATACATGGGGTATGACGCCTCTGGACGTGTTGCCAATAAATGCGGGTGTAAGGATACTCTTGCGTCCCGGGAACGACAGGCGGCCGAGTCGCGGCGCAAGCGAGCCTGACGTCTTGAGGAGCGTGAAATCCAGCATTTCAGCCGGCAGTTGACCAAGTTTCCTCGTCGAGACCCCGTCAGACATGGTACCACTGAGGATCTGACTGTTCAATGTCTAAAGCTTTCTCTCGGTCCACACTTCAAGCAATAGCTGTCGTATACAACTCCGAATGTCGTTGCCTATGGTGGGGCGTCTATGTTCCTGCCGACTCATCGTCGAAAATGTGGATGCGTGCACGTGCAAGCGTGTCAAACCGCGTCAGGCGTCCGACTACCTCTGAATTCTACATCTGTCCTCAATGTTCCCACAAAATGATGGCGGGATCCTCTTATTGTCGCATCGGACGTGGTCATGGATCGCTGAAGCCGCCTCCCACAGCGATTGCCCATGTTTTCACCAATGACCAAGCACGACCACGATGAGCCACCTCGCCAGGCTCTAAGCGACTCTACCACGAGAAAACGATATCAGGACCCATTGATCGTGTTCGTTGTAGTTCTCATCGCTTTCCTGGGCTTCTACCGCATCTACAGCCCTTCCGCTACCATAAGCTCACCATCACCTCACGACAATGACGTCGATAATCAGGTCCTCGAGACTTACAATGAAGACCAACTTCAGGAAGTTGCTACCTTGATGGACGAAATCTACACTATCCTAGCAAATACCTCGTTCATTCCGCATGACTCTATCAAGCGTGGCCCACACCAAGTCAATTCTACAGCCAGTCCCTGCAGGCGCGATGCAGCCGACCTGCGTTTGATGGAGATCCTCCCATATGTCGACGCCCCACTACTCAACGATGACCATTGGTTATGGGGTGGCACCTTTCACGATTTCCGGGTAGATAAATTCTTGGGCTACGGCTGTGATCCTGACGAAGCAGACAACGACCTTTCGTTCCTCATGCGGCCAGGAACGGTCCACTTAACCAATGGCGGCTGGGATGGCTGGGATCTCTACAGAAGTTGGCAACTCCAATATGACACTAGGAAGAATGCGATTAGGGTGTATGAAGGAGATGAGAGGAGTGATTACCAGCCACAAGTCAATGGGTGTTTGGTCCAATTCCGAGATCCATACAAGAGCGAACAGTACAGGTCTGGTCACAGATGGGAGGACAACCATGTATTTGGAGCGATTGACTCAACAGGAATTCTCTCGGTGAACAGGCACAGCCGTGATTGGACGAAATGGACTGATGCGCCAACCTTCTTGAGGAGGATCAGAGACGCATATCGGAGCACAGCATGGACACCATGGGTGGCCGCGAACCCCGCTGATCGACCCGCTGATCCGCGCGTCCTTCCGCCGTCCCACAACATCACATCATCGCTTCTGATCAAGAACGGTTGGCCCGAAAAGCTTGACATCGATCAGTTTCGGGCTGACTTCATTCGGGCGCAGCACAAGCCGTCAGGACGAGGCTGGGCCGAAGGTGCTTTCCAACAGATCAGAACTTACCAGGATGATCCAGATGATCCGGCCAACATCTACTATTCCAAGAAAATTCTACAACGATATCAGGATCATGAGCTTGACGAGCAGATCGAATACTCCACCAGAGAATTGAACAGGGTGAGAGTGGAGGCGGAAAGAGCAAAGAATAGAATCGATCAACACGCCAAGGATTACGACGAAGCGAAACGGCAAATACAGCGGCGGTGTCCAGACGATATCTGTGTCGAGGAGGAGGATCTCATTCTTTGGGAGTTCAGAGGACTAGAAGAGACATATGCAGAGGCAAAACTCAAACCCGACACTAAGACACTGTGCGAACGCCGCCCCCGGAGGCTGGACGAAAGGTTTTATGACAGACATTTGTCGTCAGAACAGCACGCAAGTTGTGTCACCCGACTCAACTTGGAGAGACACTGGTTAGAGCTGGCGTACCAACAATCCCGCGCCGATGCCCTCGCTCATTGCGCTCGAAGCAACAAGGATCTCCTCCCCCCTGCTGCCTCATTCGAGACCCTCGCGAGTATCCACATTGCCGACCATGAAAGTAAATACTACGGGTGGAAGATTGAGGACTTCAAAAAGGCTTCGTCTGGTGACATTGGCGATGAAGCCCTTCTAAAGCTTTGGAACCGATTAGAGTTTCTGGAGGAGGCCCGTTCTTCGTCTGATGACAGACTATACTACTAAAAGATGTATGGTCCGGGTATCAACATGAAGAGTGATGATCACTGTTGAAATGGTAAATGGCGGCGATTAGTCTCACTATTTTCTCATTCCAAATTGCATTCATCTTCACTTCACTTCTTTTCACTTCACCTTACTTGATCACATCACAACAAATCAAACACCGCCAACTTCTTCCTCAATGTTCTAGCAAGCCAGAAGCATTAATGAAAAAGCATAAGGAACACAACAAGTGAATGTTGTGGAGGGCCGCCCCACGTCGCGGCGCTCGATGACTCGCAACCATGCGTCGAAGAGTCTCTCTTCCAAGCCGTGCCCGGGAAAAGCCAGTCGAGAAGGCGATGCTGGGGGTTAGCCAGCTGCTGTGAGTTAGTCGAGTATAGCCCGGGGGGCGTGTGGATTGTAGGAGGGAGGCAGGAAACGCTGTTTATATAGTCGGCTGCTGGCCTGCCAAGAGCGGCCGGATGAACCTGTGGGCCCGGATTTCACATGGACTGTGCTCACGCCGGTACCCGTGGTTCTGCCGGCGGTATAGGGACGTGCGGGACGAGGTAAAGGCGAGGTGAAGGGGACTTGCGACAGTCTGGAGTGGTGTGGTGACGTCAGATCTTTTGCAGCGGTCGAGACTCAATAGTCACATGAGCTGTTTCAGCAATGGAGTATCAGAGTCTCTGCCGGTTAGTGGATATTGCGCTACATCATGAGACAGGTGGATGAATGTCAAAGTCACGTGCGGGATTTATGTGCGCCAACTTTCTCAATGTCCGTTCTGTCAATCTTGTCAAACGGCATATGATGATGAATTGCCGTATAGAAATGACAGAATGGTAGGCTATAGCATATGTCTTCAGACTTGATGGTCGTCACATCGCTTGTCCTGGGTTGCCCCGCAATTGACACGCGATCCCACACGGCCCCCACGCCAGTACGCGGTACTGCAGACCTCGGGAGTCGCGAAAAAAATCAGCCGCGACCAGTCGTCACTTCATCATGACGGGCCGCTTAGATATCGTCACAAAAGACGCGAAAGCGCTCGTGCCAGGTCGCAAGACATTCTTTGATCTCTCCGGCGAACTGCGAAACCAGATCTACGACCTTGCGCTCGACAAGCAATACCAGCGCGTACCCTTGAACCCATACTATCTCAACAAACCTGACCCGTACATTGCTCTCCTACAGACATGTTCTCAGATATACAAGGAAGCGCGGAGCTACCTTGTCGAGAAGCAGGTGGCTTACGTCCCAGTAATGGCCGGCATGCAGTACGACTACGGGACCGAGCTAAGTGGAGACTATGGCCTGAGCAAGGAGACGACAGACACCATTGCAGCATCACTGACCGACTTCATGGAAGTGCATTTCCACTTGCACATCGACATTCTGCGTGTCTCGATAGACCGCCGGTGGGACGGCAGCGACGACTTCCGTCTCAATGATGCAAACGGAGAAACATGGAACATAGTCGCCTTGCTCGGCACCCTTCACCAAGCCATCAAGCATTATACTCCGCACTCTTGGAACCTATACCTTGAACACGAGCTGGGAAAGCGACGTGCGACGGTCCACCTCGACCATCTACTCTCACTCTGGCCCAGGATCTCACCAGAACACCCCTGCGTTCCTATCGCTGCGATGCGCGACCTCGTCGATCTCATGGCGAAAGACACTATGACTGAATGGCAGATACGGTATTACATCCCCACTGGCCAGGCCGGTGTATCGGTCAGATACGGATGCACGATGGACGACGATATGGCCCATGCGATTCGCGACACAGAACTAGCACAACTACGCAGTTACGCGAAAACATGCGGACACCACGACGTCACCATCATCGCAGAGCTATATGGCGAAAATACCGCGTGGGAGTACGGGGATAAGTCCGACAGCGTGACTCGGCTGCGTAGTCCCGCTACGGATTTCTGGCCAAACTTGCATTTCGACCCTTGGAAATACTCAATGCCGCATCATCAGCATTGGAACAGGTCTTATCCCGGTAAGTTAAAAACTATATCGCTTCTTTTTGTAAGAATATCTTGAGCCAGGAGGATACGTTGGGATGTAACCACTTATCAGCGTTCAATGACGTGCATGCTGCAGTGCGAATTGCGTTATTAGGCAGTCCTCTAAAGTTGCGCTTACTAATGAAATACGCGTAGAAGAAATGCCCATCGAGAACTTTGAAGAAGCCGCCCTGTTAGCCACTCACGAAGATCGCCCGCGCCGGGCAGACTGGATGGACATGCTGCAGCGGAGGGACGACCAGGCTGAGCTGAGGCGGCGGTACGAGGAACATAGGTCTTGGGGTGTCGGAGCGTCAAGCTAAGAGAGAGAGAGCGGTAGCAGGCATCCAACGCCTTTAGCGACGAAATACATGCAGAGCAGACATGTACTGCCACGTTGACCTAGAGAGAACCTGAACACCCTAGAGCCTACGTTGACATTAGGCCACCTACGTTGTATGTTTCTTTATCGCAATGTAGTCTGCAGACTCGTTTAGTTTTGTTCTCGTATGAAGTGCGGCGGATCTTACATCAATCGCTGGATAATAACAACGTCATCTCTGATTTCATAGCCTGTTGTAGAACTACCTCTAATATCCCAACTTCGCCACCCTTTCCTTGCCCAGGATATCCGCCAGACTAACCAACTTGAAGCTCGCCTCTTTCGCAGTACCTCCTTCAGCCAGCTCATTAGCATCGTCATGTGTGACGAAAAGCCCGCTCGGGAAGTCCTTATTGAGCGCGTTGCCCACAGCAGCACATCCATCCGTGTTACTAACGTGGTCGATACCCTTCGCCTTGTTATCAACAATAGTGAACGTCTCCACGTACTTGTGTGGGGGCGCGCGCTCGTAGATCAGATAGGCGGAGATGCCCTGCGACGAAACGATGATGTAGCCACCCGGACCTGACTTGGCTGGTACAAGCGTGATGCCTTCGACGTCGGCATGGAGACCACTTGCGTCGCCTACTTGTGCGGTTTGAACACCAGTGTCGGAGCCAGTGGGTTCGGCTTCGTAGCGCCAGATGCCGAGTGGCTCTTCGCCGATGAAGAGGTAGCCAGCGCCTTCGTCCGCGACGCAGCCTTCGACTTGGCCGCCTGAGCCACCTTGAAATTCGCGGACTAGAGTAGTCTGCAGGGTGCCGTTCGCGGTCGCGCTGAGTTCGTACTGCAGGTATTGCGCTTCTTTGTTGTTGACGAAAAGATATTCTTTCCCGGTGGTCGGAGAGCGGTAGTTGCACGAGCCGTAGGGTTCGTAGTCTTCCGGTAGGGATTGCTTACCACCAGAAATGGTGCTGAGGTAGCCTGTGCTGTTTACTTCGACCAGGCTTGGCGATGCATTAGCAGATGTTCTAAGAAGTCATGCGATGGTACTCACCACATAGTGTTGTCACCGCGGCATGCCGCAAATGCGAGATCGACCTTGCGGGAACCGAGAGTGAAGTTGTAGATGACATCTACGTTGTTTGGCTCCTCAGCGGTCAAATGCTGAAGAAGTCTTCCCTGCAGATCGAAGACACCAAAGCCTTCGCCCTCTTCAGACTTTGTTGTGGTAATGATCTTGCTCTGATCTGGTCGAGTGGGGTGGATCCAAATCGCAGGGTCATCGCCGTCTCCACCGTTTGCATCAGTCTCGAATTTTGCGGTGACCGCGACGAACGAGCAGTCTGGGCCAGTCCACCCATCTTTGCACTTGCAAACATTCGGACCGGTACACTTGCCGTGCCCAGAACAATCGTTTTCGCAGGTGACGTTGGAGCAGTCGCGACCAGTAAAGCCGGCAAAGCAGGAACAGTCCTTGCCTGACACGAAGCCATTGTTGGAGCACTTCTTGGTGACGGAGCTTTCGCAGTGCTTGCAAGCCTTGTTCTTGGGACTGTACTGTGTGTTTGCCTTGATGCCCATAGATTTGAGCGCGCCGTCCAGAGAACCTACAGCTACCCCAGTATCATCCTCTCCCTCAAAAGCGAAGGCGAATGCACCAGACGGGTATCCAGCAACTGAAGATTGAGAGATGGCGAGCGAGCCCTCGATAGAAAGATCAGAGATGCCGCTCAATGAGATGCTTCCCTTCTGCTTGATGTCGGAGTCGTACACATCGATGACCTCGTCGTGGGCTACGAACAGATAGTCGGCGGATGCGCTGTGGTAAGTAGCAAGTCCCGCAACTTCGATGTCCTCAGTAACGGTCTTGATCTCGGGTGCCTGGACAGACTCCGACGCTTGGAAAGAGTACAATGGTCGATCTTCGGCCGAAAAGAAGATCTCGCCATTCGCGAACACGGCGCAAGTCTCGCCTTCGATAGCAACGGGAAAAGTTTGAACCTATGATATTTGTCAGTATTACTGCCTTTGGTCACGATTAAAAGACAACAGTACCTCCAGGATCTCAACCCGGCTTCTGTTGCCCCGAATCAAGAACTGCACAACCATCTTCTTTCCGAAGAGGAAGATGTAACTCTCTCCGCTCTTCCCACTACGCCACACACACGCAGTACTCCAGTCGCCCAGCTGCTTCTTGTCATTACTTTCGATCGTCTCCCCACTCTGAGCGTTGAAGACCCTGATCAAAGAATCTGGAGCTGGGATGTTGACGATCAGATCCCTACCGTCGATGTCGTGAACAGCAACAGCAATCTTCGAGCGACCAGTCTTCTGATGCGACTTCTCCGCAAAGCTTGAGGAGTTGAAGACAGAGAATGTCCGGAAGCCACCGTCGGCAGCACTTCCATCATTGATGACCAGTAAAGGCGATTTGCCGTAGACGAAGTTGGTATTATCGCCCTCGAATCCAGTAGCGGCTGCGACGAGTGTGACGTTGGCGTTCTGGGCTGCGACGAACGGTGTGATCACACTCGCCCATGCGAGGTATTGTGTGAACGTTTTCATCTTGTAGCGGACGTTGTCAAGATCAATGAGGGCGGCCTGACTCCATGAACACGGTCGTCGAGGCCGTCTTATATCCCAACATGTCTCCAAGTAATAGGCTGAACCTAGACTTCCCGCTGATCCGTGTGCATATGCAGTCCATGTCGTTCAAGCCCCCCGGGGCTCCGATGCTTCGAGGAAAAATCCACAAAACTACGCGATATTGTCGTTAGGGGCGCGATGCATGGTGTGCCTGCTGCTTTGGGTTAGGTCGGGATGGCTGAGCGGCCAATAACGATGTCTGCTATCGAAACGTGAGACGGCCGGGCAAGATTCGAGGCCGGGATCAACATGAGGAGAACGGAGAAGGATGGAGACTTGGCATGGTTTTGAGGTGTGAACATGCACTTGAAGAATTGTGGTGACATGCCAGGCTCGAGCAGAGGGTGATGCTATGTCTACCAAGTTGCAACCATTGGAGATTGTGTGCCACACGAAAGGCGATAAGCCTGATCGCGCTTTAGCTTGATCATGATTAGAATTGGTCCTTGTCCTGCGGGTGGACTCTGACATGGATGTAGATGTAGATTAGAAGTTGATGGGTTGATACTTGGGCAGCTTCCAGTACCTGGTCTTCTACTCATATCTCGTCGGCATCTCCGGGCGCGTTCCGCAGGTGTTGTTTTACATGCAGAGCTGGAAATTCACGTTTCTGAAATGTTTGCTGTGCGCGAATAAAGGTCATTCTTGGTTTATCACTGCGAGATTGAAAGAATATTGTGAGAACGATGACGCGCGCGGTGCCAAGGCGCAGATCCGCACCCATGGCACCAACAGACGCGACAGGATAGTAACACGACACCGACGACATCGCGCAGCGATTCATTTGAATAGTTGCCTGCTGGTAGAACAATTGCGAGTCCCGGTACAATTTCTTGGCTACCTACTCACGTTCATCCCAGGTCTCCCGCTCTTCCGACACGCCGCACCCGTCCGCACGATAAGCCATCTCGGCAGTATTCCCCCTATCATCTCTCCACGATCAAGCGCGATGCTTACAAGATCGACACTTGCTTCAAACACACCAGAGCTCGAGTCGCAGGAGATGTGGACGTGCTCGGGCTTCAACTGCCCTCGTCAGATGGGTTGAACAACGTACTCCACCAGGGACATACTGTAGCATGCTGCGTCTATGCTCGGAACCGGTCGCACGACTTTCGCTACGAATATACCCTTCGGTCACGATGATTACCTTGGATGGACACACCTGGCAACACCGACACTTGATCAAGTCGCGGAAGACTGCTCAATTCAGTGAGCCTCCATGGCACGCGTACTGAATTGTAGCTGGCAGATGGAATATGGCAGACTTGAAGGGACGAAACACATGACACAGTGATCGATAACTCGTCTGAAATCCATATGGAACATTCGAGCCCAAGCCCTCGGCACTCTATACCCTTCCTCCTGTGACGACGCGGCACTCTGGTGGCTCCGAATTGCATGTCCACACGGCGAGAGAACCTTCTCTCAGGCTTGCTACACACCTGAGCATCTCAGGTAACAAAGGACCCCGTGGTCTTGATGCCAACGAGTAGTCACACAGCCCCACCAATTGTATCGATGCGGTGGTTGAGTTGATTACTCTCCATTCGCGACCCCGCCTTCTACGCGTTACAGCATGCACGATACACCCTGGCCATCTGTACTGCCTTAAATTGCCCTTGCGAGATCCAAGAATACAAATTGTCCGGGGAAAGGCACCAAGAATGCTTAGCTATCGGTACATTCGCGATGAATTGAACCACTACCTTTAATTCGTTGCTCGCAAGCTAACCCCGCACTGCACCTTTAGCGCCACGGCTCTTGACCTCATATACCGAAGTATAATCACTTGGCGACGTTGAAATATCCATACGAAGCGCACTACGCCGAGATGCATATGACTGGGATACCATTTTGGGAGCTTAGCTGTGCGACGAAATGACAGCCTGATCGCGTCCATCAATGACTTCTCAACTCCCAAGGCGGACCAGATGTCCATCAATCCGTCAGAGATTATCGCATGATCAGTTCCTCATATTGCATGAGCTCATTGTCGGGCTTCGGGAGACTGGGCAATATGCATCGTGTACTTTGCACACAAGCAAGGCCAGGATCGAAGCCGTGAAACAATCCTATAAGTTGGCAGCATCATGTACTCCAGTAACTGTGTGACATCCCACATCCTTCATTCAGCTCACAGTCTTCCCTTTCATCATGTTGTCGACTTCGAACTTTGCGGTGTTTCTGGGTGTTTGCGCCTCCCGCGCATCCGCCTGGGTCATTGGAACGGAGCAGTCCGAAACTCACCCAAAGATGACCTGGCAGCGCTGCACAGGCAGCGGTGGCAACAGCTGCACCAACGTTAACGGAGAGATTGTCATTGATGCTAATTGGCGCTGGCTTCATTCCGTTGGAGGCTACACCAATTGCTTCGACGGAAACGAGTGGAACACCACGGCGTGTGCGACGAACGCCGCATGTACCAAGAACTGTGCTATCGAAGGCTCAGACTACCGCGGTACCTACGGTATTACGACCTCTGGCAATGCTCTTACTCTCAAATTCGTTACCAAGAACCAATACTCCACCAACATAGGCTCTCGCACGTACCTCATGAAAGATGCAAACAACTATGAGGTAGGGAAGCGCACCAGATCTAGGTGCGAGATAGACACTGATCATTGCTATTTGCTGTTTAGATGTTCAACCTTATCGGGAACGAATTCACCTTCGACGTCGACAACTCGCAGTTGCCATGCGGTCTCAATGGAGCATTGTATTTCGTTTCCATGCCCCAGAAGGGCCACGGTGCACCCGGTGCAAAGTACGGGACTGGTAAGTCACAAGATTCGCTATTCATAGAGCATGAACTCATACATCCCAGGTTACTGTGACGCTCAATGCGCTCGAGACCTGAAGTACATCGATGGCAAAGCCAATGCAGAAGGTTGGCAAGCATCCGAATCCGACCCCAATGCGGGTATTGGCAGGAATGGTGCATGCTGGTGAGTACGCCAGTCTGCTCGGCCTGGCCCATTCTGACGCAACTCAGCACCGAGATGGACATCTGGGAGGCAAACTCAGTCTCCACGGCTGTGACCCCACACTCTTGTCAGCCTGAAGGCTACTCAGTCTGCACAGACGATACGTGTGGTGGAACATACTCGCTCGATCGCTATGCCGGCTCCTGCGATGCGAATGGTTGCGACTTCAACCCATACCGTGTCGGCGCGAGGGACTTCTATGGCAAGGGCAAGTCTGGTGTAGACACATCAAAGAAGGTGACAGTCGTCACACAGTTCTTGGGATCTGGAGGATCGCTCAGCGAGATTAAGCGCTTCTATGTGCAGAACGGCAAAGTCATCGCTAACCCGGAGCCCACAATCCCTGGCATGGTATGTGCTCACGTCACCAAATTGTATGAACTCCATTCTGACAACCGCGCAGACAGGCAACTCGATCACCCAAGAATGGTGCAACACGCAGAAGGAAGTCTTCCAGGAGGAGGTTTACCCCTTCAACGAGTTCGGCGGCATGGAGTCCATGGGTAGGGGTATGAACCTGGGCATGGTACTCGTCATGAGTCTCTGGGACGACCACTACGCCAATATGCTTTGGCTTGACAGTAGCTACCCTACCGACAAGGATCCGGAGCAGCCTGGTGTCGCTCGCGGCGAGTGCGACATCAACAGCGGTGTGCCGGCTGATGTTGAGTCTGCCAATCCGAACGCGCAAGTCGTCTTCTCCAACATCAAGTTCGGACCTATCGGCAGCACTTTCGCGCAGCCTGCTTGAGTTTATCAGGACACATGATGAACTTCGGGATTGCTTTTACAGTATCTGGTTCTGGCTCTACGCAGTCTAACCGGTTGCCGCTTGTACATAAATCTGTCTGATCATGTCTTTCGCTTCATTATGATCAGAGAGACGGAACAATAAACGCTGTACAGTTTTTAAATACAATGTAGGCAATAAACATTCATTCAAGAATGCGCACACTTGACTTAGCGCTTTCACCTTTGGGGGTGTGTATGCACAGTGAGATACTGGTCGGGGCACGATGGGCTGCTGTTAGCTCAAAGGGAAAATGCCTCTAACTTCTGTTCATCCTTGGAGCGAAGTAAGAACTTCCAAGTCATCTTCCAACCCTCCCGAAGTCCCCTTTACAGCACATGATAGCACCATGGCTATGGACCTACAACTCGAAGAAACATCACAACAATCAATTGCGCAAACTACGTTGGCCATACCAGAGCTCGCGGAAAACGTCCTGAACCGTTTGCCGGATATTCGCGATCTAATTCATGTTCGAGCAACTTCAAAGGCATTAAAGACTATCGTCGACGGAACACCCAGCATCCAACGCCGCTTGTGGCAGCTTCCCATCCCAATTCCACATGACGAAGACCCACATTACCCAGATTTGCCACAGATCATGTCCACGTATCCTCTCAAGCTGAGCTACCAGGAGGTGGAATGGGCCCTAGAGGGGATTCGTCGCATGGAATGGGACTTTTATGACGCAATCGAGGCAGGCGAGGATGAGGTAACCGCAGCCGCGGCACGAGAACAGCAATGGGAACGTCTATGGCATCCGTTCGAGAAATTTAACTACACGTTTTCCCTTCAAACTTTCTTCATTCTGACACCTCAGCAACATGCGTTCAGGTGCGACAGTTGCCGGCGTCTTCACCCTCCATACGCTGCCTCGGGCTTGCATTCCTACACAACCACGAAATCTGCGGTCGAGGCTATGGTTCAGAATTGCTCTTTCGATTCGCTCTTGGGAATTTTGGAAGTGCAGATTACCGGATGGGGCCTGCATTGGACGAAATCGAGGGTCGCATGGCTGGCCGCAATAATGTGTACGTTCTAGCGTTGTTTGCCAGGGCTGTGATCAACGCTTACGAAACCGCAAAGCAACGCGGTGTTCTTCAACATTGTTTCATGGCGCCCGTGTGCACAAGGCTCATTCTGAATTGCGTCCAGAGTTACGAACCCGTGGATGTGGCGAATACCATTGTTCGCGATCAAGATGGCATCAAGTTGGGGCAAGTGCTACGCGCTCTTCTGCGATTTTGTGACCTGACCTTTACACGCGGTCGCGCTAAGGTACTGACTGTCAACGAATTTTATGTCATAAGTGGAATATATGCTGAGACATGGAAGGAGGACAAGGCCTATATCGCCCAGCTGTACGACGAGGCACAAGAGGAGTTGTCCTGCTTGCAGGAAGGTTATTCGGATGAAGACCAAGCAGCTCGTGATTGAGGTAACGAATGCGCCCAGAGATCGCAGCGGCTGATCTTGTATCTAGAAGAAGAAGCTCTCGCGTCTCTGATCATGATCTTCTTTCTTTCAATCTTGAGCGTTCGTCTCGATACACCAGAGTCTGGTGTCGCATGTCCTAATCAAGTTCGTTTTCACTGAGATATCGAGATCCGCGTCACAACGGCAAACACGAGCGTCTGCTTCATATAGAGTGAACGCAATCTGTTCTCACTTGACCGAATACAAATACGTTCATGCCCTCTTTTGTTATGGCCGTGTGTGCCCAGCTTGTATTCTTTCTTCCATATCTTTACTGATTTGGCCCCAATCCGTCGCTATCGTTGCTAGCAAATCGGCGCACTCTTCGCCCTAGCCTCTCCCCCTCTGTTAGCCAGCATTGCCTGCAGCATGTACCGAAGATGCTTGAAGATCGTGTGGAAGGCGTGACCCGTTGCTGGTTTCCGTGCCCATGCGACGACCTAGAGGAGGATCAGTGCAATTGCTGCTCGTGGTAATCGCGTGCGAGGATGGGCCACAAATGCCCAGGTGGTGTTGCATGAGGCTGCTTGGGCGGCAGTGGTGACGTAGCTGCGTCCTGAACCTGGCACTAGCGCAATTTGGGTTAGCTCAAACGGGACGGACTTTGACCCGTGGACCTGGGCAACCACCGCATCTCCCTCTCGACATCCCATACACTACGACGTGCGCTCATCATGGTTTCCCTGGTGTCGTGCAATAAATTGTCAGAGGCTTGTGACATTTCCCTTAGTCTGTTGGCTAAGCATGAGGCCGAGAGATGCACACTCCAGACCTCGCTTGACCTGACCATGGCCGATTCGTGACCTAAAGCTTGTTAGCTGGTATGTGACTGCCTATTTCATCTGGCGAGTATAGTGGGTCAATTGCTCTATCTAACATCTGACCAAGCGCTAGTCGACGCGTATTACAAGCGAGTCTCCAACCCTTCGTTAGTATCACGTGTAAGGCGTTCACCCGCTGGGCATAAACCGTCGCTTACCTCAATTGTCACTCTTGTTCCTTCTTCACCGACTCCGTCCTCATCATGGTATACCCTAATGTCGAGTCGCGCTCGGCTGCACAGCAAGTGACGACAACACCGGAACTTCTAGGCGCGATCTTCATACATCTCAGCATATTCGATCTACTGCATGTAAAGCAGGTTTGCAGAAGATGGCGCGACTGTGTCAGAAACCTAAACGAGCTACAGCCAGCTCTTTACAAGCGCGCCACACCGGTGAAGCCAGGAGATAATCCGCACTTCAAGCCTCTAAACCAGGCGATTGCCGCAGCAATTTCCTCCGACGGGCCGCCATTTGGAGAGTTAGTCCTCAAAATCGGTCGTGAATTTGAGCAACGCTTGGAATTATTGGTCGGACCTGATACGGCGGATGGCAAGACCTTCGACAATCAACGTGGTTGGCTCCAGAAATTGGATTTCTACCACACCGCATTCTGGATGATTGCTCATTTTGATTATCGGAATCATGACCGCGATACCATAATGACCATAATGGAGCCCCTCCATTGCGGCAAATGTCACACGTTTCACCTCTGTTTCCAGTGGAATAACTTGCACCCGTTGCTTCAATTTTTGAAAGATGTCCCATTGTTATGTATCGACGGATACAACTCGACGGTTGCCATAAGACTCAAAAGTCCAATTTCGGATTGGTGGGAAGGCATCGAACCCAGATATCAGGTGTTTCAAAATGTCATGGACCTCGCAGAACGACTGGAAGACGTGGACTCGATCTGTGCAAAATCTGGGTTGCAACATGACATTGGCATTCAGCCTTCGGGTCTCCGGCTTTCGGTAGCAGTCGACCAGATAAACGACGACAGGCTTTTTTACTATTCCACGGGTACACTGAGACGATCAGGTGTGCTCATCCGGGACTTCTTGGAAGGGATCATGTGGGGCAGCCGTCACTTGGCTATCACTGTACAGACTGATGCCTTAACAGAAATCGAGCCAGACGCGCTTGCCGATGCGCAAGTCAGAGTCATGGCAATGAACGAGCATATTGCTGTGATGGAAGCCCGCTCAGCACTCTGGCGACAACAAGCACAGAGAGGAACGGGTCCGTTAGGCCGCAGATTCGGGACGCTCTAGGGGTTCTAGGAAACTAGAACGAGAGTGTGCAATGATGCAGATCGTTCAACATGTGCTTTGTAATAAATCTACCCTACAATGAATCAGATTCCTTTAATCCGTAATCATAAGAATCTCACTTCCTATGAGACACATTCGTTACTGTTTCGGTATGATGAGTGTTCTGGTGTGACTATGAAGAGGAGGGTTAGGGTGAAAGGTCGCAATGTGTGTAGTTATGAGGTCATTGAAAGCTGACTACTGGCTCGCAAGCGAACTGTGGTTTCCTGCAAACTGTATCTAAACGGTCTAACATACTCTATGCATATCATCACCGTTGCTTACCTCCGACCTATCATCCAGAAGACACGTCGGTCTCGCGTAGAACTCGTTATAACCCAACGTCTTCCATAAGCCAATTTAAACCTCTTCAATTGAGATCTCAACAGGAATCGCTTTTCGCAGTTCAGACCGACAAGTAATAATATGCGAACAAAGGCTGAAGAGTTCTTTGAGAAGTTTCGCAAAGTCGAAGTTGTGTGTCTCTTTCTGACCCTCCAACAGATAGCGATCGATAGCCGGATCTAGCTTGGCGATCCCATCTATAGCCTGCACCAGACGAACATACATGCCGCTTTCATGGAAATCAAGGCGCTGGTCAAACCCGAACAGTCTCTCACGACATACGGGACAAGTGGCCTTGCCTGTCTTCAGATGGTCCTGGAGACAGATGGTACCGTGAATATGGCCGCAGGGAGTACGGACAGCTGGCTCAGTTTTGTTCGAATGCGAGAAAGACACCCCGTAGTCGTAATAACAGGCATAGCAGCGGCGATCGGTCGCATCACTCGCTGCCATTGCTTCTTCGGTACAAGGTGTGGTGAAGTCCGATACCGCTGGGTAGATTGGTGGTCGTTTACTAGGTGAGACCTCCCTGCTCGTGTCAGAGTCGGGGTCGTTGTCTTGGGATTCGGATGGTACGATGCCCTCCATATTGTCGTTGTCTTCATCAGCATTTTGATCGTTCTCGTCTTCTGTGGCCTCGTTGTCATTCCCGTCATAAGATGAAGTTTCGCTGAGAGCAACGCTTCGCTCATCCAGCACTGCATCCAATTCACCAATGAACCCTGCTTGCTTGTACCGACAACAGGTCAAGTATGAAACCATACCGGTGAAAAGGTACCACTCCAGACACGTAGAGCTTCGACTTCCTTGTTCATCGAGGTACTCTTTGTGCATCCGATCGCTCAGGCCCTTGCGTAAGCTTTCATATTCCAATGTAAGCTCACGATAATGCCCTTCGGTTGGATACTGTTCTTTGCCTTTAGCTTGAAGTTGCTTTAGCCATAGTATTCGGGCCGCGAGGTAGGGATGTGCGATGGACTCCTCGTATGTGTTGATGTCTAAGTTGAAACGGGGAGGGTCAATAAGCTTGAAAAAGGGCTGACCTTCGGCGCGATACGCCAATGTCCGAGCGAACAGTGCTGCATCTGCAGTGTAGGCTCGATAGTAGTCTCTGGTCCCTTCCCGGTGCAACATCAGCCATCCGTCAGAGAGAGAAGCGATCTCCGTTCTCACTTCAGATGAGTAATTAGACGCTAAACCTTGATATAGATTGTCTAAAGAGACATGATTAGCCTGGAAACAGGTGTACAAAGTCAGTCCATGCATTGCATCCATTTGGCTTCGGGAATTGACTAACCACGAATGTAAGCAACGGTTGAGCTTCTGCCGTGTGTACTGAGTCAAGATCAAGGAGTTGCAGTCCAACGTGCTGCAAGACTTCGAACAATACTCGGTTGATGCGGGTTGTTGAACGATCCAACAGTTTGAGATGTTCTTCGAATTCTATTCGCGCGGCGACATCCATCGTGTTCATTGACTCTGGTTCAACACAAGAGCTTAATTGAGATGCGTGGATGGGGCAGATGTATAAGGTCTGGATTGCTATTCTGTACCATTTGTCGATCAAGCGGTCAGCGATCTAGAAAACTCGTGGTTTGATGGCACCGTAAAAGGACCCAAACATGAAAGTAGCTTTCAGAGAATGCCCACTCCTGAGTGGAGTGATGAAACCACATAGTTATCGAGCTGAGGTAGCTAAGCAGCCTCTGTGAAATACAAAATCTCATGTGAACACTCTGGTAGAATACCCCATCGCCAAACACTGCATTTTGAGTTCGCGATTGTTCGGTCCTTGTAGCCTGGTGGTTTCAACCTTGCTCAGAAAGTGCCGAAGCCCAGGTACAGGCCAGGAAACATGTAGATCATGGCAATCGCGCCTACGAAGCTGGGAAGCTGTACCGAGTCTCACGTTCGTCGATAGTCGTTGACATCCTGATACCAAAGCTTGAAACCGTGTGGGAACGATGAAATCGCAGCATGAAGTGTGCTAGTTGCTATACGATAGATTGTCATAAGGCGTCGATGATTTCAGCGGTCATGGCAAGACCAACGGCGCGTCTGCTGGTGATTAGGCAAGTGCTGGTCAAACAAGATACCAGTATTTGTAAATCATGGCAAGGATACTGCAAGGATGCAATAGACCAAATGTAGTGGAAGTACTGCCCGGGCACAATCGGAGAACGCCAGCGCACCTCGTGACGACACGCCCGGGTTTGAGGGTCGCATGATCTGGTGTCGCATAAGTATTGGCTGCACCCTTCGCCGGATGATGATCGTAAGAACGTGATACTCACCGCCATAAACACCCTGTATCTCTTCATTAACACCTTTACTGTCTGCTAAATACTACGTCTAAGAGTTTCAACGCGTCAGTTTGTCTGCCCTGTCGATGTCGAGAGCCTGAGGTGCGACATCTGTTTTGCCCCGCCACCCCGCCTCCTCGGCTGTGGCGCCCTTATCGCTTATCGCGACATTTCCGCATCCGTCTTCGGCGCGTCATCTGCTCCTTCGCGTCGACACGCCTCAAAGGGCGGGCAGCCTCCCCCGGGAGCTTCTTACTTATCTCGAGCCTGAGGATAAAGAGCTTCGTCTCCGCTCACTGGCGAAACGCGTAGTCACCTCTTCCACCCTACCCGAGCCAACACCGGTCGGACGTTCATCAGGCGGCACAACTACACCATCCTCACGTCACGATCTCCACCAGGAAGCAAGAAGCGAGACCTCATAGATTAGCCGTCCGAAAGCCTCGAAGAATCTTTCGTCCCATAGCGCCAGGCGACAGTCGTATCACTATACCACCACTAATATTCCAATCGACCCTCTGTAGTACACCATGCCGAGCTCACCAACGCAACCATTCCCTCTCTACCTCTTCCCTAGCCTTCCCTTCCGCCGCCGCCGCCGAAGCTCTGCCATCAGCACCTCGACCACCTCCACATCTCCGTCCTCCTCTCCGCCCCAGCCGACCTCTTTCTTGACGGCCCAACCGAACTCACATCTGCGCTGTCAGAAGTGCCTAGCCGACCTCATTCCCACGTCGGCTATCATAAGCAAAGGGTTCACTGGGCGTCATGGTCGCGCATACCTTGTAGGACCTCCATCGGCATCCAGCGCGTTTGCTGGTGGTGACATGTCAGCGACAGGCTGGAAGGCGGGCGACCTACCGAACACTTTAACGCACAAAGCCCACGCTCGTCAGCTCGTCACGGGTGCGCATACCGTTTCCGATATTAGCTGTCGCAGCTGTGGTACCGTGTTAGGATGGAAGTACGTCGATGCTGCTGAAGAGACTCAGAAGTACAAGGTTGGCAAATTCATATTGGAGACGAAGAGAGTCGTCAAAGGCGCGGAGTGGGACGATAGCGTAGAAGAGGAAGACAACGGCATGGTGCTGGAGAAGGAAGCTGACATCGAGTTCGATTCGCAGGACGAAGACGAATGCGAGGACCTCTTCAGCGGCATCTGGAGCCCCCAACTTGCGAGCAAGAGGAGGAAGCGCCGTGCCTACGGTGGCATTGACTTGTCGGTGTGAGCTTGCCGACCCTTCTACATCTACACTACGAATGCTTTTGAGGGTATACTACGACGCATACCCTGCAACTCGACACGAGAAACGAACGAATACCCCGGAAAGATAGATACACTTCCACTTTTGATACCCAGGAAAGGCGCATGGTTATGGCGTAACGGCTTGCTTCTATTCAACGACATGTGTATGTGCCTAGCTTATGAACCATGGTACACCACGATAATTTGATCGTCACCAACTTGTCCACAAATAGATCTCTCCATGCGTTGATGTCTTGTGAGCCATGAATCGGGCTGGTGAGCTGTGAAGGCTGCGATACTTTCGCTTTCCCGGGAGAGCCAATATGCCGCGTTCATAACTTCGCACTTGCGCCCTTTTCTCCCTTTGCCAACTCAGCAACCTCACTCGAGCTCTCAGGATTCCACCCAGCAATCAGGTCCTCCACAACATTGATCTCATCCTGTCCCCACACCAACCCGCCAACTGCTTTCCACTCCCCATTATCCGTCTGTCTTAGCACACGATACGTAGGTACGCCGCAAAGACCCAAATCCTTAGCCTCCGCAGTCAAAGCTCGGAGTTTGGCTTTTATCTCGGGATCGTTCGCGCGCGCGATGAGGTCCGCACCGTTAAAACCGCCTTCGTCAAGAACAGTGCGGAGGACAGAATCGTCCGAGACGTTTTGGTTGTGCGACCAGCATGCTTCGACTGTGCCTGATTAGCATGTTGCATGGCATGTATGAGCCGTACTAAGAAAGAACGAAAGCGCGACTTACACAACAGCTTCGTAGTCCTCGGTTCCACAATAGCAACCCTCAACACAGTGGGCGTCCGGATAGGAAACGTATCGGCCCAGTGGAACTTGACTTGCCTCCCACCATCCTGCGCACTAACAGCATTCCAGTACTCCGTCCAATCCGCGTGATCCTGTCTCGACCACTTCGCCTTCGCAGGACTAACCGCTGACCCTGGTAGATTCGGCGCACCAATCTCTCTGAACAGAATGCCCAGCAGAAATGGTTTCATGACAACCTCCAGTCTCAGACCAAAGTTACTCTCCAGTCTTTCCAGTTGCGTGTACCCCAGAAACGCCCACGGACTGCTGAAATCGAACCAAAACTCGAGCTTGACACGACCGTGAGGAGTATTTCTAGGCACGCATCGGGGCATTAAACTCTTGAGTCCAGGGACACCACTCCACCCTTTACCCGCCAAAGAAGAAGATGATGAAAGAGCGTTCAGCGTCGCCTCAACAAAATGCATACGATCCTGTCCCCAAAAGAATCTCCCTTTCTTCTCCTCGCCATCAACCCCCGTCCAAACCGCATCCGGGATCCAAAACCCAGGAACACCAAACGCACCTCTCTGGATCGCTTCTTCAGTGCTCTTTTCCAACTCTTTCCTCGCATTCACATCAGCAAAACACTCTTCTCCCAACCCTTCCACCCCACACTGCCTCGCAATTTGTAGAAGCGTCGTGTTGGAATTCACATCTTGGCCGTCTACCCAGTAGGCTTGGAATAACCTATCCGTAAGCAGCCTCCTCTTTTCCTGGTCCTTCACACAGTACAACAAACGTAGTGCATTGACTGTTTTGCGGGGGTGCTGGGGCGGTGGATTGTATCTGATGTTGTATCTGCGGAGTGTACGTTGCATACCCTGTGCTGTAACGGCTTTTTTGGCGGAGTTGAAGACATCAGAGGCGGAGCCGCCGGCGCCTTGGGGCGCGGATGTTGCACGGTAGATGGCGCCTAGGAGGACGGGTTTGTAGATTAAAGTTGCGTGCGTGTGTTGGGCAAGGGATTGAACGCGTGTGGAGGCTATGTAGGCGAAGGGGCAGGAGATGTCGTAGTTGAACTCTAGGGTGGGGGCGGCTGGCGCCATGGTGGTAGAGGTCGGGTTGTAGATGACGACTAGTTGTTAAAATGCAGTACAAAAGAATGGATAAAGATGAGTTAGTGTACAGATGCAAACCATGAGTAAGCTTGGGCGACTGGTCAGCTTCAGCTCGGTATACTGTAGCGTTGGTGTGGGGTAGATTCAGGTACAGCCGAGGTCCAGCTATGCGCCGGAACACCAACACCTTCTATCATGGAACTGACTCCGAGATTGATATTTTTGTAGTATTTACCTCTTACCAACGATGTCGTAGTCTACCACACGTGATCAATCCTCTAGTCTATGCATAGTTGAAGCTAGTTCTGCAGAGTGGACAGCTCGAGGCATCACTACTCTTGAACCACTTGAACAGACAAACGCCATGGAACAAGTTCTTGCAAGTGTGACACTTCTTGTCGGGCAACTTGCGATCGGATCCGACTATACTATAGCAGATCGCACATTCGATCTGGCCCTTGAGCGCTCCATCGACGTTCCTCTTGAACGTGGTCAGCGCATCGATCAGGCTGCCGTTGAAGATCGTGATAGCTCCCAGCGAAGTTCTTAGCCATGATTGCCACTTCTGTTCGTTGACAGCAACGCGATTTAGGCCTTCGATATGGGCATTTGCGAGAGGGAATGCGGCAGGCAGAGAGATCCTCATCGCCATGGTCTGTTCGTCGACAACGTAGGACGCAGTGATCTCGCGTGCGCGGTTGACGACCTTGACCGCAAATGCTGAATCGGGCTCACATGCGGCCTGTTCCTCTGACCATGTGTTGACTGCGTTGAGGGCGGCCACAATCACAGGTGGTGACACGTACTTCTCCGTCCAAGGCTCGAGCGCGACGACTATGGCGCGCGACTTGCAGCTCTTGAACCAGGTCTTTGTCAGAGATGGAACGTCGCGCAGACACAAGAAGTACAGGTGTGTAAGTAGCCACTGCAGATCGCGCTTTGGAGGCTCAACATCTGCTTCGTATGTCGTGATGTCAAGTTTGGAGACGTCGACCGGCTTGTTGTGCGCGTGGCCAAGAAAGTCGAACATGAAATCGAGCAGACCTGGAAGGTATTCACCTTCTCTGATGTGCTCAACGTAGTCGTTCTTGACCTTGAACGATGCATGTTCCAGGTGATCGAATACCAGCAACCAGCTCAATAGGTAACCGCGCAACGGCAACGGCACACTGCGTTCAAAGTTAGCGTCAGCAATCGCTGCAACCGTAGGCGCGTCGATGATCAGAGATAGCAACTCCTCGGGTAAACGCGCGGTAGTCTTCTCCAATGCCGCATCGATAGATATCTGCTCTTGAGCTGCGGGAATTTGCTTATGCAGGATGTCGAAGGCAGTTTGCTGAACAGGTTGCGACTCCACGTAAAGAAGAGGGAAAAGTTCTTCAGTGGACTCCAGATGCTTGAGCGACACCTTGGAAATCTGGCGCGCCAGCACATCATTAACCATCTTGAGTGGTTGATGGAACTCATCCGGAAAGTGCTGCGAATGCTTCAAGATATTGATAAGCCCATCAGCAACTGGTTGCTCATTTTCTTTCCAAGCTTCGAGAAGATCGTCGTTGGGCTCTTCGGCTTGCGTCAAGGTTCGGAGCTGTGCGTATAGTTTTAGGGATGCGTGCACGAGAGGAATCGGGCTATCCATGCCGGACTCGTTTGACTCCAGCTCTTTCGTGGTCGCCCAGATTCCGGCAAGTGCACCCAAGATGCCAGCCCAGTGCTCGCCGTACATATCGCCGACCAATGGAAGCAATACTGTCAACGCGCGACACAGTTCGGCCTTGACAGGACGCGAGAGTGCGTCTTCTTGCAGCCACGGTACCACATGCTGAACAAACCGCATAAGACGAGGACCGGCGATGCTTTCCAAGATCCCCTCCTGACCCATAACACTGTTCAATAGAACAAGCTGCTGTAGTGCCTCTTGCGACTTTTGCAGGGCATCGATACCTGTCAGATCGGCGATGACCTCATTACACATGCGCTCACAAGCCTTTGCATATGACAGTGGCTCCTTGAAGGCGTTCAGCAACGCAAGAAGCTGGAGGGCGTTCTTTGAACTTCGCGTCGTTTTGAGCGTTTCCTGAAGTTGAGCAGTCTGTGAATTCTTCCAACCAGCGATCTCAATGGCATCAGCGATTATGACAGCGTACGCTCGTGCGTGATAGTAAGCTGGAGATGTCGCGCTGGCGTCTATGCTCGCCAAGAGTGTGTTGGCCCAGGACAACAGCGTAGCGTCGACGTCATCCTTCGACCACGTCGCAGCAAGGCTCTTTAGTTCGTGTGTCACAAGAGTTTGAGCATCCGTGATGAAGGTCATGGCCTCGGCTTCAACGTCTGAGTTGTAGTGCGCCCAGAAACCGTTCGCGCCAGCGAGGCCAAGATTATCATCTGCAAGTTGTACAGCGATCGCAATGTTGCGGAGATAGGCAGCCCGAAGTTCAGAAGGAAGCTTGTCCATGGTGAAATAGTCGGGGTTCTTGAAAAGCCTCGCCACGTATTGCGTGATTCTGTATGCAGGAGAGTAGCCATCGGCGTCTCGGGACATGGTTCTGATCGTGGAGGGCATCTGTCCATCCTTCACAAGATATACGGCGCCACCAAGGGGATTTGTGATAGCCAGAGATGACTTCGGTACAGCATTGAGGAATGGCTCTAGAGATGCATTCCAGTCGTCGATGCTTGGGAACACTTTAGCAGTCTCATCCCAGTCACTACCAGCTTTGACAGACTGCTTTGCCAAGTCAACCAGAGTCTCGACCGAGACCGATGTGGGCGTCGCGTCTCGCAGCCCTTGCTGAATGAGATTGTAGATAGATTGCTTGGAATCAGATCCGGATGATAGTATTGTCTGAATGGAAGCATTGACGGCTTTGGCGCCCTGTGCCACTTCATCATCTGGAGACTCCGAGGCGAGAAGTAGGCCTTGCAGAAGGCCGGAGCCTTGAGGACTGGCGACAAATTCTCGGAGCATCGGCGGGTTTGACTTGACTATTTGACGTAGGCCCTGCAATGAGTACGGAGCCTGGTGCGATATCGAGAGGGTTTCCGTCATGTAAGCGAGGATCTCATCTGTTGTTTCCGGGGAAAGTATCTTCGCTGGCGATTGAAGCATACGGTTGAACGAGTCCCATTCGGTAGAACCTTCTACGGCTTCGCGTACGTTCGCAGTAATGTACTTCTGCAACTCAGGGTCCGAGGTTGCAAGATCGAAGGAGGGCGGAATCCTGGAAGAGGTAAGAATTGCTTCAAGCGCCTTGGTCTTCGCCGGAGAGTCTGTCTCTTTGAGAACAGTCTTGAGCGACGCGCTCCATGCATCCTTGAAATACGTGCGATCGGACTTGGTGTATAGTATGTCGATCAGGTATGGAGACGAAGGAGACAGCACCAGACCTGGGAGATCCTGTTGTATGAAAGACTCTAGTTCTTGTTCGGATCGGGTAGATGAGATCAAGCTAGGATTTCGTTTCGGCAAAACCGCGATGGTGCCCGCTGCGCCATATGGCTTTCCGTTTCTGTTCTTGAGTACTTCTAGAGCTTCCGCAACTATTGACGAGCAAGCTTGGGAAAGAACAGATTGTAGCTTCGCCAAATTCTCGACCGTGAGCGCTTGGTCTTGTATAGTTGCGAAGCGTGTGGCGTGCTGAATGACGCTTGTTTGAGACTTCTCATAGTCTTTCGACTGCTCAGGAGCCAAGGTTTTGATGGCATCGATCAATTGTTGTGAGAAAGTAGGCCATTGCTCTTCTAGCACAACGGCCATTCCTTGAATGCCTAATGCTTTGGAGAGCAGACCTGAAGCATTAGAAGGCACAGCCCAATGGGAGGTCTCTAGCGTCGGTCGCAAGTACTGCGTTATGATTGGTAGTACCATCTCCTGGAGGAGCTTGGTCTTTTCCTCATCACTGAGTCGCTGAACCAGATACCCAGCCACTTCCAGGTACGCTTTGAAGCCCGCTTCGTGGTTGTACTTTGGCTCGTCCTTACGGATGATGCCACCGTGCAGGGCGTTCAGCAGCTCCGCGGAGTCTGTACTGGATTGTGGTAGGACTTCTTCTGGTATGATCTTCAATAGCTCAGGTATGCGAGCCCAGGTATCACGAGGTCCTAGTTGAGATCCCTTCTTCAGGAACTGCCGTAGGCGTCTATCCACCCCAGTCTTGCTCTTGTAGTCGGTAGTCCATACGGTGGGATGTTTGGAAGTGAGAAGGGTCAGGGACTCGATGTACTCGCCGACAGAACCGGTCTGATCGGAGTTCAGCCCCTCCGCTAGGTAGGCCTTGCTCAGGGTATCGAGATTTTCCTGGATAGCAGCATCCTCCTTCGCAACGCATGTCCTAAGAAGACGGTGCACTGCCCGCCGTATGCCAGCGTCATTATATGAAGCAAATTGCCACAACTTCTTGTCGCCAATCAAAGTCTCGTAGTCGGCATGGTATTTAGAGAGCTCCTCGGGCTGCAGGTTGTTCAACAGGCTGCCCAGTAAGGATATGCATGCAGAGATGACGCGGCTATACTTTGCTTCTGCGTCATCTTTGCTGACTATCCGCTCGTCGCTCAGAGTCGCCGTACTCTCCTTGTCCACTGCATCGCGACAGTATTCTAATATGGGCTGTTGGTAGACCTTCCGAATGCTCTGTAACTTTTCGGGCGTGTTGAACACTTGTCGGAGCGAGGTCTGCGTCGCGTCGACTACGGATCGGTCGCTGTCATACAGACCACATAGCCAAGCTGCCACGCTCTTAGGCATGTGTCGTGCTATGCGCTTGCCGGCGGATACGGCGAATTGGCCGTGGACGAGGTGGGCATTCTGGCGAACGGCTTTCGCGTTGTCGATCGAGGTTCGCGGGTATATCTTGATCCATGCCTCGAGCAGGCCCTCTTCGACTGGCTCTTGCAGTGACGATATGTACGATTGTATGTCTTCCAGCGCCTTCGCCTTGGTTGTGCTGTCCTTCTTGGACAGATTACGGAAGTAGACGACGACGTTTGGGTCCGAGATGGCGGAGAGGTCTGGGGGCTCGGACACGTAGGACAGGGGCGACGTGCTCGCGCTGAAGGCTGCTGATGCGCCGCCGAACGCGCCGAAAGAGGTCGTGGCCGCCCGCGCACTGCTCGCCTGGGCCTTTGCTGCACGCTTTGACATGGCGGGGTTGGGTGAGGGCAATGCCACTCAGGGTCGAGGTCGGAGGAGAGGTAGGCGGGATGTCTTTGAGGCGATGAAACAAGTGAAAGCCAGCTGCAGCTAGGTACTCAAATACACAAAAGAAACACACGCTCGCACGTCAGTCACCATGGCAGAGGCTTGCGGATTACGCGAAATATGCGGCTCTGCTTGATGACGGCACCAACTGTGGGTAGCGGAAGACGGTGGGGACATCCCTGCCCTTTGCCCAGACCCAATCGGTGCTAGCCTTGTCGCGCTGACCGCGACCGAACTTCGTCTGGAGGCAACGCACACTCGCAACTTCTCTTCATTTCCACCAACTCCCCTCCGCTACAACAAAATCCGCGCGGGCGGTGGACCATCAACATGAGGTTCTACATCGATAACCTCCCCGTGCTATTCCCATATCCCCGAGTATATCCAGAGCAATATGCCTACATGTGCGATCTCAAGCGCACCCTGGATCAGGGTGGCCACTGTGTCCTCGAGATGCCTTCAGGAACGGGTAAAACCATTTCTCTGCTCTCACTCATCGTCGCTTACCAGCAGCACTATCCTGAGAAACGGAAGCTGATCTACTGTTCGCGTACCATGTCCGAGATCGAAAAGGCCTTGGCTGAACTCAAGGCGCTGATGAAATACCGCACTACCGAGCTGGGCTACGAGGAAGAATTTCGGGGTCTTGGATTGACCAGTCGGAAAAACCTCTGTCTGCACCCGTCCGTCAAGCGAGAGAAAAGCGGTACCGTGGTAGACGCGAGATGTCGCAGCTTGACTGCTGGCTTCGTGAAGGAAAAGAAGGAGCGCGGCGAGGATGTCGAGCTTTGCGTGTACCATGAGAACTTGGATCTTCTGGAACCTCACAACCTCATACCGGCTGGTGTATGGACTTTCGATGGCATACTGAAGTATGGTGAGCAGCAGAAACAGTGTCCTTACTTTACAGCCCGGAGAATGATGCCATATTGCAACGTCATCATCTACTCCTACCACTACCTCTTAGATCCCAAGATCGCAGACAGAGTCTCCAAAGAACTATCCAAAGACTGCATTGTCGTTTTCGACGAAGCCCACAACATCGACAACGTGTGCATCGAATCTCTCAGCATCGATCTTACCGAAGATGTACTCCGGAAAGCTACCAAAGGTGTCAACAACCTCGATCGCAAGATCACAGAAATGAAAACCAGTGACGCGACCAAGTTGCAGAATGAATACGCGAAGCTCGTTGAAGGTCTCAGAGCTGCCGATGAAGCGCGAAACGAAGACGCCTTCATGGCTAATCCAGCATTACCAGACGATCTCCTCACAGAAGCCGTACCCGGTAACATACGGCGAGCGGAGCACTTTGTTGCCTTCCTCAAGCGCTTCATCGAGTATCTCAAGACGCGCATGAAGGTTCTCAACGTTGTCGCAGACACACCACCAGACTTCCTCAAACATTGCAAAGACTTGACCTTCATCGAGCGAAAACCACTTCGATTCTGCGCCGAGCGTTTGACATCACTCGTCCGAACCTTGGAACTCACTAATATTGAAGATTACCAGCCGCTGCAGGAGGTCGCTACCTTCGCTACGCTAGTAGCCACGTACGAGACCGGCTTCCTCTTAATCATCGAGCCCTTCGAATCAGCGACAGCAACAGTACCAAACCCTGTTTTACATCTCACCTGCTTAGACGCGGCCATAGCCATCAAGCCCGTCTTCGAGCGCTTCTACTCCGTCATCGTTACCTCCGGAACCATGTCTCCGCTAGACATGTACCCACGCATGCTCAACTTTAATACCGTTGTTCAAGAATCCTTCACCATGACACTCACACGGAAGACATTCCTACCAATGATCGTCGATCGCGGTAACGACCAGAATCAGGTCACATCGCAATTCGAACACCGCAACGACTTGCAAGTGCAGCGGAACTTTGGCAATCTGCTCATCGAGTTCTGCAAACTGACGCCAGACGGTGTCGTCGTATTCTTCCCGTCATATCTCTACATGGAGAGCATCATCTCAGCATGGCAAGGGATGGAGATCCTCGACACAGTCTGGAAATACAAACTCATCCTTGTTGAAACACCCGACGCCCAAGAAACCGCCCTCGCGCTAGAAACCTTCCGCACAGCCTGCAACAACGGCCGCGGCGCCGTCCTACTTTGTGTCGCGCGAGGAAAGGTCAGCGAAGGAATCGATTTCGACCACCACTACGGCCGCTCTGTGCTGTGCATGGGCGTGCCATACCAATACACCGAATCCAGAATTCTGAAAGCGCGATTGGAGTTCCTGAGAGAGACCTACCGCATCAAAGAAGCAGACTTCCTCTCCTTTGATGCCATGCGCCACGCAGCGCAATGTCTGGGTCGCGTCATTCGCGGTAAAGACGACTACGGAATCATGGTTCTGGCAGACAAACGCTTCAACAAGAAGCAAACCCAGCTCCCCAAATGGATCCAACAAGGCCTCGACGCTAAGAGCACAAAGCTGTCCATCGACCAGGCTGTAGGCGCTGCAAAGGCCTTCTTGAAAGACATGAGTGTTCCGTTCAGCCGAGCAGAAACAGAAGGACACTCGTCGTGGTCGCTGGAGGATCTAGAGGCGCATCAGCGCAAGAAGGAGGCTCATGGCATTAGTGGAACGGACAACCCAGCTATGCGCGCGTTGGAAGGTAGAGCCGAAGTCGAGCGCATGGAGGTTGATGAAGTGGATGAGTTTGGGGGAACGGCGGATGTCGATGCTGAGATGGCTGAGATGGCAACTGTCGACGCATAGAATGGCTCAGGCGACAAGCCAATTCCTCGTGAATATCCTTACATGAAGGGCGGTGTTAGTGAGACTGGAGATTCATCATCGTAGCGCTAGGGTTGGATAACGCATTTTGGGCGCGCACCAAAGGGTGATTTGGAATCTGGTAGAAGAATAGAATTGAAGGCGCATGATAAGACGCGGTCCTAAGATCGTCTACTTGACAGAGGTATGCGTGACTTTACGGTGAGGTGCACATCAGAGTAGGCATGTAGAATCGGGTTACAAATATCGCATTCAACTATGAACCTGTCAGGACAGAACACCCTGCTAGGAAACCATACACATTTCAAGCGACCGGACTCCATGCGTGCTACTTAGGAAGAAGAACCAACGCCCCAGTCCGCCATGCAGAACTCCCCAGGAAAAGAGAAACTCGGACCATATGCTGTGTTGTAGCGACAGACACCAAGAACCCTAACCACGTTCCATCTTCTCAGCACGTTTATATCTCCATATCCATGAACAACCATTTCTTGCTTGTCAACTCTTCGCCCTGGCTGAACTCGTCGAGCGTTGTGAGGCCGAAGCCGATCCAGCCCAGATCCTTCGTTACGTTGGCCAGAGCGGCTTGGTCGACGTCGCGGTCGATGCACAGGACGAGACGATCGCAGGAGAAGTAGTCGACTTCACAAAGTTCGAGGAGGGCCATGAGACTGTGGAGCGTTAGTATATCAATACCGAGGACGCGAATATTGACTTACCCAGCCTTCAAATCTCCGTTGATGACGGATTCATCGAAGAAGATGAACATGGCCCTCTCGTCTTCCTTCTGAGCAACGAAACCCCGGAACCTGATGCCACCAACGTAGTCCCACATCTCAATGTAGTCGGCTATCGCACCCTTCTCCTCCTCGAACCGCACCATTTCAGGCGCAGCAGAGTCAGTCGAAGAGTCCGAGTAGCGACGAGCATCAATACCGTAGTCGTTGGTGATAGCGGTGGTTGCAGTCGTAGTGTTGTCATATGGCATACCCATCACTAGCGAGTTCTGGCGATGCTGGCTCCCCTCACCCAGGAATACAGATCGCAGTGTCTCGCAGAAGAGTCTCTCACACTCTCCCGTGATGGTGTATGCTGCCCCCCCTCTGCGCGCCTTGCCACCTTGGGCGGTGGACGCGTTTTTGGCGGCGAGGGGGGGACTTGAAGGGGGTGATGGAATTCCCTGTGAATGTTAGTAGTGCCACCTACATAGAACGTAAGGCGTGGACACACCGAGCTGACCTCAGGAACACCACCCGGCCCCGGCAGACGGGGTAGTGGAGTAATGGAAGCCGTGAAGGCTGGCAGTAGCGGCGTTTACGGAGTAGCAGCTAGCGCGGACATTGCTCGCGGACGAGTACGAATGAATGCTACTATTACTACTCATACTACTACTGCTTCGTTTCGTCATCGCCATTGCTACAGTATTGCCACGGTTGGTTCGGTATTGGTGAAGTGGGGTAGTGGTGTCGAAGACGGTGGTGCGTAAGCGAGATTGTTCTTTGAGGTAGTTGCGGTATCGTTGTGTAACAGAGGGCTTGAGTCGACGTTGGAGTTGGGCGAAGATGAAGAGGAGTTGGGTTATAGCGTTGTGGGGTCTTTGGGGCTCGTGCACGCGTCTCGCACTCTGAATGGCCCGCCACTAGCGCTAGAATCTTCGCAATCTCGGAAGCCTCGGTTCTGCATTTTATCGTAATGACTGACGTGAGTTTGCGAACGTCGGAACCGAAATGTGAACAGCAGGGTTGCAGCATGTCACCTCGATCATGTGGCACTTTTGCAGACATGGCGCGTTCTGGATGTTGCTTGAAGATTGTGTATTACTACCGCTCGTACATCTCAACCGGAACACCGTGTAACTTTTCAAAGTAGCTTCCTCAGCGAACCTTTGCCCTTTGGCAACATCGCCTCGCTATATCACTTACAGACCCGCCATATGGAAAAGACATTGGCGAAGAGGACTGAGAGATCCTTCCTCCTTGCACACATCTAATGAAACAACCCCAGATTATGCAAGTCGGATATCTCAGACGACGCGCTATGCAGTTGATACAGAGACAGAAACGGAAATGAGAATGGCGCGAACGCACGCACGCAGGCGGAATCCTGCATGGGAGTGGATCCGATCCTGACGGGACCAAGTGGACCCTACTGCGCGTGGATTTTTGCAAGGTCGCGCTTAACCGACCGAGATGCACTTGATGTCGAAGATCAAGTCAGAGTTAGGAGGAATGTCCGGGGGAGCACCCTTCTTGCCGTAAGCCATCGCCGCAGGGATGGTAAGACGACGCTCGCCCCCGGCGGTCATGCCAGCGACACCGACGTCCCAACCCTTGATGACTTGACCGACACCAAGCTTGAACGAGAATGGCTTGCCCTTCTTGTTGGCTGCGTATTCGTTAGTCATGGTGATACTATATGGAAGTTCGACAACTTACAGTCAAAGACCTTGCCGTTCTTCAGCTTGCCAATGTAGCGCATCTCGACGCGGTCGCCCTTCTTGGCGGCTTTGCCCTTGCCCTCCTTCTTGTCGTCGACGAGAACACCACTGACGGTGCGAGGTCCCTTGGCGGCCTCCTTCTTTGCCTCTGGCTTGGCGTCAACCTTGGGGGAGCCAGTTGGGCCCTGCTCAAGGTTCTTAGCGAACTGAACCTTCTTCTTGTCGCTGCTGGGGGTATCAACCTTCTCAGTCTTCTTCTCTGGCTCTGCGGCACCGGCAACAGCCTGGCCGTCGTTCTTCTTCAGCTTCTTAGCCTGCTTCTTGCTGAGCTTAGCATCACCGTTGGTCTTGCTGATCATGTCATCGAGGGTAGCATCATCCTCAGCAGCGCGCTTCTTGCTTTTCTTGCTGGCGTCAACAAGCTTGGGTGGCTCCTCATCGTCAGAGTCAACCTCAGTGATCCTGGGGTCGTTCATGCCATCGAGCTCATCATCCTCTGATTCTCCCATACCGTCGAGCTCCTCGTCTTCGGAGCCGAGATCGTAGCCGAGCTCGTCGAGACCATCGTCCTCGTCGTCTTCCTCATCATCCTCGTCGGGGAAGGCGAGGTAGTTACCGGTAACGTAAACGTCGTGAGTGCCGCTGACGGAAAGGTAGACCTCCTCACCTTGACGGACGGTGATGTCGAGCGGTTGCTGGTAGTGCTACGCAGGTATTAGATGGAGTCTGTTTGGAATTGTCATGATCAAGCATACCTTCTCGGGGTCGAGAGTGCACAGAACGAGCTCTTCAGGCTCGTCATCCTCATCCTCATCGTCCTCGTCGTCCTCGTCGCTCAAGTCGTCATCGGTGACCTTGGCCTTGCCCTTGGCCTTTCCCTTGCCGTTGGTCATGCCGTCGATGTCCATCTCATCGGCCTCAAGCTCTTCTTGCAGCTTCTTAGTGAGGGCTGCCTGCTTGGCCTTCTTTGATCGGGCAGGATCGCTGGGGCCACCGTTCTTCTCGCTCTCGCTATCGTCGGAGTCGGACATGTCCGAATCAGCTTCAGGGAGCGCACCAGCGGCACGCAGACGAGCAGCGATAGCCTCGATGTCACCCTCCTCGTAGTCCTCATCATCATCATCGTCCGAGTCAAAGTCCATGGGCACTCGGATGAGCTTCAGAGTCGCGCGAGGGTGCTTGTGCTCGTCGTCGATTTGAGGCTCGGCATCTGGGTCGATAGCCGCCATGGTGATGCGGAACTAATCATTATCAGTACTTTGCCGTGGAATTGCGCATGCGACAGAGTTTTACTGCGAATTTTCGGCGCATAAAACTTCGTAACGCGGAGCAGGTAGAACCGGGCGTCAAGGCTACTCACAGTGGAAGACTGGTCGTCAGCAGCCAGGATGGGAAAGTTTCCAGCTGGAATGCGACGTCCGTAGACGCCTACGGGAATGGCGGACGACATCTTGGAAGTGGTCGCAAGTCTATGTCTGAGAGAGCTGACGGGATTGTTGAGAATATGAAGTCGGCGCACGTTTTTGTTGCTCAGGAAGTTGCACAGCTCGAGAACAGCTGGTAGAGCAGGATGATAACGAAAAGCGAGAAACTGAAGAGCAGCGACTTCGAGAGGTAGAAAAAGTTCGCCAAGGCCTGCAGCTTTCTCTTAGCGTGCTTTCACCGCCGGCAGAACGATCCACTTAGCGTCGCTAGCGTGACGTATTCGCGGTCCTCCAACGCGCCACGGCACGCGCCTTTCACCACCAACACCGATTTCGACATGCGGCAGCCGACGAACCTCCGCGACGCCCCATCATGACCCCGGCCCCGATGAACGCTCTTGATCCACCACACCACTGTCACCATGGGCTCGCGCCTAGAGAAGAACTCCGAGTCGGTCCGCAAGCGCATCGCCAGCCACCAGTTTGACGGCGAGGATGGAGAGGAGTACCGCGGCTCGGCCTTTGGCGGCTTTACCGACTACTTCAGGCGGAAGAAGATCAAATTGCAGAATCTCGATGCCGACATACGAAACCAGGCCGGCAACAAACCTCAAATCTTCAAGGGCGTCGTGGCGCATGTCAACGGCTACACGCAGCCATCGCTCAACGACCTGCACACCTTCATAGTCCAACACGGCGGCGGCTTCATGCAGTATCTGGATGGGAAGACTACGGTCACGCACATCATTGCCAGTAGTCTGACGCCGAAGAAAGTCGTCGAGTTCCGGAGATACCGAATCGTAAAGCCCGCGTGGATCGTAGACAGCATACAAGCGGGCAAGTTGCTGCCATGGAGCGAGTACCGAGTAGTTGATGAGGGCGAGAAGCAGAATGTGCTGGCTTTCAGCAAGGGCGGCATGACTAGCACCGCGAATGTCAAGACAAGGGGTTACCGGGACCAGACTGATGCCAGCTGGTACACAAGTCAACTGAGGGGAAGTCAGGCCGGTCCTGCGAGTACACCAACACCGAGTAGCAGCATGCGCGCGCGCTTTTCGAACAAGAAGCAGCGGCTTCCTACACCGGACGGTGATATTGAGGATCTGCCACCCTCCCGCGGACCGGAAGGCCTGCCCGGCCAGGCTACATCCGGAGAGTCGAGTAAAGCTGCGAAGCTTGTTAGACCACTCAAGACCAGCCCTTCGGTAGCCCCGGTCCGTATAGACGACGTGCCGGACGATGTCCACGATTGTCTCTATACGAACCCGAGCCCTCCTCCGCCCCAGCGCGCAGAGTCAAAAGACGACACCGAAGACCAAGCTGAGCAACTACCTCCGGTACAAGACGCCCAAAAGCCTAAGAACCGGGAGCTGACTGCCGAGGAGCACAATGCAATACTTCTACGGGATCCAAAGGTTCGCAAATCCACCGTTGTCGATCCGAATTTCCTCGAACAATACTATCGTGAATCACGGCTGCATCATCTGTCGACATGGAAGGCCGATCTCAAGTTCCAACTGCAGGCACTAGCGAGCGAGAAGACCTCGTCGCAGAGGGCCAAGCAGAAGCGCGCCCCGGGCGCTCGGCGCTATATTCTCCACGTGGACTTTGACAGTTTCTTCGCAGCAGTCAGCTTGAAGAAACACCCAGAATACAAAGACAAGCCGGCAGTTGTTGCGCATGGCCAAGGCAGCGGGTCTGAAATCGCGAGTTGCAACTATCCTGCCCGAACATTTGGTGTCAAAAACGGTATGTGGATGAAGCGGGCTCAAGAGCTTTGTCCGGACCTTAAAATCTTGCCTTATGACTTTCCCGAGTACGAAGCCACCAGCCGCGCCTTTTACGATGCCATATTGGCTAGCGGTGGTCTAGTGCAGAGTGTTAGTATCGACGAAGCGCTCATCGATGTATCGAATCTATGCATCGCTGCTGGTGGTAGTGATGGCAAACAATACTCCGAAGGCAGCAGTCATCGCGAGCAGGCGAAAGCCGAAGAAATTGCACTCAATCTACGCGACGAAGTCAGATCTAGGACTGGTTGTAACGTTTCCGTCGGCATCGGTAGCAACATCTTGTTAGCCAAAGTAGCCTTACGCAAAGCAAAGCCTGCCGGACAATACCAGATCAAACCCGAAGAGGTATTAGAGTTCATAGGTCAACTTCAGGTACAAGATCTGCCAGGCGTCGCTTGGTCGATTGGAGGCAAGCTTGAGGACCAGGGAGTCAAACTCGTCAAAGACATTCGCGAGCTTACGAAAGAAAGGCTCGTCCAGATACTAGGGCCCAAGACTGGAGAGAAGCTTTACGAGTACGCAAGAGGTATCGATCATCAAGAAGTAGGGGAGCAAGTCGCCCGCAAGTCTATTTCTGCCGAGGTGAACTGGGGCGTTCGCTTTGAGAACCAGGAGCAAGCTGATGAGTTCATTGCAAGCTTATGCGGAGAGCTCCAGAAGAGACTGTTGAAGGAGAGGGTAAAGGGCAAGCATTTCACGATGAAGATTATGCGACGTTCTCCAGACGCCCCTCTGGATCCTCCCAAGCATCTTGGCCACGGCAAATGCGACACGCATAATAAGAGCCTCACGCTTGGTGTCGCTACCAATGCCAAAGAAATTCTTACGAAAGAGGCATTAGGCATACTGCGCGGTTTTGGTTTCACCCCAGGTGAGCTTCGAGGCATCGGCATACAGATGACAAAACTTGAGCCTATGAAGAATGCCACGGATGGTAGTCTTGAAGGCTCACAGCGACGACTACAATTCAAAGTCGGCAACGCGGAAACAGCTCGTGTGGCGCGAGCCCCAAAAGCAGTTGAGGAAGACCCCATCCAAGACGATCCCGAGACCCCACGAAAGTCCAAAGCCTCGTCAGGAGAAGAGCATGTCCCTTTTGGCGCTCAGACACTCAATGCATCAACACCTTCACGCCGCCCGCTAAACATGTTAGGCACGCAGTTCATCATGCCCTCGCAGGTTGACCCCAAAGTACTGGCCGAGCTACCAGAGGACATTCGATCAAAACTGCTGCGCCAAACGCGTCAGTCTTCTCCTACACCTGCACGCAATGAAGACAAAAGAGGCAACCCTAGCACACCTACAAAAGCTTTGCCTTTCGCTATGACAGCACTCCCAGCCCAGTCTCAACTTGATCCCGATATACTTGCTACGCTACCAGCCGAAGTTCGTGCCGAGATACTTGCACAGTATGACGCCAGCATCACTCCCTTCTCTCCCTCTCGCCGTCCAAAGGGCGCAGACCAAACGATATTACCCCAATCGCCACGCAAGAATAGAATCATAGGTATTCCTGCGAAGAAAGCCATTGTACCTGTTAAGCGTGGTAGAGGCCGGCCACCAAGATCTGCAATGCTTGCTGCCGCTGCTCAAGCAAAGTCCATTAGCATGACTGGTAAAACTCTCACTCAAGCCAATTTCATCTCTCTCAAGAACCCCGCACGAGAAAGTGAGAGTAGAGAGAATTCCGCCGGCCCAAGCGATGATGCCTTTGAAGCGCCCACCGTACCCAAACCACCAAAGGAAGATGACCTTGACCCAGCCTTCCTTGCTGCGCTACCCGAAGACGTTCGCAAGGAAGTACTCGCACAACACAAAGCCGAGAAAATGAACGCTTTTCGTGTCTCTGTATCACGCAAGGCTAAACCTTCACCGGTAGTCGAACCGCCTATAGAACTACCCACGATCAAAGTCCCTCGCCCTGTAAAGCCGACCTTTACAACCGACAAACTCTCGGCGCTGGCGGACTTGAGGGTCGCCATGAAGCAATGGATTGGCGAGTTTACTGACGAGGGGCCGTATAGCGATGATGTTGTTGCATTGATCAAGTATCTCAGAAAGGTCGTACTGGAAGAAAAGGACATTAGCAAGGCTGTTGGCATGGTGAAATGGATCGACTACGTCATTAATTACGAGGCGGAAAAAGACGAAAACTTTTCGAAAGAGCCATGGGAAACAGCTCTTGCGAAGATCAAGGACGGCGTCGTCAAGGCGGTGAAAGAGAGAGGTTTGGGCCGAGTGTCTTTTGACTAGTCTATGTATGTTTCACGACCTATCACGAATGAACGAGCCATGCCACGCTGCAGTATGTGCGCCAAATTCGGGTGACACACGGGGATGCTCGATTTGATCAATGGAGAATAACCAACGCAGAGCACGTTCTGCACAGCTTTGAAGGTGAACCATGCGGTCCAGAGAGATGCACACAGATGCGGTCTACGCTAAGACCTCGCAAGATATACAGTCATACCCTATGACTATGGACATATGACTCCAAATCACATCTGTCGCCATGCATCATCAAGAGGTTGGAGCTGTTCTTCGAACTATAAATTTAGGTGTCTCAACGTGATAGCCCTGTCTCTCTACCTCTTTACAACGCTGTCCCCTCAAAGCCTACTCAACGTTTACGTCTCGACGAACCTCGATCCCTATCAGTAATCAAGGTTACGGCATTGACACAGTGCTGACCACAATGATGCTCTTGGTCGCAATAACGATAGCAGCCTTAGTGAGCTTGGGATCTACTTCAGCAGTTCTCCACACCCCATCGGTGGTTTCCACAGCTACTGGCGTCAGAATGCCGCCCACAACCGCTACGGGCCATGTTCCGAGATCAAACACTCGACGTCGATCTATTCAGATGTTGCTTGATCAACAAGGACTAGAGCTGGCTTTTGGGGTCTTCCTTGGACCCCAAGGCAAGGCAGTTGAGCCCTGTTTAGCACCAAGCTTCGCCTACCTCACTCGATGGGCACCGACTCAGATTTCTACGTCTATAAGCTCTACTACGTCAGGCGCACCTATTTCAGTTCCTGTTCCGACTGCTCCTCTTTATCATGTACCGGAAGTAAGTCTTGATATGCCGTATTGTCACGCCTGAAGCATCGCGCTGATCAATTATATCGTATCAAGTCCGATAGTATCGCGTTTATCGACATAAAAGGTCGAAAGGATTGCTGGTACAAGAGTGACGGTCATCAAAGGACATGGATCGATTGTGATAGTGGCCACTTCAAAGACTGTGAAGGTCTTGACCCGCAGGCTGATGACCCGGAGATAGGATGCGGTGATGGCCGCCAGTTCCGACGCGGCTTTTATTGCGAGTTCGAAGAAAAGACCTAGTGTTGGAGTTTGGTAAAGATGGGTTTGAACAAGATGTACGGTATCTGAGTCAAGTCTGATCGTAGCTGAGTAGCACTTGCTGGATGAAGCTCTGTCTAATCACAACGTCTTGGTTCGCATTTGCTACTACGAGCGCATGCTGCTCGATCGATCGCCTGTATCGTTTATCCGAATTCAATACCTCATGGGGGCGTGGGGAAACTCGGGTGAGGAAGAGCTTACTGTCCACACAGGTCTATCTTACCTTGATGCGCGCGCTCGCTCTTCACAGGTCACCGATTGCTCCCGCCCCGCTTACAGTTCCATGATACGCGATTTTTAGTCCTTCGCCAATCTAAGCTTAGGCGCTTATCTACTCGGCTCTCACCTTCACCCGCACTTTCTTTCTGCTTTACAAAACCTAGCCAAGCTACTGCCATCCAACCCCCCAACTTACACTCGTCATGTTTTCGTGGCTCCCTTTACTCGTTTGGCTTGTCGCGTATCTGGTCGCGCTAGGTATCGCGGTACCTCTCGAGGTACCTAGCCCGCACGCACTCTCGAACAGTACATCAATGGCAACATCTGATGGAGCGATGGTCAGTACTTCATTTCAGTGCTCCTCAACAAAGCAAGACTGACCTTAGTACAAGCATATCCGCGACCCCAGAAAACTGAACTCCATCCAAATTATCTTCAGGAAGCAACTTGCGGGAAAATATAGAACGAGATACTATTACCACTTTCTCGAGGGCCCTTCTGGTATCTCGGCGCCACTCTGCAGTCTGGGATATGGTATGAAAGACTTCCACTTTGTCAAATCTATGGGTCCATACTACTACAAAGGCGACCCAATCGATAAGCCCGTGCTTCCGCCGGAGGTGAGTCTGCAGAACGCCGGCATGATCTGTGTCTTTCATCGATTCGCCATGAGCAGGTACTGACTCTACGCGGTATAGATGACTTTCCCTCTTGATCTCCCAGGCAAATATGTCGGCTGTCAATATACCTCAACAGGCGGCGATGCAGGCTGGCTTGACTGCGGCCCGGGTCGCGAGATTCTGCATTTCAAACAAGACGCTCGGTTTCATGATCCAACCCAGGAATGCGACTGGAGAGAGAAGGCATGGGATCATCGAGGTTTCTTCGTCGATACTTAGGCGCGTGCATCGCTAAGACGTTGTGCTCGAGGATGGCTGAGGCTGGAACATGCGCACAGCGCAGAGCAGAGATACTCTTCATTGTGCCAAGAATTGCATGCACATGCCGCTCAGTCTTTCCTCCGTTTATCACAGTGCAATGTCTTAATGCTTCCATACTACGTCTACCATTACTAGTGAAAGACCCTGTGTTTGTTTGCAACATTCCTTTGTCTCCCGCAAACGCTCGACCGCTGCTCTTCACAGCTCACCGCTTCTCTACCTCACTTTGAAGACTGATTACTTCAGGTCATCGACAAGCATTTAATCTACATCGAAGCTTCTCATCCACCTCTCTTCCTCTCATCAGCGGAACACAAGACCAAGATCAACTTCCGATTCGCCATGCTCAACTGGCTTACTTCACTTGTCTGGCTATTTGCCTGCCTAAGCCTTGTCTTAGCAATACCTGTCGACACGCTTGCTGGTAATGTCACATCTATAGCAAGGCGCGATACTGCGAGTGTAGGTTCATCAGCCCTTTTGACGCAATCCTGTAGCACTCTTGCCAATGAAGCTAACTACGCACTTCAGTATCCGTACTCCCTCCAGCTCATCCTAAGTAAATTCCCTGTTCGCCGATACAACTGGTTCATCTTCCAGGGACCCCAAGGAATCGCAGTGGATCCTTGTCTGGATCCTAAAGATGATCCGAACTTCGAACGGGTTTACTTCGGAAGGGAACTTGCGGGCGAGGAGGACGACATCGCCCATCCGCCGTTTCCCCCTTCCAGTGTAAGTAGATTATTCTCAAACACTTTGCTGAGGATTGCATGCTAACTCGCACTCTCTTGTAGGTATACGCTGACATCGAGTATTCCGAAGACTGCCATTACATTGGTAGCGGCGTCGACGCTGGTCAGTTTCGATGCGGAGATTACTACATCATCGATTGTGCGAAAGATCCGCGCTACAACGAGGCAACCTTCAGATGCCCGGATGGTCGGGAATATCACCGCGGATATAACTGCGAGTTCTGAGGAGGCAGGCTAGATGGACCCGGGCTGATGGCAAGCGTATGTAAGGGTTGACCGCATGGTTTAAGTTGGCTTATCTAAGTGGTCATTTCACCCAAAATATGCACGTACGGTGAGGAATGCACTCGTCCTCAAGCAATATATTCGTCCTCAAGCAATATATTCGTCCTCAAGCAATATATTCGTCCTCAAGTGATGTGTTCGTCCTCAAGTAATGTATTTGTCCTCAAGCAATGCACTCGGCCTCGAAAAGTGTGAGCGTGAAGACAGGCCCGTGGGCGAATTCTGACGCCTTATTTGCCTTCTGACCATATCTTAGCGACTGCTGTTTGCTTCATCCGAGACTAACTGCAATTGGCTCCACACACGTGCTACTCTTGCGCGGTTGCCTACTTAACGCACTCACTTCTCACCACGAGCTTGTCGAGACATCGAACCCCAACGCCAATTCAGAACATCGCGTCTCCGTTCATACACACTTCATCAACTCGACACAGCCTGCCTACGAATCAATAGCAACTATGTCCTCCTTAGTCACCTACCTCGTATGGCTCTTCGTCGGCCTCGGCTTCGTTCTTGCCGCACCCGCTGAGCAGTTTGCAGACCACCCCACTGCCGTGAGTGCGCGATGATGTTGAACGTCAAGCATCGTACTGACTAAGTTCAAGGGCCAGGGTCCGTATCCCTACTCCCTCCAGATCCAGGTCGAGGAGGTAGATACCAAGTACTACGTGTGGGACATCTTCCAGGGACCTAGCGGCGTAGCCGTGAACCCCTGTGGAGACACTCGCTTCGAGAAGGTCTATCATGGCGAGCCCGGATGGCATACCAACAAGCCAGACATGGACAGCCCTCCTTACCCTCAGAACTACTTGCCGTTCGTTCCCGAGGTGAGTTGGCTGCTATCATTAGACGCGCACCGTACATGCACTGACTCATTTCTAGTTCGAGGTCCCGATCGAGTACGGCAACCGCGGCGACTGTGCCTACCACGCTACTGGTAAAGACGCGGGCCAGTTCCGTTGCGGCGACTACTACATAATCGACTGCGCCAAGGACCCTCGATATGGACAACAAGTTTCCTGCGGTAACCCGCGTCCACGCTACGCTGTGGCCTGGTACTGCGAGTTCTAGAGGTTGGATAAAGAATTTGATGAAGAGCGACCGTGAGGGTGGGCAAGGCGCAGCTTGAGATGTGACTACAAGTCCCCTGCCTCCTATAGATATGGGAATACTGAGCCATTCTACGTAGAACCAATGAATGTATGAAGAACGCTCTCACTATCGCTCTCAGTCTCACTCTAATTACCCTGTATGGCAAAGCGCAAAGAGCTGTCGCCTAACTTGGTCGTTCGCACGTCCCCTTCCGCCCGCCTTTTCGCCTGCCTTTTCGCCTGCCTTAATTTTGCCCACTAGAGCCGTCAGGTGCTCGCTTCTTAGCCAAGAGATCATAGAATATATATGTAGCTCACAATGGCTCTCGCTCAGCCTCTATCCCTAACACAAAGCTTATCCTGAAGGCCTGGACGAAACGCACAATAACATCTCCCTCAACATGCTCGCGTGGCTCACCCTCCTCATGAGCCTATCCATCAGTCTACTATTTGGCGCGACCACTGCAACATCTGCCCAGTTCTTGAGCCCCGAGGCGCGGGCTAATCGCACCGCACATGGTCTGGTACGTATGCATTATGTTCTGGGACGCGGTGCTCTACTGACCTTATGTTAGCAAGCTGATGTGTTCACCAATTCGGTTCAGATCATCCTTGAGCGTTACTCGATTGCGGACTTCTACTGGTCGTTGTAGCTAGGTCCTTATGGTGTGAAGATGAATGCCTGCAAGACAGGAGACTTCAAGCTCGGCTCGCAGCTAGGTGAATTGGACTACGATCACGATGACATCAAGAACCCCCCAAACCCGCCGGCGGTAAGTAAATCTATCGATTGTAGCTTGGAAGTGCATATGAAACTGACCACAGCGTAGGTGGAGCTACATGTTCCCGAGTGGATGGGCCGCAAGGACTGCCTTTTGGAAGACCAACGGCCACGGTGATGTCGGTCAATTCGTATGTGGCGACTGGCTGATCTACGACTGCGAGCGAGATGCGAGTTGGAACGATGGAGTGATCTCCTGTACCAGCCAAGGTTGGTCGTACCATCGGGGATACGCCTGCAACTTCTAGGCTGGGGTTCTTCGTGCGCTGCATAACTTGGCAAAAGAGTCTTTCGTCGCTTGAGTAATGTGGTGGACGGTCTTGGGATTGGGATCTTTCTGTCTGCAACAGGGCGGAACATTTGATTTCCTCTTAGAAGCCGGACAGCTGGTTACCATCTTAGACACTTGGTGAATCGAATTGCGTATCCCTTCCAGATACACATGCTTATATTCTACTTGTTTCACGGTGCGCTAGTGGGCGAAAGAAAGCGCTTTACTATTTGTTTGCTTGTATTTACTCGGTGTGTGTTGTTCGTCTCTCGAGGGTGTCACTGCCTGCGTGTCACCCAATCGGTTCACTTTCGCTTACAGTATATAAACCCGTCCTGCTGCTCGAGCCAGCCTTCCTCTCCCGAACGGCTCTCAAAATCAAGAAGCAAGTAGCACGTTCACTACTACGCCGTTAAACATGCGGACGGTCACCTCATTACTTGTCGGCCTTGCCGCTGTTCCCATTTGCACGACTTTCGCTACACCCGTCAATTGTGCCGGCGTACGGAGGTCAGAAAATGGTAATGATTGGCGCCCCTCGGTCGGTTTTCTGAATACCAAGATAGACTTCACCGCTAAATCCGAGGTAGGACTACTACGACTCCTCGGTCCAGATCCTTCTCCTCCGATCATCCGGTACAGAATACTATTGGCAAATGTACCAAGGCCCAGCCCTAGTATCCGTGGATCCTTGCGGCTACCCAGACCCCTTCAAGGTCGCGGACTTCAAAGGCGTGTACCATTACGGACGAGACGCGATTGACAACCCTCCGCAAGCTCCTGCCGTAAGCCATGACATCTCTTGCGCAGGCTTATGCCAGATCGCAGAGATACGCTGTAGCTGACAGCACATTCTCAGATGGATCTCAAGTTATTGAAGTGGATGGACCATGATGATTGCGTGTGGAGAACGCAAGGTAACAGAGACGTTGGGCATGTAGTGTGTGGTGATTGGTTGGATATGCCCTGCGAGGTGGATACTTCGTACAACCAAGGCGTGTTGAACTGCCATGGGAGGTCTTTCCATCGTATGTACGCTTGTAGGTACTGAGCGCGGGTGAACGAGGTGCTGGTTGCAAGCGGGTCAACTTCGGGGTCGCGTCAAGGAAACTCGGGGGGCTGGTAGGCGCTTCTGATCGAGGCCCCACATTCCACAGCTTTGGGTACTCGCAGTATGCACATTGCGATGGCGTGGTTTGCATGACCAGATATCCTGTTCATTAACATTTCCATGCGCACCTGACTATCGCTTGCCAACCTTTGAGAATTTCGAGGACATGCCTTTGGCCTCGCGGTTGGGGGAAGAAGAGACGTGAGCTGGAGCGTGGGCGATCATCAATGACGACATTTACTAAGCCCGGAATGGTTAGCATTCATGGCCATCTTTGCGATGTGAGTTCAATTTCGATACAGATTAGCTGTGCCATCGGCGCATTTCATTTCCAGCGCAATGCAGAGATCTGTGGCTTTGGCTATCCTCGTCTCAGTGATTGGCATATTCTGTCTCAATCTTCTCTTCTTCATCGACTTCTCCAACCAGTGTATATCCTTGAGGTTCCTTCACAGCCGCAACGAATATAACGCTCCCGACGATCAATGCCGCGCCAGCGAACTTCCACCATCCCGGCTCCAGTCTCCATACAATCTTATCCGCTAGCATAGCGAACACCACCTGCAGGTTTACTATGTGAAGCGCTTTCTTTGAATCGCCGGTCATCAAGCTCGCTGCCATGAGCCAATGCATAGCAAACCCCAATATGCCCAGCACGCATACGAACAACCATCCTACGGCGGTAGATGGGAAAGTCAAGCCTTGTTGCTGTATGATGAGCGATGCGCCGCTGAGTAGCGTACATATGGGCGCAAAGTATGCAACCGTTGTCATCGGGTGTACGTGCTCTCCTAGACACGACATCGTTAAGAAGGAGACTGCGCCACCGAGGACACCGATAAGAGCCGCACCAATGGCCAGCGCGTGTTCTCTAGACGTATTTGTTACATGAGCGCTCCAAGGCTGCAATACGCATAGTAAGCCGATGACCGCAACTAGAGCTGCGAGGACTTGAGCGACAGAGCAGCGCTGCTGACCGGGTAACAAGCCGAGAAGAAGTGCAGCGAGAACTGGCGCGAGGAAGTTGATCAGAGTCGCCTCAGCTAATGCGAGATATCGCAGAGAGACGTAGAAGCCCCAGATACCGAAGAAACCCGCAACGCCTCTTACGACGAGTAGAGGGCGCAGCTTGGGAGGACCAAATGCGCCACCAGGAATGGCTCTCGGGGAAAGTAATATGTACGTCCACGACAGAATGGTGATTATCGACATCATTCCAATGAGTATCTGGAGAAAATCAGTATTTTTGTAGGTGGGCGGGTAGCATCTTTCCATACCTCGGAAGTACCGACTGTGGTGGTACCTGAGCCGCCGCTACGCTGCGTTCCCAGGATGCGCCCCAATGTCGCCAGGATAGTGGAGCATACTTGCGCCAAGAACATAAGAATGATACCGGCATTATTATGAACGATGTTATAGATTGTATTTGTCAATGATGTAGCTGAAATCATGGTGTTGTGATGGGGAAGGTGTACGGAAAGCTCTCCGATGGAAGACGAGCTCGGGATGCAGGAATGTGAGACTTTACGTGTATTTGAAGTGTTTCACGCCTCCTTTCAGCACAACCTTCCCAAATGCGCAGCGGAACAATTCCTGTATTCTTTACCCTTGGTCGCGTTAATTGAAGAAGGAAATATGTGCCTTGAAACTCAACAATGCGGCTTTGGTGCGTTCTGCCGCACGTGCATCAACAAATTGCGGTTTGCGCAAAGGCTGCATCATGATGTTTTTGTCAACAGACTCAACAGGAGGCCATTCCATCTGCCTCGCACGCGGTTGATGATGAAGTTGAGCTTGTCCTTTACTACCTCGTTAGCAAAGACGAGTGTCCGAAATGTATATCCAGCCCACTGCCGGTAACTGGACCCCAGCCATCTTTGCGGCATCGAGCAGGATTCCTACATGCGCCAGAAGGTTATCGCTAAATATGTGCGACAATCACTATGGCTGTGAATCTTCGCCGGTGACCCCTCATACCTTCTCTTATCCTTGGCCTCGAACCCGTCCTTGTGCAGAGTGCGTACTATCTTCCCATGCCTCCTTCGTGATGCGCCAGATCCACTCATTGCCAAACAACTTATCTTCTATTGCCTCAGCCGGAAATCCGAACTTCTTGTTCATCAATCCCTTGAACGCAGTATTAGCATCTACACAAGCTATGTGTATCTCATCCATGCCCAGGACAGCAAAGCCATGATCAATGACCATACATAACGACTCATAGCCGTAGCCTGAGCCACGATGATATGTGTCCAACATCAAGCCTGCGTCACCAATCAACTTGCCATCAGCCTTTCTTCTGCCAATCCAGCCCAAGCCGCCAGTACCGACAGTCTTTCCATCTATCTCGATAACGATGTTGGTACGCTGCAGTGGTAGATCGACGACCTGCCATTGCTTGATCAAATGCTCAATGGCGTCACTACTGTCAAGACCGGCACATGACTTGTCGTGCTGGACATTGCGATAGTCGGAGAAAAGTCGTAGGAGTGCAGCAGCGTCGCTCATGTCAGGGAGGCGGAGATGCAGTTGGGGAAATGTAAGCGATGTGATACGCAAGGCGCTTTCACCTTCGGACGATAGATTCGTCGAATGTGTGTAGAAAACTGTACTACCGGTAGCGGCAAGCGCAGGGTATTCAGTCCCTGCAGGCATGGTGTCGGGATGTCGACGGGCTGGGTGACACTCAGAGAATTGGATGTTTGCGCAATTGACTAGTGTGGTGTATGCGGATGGGTGTGCAGCCATCAGCTTCTTCTTCGATGCAACGTACGTTGGGCGTAATTGCTCCTGCCTCCGATGACGTGGCGGCGTTCATCCGCATCGCCATTAGGTATGACGGCAGCCAACAGATCCAAGATCGTGCTTGTTTCTTCTGAGCAGACTGACTGCGATCAGAATACTTGCTGTAGTCGGTGAAGCTCCGTGAGGCTCTGTCGAGGGTTTCTGTTGAAAACTTGTTATATTAAGATAATATTATAACAGTGTAGGAAGTACTCCTTATAACCCTCCTACTTCTCTTTATTATAAGGTTTAATAGTAAAATAGCTTATTAAAATAATACTTCTTCTAATAAGATACTATCTATTATATCTCTATAAGCTTCTTATCTCTATTTAATCCTATAGCTTCTTAAAGTCTTCCCGCTTTAAAGCCTTAGTAAAGATATCTACTGTATTATCCTTTAAGTTTACACGTTCTAGATAAAGTATACCTTCTTTAACCCTCTATCTAAGTATATAACATCTAATTCTAAAGTATTTCGCGATCTAGTAGTACTCTAGGTTCTTTAATAGAAGTTATACACTATCGTTATTAATTATAATTATAGTGCGTTTTTATCTAATATTAAGTTCTGCTTTACTAAGTTTTATTAGAATCTTAGTAAGTAGTTATTAAATCTATATAAGTTTATTCGATAGTTCTATAGCAGCTACGTACTTAGCTTTCTAAGTAGACTATAAAATAATGCGTTATTATTTTAAACTATATACGATAGTAGCTTCTCTAAGTTATATTATCTATCTACTTATTAACTTGCGCGAGTTCTTATATATAGCTTAGTTACTATTAGAGAAACCTACTAATAGACTTTAGTTCCTATATAGAAAGAAGATACTAGTATCTTTAGTCTTACTTAAATACTAGTATACTTATATAGCCTAATCTATATAAAATTATAAAGAGTTTAATATATATCTTAATAGTACTTCTACTATATAGCTAATATCTAGTCGAGTCTTTAGTACTACGTATAGCAGTTCGCTAGTTATTAACTAGTACTCTTTCTTAAGACTAATAGAAGACTTATTCTAGTTTTTGCTAATGCTTAATAGCTTATTTATATTATATAGAATTATAGTTAGCGTAAGTCTCTAGAATTATTATCGTTTAAGAATTTTATTAATATAGTTACGTTAATAAATTAAGATGCTATCGTTAAGCTATTTAATATTTATACTAAGGTAGTATATATATCTATCTAGGTCCTTTATCTTAAACTTTTAAGTTAGTTTTATCTTAGCTTAACTAATTAAGTTAATATATAGTCTAGTAATAAGTATATTATCTATATATACTTCTATTAGTATTATTAGTTTAGAATATAGGTAGACTAATAGATTAAACTTAGAGACTTTCTATCTAGTTACAAGAAGATAGTTAGTTAGTTTTTCGTACTACTATTAAGATGCTTGCTTAAAGCCGTATAGCGCTTTTTGTAGTAGTAATATCTTACTCTTTCTACCTTATTTAAATTCTTCTAGTTACTTAACGTATATCTCTTCTTCTACTTCTCTATTTAGAAATATAGTAATAAAGTCTATCTAGTAAACTTTCTAACTAAATTATACTACGAGTGCGAATAGAGATCTCTATAAGGAGTCTTTAATAACTATTACAAAAGTCTTGTTATAGTTAAGTAGATAGACTTATTTAAAACCGCAGGCGTAATATTATACTTTATACTTCTCTACTTTACTATCTACTTCTTATTTTATATAAAGAACCTATCTTTCTAATAAGACTTTTCTATAAGTAGGTCGATTAACTACTTTCTATATATTAAGCTTATTAAGTTATTTATATTCTATCTTTATAGCTTTATAGTATTATAGAAAGTTAGATAGTTATTTAGCTTATTTAAGCGTAATAGCGTTCTATAGTATATTAATTAACTATAGAGCTATTAGAGTTACTATAAGTATATATTAAGTTATTAAACTATTAGCTTAAGTTAGTGTATTATTAGTTTTGTAATTATTATTCTTATTATTAGATAACTCTTTAAACTTATTATTATTATTATTATTATTATTAGATAATTTATTAGAGTTATTATTATTTTTATTATCTAGAATATAATTCTTATTATTACTAGAGTAATAAGAGCTTAAATTACTCTTTAATCTCTAATTATATAGTAAAGAGAAGTTAATATAACTATCTTGCTTAGTATAAGAGAGAGTTAGTTATATACTATAATAGAGATTATACGAATAGCGAGATAATATAAAGATATTTAAACCTCTAGAATAACTATTCTTATTCTTAATATTATAGTAATTATATAGTATTTTACTATTATAGTCTTTAGAAATACTAAAGTGCGTCTCGTTAAACTATTAATAGAATCTATAGGTATAAGAGTTATTATAAAATATGCTAGTGCACTTTAGAGTAGTATATTTCGTATCTATACTATTGCTGTTAGAATAAACGTACTAGGTATATCTATATTTAATATAATTTTTATAAGAACTACTCTCTAAGTATATAAGCTATTTATAAGTATATCTTATATACTTAGTGTTCTTAGGTGCGTTTTTAAGGTTCTTAGAAACGCACCTCTTTTCTTATTATATATATAGACTATATAGATCTTCTCTATTATATATTAGCTATCTACTTATATAAGAGGCGTACTTATTCTCTAGAGTAACTCTAGCCTTTTTTATAAAGTAGAGAGTACTATATTTCTTATAGTACTAGTATAGTTTATTAAAAGATAGTATACTATTATATATTTAGTTATAGTAACTATATACAGCATATTTTTCGTATACTAGTAGGCCTAATTCTAGAGCTAGTTAACTATTATCTCTATTATAGTCTTATAGTATATAGTAATAGCGTTACTTCTTATATAAAGTATATTTTTTATTAAAAGATATAATACTATTGCATTTGCGCTTATATTAGAAATATACGCGATATTTCTTAGTAGAGTCTTATTCTAATTAACTGTCTCTTTCGTTATAGTCTTATAGTATATAGTAATAGCGTTACTTCTTGCATAGAGTATATTTCTCGTCGAATAGTGTAATACTATCGCATATACGCCTACGTTAGAAATATACATAATATTTCTTAGTAAGGTTTTATCTTCTAGATCTATCTTTCGCGTTAGTAATAAAGAACTTAGAGGTAATAATAGCATTATTCTAGTCGTTTAAAGAGATATTAAACGCAGAATCTTTATTATAATCTTAAAGTTATAGTATAGAAGCTTATATAGCTTACCTAGAGTAGTACTTATTAGTATCTAACTAATAGTTATTATTATTATAATTAATATATTATAATTAAGTAATCTACGTTTCTTCTATTTAAGAGTTATCTATTTATTCGCTATATATAATATCTACTATATTAACTTGCTATATCTTATTCTTATTAGAGTTCTAGACTTATATATTAGTATCGCCTTCGTAGTCTATAAAGTAACCTAGCTATATATATAGATATAATTTACGTATTATAGGTTAAGTGCTACTATAAAAGTTTAACCTAGCTATTTAAGAAATAGATATATAAGCTTATATACTCTATAGTCTTATATTAGCGATATTTAGTCTCTAGTTATATATTACTTTATATAGTATCTTCTTAGATTTAAGTGCGCGTGTTAGAGTATAGTTTTTAATATAAATAGTATATATCTAAGCTTCTAGCTATAGCTTTTCTAATAGGTTAGTATTTATAAGAGCTTATTAAGTTTAAATATTAATAATTCTAAGAATAGTGCTAAGAATAAGCTATAATATACCTAACTAAGCATTACTAAAGATAATAGCTAATCGATTCTATATAGTTCTAATAGCTCGCTCTATAACTCTATTTTATTAATATTAATATAGTATACTAGAAGTAAAGTAGATATCTTTATTAGTATAGTATTTCTTAAGTATCTTAGTAATAATAGTATTATCTATCTTAATATTATAAATAGTAAGTCTCTCTACTATATAAAGTTTCTTAAGTAATATAATAATATACTTATTAGATTTAGGTCTCTTTATAGATCGACTCTACTAATAGTAGCTAAAGTTATTAATTATATTAAGTATATAACTAACACTATTAGTTCTCTTAATACTATATAGTCTCTAGATATTAATATAAAGAAGATCTTCTAGTATAGTACTTATATAGCTAGTAGAATCTCTAGGTATATAGACTATAGAGGTAGTAACCTTATAGACAGAGTAACTCTAACCTATATATACTTTAATTTCTTTCTTTAATACTATTATCTCTTTAGATATATTAATAAGTCTACTTATAGAATTAAGACTTATATATCTAAGATCTTAATAAAGTGCCTATATATAGTTATTAAAGTTAAAGCTAGGTGTTAGTATAGTATCTAGATTATTAATAGATTTAGTATTCTTAGTTAGTTAATTATTAGCTTTATTATTACTATTCTTATTAATAGAGTTAATATCTTTAGTTAGATAATTATTATCAATATTAGTTAGTAATATATTAGCTAGTGCGATATTAGTAGATATAGTATTAATAATATTAAATATACTTTTATAGTATATATTAAGGTAAAAGAGACTATTATAAACTATAGAGTCTATAAGAAGTTTATTATTATAAATAATATTAAATATAGTATCGTTAATATATTCTTTAGCTTCTTTACTAGTAATCTATAACATAGATAATAGATTATATATAGCATTAGGTGCGTAAAGAACGTTACTTAGTATAACTTAGTTCTAAAGTTCTTACTTAGTATAAACGTTAAGAAGTACTATACTACTACTAGTAATATTAAGGTAAACTTTAGTATTAGCTATATTAACTAACTTAATTAGTAGATCTATAAACTTAGTAAACTATTTCTTATTATTATATAGATATATACTTACGCTAGAGTTAATAATCTATTTATTAATAAGAGAGTTATATATATTATTAATAAGAGCTAAGCTAACTACTATTTTTAACTCTAATTATTCTTTTAAACTTAGTCTATCTCTAATCTCTATAGTATTCTTTAGTTTATACTCTAATCTATAAGATTAGTTAGCTAATAAACTATAAGATATTAGAGATAGTTATATACTAGTTTTATTAGAGTTATTAGTATTAGTATTATTATTAGATATTATATTATATATATTAGGCTAGTTAGATAAATAATAGTTTAAGTAGAAGGCTTAACTATAAGAAAACTTAAAGAACTATATAGTCTTATAGAATAAGTCTATAATAGATACTAGAATAAGAGCGTTATAATTATTATTCTAATTAATTTTAGTTATCTTTAATCCGTAGGTATATAGAATTTATTTATTAAGTATTTTAAGATTAAGATAAGATATAGATATAAACTTAATTATAAGCTATAATAAAGAAGAAGACGCAGTATTATTAACTAGTGCTTACTATAAAATATTAGAATTATAGATAGATATATATTATTAAGAAGTAGTGTTAGCGTTATTAAGCTAGTCTAATAAGTAACTATTAATATAAAATATAAAATATTTACTATAAGAGGTTGTAATATTAGACTATTCTTAATTAGTAGGTTACGTACTATTATCTCGCTTAGCTTTAATAGCTTACTAGATTACTATTTTAGTATTATTCTTATTAGAGTTAAATATAAAGCTTACTATCTTACTAGATTAATTATTATTCTTCTTGCAATTCTTCTCTTTAAGTTTTATCTACTTAGTTTTTAGTTTAGAATATTTAGAGCTCTTAATCTAGACCCTCTAGTCTAAGTTAGAATAATCTATCTACGTACGCCTGCTTAACTTTTAAGCTCTTAAGCCCGCTAAGGCCGCGTAGCGCTTTAGGCGCCCGCCGCCTTAGGCAGCTGCCTAGCTAGTATCTTTATAATATACCTATATCTATATCTATATATCTATCTATACCTATATCTACACGTCTACTTATATCTATATCTATACGCCTACCTTACGCGCTACCTTACGCACTGCGTAATACCTAATTACTTATATACACTATACGTATTATATTACATGTATATACTAATATACTAAATATAGCTTTATATTTAGCTATTCTTATAGAAATACTATTACTAGTAATATTATAATACTACCTATACTAATATAATACTTAACTAATATATTGCACGCGCCTTATAGGCGCTGCTTAAGTAACGTAAAAGTATATCTCTAGACTATCTTATACCTTAAGCGCCTCTATAAACTTAGTTTTATAAGCTTTTAGATTAACTTTATTACCTACGTTATAGCTTAATAACTTTAGTAGCTTACTCTACTTTACTATAAACGCCTTCTCTATACTATTTATATTACTTATCTTCTATAAGCCTATACTATGTAGCTATATATATATATACTATATATCTACTTAATCTTTTATATTTCTAAAGAGATATATAAATAGCCTAAGCTTTAGTACTAGCCCTAATAATAAAGCTTTCTTATTTTTCTTATTCTTCTTACTAACACTAGCTACCTTTCTATATACTACTATCTCTGCGTTTAGAAACTTAAAGTCTACCTTATTTATAATTTTGTTTAGATATACTTTTAATACTACCTATTATTAGCTATATATATATATATATATAATATAAGAATACTTACTAGTTATAACTAGTTCTAGAATAGAAAAAGGCGTTATCTTATTTAATGCTTTTAAATATTTAGAAGTTTTTATAGATATTTAAAAATACTTTTCTTACCTTAAAGTTCTTATAAATAATATACGCTTCTTTGCTACTACTCTCTCGCAACTAGACTACTCTCTTAGCTCTTACTCTTTAAGCTCTTTCTTCTACTTTAGCTCTTTAGCTACTATGCTTTAGAATATAACTTAAATTAATTTAGAATACTTATTATATTCTAGCTACTTAACTTACACTCGCTATAATTATACTTTCTATCCTATCTATAGCTACTACGATCGCGCTTACTATCTCTTCTTAGAATATTTAATAAAATACTTATTTTCTAAGTAGTTATAGCCTTAATATTCTTTAACTAGATACTTAGTGTTCTTATCTTAGTTCTTATTAACATTAGTTATTCTATCTTTCTTATCCTTATTATCTTTCTTTAGGTATTTAGTCTATTTAATATTAATCTTAGTATCTTATAGTTATTACTTAATATTATCTAGTATAGGCTACTATACTCTCTATTAATTATAGAGTAGATTTATAATATAAGTTATCTCTTTATATTTAGAAGTTAGTAATCTAAAGATCTTAGCTTAAATAGCTATATTATTATATATTCTATTAAGTTCTTAGAGATATATAATATAGTCTTCTAGCTAACTAAAGAAGTTATTAAGATCTTTGTAGTATTATAGACTAAGTAATTTAATTTCTTAGTAAAGAATCTAGAGATTCTAATAATCGCTAAGTTAGTACTATTTCTTAATATACTAGAAGGTAATATCTAGTTTAGTATATTCGTTTAAGACTAATTAAATAGAGTCTAAGACATAAAGACGTAGAAGTGTTAGAGCCTTACCTTTCTTCTTTTAATACTAGTAATATTACGTAAGTACTGCATTATATTTCTTCTTAGCATTCTTTATTATTATTATTTAGTAGAATTCTACTTCTCTAGATAATATTATTAGTAGAATAAGAATATTATTAGTATTTTTAGAATCTACTTATATAGAAGTATCGCGTTATATAGTATTAAAAGCTTCTTATAGATAGAGTAGTATCTAAGGTTTCTTAATTTGCATCTATATACTATTAATTTAGTTCTATATATTTAGATACTATATAATAATCTTAATATCTTATTTCTATTTAGTAAAGTTTTGCTATCTAGTAAGTTTAGTAATCTTATATATAGTAAGGTCTTTAACATTTAGGTCGTTGCTAGATATCTAGAAAGAATTTAACGTTATTATCTTAGCAACAAAAGAACCTAGGCTTATAATCTATTAAAAACTTATTATATTAAGATAATATTATAATAGTATAGGAAGTACTTCTTATAACTCTTCTACTTCTCTTTATTATAAGGTTTAATAGTAAAACAGCTTATTAAAATAATAGTTTCTAGCTTATTCACGTAGATAATAGTGTGTGGCACATTTGCGGGATGGGGCTTAGTGCTTCCACGCTATCCTAAAAACGGACGATGGCCCCAGCTCGAACATAAAAACAAAGGGGATAACGGCATGCTTCAACACCACCTTCCACTCCTTATGACGCCGAAGAGAACTGTGCCCACGGAACATCTCCAGGGACGTAAATTTCCGTTGAGTCCATTCCCCTACCACAATTTCTTGGTGTTAGAGCCGACAGACGTTGTCAGGGTGATCACCATCACGCTGAAGACCGCGCGGCCTTGAGCCTACCATAGCTTTACGACGTACAGAGCCTTACATCATACCCTCTCTGCTTTTAGTTCCACATTAAAGCGCTTACTTCGAGCTAAGACAGCAGCAATCATTGCGCGCAGCTTGTACAAAAGGAGAATTGACGGTGTTGGAGCATTACTACTAGGATATCACCCCGTCATCTCCAGCAAGCAGCAAACAGGCACATCAGTCCGTCCTTCTTCACTGGGTTCATCGTCGCCAAGCTCTGGTCTCACTCTATACTCTCGATGGACTTCTGCGAGGCAATGGGCGAAGCTTGTTTCTTCTTTGCACTCATTGAGGCAGTATTTCGTAGACGAGATTGACACGTTCGGCGAGACTAATCACGGTGATGGGCGTGTACACGTATACACACCAACTTAGGTACCCCACAAGGACCGGCTCTTGCTGTAAGGGTAGAAAAAGAGGTATGCAAAACGAATTTGTATTGACTACTCGATTACATTCGTCAAAAAAGGCGCACATTCGTCCCGAGCGATCCCACGTGTATGAAACGTGCAGGTAAAGGCAGTGATACATTCCCAGGACCAGGTTGTCTGCATCAACGCCCTCTACGCTCAGTGCAGGCCTTGCACTCGCCACTTGGGAGACAACATACACTATCGGAGAGATATGGAAACGAGACATGCTGGTCCCAGCACTGCAAAGCCACTTCCGGACTCTCGTCATTTCGCTGATCTGAGTTTTCTTCTTCCCAAAGCATGCTACTGTTTGACACC
>Ga0265797_10000665_pt1 | contig 62391 bp, 38 predicted proteins | sample P2T30metagenome_FD_192433 | JGI IMG/M metagenome (GOLD analysis project Ga0265797, IMG submission 192433) | Plant litter microbial communities from East Loma Ridge, Irvine, California - P2 T30 | ecosystem: Environmental > Terrestrial > Plant litter > Unclassified | place: USA: California... | reverse complement strand
CCAGTGGTATTACACGTGCTTCTTTACCATCTTCACCTGAGCATCTAAGCATTTCCGACGCCCTGGGCTGAGCAGTCTGGGTCATGCGTATGGACCAGATGCGGAATCTATCGATGACCTACCGTGGACCATTAGAATGCCATGACTGGTTTTGATGACACGCTTTCAATGGGCTGTGAATGTGATGATAGGTAATGATGGATGGAAGGAAGTCAAAGTGTACGAGGTACGACGACGACTCCTCCACAAAAGATTGGAACGTCGTCTTCCCTTTCTCGAACCCCGCGACTGGAACCTTGCCCCCACGACATCACGCGGTGCCCACCCGAGGTAAAGCATACAACCTCCTCTACAAGATGCATGTATACATACATACATGCACTCCAAGGCAAGGCAACCATCGACAAATGCCGATCGTATGACAAGGTTTGATACCGTCGTTTCGTCGTTCCGCTCCAATCCGAGCTGCATCACAGTATAAGATCGAGAAGCCAAACCAGTCGTCCGCAACAAACATATACATCACCATTCATCTCTCAACTTCGTCTCCAGAAGACTGGTATCGTCGTCTCTTTACCTGAAACCTTCATCAGCACAAGGAAGAACAGAAGCTTCGTCCTTCTCGTCAACAAGCAACCCCGATTCTACCTTCACGACCAAGCAGCCATCAGCAATGCCTCACGCAACTGAGTTCACGCCAGAGGAATATCCTCCATTCCCTTCATCCCCAGAATTCAAGACCGTCGATCTCCAGACCATATCTCTCAAGAAACTCCTTGCCGAAGACGCCACTGAGCAAGACCGCGTCTTCGAAGCATGCAAAACACGCGGATTCTTCTACCTCGAGCTCGGCGATTGCGAGAGTGGCGAGACAATCCTGAAAGGAGCAGATGACATTTGCCGAATGGCAGAAGACGTCTTCAAGCTGCCGATGGAAGTGAAAGAGGAGCAACGGATGAGAGAAGGGCAGCTAGATGGGTAAGTCGTCCTCCATCCCTAAAGACCTTCGTCAAATCGACTTCAAAGGATAATGTACTAACACCCCACCTCCAACCCACAGCTACAAACGCGCCGGCGCGACCATAACCGACAAAGCAGGCAAAAAAGACACGGCCGAATTCTTCAACATTGCCAAAAACGACCTGACCCTGCCCGCCTCCAAAGCCTCGCAAATGTCCCGCCAATGGCCACCACTGATAATGTCGCACCAACCCCTCCTAGATAAGTACATGCGAACGGCCCACTCAACGGGCCTCATGATCCTCTCCCTCCTCGCTTCCCGCCTCGGAATCAAACCCTCGGACATAACCTCCCGCCACCGCCTCGAGCAGCGCTCCGGAGACCTGGTCCGACTGACGCGAGGCCCACCGCGCGCGAACCCGGAGATGCCAGAGATCCAGACGCCTTCGCATACGGATTTCGGGACCATCACGCTGCTGATGAACTGGCTAGGGGGTCTGCAGGTTTGGAGCGAGAGTTCGCGCAAAGCCGGGCCGCTGGAGCCGGACTCTGAGGGCGAATGGTTGTGGGTGAAGCCCAAGAAGGGGTGCGCGATCATTAATCTGGGGGATGCAATGGTGAGATTCACGAACGGGGCGTTGTGTTCGGGGAGGCATAGGGTTGTGCCGGCGCCGGGAGAGCAAGGGGTGTGGCCGCGGTTTTCGGTGGTCTATTTTGTCAGGCCGGAGGATGAGTGCATCTTGGGCAGACTCGAAGGTGAGGGTGTGCCGCCTTTGAAGGGGGGCGAGGAGGATGAGGGCCTGACTGCGAAGGCATGGATTATGAAGCAGGCGCGTGGACTGGGAACGCAGTTTACGGACAACTGATTGCAATGACGGGAGACCTTAACGGTGTCGTGAACAAATCGCCTTCTTTGAAATGCGAGGGTATCATTTTTTGATCTATAATCCGGAGTGTATGTCATCTCTTCGTTTCATCTATACCTCAGCCCGCGAGACCCCGTCCAACTGTCTCACCTCCAGACCTCAACACCACGCTGGTGCCATTTTCGACAGCCACAGCTTCTTCAACAGCGATCTTGACTTTGACCATCTGTCCGGGCATGACAACTCTGGGCTTCTTCTTCACGACGTCACCTCCCTTCTTCTCTCTCATGTCAGACATGCCGGTAATTCTACCAGGTACGTGCAGACGCCCGACGTGTACGTCTACGGCGCTCGGCAGAAGCGTGCCAATGGCATCGATGTCAGCCTGGAATTCTTTGACGACAGGGACAGGCTTTGAGGCTGAGCAAAGAGTGTCACCGGCCCTGAGGTTGCGCTCGAGTGATTCCATGTCGCCGCTGTCAAGGTGGAGAGTCGCAAGTTGGCCAGCCACAGCGTAGTCGCGAGGTTCATGGGCGACCTCGATACTCTTCACAATGGCCTGCTCGCCGCGAGGTTGAACTTGTATGCTGTCGCCAGCTTGTACATTTCCACTGGCAATGCGACCAGAGACAGAGAAAGGGTTCTGCACACCGCCGCGGAAGATGTCGGTAATCTGCATCCGCAGCGGGCCTTTGACAGACTCACTGGCTGTGCTGACAGTCGCTGCCATGCTTTCAAGGGCAGTCGTCAGGGTGTCACAGCTTCCTGCCACCCACGCTGTCTCATCGGATGACGATGGTACTTTGGCAACATTCTCTCCACTGAGGCCAGAGCAGGGCACCACTTTGATGTTACTGCCTTCGAATCCAGTTTCTTGTAGAAGTTTTGTCACCTCGCCACTGACTTGTTCAAAGAGCCACTGATCCCATTGCGGTGTGGTACCATCCATCTTGTTGACCGCAACAATGATCTTCTCTAGTCCCACAGCACGAGCCAACAACACGTGCTCCTTAGTCTGGCCCTTTAAGCCACTCTCAAGCTGGTTCGCATCGACCACCAAGACGCCCAAGTCGGCCATCGCGGCACCACCGATCATGTTGGGTACGAAATCTCTGTGGCCAGGTGCATCAAGTATAGCAAAGTCTGCTTTGTCCGTTGAGAAAAAGTGTTGTGCAATGTCAACCGTAACGCCACGCTCCCGCTCGTCCGAGCTGGTATCCATCACCCAAGCGAGTGCAAAAGAGCCTTTGCCCTTCTCGGTGGCTTCTTTGCGGTACTTGTCGATATCACGCTGCGGTACAGCGCCAGTGTCGAGTAGTAGACGACCCATCAGAGTAGATTTGCCGTGGTCGACGTGTCCAATCACGACAAAGGCAGCGGACGGCTTTTGCGAAGGAGCTGCTTCCGCCCAAAGCTTAGGCACATCCAAGTTCTTCGATTTGACCTTGGGTTGAACGGGTGCGGGCGGTGTGGACTCGAGGCTCAATTTTTCGGTCTTTTTCTGCAGGGTGTTGGCAGCCTTCGACTGCTTAGGGGTAGAATTTCCAGAAACTGTGTTTTCGTAGGATGTCTAGTCAGTACAATCTTCTTCACTTGCTCAAGCCTTTGCTTCCACCCTGAGCACGCGAGACAACATCGTCCGGAGAAGGATTTTGGAAGGCCTCTGTTTTTGCCGAAGCGCCTAGCAAATCCTGAACGGTCATCGGAGACATGGCGCTTGAGGTGTTGTGGCAGGCAGATATAGCGCGTCCAAAGGCCGTCGGAGGTGCTCTCAGGTCAGGCAACTGCTCCCTTTCCTCTTCCTGTGGCTCTGGTTCAGGCTCTGGTGGAGGCGGTGTGGATTCCCTCCTCTTTCTGGGAATGTATTTCCGTGGTTCCTGAGGAGGCTTTGGCGGTGCGTTCTCCTTTTGTTCCGCAGATCTTCCCAAGGTCAACCGATCCAGTGCGCTCGTCGTCTTGTTCGTCTCGCTCTCCGATGGCTGTCCAGAGCCTTGCTTTGCTGCCTCGGCCTTTTTCCTTCGCTCTTCTGCAAGTTTCGCCAGTTTACTTGAGCCACCGAGCAGCTTGGGCGTGGGTCGAACGGATTGAAAAGGTACGAGGTTTCCTTCCATGTCGCTCGGGACGTTGCTCCAAGACACGTTGGCGAACCATCCTCCGGCCGGTGTTGAGATGTCAAGAGGCGGGCTACAGTCTTCTCGCACAAGTCAGTCGACCTGCTTGTGCCAGCGTGGCCCGCCTCGAATCATTGCCGGATCCTACGGTCCAGCCTGCAGAGAAGAAGGAAAGGAACATTGAAACTCACCTCCAGATTTCTTAGCGCTGTCCTCTTGTGCCAGGTCGAATTTGCTCTTCGCCTTCTCCTTTGTGGGTTGCGTCTTTGCAGCAGGAGTCTTGGGTTGTTTTGCGTTCTTCAGATAGTTCACACTCTTGCCGACATCCCAGAAGTAGTGCCATAGTGCGTCTTCGATCTCCTTGTTCTCTACCTGGAAGCCTGCCTCGTCGAGCTCGGCTCGCACAACAGGCGTGAGAGTGGAGAAGTTTTCTCGGTCCTCGTCGGTGAAGCCGTCGCCGCCTGCGTTGTCGTAGTCTTCCTCATCTCCAGAGTACATGTCGTCCTCATCGTATTCGATGTCTTTGACTCGTTTGTGGCTTGCCATGACGGCGTATGAGTGTTGCTGCCCGACGGTGCGTGAAGCTGGCAGGAAACGCGGTGGTTCGTGAGTCCGGATCAAAAGACTCTTCTCTATTCGGAAAAGATTGTGTTAGAACAAAGTCAACAACAGATGTTTCGCTCTGGAGATCGACTCACAAAAGTCACCGACGTCACGTCCACCCCACCAACAAACAGTGGATCTTTGGCGGGCGCTGGTCAGCAAACACAGAGCGCCAAGGAAAGGGCGACTTGCTGCCTTTCGTGTTGAGATCCGTCCGTTCCTCCTTCGCATACGTCTACAGTCCCAGAGCGGCGGGGGACCAAGATCATGCGAATCCATGCTCATGAACACAAGTAAACTGTACCTAGTGTTCAAGCGATTGTTATCCACTCTTATCATCAATTGACTGCAGGCACCCAGCTCATCGCTGATGGGGAACACGGTACCTAGGCACTCACAAGATTCAAGCAGTAATAAACACGAATATCTGCATCATCCGAACTTGCATACATCTAGCTCTGAACATACGTAAGAAAGCGAGCGACTGCGCTTCGAAAAGGACAGAAACACCACAAATCTCCCATGACTAATCAACTAATCACAGAAAAGCGCAAAGCAATAAGGTATCTCACATCAAGAAATAAGGGCATCAACCCATCGTCCCTTCATTTCGAACACCTGGTCTCCTTCCCCCCAAAAAGTAAAAAGAACGTGGAATCATGAAATCAGAAATCAGAAAACCAAGCAGCGACGCTGCTTTTACAGCCCAACGAACCCAACGAACCCAGCAACAGCCATCAAGCCCACCATCTCCAACCCAAGCCTCTCAGCACCAGACTCCGGGAAGGCGCCAGTGGGAGAGCTGCCGTTGGAAGGGCTTGCGCCGGTTCCCAGAACCGTCGAAGTGCCATTGGACTGCGGGTAGACGCCCATGGAAGCCGTGCCGAGCGGCGGCGCAGCGGTCGTGTACGGTGCGAGAGTCGTTGTTTCCGCGGCAGAAGAAGTCGTGAGCGCAGAGGTGTTGCGGGTCGCTGTCACGGTCTCGACGACGCGCTGGACGGTTCTGGTCATGGTCCAGGTTGTCACGAGGCTGCTGTCGGAGGCGGCGGGATAGGCGTCTTGTGCGGAGGCCAGCGCGAAGAGAGCGGCTGCTGTCAGAGTGGAGAAGCGCATGATTCTGGATTTGGGATGGAATGTAGGTTGGATTTCTGTCAGGAATTCTAGAATGCCTGTCCCGGTTGGATGGGTTCTGGAGCGAGTGATGCGAGATGACGATCCTTGGAATGCTCGTGTTTGTTGACAACACAATTGTCGAAGACGAAGGGAGTCGACGAGGAAAAGGCTTCTTGGATGGAGTTGCGAGGATCAAGATGAAACGTCAAGCGTCTGAGACTTGGTCGCGCGCGAACAGAAGCGAGCGTCGGGTAGCAGGTTGCGACGGGTTTGGTCTGGAAAGCCAAGAATAGACTGTTCGCAAGAGGCGGTTAAGGGTGGTTGGTAAGGACTGTTGAGTTCTTCGGTATTGTTGTTTTTAATGATCGTGGGGGCGCTTGTCCGGCAGCAGAGTTGTTAAATGAGCGTGGTGGTGAGAGATATGTATCGCGGATACCTGTCGCAGAGAAAACTCGAAACGAAGAAAAAAAAAAGCATTCCTCACCTCGGATCGGCCTTGCAGTATGTATAGTAAATCTGGTTGCTTCCCCAAGCAACCACGGTACTTGGGTGGTCGGGAATCGGTCGTCCGTGGCATTGAAAACCTGGGAGTTTGACCAATAGAAGCACGATCGCAAGCGGGAAATTGCACCAATGGTCACACGACCGGCCAGCATGCTTTTAGTGGCGAGCGTGGCGAGATTATTGTTTTGCAGACTTCGCTAGCCGCTGCCCGACACCAAGGCCGGAATGTCTTACTTAAACCGTGTCACAACATAGCGTGCACGTCCGCCTAGGTCGTAAGGTGCAGCTTGCCATGGATGGAGGAGGGAGATTACATCCTGAGACATTCTTTTTACAGGAGTTTGCGATCGATGTACATGTACATCATCGAATTACACTGATGTCGTCAACAACAGCCTTGCCATTGGGTTCAGCCTTGTCGACAAGCGTAATGAAGAGGCTGATTAGGGGGGAGAGACAATTGGTCGAGGGAATAAAATGAGTGAAACCGTTCCTGCGTCGTTAGCGCCTGTCTCCACGATTGCGCGACTGTCAACTGGGAGGTGGGGAGGGGGGGAGCACGTTTCTGCCACGATGCACGAGAACTCTAACCATATGATCATCAGCAACTTTCGTCTGTCGTGTTCGATATAACAACCAATACTGTGTTGTAGCTCGATCCAGCATAAAGTATCCGCGCGGGGTCAAGTCGTGCGAGTGACAAAGCAATGCAGCATATCTTTGAGAATGGCAATTGCCGCTCTCATGCTAACTATTACCGTGGCCCACGGTTCCCACCAGGAGAGGAGACTTTGTAAATTGTAGAATCCTACACTATCCCCAATGAGCCCCATGCACGAATACCCAGGCCAACTCTTGCCTCGGAGTAACTTGACACTTGACAACTTGACAGGAATTCCTGACTCGTCGCTGGAAAGTAGATGATTTGAAAGACCACCTCACTCACACCCGAAAGATCCCCTGACAGCCATGCTTCGTTGGCTCTCCTAAGCGTCCGAGCTAACATCCTCAAGTCTGACCTTGATCTTTGCAGATTCCAGACCGGCTGCAACGATGAGAGGCGAAACAACCAAGACGTTGGTAGTGATATTAGCAAGATGACCATAAATTCCCGGTCCAGCCGAGTATAATAGGGGCACACGACCACATCGTATCTTCAGTCTTGTATTCGGGTCCGCGGAGCAGCATAACGGAACTGCATCGCTTCAAGTCGCATGTAAGAGAAGACAGTCTCTTTTGATCAAAGATGCAGGCCGAGTGTGAAGAACCACAAATCACCCGCCTACCTAGGGAGTAAACAGACCATCACCTCTCCACCTCACCTCAGCCCCAAACCCGTCTTCTCTACGACTCATCGGAAAAAGCCGCCCAACTCGGCCCCTGGATAGTCACCGGCACCGTAAACTCATACTCATCACTCGGCTTCGGCCTCGGCAGCGCCTCCACAACCTCCTCCTCGCCCTCAAGCTCAAACGAAAACGAGATGCACCCATCGTAATCCAGCGCGAGCTCGTACTTACCCGGATAAATAACAAAGTCACCCTCGTCGTTGGCGCGAGCCAGAGAACCCAGAGTCAACGGGAGATCTAGGGCCTGTGAGCCCCGGACCGGGATCTCGTGCAAACGGGCGTACGAGACGAGGCGCTTGATAGGTCGCGGCTCGGGACCGGCATTCTTGCTGGAGAGGAACAAGAGGCCGACGTAGTCGCTCGCGCGGCGACCTGTGTTCTTGACGCGTGCTTGGACGGTTGCGAAGGGGATCGTGTCGGGGATCAGCTTGCCGGATGCCGAGGAGGAAGAGGAGCGGGCTTTCTTGACGAGGTGCTGGATGTTGTAGGTTTTCTTGAGTTTCTGCGTCCATTTCTGGGAGAAAGTGGTGTAGTGCAGGCCGTAAGCGAAGGGGAGGACGGCTTTGCCCGTGTACCATTGGTAGGTGCGGCCTGGGTAGGTTGCGTTTGAGCGGAGATTGATCTCGTAGATGCTGACTTCTTCGTTGTAGGAGGCCGGGTATTGGGTGATTGGGAGGCGGCCGGCGATGGACTTCTTTCCGATTAAGATGTCGAGAAGAGCAGTTCCGCCGGATTGCGAAGGATATCCTGCCCAGATCAGTGCTTTGACGTTCTTGTTGTTGAGTAGCGGTGTGTCATCGACCTGTCCACCGCCAAATTGAGCGACGACCACGGGTTTGCCAGTGTTAGTGAGCTCCTTAATGAGGTCGAGCTGGTTGCCAGGCCATTCGAGCGTTTCACGATCGTTCGTTTCTCTCTCCTGGGTGTTGTCCAGTCCGCCCAAGTAGACCACAACATCTGCCTTCTTTGCGACGGCAACAGCTTCTGCAAACCCTTCCGTGCTGTTCGAGGCGATGCCCGTACCTTCCACGTAAGTGACATCCCACAAGTCATAGCCTTCGAAAGCTTCCAGTGGGCTGACAATGTGTCTCGGAGGCCCAGAGTAAGCACCCTGCATGTCCTCGGTGGCGTTTCCGTAGGGACCGACCAGAAGGACCTTACGGCGACGGTGACCATCGAGAGGTAAGAAATCTTTTTTGTTCTTCAGCAAAGTCATACCAGCGACAGCAGCTTCGTATGCCAACTCATCAGCTTCAGGCGTGCCAACATCGTCCCAACCAACGCTCTCATATTTGCCACCATCGAAGAAGCCCACCGTGAACAAAGCGCTGTACAGTCTGGTGAGTGCCTGATCAACTCGAGCGACTGAGGTGGTGTTTTCGGCGAGAGAGTCGTTCAGCCGCACGTAGGTGTTGCCACAGTCAAGGTCGGTGCCAGCGTTGAGAGCCACAGATGCAGCATCGGGATAGCTCTCCGTGAAATTGTGGAAATCGTAGATGTCGCCCTGCTAAGAGTTAGTACTAATAGTCGCTTGTTTATAGCTAACTTTAGATATGTATTAACGTACGACGGAGCCACAATCCCCCACAACGTAGTGGTAGTCCGCTGTGAAGTTCCAGTGCTCCCTCAGAACCTCTTCGAGCAGATATTCGCTAGCACACGTCGGGATGCCGAGAGCACTGTTGTATGAGCACATGACGGACCCAACGTGAGCTTCTTGGATGCAGGTCTTGAACGGTGCGAGGTAGTAGTCGGCGAGATCTTGCTGCGTGGGGTTGTAGTTGTTGCCGTATCGGCCGGTCTCGAGGTCGTAGACAGCATAGTGCTGTTTTCATCAGTACTTCGGGCAGTGCTTGTTGTGCTTTCGATAGATCAACGTACCTTGCATGTAGCAATGACCTGCTTGTTGTCGAGATCGTCGCCTTGCAAGGCTGGGACAAAGTTGCGGATGTAGTTCTGAACATGCAGAACATCCTCACCGGGAGTTTCTTGGGCAATGCTGTCAGTATTCGATCAAGGCTCAACCACTTCCAAAACTAACCTTGGCCACGTCCCCAACGAGGGTCACGGAAGTTGTTCATCTGCGAATATGGTCAGCTTGAACAACTCAAAAGTCAAGAAAGAGTCTGTCACAAACATTCGGAGCCCAATAGTCAAAGCCTGCATATCCGTTGTTGCCGAAAGCCCTGCCCTCTCTGCCAACGACTTTACCAATCGCCTTGATGAGCTCGTCGTCGAAAGCCGCAGCGTAGTGGATCGGAGACGGGAAGCTTGTAGCATAGCTGAAGTTGTATGGTGGAGGAGTGAACTGGACCCCAGGAGCAGAACCAACACCGTGGGTAGCTTCGCTCCACCACTCGTACGCGGGAAGGCCAATTCTGCGCGCGCCAGCAGAGGCGTCGACGAGGTTGAGAATCTTCTCCTCCAGGGTGAGATCGTTGACTAGGGAAGCAACGCGTTCGGAGATGCTGAGAGAAGTATCACAGATGTCGCGAGAACACAGCGGGCTCGTTTGGCAGGCGGGTGTGAACAGGTCGGCTCCAATGCTGGCGTTGCCCTCTGGGTTGTCGATTTGCAAGAGTGTCATGCTGTTTTTGAACCTCGTTAGGACCGATTTGGATCAACATTGATGTTCATATACTAACATATAGCCGCCTCCACACTTGCTCTCCGGCTCTGTCACACAAGGACTGCAACGTGCCTCGTCGATCTCGTTTGCGTTGGCAAAGTTCGGCTCGTTGTCGCAAAAGCATTGCGTTCCGAAGTTGATGCCACCATATGCGTAACCTCTCTCGCCGCACCAACTTGCACAGTAAGATGGTGTCATAGCAATGGTGCTCAGCTTGGCAGCCTGAAGAATGCTGACGCTGCTGTCATTGTAACACCCAAGAGAGGTGAAAGTCGCGTTGAATGCGGCGGAAGTGGAGTTGGAACATTCGAAAGAGCCATCTGTCTGGGCGAGAGCTAAGGCCGACAAGGCTGGTATCAAAGCCACGTGGAGATGCTTCTTCGAAGCCATGTTGGCAGTGTAGTGGGAGGTCTTGGAACTGCCAGTTAGGATTGAGAAATACTCTCGTGTCCTCCTCCAGCAGATGCACTAAGGCTTATATCGCAACTGCGAGCGCCCAGGAAAACCACCTCGAGTCCTATTTTGCCGGCTGCAACTCCAAATCCTCGCCTTATGCACTCACTCAAACTATACGCAATGGTTGACACTGCCATTGGCAAGACCCAGAGTGATCACGAAGATCCTCGTCATCGGCAGGATTTGCACTGCATTCGGATGGCAGATACGATGCAAGGCATCTCAGACGGCTTGATAACAGGCTGAATACACTTCGTTCGGTCAACGGATCATGTCGCGGTTTTTAGGAGACAAGACAAGATTAGTTCTGCCACCTGCGCCTGATACTTTTCCTTCCCCGCTCTTGAAGTGAAGCCCCAGTTTTCTCTCCACTGTCGATCTAGCTAGCTCTCTATTAAAGCACGTTGCAATCTGCCTAATGTATTTAAAGACTGACATTTGCAGGGTGCATGTTGCGTTTTATGTAACTCAGGAAGAGGAAACGAGACCCATGGCTCTGCGCCTCATGATCATGCACCAAAGCCGCTGGTACCACCGCATACGAAGCCCACATCCACTGAGATACTATGATCGAAGGCTCGCTAGTCTGCGAGTATCTCGCTGGCTAAGGGGAGTTCATAGTGTACTAAAGGTGATGGTACCACCTCATGTGGAGGTCTTACCCACTGGGATATCACGATCAAATGTCTGCGAGGTTGCGAGTGTCTCGCTGGTCAAGGGAAGATTGCGTTGTACTAAAGCCGATCGCACGACCTTACGCGGAAGCCTTGTCCGGTGAGATGCACCTGAAGGTTGAAAAGTTGAAGTCAAATTCCTCGATTACAAACAGCACAGCAGGTATAAAATGCAACGAGGGTATACTAACGCTCATCAACCTAATCGAACAGACCCCGCTCTACTTCTGTTCATCCACTTTTCATCCATAATCTTTACACAGCAGATAATCAGATGCTGATCGTTTTTACCGTTTACTGTCCGTTGGCTCGTGCTTGATGGTACGGTGGTCCGCGACGACTGGCGCTTGTGACGACCCGCCCTACGCGTCGCCACCAGCAGGCGCTGCAGATGTAGCACCCTCGCCTTTGGCGCCACCACGACCACCGCGGCCTCCGCGGCCACCACGGTCACCACGGAAAGCGCCCCTGCCACGACCACGACCGCCGCGTCCAGACTCGGAGTCACTGCCAGTAGTTGCACCACCAGCAGACTGGTAACCACCACGAGCCTCAGCGCCACCACGAGCGCTGGGTCCGCCGCGGCCAGTGCCCCATTGACCAGCGCCGCCGAAGTTACCGCGTCCGCGGTTGCCAGGGTTGTAGGCCGCCATGCGCGCACCCTTGTGCTTCTCCAGGACTTCCTTCGAAGGAACGCGAGAGAGAACCTCGTGCATCTGCTCAGAGGTTTCAAAGTGCGCGATCCAGGGGCCCTTGGGAGTCTTCTCGACGCTGGTAATCTTGGCAGCATCCTCGGCATTGAAGAGCTGGGACTTGACGTCTTCAGGTGATTGCAAGTCGTAAACATTGGTGATGAAGATGCCCTTCGATTCAGGCTTGGGCTGGGCTGGAGACTGGCTGGTCTTCGATGAGTCGTTGCCGTTAGTCTGCGTACCTTCCCTGCTCGGCAGCGTGGCGGTGGGCGCAGTTGTACCGTTGGCGGTGAGAGCGGGACCAGTCGGCTGGGGAGTGGCAGGCTTTACAGCCTGCGCAGGCGAGGCAGGGTTCTGCTGAGGAACTGCGGGCCTAGGCTGAGCTGCCTGCTGCAGTTGCTGAGCGGCGAGCGGCTGCTGAGCCCTCTGTTGGGGTGGCTGTCCTACCACAGGCTGCTGAGCCCGAGGTTGTTGCTGACCAACAGGTGGCTGCTGGCCACCCGGAGTCGGTAGGTTACCGGTAGTCGGAGGCACAGTGGCATTGGAAGGCGCCGCCGGGACACCTTGAGGTCTCTGCTGAGATTTTCCACCACGGTGCGAGAAGTTGAAGCCCTGGGCGCGCATCTCAGTACCGATGCGTCCCTGGTCGATGTCCAGAACGAGCCAGCCAAAAGCAGCATCCGCCAAGTTGAAGTTCCACATGTTCTTGAAAGCGCTCTCGTCCACTTGGCCGGTCTGAGGTCCGCCGCCGAATGGGTTACCGCCGCTTGCAACAGAAGGCATCTTGCCAACAAGGTCAACGGCCATCTGTAGAAGCTTGTGCTGCGCCTCATTCTCTTGGACCGCGGGCTCCACCTCATTCTTGACCGTCTCCCAGACGTCGTTGAAGGAAGCCTTCGAGGCTGCGAGCTTGCCGCGGTAGTGATCGAGCGAAGGGTTGACCGAGAATTCGTTGTATGAGCTGCCGTAACGGAAGTGCAGCCCAGCAGAGATTGAGAAATCGGCCTTGAGTGCGACGGAGAGCTGGTTGAGAAGACCTTCCCTTGCCGGGGATGCGTGTGTGACGAGCACGCGGGTCTCTGTGGGATCGTACACACGGTTTGCAGTGTCGATCAGCTCACCAATCTGCAGGACGGTGGTCCACATAGTGCCTTGGCCGCCAGCAATGGTGGTACGGCCTTCTCCGTTGTCGAACAGCTTGTGCATGACAACCGCGCCACCCAGACCAAGCAGACGGAGCTTCACGCCACCAATGTCCAGTAATCTCGAGTGCGACTCATCGATGACGTGAAGGTTGTCAATCTTGTATTCGCCGGAGCGCAGCTTCTCCAATACCGAGACATCCTCGCAAGCACCCCATACGGTGTAGACAGGCACGTCGAGCTTGTAGGTCTTGTTGAGGAACTGAGGGAGCTCAGAAAGTGGGAGGCGGTCTCGGAGGAAACGGTCCTTGACTGATTGTTGGGGAGCGGCACGGGTGATTTCGGTCTTGACGGGCTCGTTCAGCAGAGGTGAGTATTGAGCGACATGCTTGAGGGTCCTGCGCCATGACGTTAGTACTGGTTGAGGTGGTCAATTAAATGGTACAACGCCTACTTCTCAGCAATGCGTTCTATCGATGTCTCGTCATAGAAACCGAAGTCGCCAGTGTGAATGATGTAGTCGGCCTTTGCGTTGCGCGCAAGCTCATTGAGCTGGCGCAGGTGTCCTGTGTATACGATGAGCTTCCATTTATGCGTTATTTATGGCTCGAGAGGACATTGCGCACCTCTGACGTCTGCTATGCAAAGCACACGAGCATGGCCGACCTGCTGCACACGGCCCTGGTTGGGGTCAAGAGGCCTGGCTCCGGGCACAGGACCTGAGGGCTGAGTGGCGCCGTTCGGAATGTATGCTTGCGAGTACGCGCGCGGCTGAGAGGGAGGCTATCGAGGCCATTGAGAGTCAGTGTATGTTCGATGCCGGAAGCTACTGTATGGTTGGAGCGCAGGTGGATACGTACAGCAGCCATGTGTTCGGTTTCGCGGAAAGTTTTCTAGGGTGTTGTAGGACGGAAGGAGAGGGTATAAGGATCTCCGCGGTCGTATGTAGTTTGGAGACGGGAGGAGGGTGATGGTATGTGTAGAGAAGGGAGTGATTCGTGGTTGATGTGCCTGGAAACGACGGGGTGATGGCGGCGGCGAGCTGTTCGGGGGTGTAGCAGCGAACGTCGAAGGTGAACTCGCCGCCCCGGTCGCGCCTGCTGTTGGCTGCCCGTTTAGACCAGAGCACGTGCCAAGCGCTGACATGAGCTCTTGAGGTCGCTACTACCAGATTGCTGGTGAGATACTACATAATACTGTAAACTACCACTTGCGCTCATATGCAGTACAGTACTCATACACTCCCATTCACTTCACTCCACGTGATCTGGCATGTGAAACGCGCTTGCACGTGTGCTGGCGGCGCGGCTCTGCTCTTGATTATACCATGCACGCCTCGAGTGCTACCGCAAGATCTCAATGGTACTAGCATGCTCAGGATATACCAGAGCTGCTGATACTACCACTCACGAGATCCAACTCCGGTGAGGTACTTGGGCTTCTTATCCAGTATCTCCGTGTTATAAGGATAATTTCGATGCATGAAAGTTGCTAATACCGCCGTATCAACTACCTAGAGACACCAGTTGATACTTTAGCATGAATTGAGCTCCTTAAGCCGCAGCGCGACCAAACGCGTCAAACATAGCCGAGGCTCCAAAGCCGACAGCAACCGCTGGTAACAGAACATCACCTCTCGTCGTGCTGCACCACTGCAGTCGCCAATGGTCTGCACCACTCTCTCTTGATTTCATGTCCTGACTGCGTGTGGTGCCACTTGCACCCGACTCCTTGCAACCATGATGCACTCTGTACGGCCAACACGCCTCACCAGCGCCTTTACCTCCCTTGTCACCCGTCGTGCCTACGCCTCACATCCATCCAAGGCCCGTCTTAATGTTCCCACAGACTTCAGCACAACTTCGATCCTCTCGCATACATCCAAGGACGCTCTCTCCAACCCAGAACTCTCGTCAGCCGCCCGCGATGGCACCACTAGCAGACAGAACCTCTTCCAAGCGATCAACTCGGCCATGGCACATGCACTTCGCACAGACCATCGCGTCATGTTGTTCGGCGAGGATGTGGCTTTTGGCGGCGTCTTCCGCTGCTCAATGAACCTGGCCAGTGAGTTTGGCGAGGATCGCGTCTTCAACACTCCCTTGACCGAGCAGGGTATTGCTGGCTTTGCCATTGGTGCCGCAATGGAAGGCATGAAGCCCATTGCCGAAATCCAGTTCGCCGATTATGTCTACCCAGCTTTCGACCAGATTGTGAACGAGGCGGCCAAGGTCCGCTATCGTGCTGGCGTCAATGCCGAGGCGCAGAGTTGTGGCGGCATGGTGGTCAGAATGCCCGCTGGTGGCGTTGGTCACGGCGGATTGTACCACTCACAATCTCCGGAATCGCTCTTTACACATATCCCGGGCGTGCGAGTCGTAGTACCTCGCTCGCCTGCCCAGGCCAAAGGTCTATTACTGGCTGCAATCGAATGCAACGACCCGGTCGTCTTCCTGGAGCCAAAGATTCTATACCGTGCAGCTGCAGAGCACGTCCCTGCGGAGGCGTACACACTTCCTCTCAGCAAGGCTGAGGTCCTCAAAGAGGGCAAAGACGTAACAATAGTGTCCTATGGCACACCTCTCTACACGTGCTCCTCAGCCATCACCGCAGCAGAGCACGACTTCAAGTGCTCTGTTGAGCTCATCGACCTTCGCACCATCTACCCTTGGGATCGCGAGACAGTCATGGCCTCCGTACGCAAGACAGGCAAACTGATTGTTGTGCATGAGAGCATGGTGAACGCTGGTGTTGGCGCCGAAGTGGCCGCTACAGTTCAAGAAGGGTGTTTCACCCGGCTCGAGGCGCCTATTCAAAGAGTGGCGGGCTGGAGCACACACTCCGGTCTTGCCTATGAGAAGTTCAACATCCCAGATGTGACAAGAGTTTATGATTCGATCAAGACTGCGCTGGAGTATTGATTACGCAACATTGTGAAATGCGAATCATCTGTCAATACCACGATGCGAATCGTGGCTCCAATATACCGCAACGAAAGAAACGATGAACGATAGCAATCAAAAAAAGAGAAATCACAGTTAAAAGACCAGAGATTCGCACGATTGATATGCTATGCTATCCATAGTACTCCACCATTTCCACCGTGCATGACAAACTCGTGCTTTACTTCCGCCTTCATGCATGGAACCCAAATGTCACGCATTCGCCATTGAGTCCGCATATAGGCAGACCTAACGGTCACTTCTCTGGAAAGTCATGCTGAGATGGCTTTGTCTCCGACATTGGCCGGCTGATCCTTTGCTCGATGCCGATTGCAGCAGCCTCGTCTATTGCTACCAAGACCAGACCCGCGACCTCATGCGGGTAGCTCGCACGCACACGCCAGAACGGTGTGCCTCTGCGAATGAAGCTCGTGTACAGATCAGGCGGTGCTAACTGCGCTGTCTAGGTGCCGGGATGGCCTTGAGTTCGTGGTTCGTTGGCAGTCGATCGAGGCCATGTTGACGCGCAGAACTATCGGCGCCCTCGTGTGTTGACTTGACGACTTGCCGTGCAGCGAACTCGTGAACGTGCGCTCTACCGACGACTATGCGCTGGCGGTAGTATCTTCGATCTCAAACTTTGGTGTTGCGTCTTTGTCGTGGAGAGCGGCTTCTGCTTCTTCTGCTCCCATGGCAGATGTGCCGGTGGTGCTGTCTTTGATTCCGGATATCCGCGCGACGCCTGAGCCGATGCATTGACAGCAGACGCGTCGCGTCGAGGTTGATTCACACGCGAAGTGTGACCGGCGCGAGCTTCACTCGGCAATGCTCCTGTCGGCAAGGCTATCGATAGCCGTCATAGGCATGAGGTCCGGATCGAAATCATCCGGCAGTGCGCCATCGGCGAAACCCTCGAACAAAATCAAAGGCAAGATCTCCGGATCGAAGTCCTGGAACGCGGTGCCGTCGAAATATAACTCCATCAACTCAGCCTCACCGCGTTGGCCCCCGGTCTCCGCAAGATCTGTGTCGCGGACCCAGCAGAAATCGTGTCGGAAACGGGTGATTCTGGCCTCAGAGTCAAGGAGCCCATGCGATAGGGCAACGTCGTAGTCCTCCTCGGCCAACAACTCCTCGAACTCAGCGGTGGTAATCGTCTCTCTTCCTTCAGCGTTGACTTCCACCGCGGCGTCCACGTCATCAGCCATCTCGCTCTCGAAGTCGCTCTCGTGGTCGATCTCCCCATCGTCTTCGTCCGCTTCGAACAGGACGGCGCGGCATTTGGGGCAAGTGTTGTGCTCGGACAGTCACTCGCGGATGCATCTCTCGCCGAAGACGTGCCTGCCATGAAGCACCACGGCATACTCGTCGTCTACGCCGACGAGATCGTTGACGGGGTCGGCAATGCAGATGATGCAGGTCGTGTCTTCGTCAACGGTCGCGCTGTAGGCGACGGGGACCGGGGAGAGATTGGCGAGGAATTGTGCGCGGGTGATTGTCGGAGTGGAAGCCATGGTGGATGGTAGTACCAGTACGACTGGTGGGTTTGGGTGGTACTGGGGATGTGGTGTGAGTTGCGTTGGATCTGGACGTGTTTGGATGTTTTGTTCCAAGGACGGGCGGACGTTTCTTTTATCCATTGCCGGCGGCCTGTCCAAAATCAGGAGTGTTGGGAGTGTTGGGACTGAGGACATGCTGTGCCAGGATCGAAATGCACATGTTGCAGAGCATGCCAACGAAAAGCTGCGGAGTTCTCAACTAACCAACGAGTTGAGGACATTGTCAAGCTTTCTTGAGAACTTGTCGTGCTGCCTGGAAGTGTGGTTTCTGTTATTGTAGAGCGAGCCAACGAGAGGCCGCGAAGTACTCAGCTTACCATTGATATGTCAATAAGGTTTCTGGCGCGCCAAACACGCAGTACTGCAAGCCCAACATCGATGGCCTGAGTGGTCATCATTTCTCGGCAGTGGCCTGAAAATCGATTCGGAGGGCAACTAATCGGAAAGAACATACTGGCTTATAAAATGTTCGTTGCCGCCCCAATTTGTCCGTCTGTATACCTGTTCGAGAATTGATTAGACGGACAAAATATAGCAGCCTCGGACAAGACTCCGGTTTGCGAATAGAAAACACGCCTTGCGTCGACAAAGAAGCGCGCGGGCACCAGTCGGGTTGTTGATACATGTGATATACAAGGGAATGACCTCAGACGGTAACTGGTGTGAGATGCTGGTGGCCGTGAAATTTATTGCATTAACGGCGGCCTGGTGCATATGATTTTCGACTGGTGTTTTCGAGCCAATGTCTGCACATGGAATCCAGCTGTTTGACATGTCAACACTACCATGTACTGGTAGGTACAGTATTTTCAGTTGACGGATCGGTACGGTCCTAACTCTTGATCGAAAGGAATTCAGCAGGGAGGCGCAACAAAAATGTTCAAAGAAAGGAAAGTGCAAGAACAAAAATTTGAATGCTCATAATCTGTACACGATTCATAATTACACCAAACAGATAGCGTCCACTCATCTATTTCTTCGCACTGGGGTGGTTCTCCTGAGTCTTCTGCGCCGTCTCCTTCTGCAGGTCGCTCATGTGCTGCTGGTGGTCGTTGACGTTCTGCCTGTCGGCCGCGACGTGCGACTCGGAAGACGAGGCCAGCTCCTCGTTCCACTGGCCCTTGCCCTCCTTCTGCTGCTTGAGCTGCTCCTGCTTGATGCGCTCGAGCTCTTCGGGGCTGCGATCCGCATCCTCCTTGATCCTCAGCTGCTGGGCTTGCGAGAAGGGGCGGATGTATGAGGGGGCGGCGGCGGAGCGGAGGGTGATGGGACGCGCCTGGCGTGCGATGCGGGCGGCGAAGAGCATGTTGTGTAGTTTTGGGTTTGTTTGTTTGGTGGGATGGACAGCTGTGGTGGGGCTCGTTAGTATCTCTTGAAGATGACGCTGTTGGTGTAGGCAGACATACTTTTCTGTGTGGATTTGTCTTGTAATTTAGTATCGCGTTCAAGTCGTGAAGAGAAGAAGTTGCTTGGTCAGTAACAGTGAGATACAGGTACAAAAGCAGACCAGAGAAACGATGTACACCAATGGCCGCCGAGCTTTCGCTAAAGCATGACCTCAGGCCTCATGTCGCTAGGTAAATACGTCGACATGACGTTGTAAGCTAATGGCACTGACTCGTCGGAGCTACAACCGAGGATGAAGACATTGATGCGGGAGAATGGAGCTATAAGAAGACGAGCATACCACCCATTGAGATCGCGTGAAAAGGTACATGTAAGATACCTAGGTATCAAAACTCGTGGATTCAAAATGAGATTACAGCATACAGTAGGAAGGTACTTCCGCAAGTACTGCTTACAGGAAGATCACCAACATGTATTAAAATCGTGCAATCCCTACAAATCCTCCAATCCCAAACTCGCACCTCCTAAGAATTCACCAGTCTTTCCCTCACCCATCTCTTTCTGTCTCAATAGTTCGTCGATATCCACCTTTCCAGATGTGAGGTACTTTTCACTCACACCAACATTCACTCTCTGCCTCAACAAGTTCTTCAATTCAGCCCTCATACCAATGGCTTCGTTCTTGGTCGTGTTGGCAGCCTCCTTCTCCTTCTTCCTTCTGCCAGCACCGCGACCATGCTTTCCAGGTGCTTCCTTCTCGAACTCTTCCGAGTCATAGTCGACGCCAAGTTCCTCTGCAGCAGCACGCATGAAATCGTCTTCTTTGCTGCGCTTCATCTTGGATGTGTTCATGTCTGCGAGCTTCTTCGCGAGCTGAGCACGCTCCCTCAGACGGGAGACGATGCGACGATCCATATCCAGAGAGCGAATGTAGTACCCCTGTTTAGCCGCCACTGTTGCATCGTCCTCGTGTGAGACGGCTGTCTTTGCGTGAACGTTCGCGATCAGGCGACGGACGCCGTTAACTTCCTCGGGCCCACAAATGATAATACTCGAGCCTTGTTGACCGGCTCTTGCTGTGCGACCTGAGCGGTGAACGTATGTGTCTGCAGCGCGAGGCAAGTGATAGTGGATGACAAGCGATACGTTGGGGATATCCAATCCTCTTGCTGCCACATCAGTAGCAACCAAAATTGAGGCCGACTTGGCTCCAGGCTTTGTCTCCTTGAAGCGCTCCACCGAGCGGAGACGCTGCTTTTGAATCATTCCAGAGTGGATCGCCATCGCTGGGAGTTCGAGTTCTTGCAAGAATGGGGTGATGCGTTTCACGGCACTGATGGAGTTGCAGAAGACTAGTGTTCTGGCCTGGCGGTAGTGAAGTAGAAGGGTGTAGAGGTAGAGATCCTTCTCTGTTCCAGCACACTCGATCATGCCTTCCTTGAGGCCTTTAGCCATCTGGTGGACCGGGTTCACATCGACAAATTTGGGGTTCTCTTCGCGGAAGTTCAACTTGCGAAGAAGGAGATCCAGAGACTCTTTGTTACTTAGGAGATCTCCACCAGTAGGCTTAGCCTTGCCACTGAGTTTCTTGTGCAACCCCTTGTCGAAAGTCGCCGAGAACACCAGTGTCTGTCTCTCGGACACCGTTGAATCATCGGCTTGTGGCACTCCACTGGAAGGCTCAGCATCCTCACTGTTGATCACCTGGCGGTCCAGTACGTCGAGAATATCTCCAACCTCCTTGAAGTGGCCCTCGCTAAGTAGACGATCTGCCTCGTCAACAACGAGGAACTTCAGATGCTTCAAGGCGTCCATCAAACCGTGACCATCACTGATAACTTCCCACAATCGTCCAGGCGTTCCAACGATGATGTCGGCTTCCTTGACCTGTCGCTGCTGTTTTTGCACGGAAAGACCGCCTGTGACTGTAGCGATCTGGGGTCCGCGGAACAATCCAGTGGAGCACAGAGCCTCCAAGTGCTCACTAAGCTGGTGTGCAAGTTCTCGCGTAGGCGATAGAATCAGCGCAATTGGCCACTTGTGCTCGGTCTTCTGTTGCTTTGATCGATGCTCCAAGAACTTCTCCAGAATGGGGATACCGAATGCCAAAGTCTTTCCAGATCCTGTCGAAGCTTTGCCAATGACATCGTGTCCTTCAAGAATCTCCGGAATCGCCTCACGCTGGATGCTTGAGGGCTTCTTGAATTTGAGCTTTGCTAGGGCAGACATGGTATCGGGCGAAAGTTTGAGAGGAAGCCATTCGGACATGTCGACATCTTCATCATCCTCGGCAGCCTCAAGACTTTCGAAAGCTCCGGTGGCCGAAGTAGTAGCAGCCTTCTCTGCGGCTGATTGCTGGGCTTTTGACTTGGGTTCGGACTTTGCTTTCTTTTCTTTCTTCTCCTTTTTCTCTTTTTCCTTCTTGTCTTTCTTCACTTTCACCTCATCAGCTGGCACCGAGGCTGGCTCGGGGACGTCCTCGTCTTTGCCACCCTTTTTGAGCTCAACTTCATCAGCGGGCACAGAGGCCGGCTCAGGAACGTCTTGCTCTTCGTCACCAAAGCCAGTGAATTCCTCACCGTCAGAGGGATATTCATCCGATTGCTCGCCGGCAGGTTCGTGGCGAGAAATATAAGAGACTCTTCCCGTGGCATCGTCGCGAAGAACCTCGACGTCGTCAATCTCTTCCAGTCCAAAGAAGCCCTCGTAGTCATCCATGCGGTCTGGCATCTGCACATCTTTCCATGGCAGCTTGTCGAGTTGCACGGGTTTCTTGGAGTTGCCGGTTTTCGCCTTCTTTGCCGGGCGTTCGACAGTCGAGGGCTGCTCGACCTTTTGCCTTTTGCGCGCTCTCATAGCGGCAATCTTGGGCGGTAAGCCCTTCTTCTCGTCTGATGCAGCCATTGTGATTTGTTTTTTGCGTTGTCGCAAATATTGAATACAGTCTCAAAGCGCGACGCTGCAGGTCGAAAGAAATCTTTAGGATCGGCCGAGAAGCGCCACACTTTGTGGCTGGTGCGCTGGCTGGACGTCGCTTCCGCATGATGCATGTCTGGCGCCTTCTGATTGGACGCGCACCGTGCATTCACTCTACATCTTTACTTACAACCGCATAAACAACCTTCCGCCTAAGCTACCTAGCAAGCAAACGGCTACCCGTCTACTCCGGCAGACATCGCAATCTGTTTGACCATGCAAAAAATTCAAGCCACACTCGTTCCTTACACCTACTCACCAACAGGTTGATCACAAGATGGATCTGCTATTGAGCAAAGTCACGCAGCAGTAGGTCACCTTGCCAGTAGGTAAAAGGCCTTCATTATACTAATAGATTCTTTCTAGTGCAATGAATTACGCCATAAGATCCGGGATCACGATTACGACCGGATACGCCCTCAAGCAATGCGGTCGTCTGGTAAAAGAAGCGCCTCGAGGCAAAGAGCGCGAGGAGCTCGCAAAGCTCCAAATCCGCCTTGAAGGCAAGATTCAGATCATCTCACCAGCAATCGACATGATCGAGCTGATCGCTGCTCGCGGCAACACGACACTTGACTCGGCCGTCGGTCTTACCAAAGAAATCCGTTACGAAATCCAGAACCTGGGCGTACGTCTCAACGACGCGGCGAACGACGAGCAGCTACTACGCCGCAACAGCAACCGAGCCAAAACAAGGGAACAGAGCGAACACCAGATGAGACTGGTCATCAACGAGATCAAAGCGTTACTTGATCGGATTGAGGACGCCGTACCTCTCATCAACCTTGCCATCACCACTTCAGGCATCAACCTGTCTACCAAATTATCGGGAACAATCTCACCCTCTCGACTGCTTCAGGCCAGCACCTTTCTGACGGCCGCCGACAAGAACTTCACAACATCTGTTGGCGGGCGCGAACAAGTTGGCCCGACCTACGTGCTCAGCATGTACATGCTTTTCGCTGGACATGCGTGCAGGCCCGTCGACGAAGAAGGTGTCCGAGCAGCTACTTGGAAGGAAGTCATCCACAAGGCGAGAGTAAAACTCATCCGCCTGCCACTCGATCAACTGTATGACCTACCGGGGGATGACACCAGCGCCGCACAGGCATCCTTCAGAGAGAGCACGACATCAGCAGAATTCGCATATCAGCTGCTCATCGTCGAAGACCTAGACGATGACCGAGTGCACACCTTTGAGCCGGACGATCCGCAACCCGGTCCGTTTGACGATGTTGTCAACGCAGGCATTCGTGACGTCGTTCCGATTCACGAAGTGTCTAAAGTGTTTTACGCCGACACTGGCAAGATCCTCAACATAGGCGGCGACGGAGAGAGTAACAACCCAGTGCTGCTAATCAAACGCGACATTCACGCCGACCCACCTCGGCGCATGCTTCAGCGCAGTCGAAGCGTGGACAATTTCCACTTCTCGGATTGCGACACTAGCGACGAAGAAACTTCCGAGATCGGTGCTGTGCTGAAGACCAACACCACGCCTGACCTGAAGCTTCCCGAGGCATATGCGCAGACTGACTGTCAGGCTTGGAGACTGCCTTCGAACCTAGATTCAGAGTGGATAGCGTTCGAAGTGTATAACGACGAGAACGAGTCCGACTCCGATCATGGCGACGTTGATACACCTGCCACAGACACCCCTCCAAGCCGTGCGGGACGCAGCAGATACACCTCACCTGAGCCAGCAATCGCCAGTGCCCTGTCCAAACTCACCCTACGCTCCGAAACCGCTACTCCATCGCCAAACCGGATCTTCCACGTTTCTCCAAACCTACCGGCGTTCAACACAGATCTCCAGCTCTCTCCGAACAAACGCGCCCAACCAGCCATCAAAACAAGCTTGTCCCTTCTCGAAATGCTCACCAAACTCGCCGCCCTACAACAGTTCCGGCAAGAATCGCACCTAGCAATCGAAGACGAACTGCTGAACTTTTTCCTCGAGGACAGCGGAACTGCGGGTGCGGACGCCGACAAGACCAAGCGCAGACGCATGCGTCACGACGCTGCCAGGCGCGTGGGATTCGATCCCTACGACGAGTCGCCCATCAAGCGGCGCAACGAGGCGTACATTCAACAGCGTGCCGGCGGTGGTGCGTCGCCGCTGTTGGCTGAGGGGAGACTTGGAGGGCCGAGAGAGGCGGAGAGGAGTTTCCTTGCCTCGTCACCGCTGTCGAGGATGGAGGGATGAGGCGTGGTTGTTGGTTGTTGGTTGCCCAGCAAGCTTGATAATGTTGCCCTTTTGCTTGCGTGCTCGCTCAAACGTAGCGAACTGTCTGTTTACTTTTACCCAGTCAAAGATACCCCATAGCCCTGATCAACAAATCCCAGTTTTCTCTTGAATTTGCTGCCCAACAACGCAGTGCTCACATGGTTCTAGCGCCGCACGCCGCCCAATCTTCTCACCGCTATTGCGTTATTGGAGATTGCGACTTAGCTGCGATGATGCGAGGCGTGGTTGTTCAGACACTGTAAGCTAGAAAACTTTCGCTGGCAGATTGATCAGTCATGCTGACATTCCCAGTGAACAGACGTTAGTAGGTCACCATGAGCCAGAGAGTCCCGGCACTTGAAAGCACCTCCCAGTATCATGACTCGAAAAATATGCGAAGTGAGACGAACCACGGGGCTATCAGACAAGAGAAAAAGGTGCAGTTCGCACCCGAGCCGCGTAATCCACGAGATTGAACGGTAGATTACCTGTCTGCACCACACCGTATCCCATCTTCGCGTGGGTTGCAATCTTACAAGCACCTCCCAGCGCCATCCGGATCTGTTCCTGCATGTAAGCGAAAAATAGAGCCATGGTTGCCGGCCCTGCACCGGGAGATGAATGCAATCCCGAAGTCCGGTCGCCGGGTAGGTATGTCGTCGTAAGACCTCATCTTGGATCCTTTGATTAACGGTACATGCAATGTAGGAAGAGCAAGGCTGAAGAGCTGGACAGGTCTGCCGCGAATGGGATTTCCGAGATGGTGCCCGTCTGGGACATCGCGGTAAGTTGGGGTTTCACGTGGGTTTCTGGCGTCGCACCGCAGGCTGCAAGTCATTACGGCGCTTGCTCGCTCGTGGAAACTCGCTCGCGATGAAGGAACGCGTTCGTCGGGCGGGCGGGAGTTTTGGTGTGTTTGCCGGTGTTGGTACGCCCTGGAGCATGATTTCCTCTTTTATGCTTTTATCGTCATCTGTTCGGCTGTACGCACAGTGACGTTACGCAGAAAGCATGTCCTCGCGTCAAACACACCAGGACACGCGCGATCGCTACATGCAGTAGTGATATATTTTGGTAGCAACCAGAAGAAAGGGAAACACCGGTCACACATCGGGAGTCGGGAAGTGCAAGAGCTGAAAAATAGAAAAGTGGAGGCTGAAGGGAGAGGTGAGACGGGGATGTTCGCGCCAGAAGAAACCCCAAACCATGGGAACCCCTTGAAAGCCGCTGCGGACGCTTGTCAGATTTCCACTTTTCTTCGGACTCTCACTCTCAATGGTCAGGCTCGCTAAGGATTGAAGGGTTTCGCATCCTGCAGCAGATGTCTTGGTCGACGTGATGGTATTGGGTGTGCCTGCACAATGATCACACGTTAGGTAGGGTGCCGTGCTACACTGCTTCGGACGAATGGGATGTAGGTGGAGGGAGAGTGCAGTAGTCAGACAGTCTCGGAGTAATGCCACTTTCCGCCATCTCCGCATTACAAGTGGTGTGGGAACAATTCACATCCACCAAGGAGAGGCAGCATCATGGCAAAGGAAGCTGTATGGAGTATGCCTCGGCATCACGAACAAAGAGCTCGAGAGCTTGACGGCGGTTGCAGATCGGGCCTGATAAGAATGCAGTTCGGGAAGGTTGCGATCGGATCAGCAGGTCTTAGCGTTCTCATCTACGTGCGACAGGCTCCTGCGTCTCGCTTACACTTATACACAGCGACTGCTATACAGAGCAATAAGCGACGTCTGGAAACACCTAACTACGGTAAGGTTCGCAAGCCGACAGACCTCTGAGATCTGGCTGATGGCGCGATAAGGCACGGCACGAGAATGTTGCAAGGAGGTGTGCAGCACTTGCGCAAACATCGGCAGGGCGAGAAGGTCTTGTACTGTGACTTGTATCATGATTCGGCACCACGGCTAATGAGAATCAAGTGCAGCAACTGGTGAGGCAAGCCACCGAAGGCTCATACCGAACAACCGGTTAGCATTCGCGTGGCATACTTTATCTGCTGTCCTTGGCCAACGGCTGAAACGTCTCGCTCCGCGACCGAAACGGCGCGCTTCCAGCACTCACCCATCGCGTGGCATGGCATGTTGACTGAACGGTGTCAGCTGTACGGAAGACTGCGTCCGCGTCGGTCACACTCTACAGTACGCAGATTCACAGAATACTACTGACGCGACGCCCAAGGCCCGACTGTCACTCGGATGAATGTCGCCCTGGCACAGCCAGCTGCCCAACGGGAGATTCAGTTGGCTCAGAATGACAGCCATTGGCTTGCAAGAGAGAAACTCTCTACTTGTTGACCGGCTAGATCTCCTACGCCGCCTGCCCGACTAGGATAGGCGCGCGTACTTTCCACGATGGGACAGCCAATAGCATCTCTCCAGGGTACTTTGGCCGCTCACCTTTCTTGAGGCATCTAAGACTGCGTCGGGTCGCAAGTGTCAGGCCATGTGGTATGCAGACACCTGGACGAATAGACCTGCACGGAAGACGGTCGCGGCTCTGACAGACGGCTGCATCTGCCACGGACAAGGCCATGCCATGCCATGCGACGAGGATGTAGCAGTTCGAGAAGAGCCAGAAGGCCCTTCGCAGGGCCGCCGTTGTCGCGGTTAGCGTGGGTCTCTTGGTGGGTGTGGTCTAGTGCAAGATCTGCTGCACGCACTCGAATCGATTAGCTCTGGCGACACTAGCACGGTGTGACGCCGGGGTTAGCCCTGCACGATCGCCGGTCCACTCATCTTCACGCTAGACGGGTGCTGTCTTTCTTTTATCATGGCCGAAACAACTTGCGTGTCACCCTTAACCTCGCCTCGTTCGCCCAGGCCATCACCCTGTTCGTGCGACCGCCGCTCCCTCGCACACGCGCATGCAATGACAACAGCCTGATCCCCGCCCCGACAGGCAGCACCGTGACCATGGACGACATCGCCACCACTCGCGCAATGGAACATTTCCTCGTCAACCCCACTGTGACTACCGACCGCTATCCTGAGTCGCGCTCCATCTCGCCCAAGGCTAGCCGGCGCAGTCATCATCTCGATTTAAATACTCAAGACCCGGACTTGCATCTTCCCAAGGACACTTTGCCCGACACTCTTGCCGACGAACTTCTCTGGCGTGGCTACAATTCTGACGAAGAAGACCTCTCATCCGTTGACAGCGACACAATGAGCATTCGCTCCTCTTCAAGCGGCGAGATCCTGGAGGTGAAAACCGCCAGACTTTCGATCGTTTCGGCAGACGATCTGGCACGGAATCGTCGTATCTCGAACGAACAATCACTCTTTCGCGCACAAGCGATCACCATCAAGCCGATCAACTATGGAAGCGTCTGCATGTCCCCACGACTTGTCGACATTCCTTCTAGTCCTTATTGCGAGAGATCACAAAACGTCGGCTGCTACAGGCCTCCCACCTCAAGGCTCTCAAAGCTGGATACGACCAATGTCCGCCAACGCAGTACTTTTTCCACCCCAAGGACTTCATCAGAGGGCGACTCACACGGTTCCACCCCGTCAACGCCTCCCACATCCATCGACGAGAGATCGCCAGTATCATCGTCTGAGAAGGTCATCAGACGCAAGTCGGCAGTGACTGAGATGCGACATGCCGCCCGGCGGGAATGCTCGGTCAACATCGACAACATGCAGGACGCACAAACGCTACGCGAGTTCATTGCCAGTGATCCAGCATCCTTCGGCGAGAGGCCCATCTCCCGAATGCCCAATCCTCTGGTCATGCCGAGCAAGCGCAGGCTCCGCAAATTCTCATCATCATTCAGCCTCGGACGCTTCACAATGCGCAACTCGGCCGAACGCGTCTCGGGACAACTGCGTGCATCATCAAACCCGAACCGACAGACGCTTCCTGCTCCGGAAGTCTACAGGCCCACACGTTGTTCCAGTTTGCAACCACTGCCCGCAGGCAAAATGATCGCTCGCGGTGGTAACGAGCGCGCTCCTCCAATCGTCCTCCCACCTTGCCCTTACAACAGCGAGCAAGACTTCGACCAACAAGGTTCCACGAGACCACGTCTACAACGAGCGCCGAAGAGTTATCTGCCGACTGGCGCTCCAAGACAAAGTAGCAAGCTACACAGAAGACAAAGGAGCCTATCGGCGGACGACATCATGGCAGCGTCAACTTGACCGGGCTCGTGAAACCTCGAAACAAATCGATGTCACTTGATGGAGCATAAGCAAAAACTTCCCTTTAGTCTGGATACCATTCGCTGTTGCGATCTCTGATTTTCTTTTCTTGTCTGGGGTTCTCGAGAGGGCAAAAGGGCCGACATAAGGTGCCGTTCAATTAATGGCGTAAACGGGCGAACATGGCAGCTCAACGAGATGGCGGCGATGGACAAGAAGATCTAGCGTTCATCAACGCATTTCCTGCACGCATAAATAATGATGCGTGCTCACGACGAATGAACATGCGAAGGCTTTGATGACTATCAGCATACCACAACATACATATATGACGAATTTCCATCACAACTACTATCTAAACGCAATGTGGTACCACCCACCCTTGCACGCTGTTGCACGTCTCCCCGGTGAGATGCTTCAATGTCAGCATGTAAGTCTCTCAGGTCGACCTCTCAACAAGAGGGTGGGAACATCTTTTCCGAGGCCATTGTTTTACGTTTTTCCACATGTGGTGAGATACACCAAAGTCAGCATAAACATTCTTTAGATCGATCTCCCAACACACGGTGATACCTTAGACTCTCGAGACTAAGAATTCACGGCTTTCAGGTATGAGTAAATTAACATAAAATCGGACTGATGTTTTAAGTCCAATGTAATCGTGGTATTGTTTTAAACTTTTGCGCCTGCAATAGTTACACGTATGTACTAGCTGCGTCATGTGTCTATATATTTTGTTTTATTCAATGCTTCGCCACCGACAGCCGTCTTACTTTTCTTCGGCGGACTGGCAAACCTACATGTAGGCTTGTCCTTGTTCTTCGAGTTTCTCGCTGCGGCGGAGAGCGATGTCATCTTAACATGGCAGTGCCTGACCTCGCCCAGCGGTCAATTCTCTGTCGTATGCAGCCAAATTGTCCTTCTATGTCCCATGATCTTGCCCAATTTGGCGCACCAAGTCCGATATTTCTTTCCAAACCTCTCACAAAGCCATTCAACTCTTTTCGCCCATGCTCATCTTCAGATCTCCACTGCCCTCCTCGCCGGTCTCCTCGACCTCCATATCCCGCATGTCCTCTTCGCTCACAGCGCCGCCCTCATTTCCGACCCTCTCGACATCTTTGCCGCCTGCTTCCAGCAAGAATTGTACTACGTCGCCCTTGTCTGCGCGCTCGGCTTCGAACATTGCAAGGTGTCCGGCTTCGTTCTTGGCCCACATGTCGGCGCCCGCACTCACGAGCTGCTTGACAACGGGGAGGTGGCCGTTCAGGGCAGCCCAGTGCAGGGGTGTGCTGCCTTGGGCGTTGGGGCGGTTGAGGTAGGTTGAGATCGGCGAGGTGGAGGCGTCTGCAGATGAGGGGGTGGTGAAGTAGGCGGTCAGGATTGGGAAGAGATCTATTCATTGCGATTTCTGATCAGCGCTTGCTTCCTTGATTTGCACGTCCGTGTCGCAGGTTGTTTTCTCTTCTTTTTGCTCTTCCTCTTGCGGTTTCCAATGCGGAGTTCACGTACCTGCAAGTCCGTTTGCAGCGCAGTAATGGAGCGCTCCATTGCCGCTCTCAGCGTCTACTGCCTCTTCGACAACCTCTCGCGGTGCGCGGTTGTATTTTTGCGCTAGTTCGGCGATTGTTGCTTGCAAGTCGGAGGCCTCGTTGACGCGGGTGAAGTAAAGAACGTCGTCGATTTCGTCGGCGGTGAGCGTGAGGGTGTTCGAAGAAGTCATGTCTGCGTGTGTATGTGCGATGATGGTATGCGCTGAGGTGATGTGAAAATATGAAGAGAGACTGTGCTTGCGCAATGAAGCCGTCGGCTTCAAAAGATTTGGATCTGCGTCACTTTTTCTCGTGCACGCAAATGCGGAAGGCGGGGTAATTCTTGCCGATCTCTCGGGCCGCTCTTTATGCTTAAGTATTGCATTCCATCCTCAACTTCACTTGCGAGACCATAGGTAAGCATGCGCACCTGTTTTCGAGTACATTGGCGTGCCCTTCTATTGGTTCCCATAACCGTTGGAGGGGTTTTCTGCTTGGGAGGTTCTGGGCTTCTCTGCGAATGACATCTCACGCACATGCTGACCGTCGCAATAATGTGTCCTCAGGTCATCTGCCTCCTAATCCATGAACCAACGGGACATGTGGATCGTCAGAGAATGTTGTGCGCTTCCACGAAAGTATCTATTGTGACTTTGCCAAAGTTTCCTAGTGCAGCTGATGTCCTGCGGCCTGCCATAATTCGGTAGCCCAGACTACATATATAATCCTTCCCTTGACACTCCCCAGGACCGAGAAGTAACAACTTTACCATTCCATCACCACCCGATCACCTTTCAACCACCTTTCAACCAACCTTCATCCACCACCCGACCATCTTCCGATCACAATCCGATCATAACTAGCCATGAGGGAGAAGAACAGCCCACCTCCGTACTCAAGCGCCGGTCAAGGACCATCCCAGCACCCTGCCGCAATCGAAGCCGATGCCCTACTTGACCAACTCATTGAATGGGTGAACAAACAGCATGTTCTCGGCGATGACTATCCTCCTGGAGCCCAGGCTATTGTGGATCGCGAGACCGAAAGGATCCGGAATATGCTTGAGTTCACCTTGGCCGTGGACTACCAAGGTTGTAGTACCGCTACCATGACCGTCGCTGATCGTGAGCACTTCGTGCACATCACCAAAGCGCTGGGTGGACTACGGAGCACTACACTCGACGAAAGGTCCAGTCAACAGGTCAGCCCAGATCCGGCAGAGCGTCAGGTGCTTGCTGCATACTTCTGGAAGTACCTCTTCGAACCTTGCAAGACACTGTCATTGCCGCTAGACTTCGTCTACGAAAACATCTACGCCCTCAGCATATACACGCTCTCTAATGGGGGCTACAAAGGCGCGGTGTTTGGTTTGCTACAGCAACGTGGAGTGGCACGTCTGGCCGAAAAGCTCTACCGGGACAAGCACATATTGATTCCCCTGATTTTTACCGACGACGCTACCCGCGATCGCATGTTACACGAATTGAACGCCATCCAAGAGCTATACTTCCATAGCATCGATAGAATTGAGAGCTCAACTCTACCATATCCTAGTTTGCGAAACTTCCAGACGTTTCAGGTCCTCAAGTACGAAGCCAACGAGCGTGGAATAGTGTATGCTTCTACCAGGAGAGCGGCCATTGCTCGCGGATGCAAGGAACTATCGACGAAGTACTGGACGAGCGCGGTTGGCCGGTGTGTCGACAGCATTCTAGCGAGATTCAAGCTCGTAAAGAACGACGATTGCGGAATTTACTATTCCGATCCTGCCTGGCGGGGAGAAGAAGTAGACACGTACCGCGACGGACGGCATAGGGGTACAGCCGTTCCAGTTGGGTGATGGAGAATGTGTTCGATTCATGTTCCCGATTACTGTGAATTTAGGGATCAGGTAGATATGAACAACTGCTAAGGAGGACGACGAGATCGCTATTCGCCAAGTTTCGAATGAAAATATTCACTTTCCATCGTTGAGGAACAGATTCGCGCTGATACCCGACCGCTCTTCGCAACACTTGGGGCTTTTTGCCGTTGAGAGCTCAATGACAGTCTCTGACGCTTAGTAGTCGTTAGGCATCTTTGTAGTGATACGAAAGTACTCACCATGTCTTACAGCGTCTACCGTTGCAAAGGGACGATCTTAGGTTGTTATCAATGACAGCTCGAGAGGGTCGCTACAGTGGCTGGCCGCGCTTGTCAATTTTGGCGCATCAGTGTTCTCCGGCATCGGCTCTCTCTCTCTCCCTCTTCCTGCAATGCCGTGCCACGACCTTCCCTCATCGAGGAGCGTCGTCGTGGTAACACCTACGCGCTCCCCGCAATGATCGGTGCTGTTCATCAACGAGAGCGCAATGACGATCTCTGAGGCCCAGTGATCATCGGGCGTCTCTGTGGTAGCACAACATTCTCCTCACCGTCCACCGTTGAGGGCGCGCAGAGAGTCGAGAGTGGGACGGTCTTGGGTCATTATCGATAGTGTGAGCTCGAGAGGGCCGCTAGAGTGGTTACAACACGAGACATATTCCCATAAACGTGCATACAACATTGCCCTATTGTTCCGCTCGAACACGGCCCTCTTCCTCTCTCTGAAATGCCATGCCGGACGCGACAAACAAATGGCAACCTCCAAATGTGTGCTTCTCAACACTACTCTCTAGTCACCTCCTCGCCGCTACCCTGTCGCCAACACAACACTGACCCGATTTTCTGCCCAGACCTGAAAAGAGAGGACTGATGTTGTTTGTGGGACTTTCGACAGTTGAAGCATGGCTTTCTTTGCGATGCCTGCTGGTAGCGGTTTGCTGTGCTATGAGACTGTGACCAATTTTCAAGCTCGCTGACGATTCTGCGGAAGTGGGTGCTAAGAGGCGTTGCAGAAATGTTGGCGGGTGAATCCCATATGACGACAATCATGATGTAGTCATATATAGTGTTGTCCAGGAAGATGATATTGCCGCCGGAGAAATCCATGGCTAACATGCCGGTAAGAAGGGCACTATGATTGACTCCCACAGGACCAAAAGTCAAATCACCATGGAGGGTGTTGTCTTCTTTATTTGCCGTACTCTCATTCAGGTGAGCAAATACGGTGTCGTGGAGACCAAGGGCGATCTCATTCGTGTAGTATGGTGGGTCGTGCAGAATCGCCAGTTGCGAGATGGGTTCATCTTCTTTGGCGTGTCGATCTAATCTTGTTGTGTAGGTACGAGAGTCGGGCGTTGAGGCAGGCGGTCTCGGAAGAAGTGGTACTTTACGGATTGTTGCGGAGCGGCTTTCTTGATCTCGGTTTTGACAGACTGGTCCAGTAGAGACGAGTATGGGGCGATGTGCTCACATGCGTTTCAGTGAACGATCTGTCCATACACTGTTGACATGGACATCAGCCTTCTTTGCCAAGTCTGTCGTCGGTTTTTGCGGATTTAACACGGCAATATCGATTGAGGTCTGATTGATTGACAAGACTGCTTATGCGCAGGCGTTCGGTTTCCTTCGTTAGATTGAGGTTGATTCGTAATCACCGCAGAGCACCACTCTGTTCATGTTCGCTGTCGTTGAGCTTTCAGCACCGCAGTCATATTTTCTGCCTCGAGAATAGGTTGACAAGGTGCGACAGACCGGAAAATCAACAAAGCCATGTCATCCCCAAGGTCAATCTTAGTCCTCGGAGCAGGCGAACTCGGTAACCAAGTCCTGAAAAGCCTGAAAACGCATCCGAAACGCGGCAACGTCCAAATCGCGCTTTTGCTGCGGCCCTCGACCATCGCCTCGAGCGATCCGATCAAGCAAGCTGAATTCCAATCATACGAGAAATCCAACATCAGCCTCATCGCCGGCGACGTCGTCACCGGCACCACAGCCCAATTAGCCGCTCTCTTCGCCCCTTTCGACACCATCGTCAGCTGCACCGGAATGACGCTGCCACCCGGAATGCAACTCAAGATATCACAAGCAGTGCTCGAGGCGCGCGTGAAACGGTACATTCCCTGGCAATTCGGACTCGACTACGACGCGATCGGGCGCGCGAGTGCGCAAGATTTGTTCGATGAGCAGTTGGATGTGCGAGACTTGCTGCGCGGTCAGGATAGAACCGAGTGGGTGATCGTGTCGACCGGAATGTTCATGAGCTTTTTGTTCGAGCAGGCCTTTGGTGTTGTGGATTTGAGGGCGGGCAGTGTGCATGCTTTGGGGAGTTGGGAGAATGAGCTCGCTGTGACGGCTGTTGAGGATATTGGGCGGGTGGTGGCGGAGATTGTGCTAGTGGAGGTTGAAGAGAGAGGAGTTGTTTATGTTGCTGGGGACGTCGTTAGTATGCGCAGGTTGGCAGATGTGGTTGAAATGGTCCTTGGGGAGAACGTTGAGAAGAGCGTGAAGACAGTGGATCAGCTAAAGCGAGAGTTGGCGGAGGATCCTAGCGATGTGATGAGAAAGTACCGCGCGGTCTTTGCGGCTGGTGTTGGGGTCTCATGGGATATGAGAGAGACTTTCAATTTTGAAAATGGCATGGAAACTGTGTCGGTGGAGGAGTGGGCCAAGCAGAATCTGTGAACCTCCCAGGGGACAGAAGTAACGGAGCTATGGCATCTCTGCCGAATAAAGCATCAGAATCGACTCGGTCTCGTCGGATATCACCTGATAACATCAGCTTTGGTACATTGAATTCCTCCATCGACCGACGAGATACCGACAAGGTACCTTCCGCTAATTTGATGTATCTCACGGACGAAGCGTTCGCGTGAGGAGGTAGCATCAGCTTCGTTACATTGAAATGTTCGATCGACCAGCGAGATACTCAAAAAATTACTAAAGTTCAATCGCAATGTCCCCCATCAGCTTGGGTGTATACAAATGCACCATCGGCCAGCGAGATACTCATAAACTCGCGGACTAGTGTTTATGGCATCTTAGTGCATGACGCCTACCAACGAGGCTCTGAGGTCCGGAGGTAGAAGAGAGATGCATCTGCTGAGCATCTCGCCCTCAGCGGTAACTCGGTCTGTACCTACGCGTCGACAACCCGAGGTTAGTCAAAGTAACGGAACAATAGAATATATCGACAGTGAATTGTTCCGGAGCTCCATGTCAATGAGAGCCGAAATCCAACGACCACGGAGTGTAGTCCAGCATCACTAATTGAACGCCGGCAGTCTCGCAGTTACGATCTCTTTACGAGCCCTACCTATCATGTCGGACCATTGCCAAACGTGCGACAGATATCAAGGGTCTGCATAAGCCCGTGCCTTACTTCAGCCTTAGAGATGGGTGAAATTGGTGCAAGGCGAACGTGCAAGGCAAGCAGCGATTCATGGCAGGAGTAGTCCGACAAAAACGGCAGAAGATCAATCTTGGACTTGGAGGATGAGCTCCGTTTCGCGCGCACTCACCGCAGTTGCCACGCAGTCCGACAACAGCCCTGCCTACACCCCGACTCATACGTGTCGATCCCGTGTGGGAGAGGCGGACGTGCTAAAACGGCGCGTCGCACAAGAGATAAGCCTGCCGTGGGAACCGGTCAAGGGAGATGAAGAAAGATTGCGTTATCGTGGAGATTCCTGGTACGCCTGCGCAAGTGCAAGATAGCGATATGGCGGTATAGCTGCAAGAGTGGATGTTGTTATTGGGCTTACCTATCACACCGCTCGGTTACAGCGGTAGAGCAAGCTTGCATATCAAGACTGGCTCTTCGGAACAACCCACATAAAAATCGCCTGGTCGTAGCTGATGTCGCAAGCGAAGCGAAGGACCCCTAAAGTAGTGCTGGCGCATCGACTCAGAGATAGCAGCACAACTCGGAGCGTGTGAAGGGAAAAGTGCCGTGAACGTAAGTGCACAACGAGTGTGAATCGGGTACCCTGTCGGCGTTCTGGGAGTTCTGGTGGTTAGCGCGGCTGGCAGGTCTGAGAAGGGACGAGCTTTCGCTAAAATAATAATGCCTCCCTCTTGAATCTAGGATCTGATTCAAGTGACAACCACCGACCGCCGACATTGTTGATAGTGGGGTCATTCCCCTCTCGGTTTGAACCCGAGCAATTCAAGGTGCATCCTGGAGGATTTCGTGCATGATTGCAACTCTCGGTGGATGTGTCGGTTGGCTAGTGGTTGAGCACTGGGGATACCTCCACCTCCACCTCTACGGGTGCATTCAGTAGTGTGGCGATAAGACACTCGTTGTGTATTCGAAATTTAGGGCGACGCATATCGCGAAGACCTTTGCTCGTAGACGTTTCATACCGCAGGGATCAGGCTGGCCGAGGTAGGGTCTCTCAAGGGCGACATGATCTGCTAAGACGTTTTCAAAACTGCCGCTTGCGAGACGTTCGCCGTGCTCTCGGACGCGGACTGTAACGATGTCCAGTTTGCGCTCCGGTTGCATTCCGGTCCACGAGACTCGATGGTGCGTGCAGCGGCGATTATCAGACGGTGGAGAAATGGACGAAGGAAGAGAAGCACAGAAGCTGAAGATATGAGCGTAATGTGAAATGGTGTCAACATGACGGAGAGTAGGGCCGTAGCTGAAAGTAGTGGCTTCGTATTTGGTCGTCACGCTCTATTCGGATAGCGTACATCGGGGGTTATCCGAGGCACCCTTGTCAGAAATAGCAGCACCAAGTTACACCGTCGAGGCATAATTGATACATGGCCTCGGTAGCTTCTGAAGCATTATCCTCCTACAGCACTTCACCAAGACCCTTGATGTAAAAGAATTTGATGGCGGCCATTCATCGCCTCCAACGTCGAGCGAACTAGAGCCAACGGCCTGGTGGTACTACAATCAGCACTCGGACGTTTGACGAATCTTAAGCCTGTTTCGGTAAGGGAAATTAGAAAGAAGGTATCGTCACTCGGCGGTCGGATACTGAGCTGCCGAAGATGGAGGCCTTGGCGCGATGTACGCCATCTATAGGCCATCTTTTGTAGGAGAGGCGACTGGGATTATAGGGATCTAGGAATGTGTTCAGACTACCTCTCAGATAGCCCTCCTCTCCCACGCCCTCATCCGAGAACGCGGTTGGGGATCAGCCGGCGGCATCTGCAGCGATGTCTGGCATGCAGCGCGCAGTGACCACCGACCACTCTCATCCTGGACTTCTGCCCAGTCGCGACAGGACTAGTGCAGCAGGCCTGCTTGGAGTCGACATGGAGATGCTGCTGGCTACATGAATTCGGTGGGCGATTCTGGAGCAGCATCTCAACGGCAACATCACACTGTACGGCAATTGCCTCAGTCCACACCTCAACGAAGCCAATGCCATCTTTTCCTGCCCAGCTTCCAAAGGCAATCGGGCGATGGTAGCTCTGATCCCGCACTCTCCGCGCGGCGTAACCAAGGTAGACAGAGCATGGCAGGATGGAGATGAGAGCATGGCAAACCACTCGCCCAGATGGCGCCGGTGACTTTCGCCTAGCGGGGGTGGCAGGCATTGGTGGATCCAAGGCGAGACGATGCGATGATGGCAAAAGTGGAGGAGAGGAGAGTGTGTGGCGGGTGAGAAGTCTACGGGATTCCGTGGCCCTAACACTAACAAATGTCACGCCAACGTGCCATTGGTAAGGGAGTACTTTTCATGTACTTTTCGGACACGAACACGATGCTTAGCAGCAGTCTGTTAGAGTGCATGATCTGCCTTGTGCAGTAGGTAGTATCAAATGCTTGCTGCTGACAGTCTCACGTCCGGACATGAATATACACTCCCTGCTTTGACCACACGCTCGACAAGACAAGGCGTCGACGGTACGCAATTATCAGTAGGTACCAGACCAGAACCAGAACCCCTTCGATAGAGTTCTTTCTTCCTGCGACGCCTAGCGCCAATTGCCGCGAAACGCATTCAGCCTTTGGCAACGGCCGTCTACCTAGCTGCCCCTCCTCTTCTCATCGCCCGTGCCATGCTGCAGTGTAGGTATGTCTCACGCCATATCTTGCAGCAAGTCGATGTGCAGTGCTCCGTCCAATGCCCATACGACGATTGCCCATGCGATGATCATGCCATTCCATGTCTGACTTGCACCAGCAACACCGACATAGATGTTCTCTGCGCGGGGCTTCTTCCACCTCTCTCCTCCAGCCAACGGCCTAGCAGACGCCAAAAAGCACTCCCGTAGGTAGCATCCACCATCCAAGCTAAAACTGCTTGGCTCGTGCCTTTGCACTAGCCGGCATCATTGCATCTCATACCCACTCCACCACGTTGTGTCCAAGCGTGCGCCGGCGTCTCCGCTGCCTGAGATACAGCAATAACTAGACCACCACCTCTTCTGCCTGAGTTCTTGCTCCTGCTACCTACCCATCCCGCTAATACCCTCCGTGCAACTCTCCTACAACACGGCACTCCGACCTGATTACGCCTGCAACTAGCCCATCTCACTAGACTAGACCCGGCTGAAAGCTTTCCACCACTGCGCAGTCCTTACACCAGAATACCTATTTACGCCCAAGCCTCCTAATACACAACTACCAAGTCAGCAACTCCGATCAGACCGTTTCCACTTTGATTTTGTCACGCCAAGGGACGAGCGGACGACGCTGCAAACAGGACTCTGATCTGTGTCCGCTTTCGTGTTCCCCAGCTGAAACGTCGGCACGCAGCCGCGCCTTCCTTGCCTCAGTTACTCGAACGGCGTCCAGCAAGCGCAACGTTTGACTTCATTCAACAATCCAACAATGGCTGCCGTCATGAACATGCCCGCTAGGAAACCAGTGGGCAGAACACCACAAGCACCTTACTCACAGATGGCACCCACACAATACGCGCCAAACGCTTATTCGGGAAGCTCATCGATGGCCGCACCACCCGTTCGAGTCTCGCCTCCAATGCCGCAGCAACCATACTCGCACACCCGCCGCACACCCTCCGTGGCTACCTCATCCTCCTCAAACAGTGCCAGTACCAACCCAAACACACAGCGTACAGCGCCATCCACCTATGCAAGCAGCGTTCGCCGGTCGACCTCTTCGCGCAGCACTTCAACAACCAGCCCGACATCATACGTCGCCCTCATGCGAAAGCAAAAGGCTACTGTCTGGTGCGACCGTGCCCAGCATGAAGACCCAAGGATACTCGCCGCACAGAGGCAAGCGAAGATGCGTGCCACGATGGAAGTGGCAGGTTCACACAATGGAGGTGGACGGACCAGCACAAGCAGCTCAGGGCTTGCAGGCGGTATGAGGAGCAAGATCAGGCACCACGGCGCAGTCAAGGCCAGCGCATACAATGCCGTTGCCAACCAGTCTGGGGCAGGCGTCCCGATGCGCTTGAGTGCTACCGAGGTCGAAGAGGGTGACAGTGATGAGGAGCCACGTTATCACCAGCGCACCGGCTCTGGTCGCTCGAGCCTTGGCAGTGGTCAAAAGGCTTCCAACGTGCAGCGCGGCTACTCTGGCACTTCAACACCATCTGCACACAGCCCGCTGGACACCAGAAGCAAATATGCCGACGACCAAACACCGACTACCAATGCTTACGGCGGCCAAAGTGATGACTACTTTGGACAACCTGGTGGACAAGGTGGTAGCGGATCGAGTGGCGAGGTCGAACGGAACTTCGGCCGCCCCGCTGGCCTACCAGTACAACAACGACCCAAGGCGGATGTGGAGCGGAAGACGAGTGATGAGCTGCGGAGAAGAGGCAGCGTTGACGACCGCACAATGACGATGAACGCAGGCCGTTTGTTCGTCGCCAACCCGGATTTGAGTGATTGATCCTGTCACCACGGGCTCATACAACGACGTACAATAAGGAACAGGAGTTTACTGGGTTTAATTCTGTCCACTGCTTGGGACTGGGAAGGAGCTAATTTCATGAGCTGTTTTTCTCGCCATTTTGGCACGCTCGACACCCTCGCTTGCATATACCCCTTGTGTCTGGCAAGGCGAGGTGGCATCATCTGTTTACGCAATATACTACGGCGGTTTCTATATTTAAGCGTTACGCAATACCAGGCAAGAAATCATAAGATTTGAAAAGACTTGAGATTATTATCAATGAATCCCGAACCATTACATTGACACTAATGTCTGTCCGTCAATTGTATGGTAGTATCAGCGACATCTGTCAGTCGCAATAGTGTTTTGGCCGGTAAATGTTGATTGAGCTTAGTACTTCATGACGGACATGCCAGTGAAATGCTCATCAACACACGCTACAACAAACTTTGGCATCGCATTCGAATCATCACATGTTGAAGCATTCGAAAGCTATGGCCCGAGCGTCTGAATCGCATTGGCTTCACCAATGCTCTCGACAGCAACACTTCTTCCACCACTTCAACAACCTCATTGCAAGATGTCGCTCACAACAGTAACCACATTGCCTACTGAGGGCGATTTCACTCCTCTCTCAGAACACCACGAGCAAACCCCAGGTAGCTTCTTCGCCGGCAAACCCGTCCTCCACCTGCAAGCACCTGCGTCCAAATTGCAAGTCAGCAAAGAGGATCTCGAAGCAAATGAGGCCGTAAAAGCTCTCGTAGCCACTACCGATGATGCAGCCGTCGACTCAGAAGGCCTGATGGAAATCCAGGACATTGATGTCTGGGTGACGTCAAGGTACGCGAGCACAGCACATTCAAACGTCCTCCAATCCACTGACACAAGATCACACTAGGCACCTAATCCTTTGGTCTCCCACCACCAACAAGGGCGCGCAGATCACTTACCCGACCATCACCGTCCACGCGCAAATCGGCGCCGCCGTCCTCCTCGAACTCAACCTCTCCGACTCCAACGTCGTCCCAGACGAAGACATCGAGCACCTGCAGCTCCGCATCACAGCCTCAAAAGTCATCGCGCAGGCGTCTTCAATCGCAGGGAATGGGAAAGCAGCAAGCGCATCCGATCCCGGCTTCGCGCTCTACATGGCGATTGGCGATTGCCAGGAACTGAACCCGGACCCGGCGCAAGACGACGACAGCGATGCCGACGAGGGCGGACCTGCTTTCGATGAGACGGCGCCGGGCGCTACGGGCTGGATCACCAGCGACAACCTCCACGAGTTCACGGATGCGGATGGCAATTTTAAAATGCCCGAAGGTGTGACGGTCTTTGGCGATGAGGAAGAGGGCGATGCGGGTGCTGCTCAGGGACTTGGTGAGGGCGCTGGTCGTGTTAGGAGGGCGGACGAGGTTGACGCTGAGGAGGGTGCGGATGGGGAGTCGAAGTGGCAGAAGACTGGTTGAAGGAGACGATATCCTTAAAAAAAAAAAAAAAGAAACGAATGGCATGCATGGTACGGTATAGCATCGAGGACATGGTTTGGTTGGTTTGCTCTTTTCGCAAATGTGATACCCAAAAAAGACTTTCTGTAAGAACGCGGGTTTGGTACAACAACACGATTACGAGACTATTTGTGTGTTCTCTCTCTCCATAAGGGCGCTGAGACTGACAAAAGAAAAGAAAAGAAATTGAACGAAAATCAATTTACACTACGCGGTGTCATCCCCCTCCCGTCATCTAGATGAAAGACTAGATCAAGTCTTCACGAACCCGGCGCCATCCCTCAGAAACCCAGCACCATCATACAAGCTCCCAGGCGTCGCCATCCCTGTGTCGGGAGACCGCAGACTGAGAGCAGCACGCCGTCCATGCGCCGCCGAATACATCCTCGGCGTCTGGACCATCCGCGCCTTCTCAGCGTCCGAAGGACTACTACCAGGGATAGTGCTCAAGCGCTTCCTATTGTTCCAAAAGTCCTCCCCGTCCTCCCACACGCTCGACGACCGCTCACACTCCTCACCGCACTCCCCTTCCTCCTCTCTAGCCTCGCAATCCCTAGAGGAAACACTCTTCGGCGACGAAACAGGGATATCGAACCCAGCCAGCGCCCCTTCAAGCCTGCGCTCAACTTCCGACAAATCAACGTTATCCAAAGCACTAGTCGGGTCCGCATCGTCGTCGTAACAACCATCGTAGCGGTAATCATGCGCCCCGCTCTCAACATCCCTCCGGTCGCGCGCTCCGAAATCGAAATCAAACAAGTCGTTGCTGCTGTCGTTCGCCTCGTCCGCTTCGCTGCCGACCCAGGGCAGGGGCGGGGCGGGCTCGCGCGACAGGCCGTGGATGTAGCGTCTGCCTTGGTGGGAGGTGGAGGTGTCCATTTCGCTGTTCATGCGGCGCAGGGCGACGATCTGGCGGGCGAGGGACTTGGCGGGCGGGGCGCGGGGGCCGGCGGGGAGGGTTGCTGTTGGGCTGGTTGAGGTCCGGTTGGGTTCGAGAGTGGGACTGTTGTGGGTGGGCAATGGTGAGGGTGAGGGCGATTGGGTTGGTGGAGAGGGTTGTGGGCGGTTGGTGCTGCCTGAAAGCAGCGACGATGGCGTGCCTCTTTCGAGGCTGTCGTTGTCGTTGTCGGCCAGGAGAGGTGGACGTGGTGCGGGACGGTGCGGATTGAGATATATTGCTGTTGACGGTGAGCGGTTTCTTGCCATGCTCAGTGGAAACGGCACAGGGTTGTCGTCTATGGGCGGAGGGAGGATGGGGGCGCCGGGAAAATCGACTTTACGACTGTGTGTCTGGATGCGTGCCATGATGGTGCTGGCGTTGGCTGATGTCAATTCCTCCTTCTCGATAGACAAGAGAGTGGCAAGAGGCGTCGATGAGCCGGAGTGTCCTTCTGGGCTGGACAAGCCGAGATCCTGGGGCGTGCTCTTGGGCGAGCAGGGTGGCGAATCTGGCTGATATTCCTCGCTGTACGATACGGGTCTGCTGTAACGCGCCTTGTCGTCTGAGAAGGTCACCGTGTACGGAGAGCTATGGTTGGTCTGATCTGCCGCCGCGACGGTCTCCACGAATGCTGGGCTCGCTGGGTCGTACTCTCGGGATCCGTTTCGGTTTGGAATTTCAAGCATCGGGCACGCAGGGTCGTATTCGTCTTCTTTCATTATCGGCAGAGGCGGGCTCGACGGGATCTCTGCGTCGACATTGGCGTCCGCGTTGTCCGAGATGTGCAAGTCGAACAGTGCTGGTTCTTCGTCGTGGCCCCAGCCAAAGTCAAAGGGTGGCTCGTCGGTTGATGGCCGTGTAAAGTAGAACTCAGGCACTGGCTGATCTCGCTGTACGGCCGTAACAGTGGTCTTGCTCGGGCTCGGAAATGCCGGAATGCTATACCTAGAAGACTGGCCGGAGTGGTGGGATACAGATCGGCTTCCAAGTGTCCCGGGTGATGCAGGCGCAGAGAGCGTGGTATCAAATTGATGAGAGAACGGCTGAGAAGACATCCCGTGGTCTTGGAAGGATGTCCAGGTGCAAGTGCTCAGGGTAGGCGAACTCGAAGTCAATGATGCTCGGAGAGTTGATATGCGCAGATGCGGTGCGAAAGCCGTTGCATTCGACAGACGACTTTGGTGCGATACTATCGGTAAGCCTGCCATCGTGTTGGCCGGCACGTCGAAGTCTATCGGCTCTTCTTCAATGCCGTGCATGATACTGGGACTCGTCGGTTTGCTGGGAGGCGGCCCGAGAATCTGTGGTGTCAGCGTGGAGATTCGCACGCAGTTCTGCCTTCGGTGGCCTTTGCGGGCGTTTGGGCTGCCTTTGAGTGCTGAAGGCTTCTGCAAAGGTGCGCTGTCCCATTGAAAGGGGTTTCCGTTGCTGCTGCGTGATGATGTCTGCGTGGAGTTGGACGCCTGCCATGTTGGCGTACCTGCGTTCCCACTGATGTCTCGCAGGATACTGTTTTTCGGCCTCTCAGCTGGAGACCCGCTTTCGGATACCGTGGTAGAGCATCGTGATACCCTTCGAGGGGTGTGTACTTTCTTGTCACGACCATCTTCATTGTGGAAAGAGCCCATCGATGACACGCTTCGAATGCTCACACGATCAGCCGTGCCTACACGCGGTATTGACAGCCGGCTATGGTGGTCGCTGTCGAGTGAGGAGACAATGCTGGCTGCTGACAATCGGCGACTCAGCTGGGTTTCGTTGCTATAACGGGCAGCATTGCTGCGGACTGAAGCCTTGTATTGATGTGCCATCGCGGTGGCAGGGACGGTGGGCGAGGTGTCCGGTATAGGTACAGGTCGCGGTCCAGCGACGAGTGGATTCTGCCATTGCCGATGCGAGACTGCTTTCAGAGCCGCTCTGTCGTCGTCGGCCACCATCTGCTCTAAGCTTGGCGAGTTCATGTTCTCATCTGGAGCACGCAGTATGGGGCTTGTCACCAGGACGGAGCTGCTGGCAGATTCTTGACTCGATGTTGACATATGCGACAAGCAGAATCCGTTGCGAACTCCCATCGCCTTCGAATTGTGCGGTGCTATAACGGGCAATGGTGGTACAGGGCCGATTGGAGGTTGGCCGACGGCGCGGTGGGCTCCCAGACTGATGGAACGAGCGTGCATCCGAGGTCTGCCGTTGTCGAGTGGTTGTCCAAATGCGGTACTATCTGGTATCGGCCCAATCAGTGCTCCCACCGAGTACGACCGTTTCGCTTTGGGACTTTCGTCGATGAAGGTAGCACCGTACCTCCCTGGCGATCGGATGGCGAACGAAGGCAGTACGGCGGGCTTCGGGCTCGATGGCCCAACAAATACATCGTCGTTCTGCAAGACTGAATGCTCTACAAGTTCCGTACCAGAAAATGGACCACGCGATCGGTTCCCAGGCAAGTCGACAGTCTCCGGCACGGACGATTGAGAATGCGTGGGTCGACTCCGAGGGCTGTCGATGATAGCCGAAAGGTGCTTGAACCTTCCAAGAGGGATACCTTGTTGCTTGAAGCGCTTGGGAAGCGAGATGTATGACTTTCGTTTCCGGCGGTTGGGATTATTGGCGGGATTGGAGTCGTCGATTTCATCGTTCGACCCTAGAGCTCCCCAACCACCTTGCCCGTGAGCGGGCACCAATCTTCCCATCCGCGCATGGCTGACCGGCCTGGGTATATCGCCCCGAATGTCCTGTCTCTGCGTGACTTCCGACGTCGTTTGCCCTTGTTCCAGAGCCGCCAATGCTCTCTTGCGCTCCGATCGCTTTCGCACGATTTGCACTATCACCAGCACGCAAGCGATCAGTAACGCGCCCCCGACTCCGAGCCCGATTCCAAGGTATAATGAAGAGTTAGTCGACGCGCTTGCTGCTTCAAGCGCTTGCGCTGACTGTGATGTTGCTGATCCGGCTTCCAGTGGGTTCGAGCCAGCTTGTATCGCATTTCCAGAGGTTTGTCGCTTGACATCGCCCACGCGACGAGCCCACAAAAGCCTGGAAGCCATGTTGACGATTACTGACGCGAGCTTTCCGGAAGATACTTATTAGTCTATTCGCCCTTCTTCTTTTGTTCAAAGTACGCCAGCGACGTCCATGGTCCAATTCTGCATTTTGTTAGCAAAAATCCAGAGTCGTCGGTCGGTTGTCGCAAAACAATGATCTGCAGTCAATAGCCCGTCACCTACACCTGGCCAGCTCATACAAGCAATGCGGGCTCTTTGATGTTATGGTCCCAGAGAATGGTGCGGTATGCGGGCCGTTGCCTGTCCAGGTTCGTTGGAATGTGGGCGTATATTGGATTTCGGCGCACCATTTGCGAGCCTCACATGACAGACTTGCCAAGCTCTTTGGAGTCATCTGCTGCAAATGGTTTGGTATTGTGGCGTTGTCCTTTAACGTCTGTCAGCTCGAGCGTTGGTGTTGTGGTTGCGAATTCCAATCCTGACAGGCCTTTCTGGTAGTATGATAGTACGCCACGATTAGAGCTACGCACGTGGAAAAGAAAACCCCTGTGAGTAAGCACAAGTGCATCGTGCGAGGAGATCTCATCCAGAATCGTCTGTACATTCCTACACATATCGACACAAATACATCCGACTTTTCATCCACGACTCCTGTTCATCAACCATCTCCTAATAACAAACTCGCGCACCTTGTACCCCTTCAATAGCGTCGCGACATCCGTGATGCTTTCATCACGAACGGGCGGCGGAATCTCAACATAGCACAAGACCAGACTTTTCTTAACCTGGCTCTGGACTCTGTTGACACAGTGCAGCCACCACCAGTCCTTCTGCTCTTGAACTCTGCGCGAGCGCTTTCCTTCTTCCGTCTGCCAGAACTCGTGCGAGTAAGAGGGCATGATCATGATGGCAAACTCGGCGTGCGAGAAGACGGGTCCGCGGTTGTAGAGCAGGAAATCCACGCCGAATTTCGTTCCGGCGCGCACCACCCAGCCGAGCGAGCGAAAGTGGTGGTACGCCACGTATGAGAGCATGAAAGCACTGTCGGGCGCTGGAAGGCACGTCGAGAATTCTGTGGGCGGGAAAGTGGCGTGGCTGGAGAAGAGGGAGAGCAGAGTCTTTTTGTTTCGCATTTGGGTCGTGTTTGGTGTGGTGAGGGCTGAACCTGGGGTGATTTGGATGTCAAGCACACCAAGGCCGAAGGAGAGGAAGAAGGCTTCTTCCAGAGTCAATTGAAGGTGTTCTTGGTTCTCGATGTCTGGTGGCGAATCGTCTTGCACAATGTCGGTGGCAGCGATATCTGCGCCCTTTGCTCCATCGAGAAGTGGTTCACGGGAGTGAGAAGAGATGATCTCAGCATCAGGAACTCTGCCTTCGGTCTCAGCCTTGAGTTCTGCTGTCCTGGCTGGATCTTCCGCCGGGTCACTTGGAGCATTCGTTCCCGCACCAGTCGTTGCATCTTGGCCTTCAGCTCCCTCCTTTACTTCCTCCTCCACTTCAGCTTTGGGAGCAGCTCGACCCTCTTCCACGGCACGTTGATGCTCAATCTTCTCAGCCTCAAGCCTTGCTCTCTCCAACTTGAACAAACGTCTCTCCTCTCTGCGTTTGCGCGTGGCCTCTTCAGCCGTTCCGCGACCTCTCTCGCCAGCCTTCGACTTTGCCTTTTCTCTCTCGAGCCAACTCGGTTCACTTCGACTCAGAGTACCCTTGCCAAAGAAACCCATCTCCCACAGTGCGCGCACTTGCGCCGGGTCCGTAATATGCACAGATCGTGACTCGGGCGAGAAGTAGCCGATGTAGAGATTTTCGGGGTGCGAAATGGGTGGAAAAATCAACTGGGAGAGAAATGCATATGCCAGACGCAGAAGAGAGATCGGATGCGTTGGGTGGAAGGCCGGAAGAGGATGAATGTCCAATGGTAGAGGCTTACTGTGGATCTGCGCATAGTTGGGACCCTTCCGGCGCGGTGGACGTTTGTTCGCTGGCTGTGAAGGTTGCGGTTGTGTCGCATCGCCTGCTCCGTTGATTGCATCAGGTTTGACGTCTTCAAATTTGACAGCTTCAGGTGCATGGCCATTCGCCACTGGTTCCTGAGTTCCAGACATGATTCTTGAAAGAATTTGACCCTCCAAAAAGATTATGCTGCGAATACTGGTTCTTTATGGAAATCGGTTCGACGATTTTGTCTCGAGGATATGTTGCTTGTGATCCAGGATGAGGCCAGTACTAGTAGCTGCTGATGTTCTGGTCTGGAAAATTCGAGCACGTATAGCCACAACAATCAGTGTGCTAAAAGGTAGATGTGAGAATATCCAGTATTGCACAAGGCGAAGGTGTTGGTGTGGACGGCTCTGACCAGTCGCAAAAGTTTCGATAGACTACCGAGCTTGGGACACTCCCGAATCGGTGTCGCGTGTGTTCGCGTGTGTTCGCAGCGCTTGCTCCTTTCGCGCAATCAAGTTTCCGCGTCCGATATGTGGTCAAGTTTGCTTTCGCTCGCGGGAGTTGTTCGAGTCAAATATGTCGAAGACTCAGTCTCTTCCAGTCTTCCAATCCGTGCAGCGAAAGTGAATCCTGCGGCGCTTCCCGCTCTTTTTTATGGCCACTTTCGAGACATCAACTTTGACATCACTGCATGTAATAATGTGTTGACGATCCGATGCCGAGGGCTGTATGAATTGTATTTCATTCACTCTCCAGACTCGACGCTTTTATTTGCACACAACCCACGCACTCCCCATCAAACATGTCGCTCGTGCGTGCGACTCTTCGCCTCCCTCGTGTTGGCACAAGCCTGCTCGAATCACGCATACCTCGAACATCTCTCGCCGTCGTCAACCAGCGACGATGGCTTCGAAAGCCGCCACCACGAGACCGCGCCTGGGCGGAACGCAAGGACGACGACAACCACAACCGCCACGATCTCGAATCGATAAAGCAAAGTGCCGGCGCAGCTCCTCCAAACCAACAGCCTGAACATCAAGGACCCGGACTGAACACACAACTCGCATCTACCCTCTCGGAAGCCAGCTCGTCAGACCTAGTCTCCGAGGTCCATATACCAGCAGATCCCAATGGCGTCCTACCACCGGACCACCCTGCGCTTGCGATCCTCGGGAACAGTAGTCTTGTCATACAGAGACAAATCGAGATGATGAACATCATCGTCGGCTTCGAGCAAGCCAACAAGTACATCATCATGGACGGACAAGGCAACACGCTGGGATACATCGCAGAGCAAGACAACGGACTGGGCAAGTCTATGGCAAGACAAGTCTTCAAGACGCACAGATCATTCACAACACACATCTTCGATCGCTACGAGCGGGAAGTCTTGAGGATCCATCGGCCCTTTGCGTACATCAACAGCAAGATTCGAATCTACGATCCGGTGCCTGAGAGTGGATATGGCCAGTTGGAAACTTCTACAGCCTTGCAAGGGACCAGCGCGAGCTCTGTTGTGAATCAGAGTGCTGTGGCCCAGGTCTCACCTCTGAAGCTGGAAGAGATGCGGATTATTGGTGAAGCTCAACAACGCTGGGCACTACTAAGGAGGAAATATGATTTGTTCTCTTACCGCCCGATCGAGTCCGCTCCGGAGAACGACAGCACGCCTCGACTCGAATCTGGAGACAAGCCCAACAACGAGACCACTGCACTGACGGAAGCGAAAGCACCCGAGCAAGCCATCGAAGCCGGAATGTCACAGTTTGCACATGTCAACGAGCCTTTCCTGTCCTGGGACTTCACGTTGAAGGACGAGGCAGACTCCACCATCGGATCCGTGAACCGCAACTTCGCCGGCTTCGCTAGGGAGATTTTCACCGACACAGGAGTGTACGCCCTGCGCATGGACAGCGCGGCTCAAAGCTCGACCCTGGAAACCGCCCAAGGTACCGAAGTTGGTAGGTATGAGCGAGACGCTACTGGTATGACTCTCGATCAGCGCGCCGTAATGTTGGCTGCGGCCGTGAGCATCGATTTTGACTACTTCTCTCGCCACTCCTCGTCCACCGGCGGCATGGGCTTCATGCCACTCTGGTTCCCCGGAATGGGCGGCGGAGCAGCAGCAGAAGGAGGTGCTGCTGGGGCGGCGGGCGCCGGTGCGGCAGGGGCAGCAGGTGAAGCGGGTGCTATCGAAGGCGCCGCAGGAGCTGCAGGTCGTGGACTCGGCACGGGCGCTGGCGCTGCTGGTGAGAGCGCTATTGCTGGCGCAGGCACCATGGCCGGCTACGAAGCGATGCAGCGCGGCGCGTATGGTCCTCGAGGTGGACAGGACGACGGTGCTAGCCCACAGGCCAACGAGCCGTACGCAGGCGCCAGTCCTGATCAGCCGTCACAAGATGCGAGCTCTGGCGGAGACGCTTGGGGTGAGTCTTCCGACCCTTGGGGCGAGTCTAAGGATCCCTGGGGTGGTGATGGCGGTCAAGGACCACCGCCTAGCGCTGGCGGCGAAGGTGGTGATGGCGGTGGAGGATGGGGCGATGTGCTCAGCGATTTCTTCGGAGATTCGTGAGCCACTCCCTTTCAACTTGTGTGCGCATCCCCAAATGGTCCGAGTAGAAGGCTGGATGGCGAAGCGCTGATGTAGGATAGTGCGACTTCATGACACTTTATATACCCAGGCATGTAGGATAGCCGAAGAAAGTGATGGTCTTCTCTCACTGGCAACTAAGAAGTTCGTCCTGGTCTTTGACCTAGGGCGAATTTGAAACAACGTCAAGCAGTTACAGAACGGCGGATCTCAGTGCTTCTCTAGTCATCACCACCGCACACGAGGTGCCGTCAACCACGCTAGCGCCAAAAAGTAAGCAACTCACCATTGAGAGAGAGAGAGATGTTGGAAATTGGAACAATTTGAGCATCTCATGGGATGAGAAATACCGACGAGGCGCTCTCAAGGACACTAGCATCACAGGTGGGGCGATTTACCAGTGAGAGAGGAAAAGAGGAATTGAGTTGTCAAAATCGTGGCATCTCAGATACCGGTGTTTGACGTGAGGTGCTATCGAAGACACTGTCATCTGAAAGTAGGCAGATCACCACCGAGAGAGAGCGAGGCATTTCGGCTTGCATTCCTGCGTATCCTCGACAAGCATTCATCGGATCGACAACGCTTGCACACAATCGTGCACCCAGCCTTACACAGCAATATACCCACCATCGACAACAAGATCCGAGCCCGTGGTATAGCTCGAAGCATCCGAGGCGAGATAAAGATAAGCACCCTTCAGCTCCCTAGCCTCTCCCTCCCTACCCATCGGGATCTTCTGTCGCCAGATCGCTTTCGTCTCGGGCGGCACGAACTTGGAAATCTCGGTCGCCATGTAACCCGGCGAGACGGAATTCGCGCGGGCGAATCGCACCCACTCGACCGAGAGTGAGCGCGCCAGATGTATGACGCCTGCCTTCGCTGCGTTGTAAGCCGACTGCAGTTGCGGGATGTTGGCAATGTGGCCGCTCATGGAAGCCGTGGCGATGAAGCTGCCAGAGCTGTAATTCTTGCCTTTTTCACGCAGGCTCTCCCCAGTCATAGTCAGGCCGGAAGTGTACTGGCGGCGCCAGATCTCGCCCGCAGCTTTGGCGCAGTAGAAGACGCTGTCCAAGTCCGTGGCAACGACTTTGTGGTAATGCGAAGTCTCGCCGTCGATCATACGCCCTTGGGTCCACGGCACGCCAGCATTGGCAACAAAGATGTCCAGGCGGCCGTTGAACTCTTTGGTGATGCTGTGGATGCTGTCCCAGACGTCCTTTTCGTTCGTCACGTCGACTTGATAGGCGCGGCATTTGACGCCATAGTCCTTTTCGATGTCGGCGGCGCGGTCCAGGGCTTCTTTGTTGCTGTGGTACCAGATTGCTACGTTCGCGCCTGCTTCGGCTAGGGCGCGGGCGACCTCGAGCCCGATGCCTGCGCCAGCACCAGTTACGATAGCAGTCTTGTGGGTTAGGGAGAAGAGACGGTGAATACTAGATTCGGAGGGGGCCTTTGTGTTGTATTCCTTGAAGAGGCCATTCTTCATAGAGGCATCCTCGGGGCTCTCTTTCTTTTGGGGCGTTGTTGGGGGTTTGAGAACCATTTTATGTTTGTTACTTGGGTGAGTGTTCCGGTAAAAGAGCTAATCGTTCCGGGTGCCTGTATGTTGTATGTACTGGATGTTCATGTGCTTGTACTTACCTACTCACCTTGAGTATGTGGGAGTCTCTCAGTGGATTACTAACCCAGGTCGATGATGATGATGATGCGATGAGTGCACCCCCGCCTTTCTACGTGTCGTCTTTCGGCTCTTGTTTCGACTTGCCGTGTTCTGCATTATCTGGTGATGCTCTCTCAAGGCGTGTGCGATGTGAGGAGAGCGATATTGAACGGAGTAGCATCGGAGAGCGTTGTGAGACAGAGCAGCCGACTTCGGATGAGTCGATTGAATATCAGGCCAGGTATGAATCGTTAGTATGATGGACCCTTCCCTTGTGGGTAGCAAATTGTACTAGAAGCATGAGGACAAGAGCCGATCTTCTACCTCAGCTATGGAACTGCTCGTTGACATAGTGTACCATTGCGTAATTGCCGTCGACTCACACCGACCGAAGCAGCTTGCCATCGACTCACGAGAATGGCAGCCCACGACCGTGCAACACTCACATGACAATGCTGCGGCGGTGTATGGCGTGTGGCGGGTGTTGATTGGGCGCTTAATCTCTCATCCAGGGCCTTCACGTGCGCATGTGCCTCATGGCGATGTTCTAGCGAAGGATCGCGCCATCCACTCAAGCCCCCGATCTCCACTAAGCAGATGAGTAGAATTCTTGAAACTGATGTCGCCAGCCAGAGCTGCTATGTTGTCGTTAGTTCCGTGCTTTGCAATGGTACGAATCGTGGCTTAGGAAGCAAATGGTACTCACATCGCTGTGAAAGCACGGAATTACAACGCAGGCTAGAAGCTGGTCGGCGGAATTAGCTACATCAAGGCACCTAATTAACTGACCATTTGACGCCGAGTCTGGCCAAAGTCTGTTTTTGCCTTGGAGCTTTGGTCGGATGAGGTGATAGCAGACTGTTTGGTAGTTCGGGAAGGCGTATATATACACTGCTCTGCTCCATCCTGTATCTCATAACATACCTGCACAAGCAGATCCGATCTCAGCCTCACATCAATCGACAAGAACATCAAGCAAGCATACGACTCAAAATATCACACGACCACACGACTTCCCCACCTCAAAGGTCTTTGCTCAGTCTCTAGCGGAGGGGCCCGGACCCTCTAGACGCAGATCGCCTACGCCTTGTGTCTGGCTTCGATCAGATAAAGTGGGATATTGCTCCAGTAGCTGGTGAGCTATCACCTCATTTTGCCGCGCACTTCGCCTTTCCATTCCGAGTCTTACGATGTTTCACAGGCAACAGTCACCTCCTTGGTCTTGCGAAGCTCCGTACTTATAGTCACCCTTTCACGTCCACGTCCAAACCACGATTGATCAACTCTTTCTCTCTCACCACTTCTTCACAAAACGACAAACGGACATGCGTTTCCACAGCCAGCCTCTCTACGCACAGACTATGCGTTACTACAGTCAAAGTACCAGAGCGACCAAATCAAACCGACTCGGCGCTGCAGTCACCGCAGGGTATTGCTGTCTAGTGTTGACTCCGTTCGCTGGCGCTGCTCTTGTCAGCAAGAATGCAAAGAACGATGGTCGATACGCGAAGCTGTGTGTCTCTAGATCCCTGTTTTCTTCCCAACGCAATCCCCACTAACATGAACACCGTAGTCGTCCGCTAAGCTTCCGCGATTGCTTGCCCTGCTCGTCCTTGGAAGACTATGCCGGGGTCAAGCGTCTTTCCTTGTGAAGTCGTCGGGGAACCTCCCGGTCATCGGGGAACCATTCCGGCCAGGCTCAAAGGAATTCCGAGCTGCGCCGATGCATGCATGATAATGACGGAGTCGAGGGCGTTCTGCTATTTTACAATCATACCCATGCCGCCATGTCTTGCGGTCCTCCATGGGTCTCATCCAGACCACAGTATATATACAAAGCAACGTTAGTTTGCCCATAAATGCATCATCTGTCCGCCAAAATGTCTCAGCGGACATCGCGTTCGTCTCCAAGCCTCCAGAACAGGTAGTTCCTCGTCTTACATCCACCGCTGCCTCGTGTATCGAGTACTGTACAAATTCGCCGTCTCTGCTTCCATGTTCATCTCCGCTCCTTCAGCTGAACCTATCTCCCTTCCGACTCCTAAAAGGCTCCGCTGCTTCGTATTTGCCCCTTGCGCTCATCTCCTCCTGTGCGTGGCTCACAGGTGCTGGGTCAGCACCGCCCTCTTGGCTTGGGCTCGGTCGGTCCTGGACACTCGAGGGCGCGAAGTCGGTGGCACGAGCGGGACGTGTTGCTTGACGGCGGCGTTCGTTCATCGCTGCGCGCTCTTCACGATCGGCGTTGATGCTGCGTTTGGCGAAGTAGTAGGCGCCACCACCCGCGAGGATGAGGACTCCCCAGCCGTAGGCTACTGACGCTTTCTGTATTGCTTTAAGTCAGCGATGGGGTCCTTGCAATTTACGCATTGACGGCCGATACTGACTGTGTTCATTGTGGTGGAGTGTGAGGTGGAATCGTGCAATGGTGTTTGTAGAGAGTGGAAGGCTGGAAGCAGAGTGAAAGTCGATCGTCAGCGAAGCGACAGCGGGTTTTGAGTTCGCGCTAGGCCTTCGGTACAGTTGCCGACATAACGGCTCTCACATGCTTATGCTTACACTTTGAAGCACTGCCATTCTTGTGATGCCACATCGCATCCGCCACCTCCTGCTTTCACCCTCTCATCAACATTAATACCTCTCGTGGGCCAGAGCGAGAGTCCAGCTGTGATCACGAACTGTCGCTATCATCCGCGTCCGTAATATCGTCACACTCTGACGCGCGCATCCAACATGCCGCCCAAACGTAAGGCAGCAGCCGCGACCGGCAGAGCGCCGAAGAGGGTGGCATCCGGCGTAAACACGCCAGTGAGTATTGATGAGAGCGAGGATGACTACTCGATGGGCAGCGAGTCCGACCCAGAAGGTCGGACAGCGCCTCAGAAGTACGACAGTCAGTGGTATCCTGTACCTGCTTCGCCGCTGAGCCAACCCAGCTGATAAGGTGTGCAGAAATGGTAGAGAAGTTTTCGATGGCGACCTACGCAAACAAGAACCGACCCAGAGCGCATGGCGACGCCGCGAGCCATCTTTTCAGGGATGACAGAGATCTCTCAGGATTGGAGTTGAAGCCCGACCATCAGGTTCGACCCATATGGCTAGATGCGGCGAACGGTAAGGTGGTCATGGAGACCTTCTCGCCCAGTTTCAAAGCGGCTCAGACATTCCTCATCAACATCGCGGAACCCCAAAGTCGAACAACGAATGTGCACGAGTATACGATCAACGGCCACTCCTTGTTTGCGGCGGTCAGTGTAGGCTTGACCGAGCAAGACATTATTCGCGATCTGGAACTCTTCTCGAAAACGAAGCTGCCCGACAGCATCAAGGAGTTCATCCACATGAACACACAGTCTTTCGGAAAGATCAGATTGGTTTTGAAGCACAACAGATACTTCATTGAGAGTTCGGATGCGGCAGTCCTTCAGAGATTGCTCCGCGATGAGGTTTTGAGCCAGTGCAGAGTAGAGGATACAGACGAGCTGAAGACGGACAAGGCGGCGAAAATGGGACAATTGGTGATTCCGGGTACGAAAGATGCGGCAGGCGTGCGAGAAGCACAGGCAAATGTCGAAAAGGCACAAAAGCGGGATGATGATGATGATGATGACGACTCAGACGACGAATTCGGCGGTCGTGATGCAGAAAAGGACATGACGGAGTACCTGAGAGAAGAAGACGACGAGGACGATGAAGTTGACCAAGTCCACTCTTTCGAGATCGACGGCAACATGATTCAGCAGGTACAAGAGCGCTGCAACGTGCATCTAGCTATGCCTTTGACAGAAGAGTACGACTTCCGAAATGACGAACAAAACGCCGGTCTGGATATTGACTTGCGACCAAATGTGCAAATTCGCTACTACCAGGAGCATGCCCTCAGCAAAATGTTCGGTAACGGACGTGCAAGATCTGGAATCATCGTCCTGCCTTGTGGTGCTGGTAAAACGCTGGTCGGTATCACCGCGGCGTGCACCATCAAGAAAAGCGCGATTGTGCTCTGCACATCTGCTATGAGTGTTGTACAATGGAAGGAAGAATTCAAGAAGTGGTCCAACATCAACCCAGATGATATCGCCATCTTCACATCCGGCGAGAAGGAGAAGCTCAACCACAAAGCCGGTATTATCATCTGCACATACAGTATGGTCACACAAAACACCAGACGAGCGCACGACAGTCAGCAGGTCATGGACTTCATCACAAGTCGAGAGTGGGGTCTCATGGTGTTGGACGAGGTCCACGTTGTACCAGCCGAGATGTTCCGTCGTGTGACAAGCAAGATCAAGACACATGCCAAGCTCGGTTTGACAGCCACACTACTACGAGAAGATGACAAGATCAAGGATCTCAACTTCCTGATTGGACCGAAATTGTACGAAGCCAACTGGTTACAGCTCAGCGAGGAAGGACACATCGCGCGCGTCCAATGCGCTGAAGTGTGGTGTCAAATGACCCCAGAGTTCTACTCGGAGTACATCAATGCCACCGGCAAAGTGAACCAGCAGTCTTTGCTATCAACAATGAACCCCAGGAAGTACCAAGCCTGCCAGTTCCTCATCGACTACCATGAGAGGCGAGGCGACAAGATCATCATCTTCTCAGACAACGTCTACGCCCTCAAGAAGTACGCCGAGGGCATGAAGAAACCTTTCATCTTTGGCGAAACAACCCAGCGCGAGCGCGAGTTGGTCCTCTCCAACTTCCAAATGAACCCCAAAGTCTCCTCCATCTTCCTCTCCAAAATCGGCGACACCTCCCTCGATCTCCCCGAAGCCACCTGCTTGATTCAGATCTCATCGCACTACGGCTCCCGTCGTCAGGAAGCCCAACGCCTCGGCCGCATCCTACGAGCGAAACGCCGTAACGACGAGGGATTCAACGCATTCTTCTACTCGCTCGTCTCCAAAGACACCAACGAGATGTTCTACTCGTCCAAGCGCCAAGCCTTCCTCGTCGACCAAGGCTACGCCTTCAAAGTCATCACGACCCTCGCCGGCATCGACAAAATGCCCGGCCTGCAGTTCACCACGCAGCAGGAGCGCATGTCGCTCCTCACCGACGTCTTGCTGCAGTCCGAAACCGCGGGAGACGTCGAGGATATCAAAGACGATCTTTTCTCTGACCGCAACGTTGCGAGGAACAAGGGTCGCAAGGGCGTGAAGCGCCAGGCTGGAACTCTTAGCAGTTTGGCCGGCGGCGAGCACATGGCTTACATGGAGTACCACAGGGGCAGCAAGGCTGCCAGGGAAGCCGGTCGCTCGCAATTCTTCAAGAAAAACGAAAAGACGAAGGAGCGCAAGAAGGCGGCTGCTCAGAAGATGTTGGAGGACTGAGTGATTTTCCCTTGCCCTTTTTGGACTGTTGTGTTACTGTAACTGTATTTCGGGAACGACTAGGGACGGATGGATGCCCTCCATATGCAGGAAATGGGTTTTGTTCTTTTATATTCCCAATGAAACCGCACACGATGTACCTGGTGTCTTTTTTTTGGTTTTCTTGTTTCAGTCCACGAGTTTTTCCTTTCAAGATGTCACCTTTCTCACCTTCCTTCTGCGCGTAGTATCCGGCACGAGCGTGACGAGCGGTGCAGCCTATCTGAGACATGGTTGTCTTAGAATGAGACATCAGAGAGCTTTGGATATTCTCAGTTCATGCTTCTAAAGTTTTGTAAAATGTAGTGGTGGTATCAGCAACTTTCGCATATGGGATCACGTTCTATTCCGGTGAGAGAACGGCTGCCAAATACTGCTATCTCACTGGCTTCGTCTTTGGTTAGCGATGGTATCAGCAACTTTCGCATATGGGATCACGCTCTGTTCCAGTGAGAGAACGGTTGCCGGATACTGCTATCTCACTGGCTTGGTCTTTAGTTGGTGGTGGTATCAGCACCTGTAGTAGGCCATAAACGCGCTGGTACCAGTGAGATCGTCCATTAGACAAACATTGGCATTACGGAGGTAAGGTAGGAATGACATGAGTTTTGTTGGGTGTTTCCAGTTTGTGAAGCAAGAAAATGAGATGTCTTGAGTAGGTACTAGAAGAAGTTGGAAAATGCAGATAAGATGTTTTCCGTCTTTGTTCCTACCTGCCGAGAGCTGAGAGACTGTTCATTTTTCCATCTTTCCTTCCGATTCCTCCCCCCTTCGACACTCGCTTGTGTCATCCCCTCCGGAAAAGTAACCGTGTTTGACCGCCCAGGGAGAGCCCAGCCAGGACAAAAATGCATATGACAAAGGGAAATGAAGTAACCAGTAGAACGCCGTCGCTATGCTCGCCCGACCCCGTTCAACAGAATAAAAAAAAAAGTCCGTATATCGTCTTCGTGTCTAAATTCGTTTGATTCCCGTCCTTCTCACGGGCTCGAATGCCTCAGTCGTCTCCTCGCGGCTCGATCACGCGCGCACGCGAACTGCCTAAGTGCGCGCGCGCAGCATGCGTAACCGTGCTTCTTCTTCCGTCAGACTGCCACTTCGGCCTGCAATCTGTCTTCCGGGTGGTGAGCCAGTGCTGCCCATGCCGCCATTCTGCAGCGAGGTCATGTTTAGACTTGCGAATGCACTGGATAATCCACTGCTACTAACACCACTTGGTGCGCTGGTGGGAGGGCCGCGGATGTGAGCAGCACCAGGTCGTTGGATTTGGAAACCAGGCGTTAAAGAGCCGGGTTGGGGAGAAGGCGGGCGGGAAGTCGCGTCAATGTAGCTAGGTGGGCCTTCTGTGAAGGGTGTCATTGCTCCGGAATGGCGGATGGCGGCGCCGTAGGACGGTACACGGGAGAGGTTGTTCACGTCGTAATCGGCTTGGTGGATGTCGGCTGTGTGGTCGTCATCTGATGTGCGGCGGGAAAGTCCTGCTGAGTGGGCAGGCGATTGTCCAATCGAAGCAAAATAGGAGCCTGGCTGGGAATTGGGAATCGATTGTGATAGAGGGGAGTGCGGGCCAGGAGAGTTGCCGCCTGAGGGTGAGTGGTTGTTTGAGAGGTTGCTGGGGTGGTTCTGGAAACTCGATGGACCGCGTTCTTGCAAGTCGGCGAGACGGGAGTGGAGGATCGATGGAAGTGCAGATCCGTGATTATGAGGGCCGGGAGATGAGTTGGACGCGCCTGGAGGAGAGACGTGGCCATCAACAACACCGTTCAAAGATGCAATGTTGTCGTGTGAGCCGCGGCGAGATCCGGCGTAGATGGCTGCTGGAGTAGCAGATCCAGAAGGCGCGCGAGTGATGTATCCAGCTGGATCGATGCCTGAGAATATTTGATCGAGCTGGTGACGGCCGTACTCTGGTGGCGCTGTGAGGGAAGTCTCGGCGCTGTTGATCTCGGCGTCTGACACTCCGTTGAGAGTGCCGCGGACTTCGTTCGTCTCGTCCACAGGCAGATTTGGCGAGATGAAGAGCTTGACTGGCAGTCGGCAGACCAGCTGCGAGACGTGACCCTCTGGGTTATGGATATTCACCATTAGCTTGAATCGATGTGATACATTGATCTGGTGCGAATCGACGTCCTGCCGACATTGATTTAATGACTTTGGCAGGGGCAGAGTAGCCTGGAACCTGTACATCTCGTCCGCCATGGTCGGGTTGTCGACGGTTTCGTCCTCGTAGGTTACTCTTGAATGCTCCGGGAAATCCATGTCGACCTTTGCAACTTCGCTCTCCTCCGATTTCGATCGATCGCCTCGGATGTCAGGCACTTCACTAGCTTGTATCCGTTTCACCACCGTTTCCATCAATCTCAGCTCAACTTTTCCCAATCTTATGCCCTTTTTGATTGGACTCAACTCCACGTCTGCGGTGATCGAAGTGCCAAACACTATCGCATCCGACGGTATCGAGATACTGTAGCTGATCTTGTTCGCCCAGATATCAGCGTTCACGCGACTTCTGGTCATCTCCATGCTATCTTGACCCAGTGTCCTGACAATGCGAATGTGTTCTTGCGCCACGACGTCCTTTGCGTTCCAGCCGGGTCTTGACACACTGGCGTGCAAGTGGTAGACAATAAAGGTCTCGCGCAGACCTTCGACGCTCTCGGGCATGGAGGGATCCAGCTCGAACTCAAATGGCCACTCTATGACTCCGGCCTTGACTTTGTGCGTGCTCTCAATGCCCATCTTGTGCTCCTGGTTCCAGAAAACGCGCTTGTCGACAACCTCGCCGGCGCTCATGCCACCCATGAACCACCAGCTGATCTTGCGCTTGCCTTCGAGGCGCACCTTTGGCTTGAGGATACTCATGGCTTCTGGCGCAGTGAATCGCACAATACCAGAGAGTTTGACCGGAGTGGCCTCATGTTCGGTTCCGTTAAACACAATGAACTGAGAGTCCGGGATGATCTCCAGAGTAGCCTTGGGACGGCTGCCAGGCAAATGAGGGCGTGGAGTGTGGACCATAGTGGGCGGTTCGAAAGGACCAGCCTTGGAGGATAGTCGGGTGAAGCAGATGCTCTCTCAAAAGACGAATATGCACAAGACCGGCCTCAGCCGGGGAGAGAGTATTCGACGTCCTTGACGCAAGGCGGGAGAGGTGGCAAGCGATGTCGCGATGTGGTATGGAATGTGTGGTATGGGAGAGGGTGGAAGGAGGGAGTGGTAGTGAGGGTGGCAGTGTGGATAGTCGGGTATAGTTTGATAGCGAGATGGATACAAAGAAAGCAGCGCAAAGAATTGGCGGCGATCAATGCTAGCGGTGCATCAAGACAAGGAACCTTCTCTCTCCTAGCAGAAACAGTCACGACGAAGCTAGAGCTTATCGCTGCTGTCTCGGGCTACGACCAGCCAGACAGACTAGAGATGACGTGCCGCGCACATCAAGCCTCAACGTCTGGAGAATTTGGGAGACGATGAACATGTGAAGGTGATATGAAAGTCCATGCGCATACCTACTCCTATACTGTACTGACACTTATCCGACCAGCCAATACATACTCACATGTAGTGCTACACACCATACTCACACACGGCAGACTCGCAGAAGGCCGCACCGTACCTGTATCGTGCGTGTCTCAGGTCTCGCAAAAGACTCGCACTCGGCCGGGTGTGCACCAGATTTGGTCGGATGGCGACACAAGGCATCACAGGAGGGAGCAGAGGCCGGCCGGTCGAGAGTGGATCTTTACATCTTCTTGCTGGCGTCGATCTGTACAGACCCTTGCCGTCTCGGCCCGTTACGATATCGTTCGGTGCTTGCTCTTCCATTTGTTCTACCGCCATCTCGCCGCGACGCCCAAACGCCACCGATACTGCAAATAAGGCCTCGTTGTGATGTGAATGAGATAAGGGAATATAAAGCCACCAATCGCCAGTTTTACTTATCGCACACTCGAAACAATGAAACTCGACAATCGCCGAAGCTCGAACGTCAAGAAAGCTTCGTCTTCTTCGCCCGGCCGTACCCGACCTCGACCGACTGCGCCTTGCAGATTGCGTGCGTGCCTTCTCGGAAAGAAGTCCCTCCACCACTCAAAAAGATCTACACCCTCCACATCCGGCCATCTAAGAACACGCACCAAGTGGAAAAGGTACGCGCAACCTCCAAGACATGCGAATACACTCACCTCCAAATCTCCATAAATTTCCCTTTCACTCCAGTCCCTCCAACGAGTCCCATCCGATCCCTCCATCCATCGGCACCCGATCACCCGCTCTCGCTTGCATCCGAACAAAAAGCCGCAGAGAAACCGGCCCACCGAACCCAAGCTTTTTCTGCTTCAGCCTTTCTCGCCTCACCAGAGCCCGAAAACTTGCTGAACGCTTGGTCGGTGATGCGCATGATTGTCGCAGGCCTGTGGAACGTGCCAAAAAAATCACCGCGACGACCAAGTCACACCTAGTTGATTTTGATCCCTGGTTTCCCAAAACACCTGTGCTTCGCTTCGAGATCTGCCCAACAACTCCAAACCTGTCGTTGGCGACGAGAGAGAAAACTTGCTCGTGACGAAAGGAGTTGCACGCCTGACTGGTATTCGGCCCTGTTATGCTGGACTGTACCGTTGGTTGCACGATACTGCAACGGCTGATACGACCGACCTGTTATTCATCTACTTTGTCAAAGGCATAGCACCGTTTGGATAGCCGATGCCGACCATCACTCTACCACATGTCTGTGTGTATCCACATCTTGGTAAGAATACCGGCCGCTTGAATACGGAAGGTCATATCATCATTATCATCTCTCGACGTGGACATGAACATAGACCCTGCGGCCTGCGATCTCAACCATCACTTGAACGAATCAACTAACACATCATACCGTACTGTATACATTTGAAGAGACATACTTGACATCATCCATCCATAGCTACAATCCTCAATCCAAAGCCCATGAAGGACATCCTGATCCTGAGATGTGCCGTCGTCAACTCCAATTAAAGGGTTGAAGCTACGGAGTGGAGCTACGCGCAATACTCAACCGACCAACCAAATACGACTCACACAGTCAATCGAAAATGAGCCACAACAAAACACCATCAACACGACAATGAATCAAAGGGTTTGCATCGTTCTATAGCAAGACGACTTCAGTTGATGGAAGCCAGGGATGTGAAAACCCTAACCCTTGTTACCCCGATGGACGAAGCATTATTGTATGCACACTACCTACTTCTTGTACGTTCAATTGATTTGCCTACAGATGATATGTATACGATCTTCCGGTATTGAAGGATGCACAATTGGTCATTGAGGATAGATGGCGGCGGCCTGGAGGAACGAACAGATACGTAGATATACTGTGTACTTCAATTAGACGATCGGTAGCTTTGAACCCAATAACCACATGTACATGTATAATACACATCCTCTGATACCTACACTTCAAGACGAAACTCGCAAAGCGCGTTGAGAAAGATGCTCATCTTCTCGAGTAAACGAACAAACACACTCTCCATACATACCTAGATAGCCCCACACACACATACAATCGTGCATAGATGTACATTATAATACAACTTTAAGCTATCCTGCCGAGCTGAGGGGGGGTATCATTAGGCACATACAATAACGACGACCAAAAAAACATCGGGTTCTTCTTTCCTCCCCTCTCCTCCGGTATCCCAAACCTTTTTACATCATGTCGTATTCCGCTTCAATTCGTCGACGCAAACGTCTTCTTCCAAACCACCACACCCGCCGCAACAGCCACAACAGCAGCGCCAACACCCATAGCAGCAAACCCCCAATCGAAGCCCTCATCCTCTTCATTCTTGGG